>JRYF01008967.1_pt1 | contig 21076 bp, 22 predicted proteins | sample 235331 | NCBI WGS metagenome assembly JRYF01 (sample SAMN03074217, study PRJNA261475) | activated sludge metagenome | biome: Wastewater Treatment Plant; feature: Wastewater; material: Activated sludge; isolation source: activated biomass of a wastewater treatment plant treating hydrocarbon... ...
CTCGCCAGCCGTGCAAATCCCATGATCAATGCGTTTGAAATCCGTAATGGCCGCCTCCAGCAGGTACAAATCGAAACTCGAACCGACCTCGAGCATACCCGACCGATCTGGATCGACTTCGACGCGCCCACCGACGAAGAACGGCACTGGGCCAAAGAATTGTTCGCGTTGACCTTGCCGGACGAGGACGATTTCGGCGACATCGAAGCCAGCGCCCGCTATTTCGAGGATGCGAACGGCGCGTTGCAAATCCGCTCCGATTTCCTGATCGACAAGGCCGACGAAGCGCGCAATATCCCGGTGGCCTTCGTGTTCAAGAGCGACATCCTGTTCAGCCTGCACGCGGAGGACCTGCCGGTTTTCCGCCTGCTGCGCCTGCGTGCCCGGCATCTGCCCGGCTATCTCGAGGACTGCCGGGACGTGCTGCTCGACCTGTACGCGACCGGCGCCGAATATTCGGCCGACGCGCTGGAGGGCATCTACGTCAGTCTGGAAACGATCGGCCGGCGGGTGTTGAAACAACAGATCACCGACGAGGCCGCCGCCGAGGTGCTAGCCAGCATCGCCCGGGAAGAAGACTTGAACGGCCGGATTCGCCGCAACCTGATGGACACCCGCCGCGCGATTTACTTTCTGATGCGGCAACGGCAGTTGTCCAACGACCAAATCGAGGAAGCTCGGCAGATCCTGCGGGATATCGAGTCGCTGGACGGTCATACCTCCTTTCTGTTCGACAAGATCAACTTTTTGCTGGACGCCACCGTCGGCTTCATCAACATCAATCAAAACAAGATCATCAAGCTGTTCTCGGTGGCGGCCGTGGCGCTGTTGCCGCCGACCCTGATCGCCAGCCTCTACGGCATGAACTTTCAGTTCATGCCCGAATTGCAGTGGGAGTTTGGCTATCCCTTCGCCCTGGCCTTGATGGTCGGTTCGGTAATCGCGCCCTTCTGGTTCTTCCATCGCAAAGGGTGGCTGAAATAAGCGCCCGGTCCATTACACCCGACGCGCGGTATGCTACCGTGAAAGACATCACGGTAAATTCACCTAACTTCCCACCCTAAAAATCAGGAGATCGTTAATGTCCGCACAGCATCCAGCACAGCAAAATCTCTACGAACTGGCGGCGCAAATGGGCACGACCCTGCGCACTCGGGGCCAGCCCCTCGCCATTGCCGAGTCCTGCACCGGGGGTTGGATCGCCAAGGTCGCCACCGACGTTCCCGGTAGTTCCGGTTGGTTCGACCGAGGCTTCGTCACCTACAGCAACGCCGCCAAATCCGAACTACTGGGGGTAAGGGAAGAAACCATCGCCAACCATGGCGCGGTCAGCGCCGAAGTAGTCGCCGAAATGGCCAACGGCGCCCTGCAGCGCAGCCCGGCCGATATCGTGGTCGCCGTCAGTGGCATCGCCGGTCCCGACGGCGGCAGTCCGGACAAGCCGGTGGGCACGGTCTATCTGGCCTGGGCGCTGCGGGATGGCCCGCTCCACACCGAGCGTCGGCATTTCCAGGGCGATCGCGACAAGGTGCGTCTGGAATCAGTGGCGGCTGCCCTGCAAGGGGTGTTGGGTGTGTTCGCCAGACAGTGACGAGCGCCGGCTGTTCCTGGCGCTCTGGCCGGAGGACGACGAACGCCGGCAACTGGCCGAATTGGCGGCGAGCGTGGCTGGCCGACGGCGGGTGCCCGACGCTAACCTGCATTTGACCCTGGTGTTCCTGGGCGCCACCACCGCCGACCGCCTGACCGCCTACCAGGCGGCGCTGGCCGATGTGCCGGTGCCGCGACTGGAACTGCTTCTGGATCGCTACGGCTACTGGCCGCAGCCGCGCATCCTGTGGCTGGGGTCGAGCCGCACGCCGCCGGAACTGTACGAACTGGTGGCCGACCTGCACCGGCGGTTGCGGGGATGTGGTTTTACGCCGGAACGACGGGCGTTCCAGGCCCATATCACCCTGGCGCGGAAGTTTCCCGGACCGGCCCCAGTCCAACCGCCCGCCGCGCCGGTCCGCTGGCTCGTCGAGGACGTGGCCCTGGTCGAGTCGTTGCGCGACCGGACCGGCTCGCGCTACCAGGTATTATGCCGCTGGCCAGGGGGCTAGGTTGGCCTGATCTTCTATGGAATAATCGCCGTAAACCAACGGTTCCGGTGGTGTTGCCCGTTTTTTTCACTGTCCGAGGGGATTCGCGAAATGGATGACAACAAGAAAAAGGCGCTGGCCGGCGCCTTGACCCAAATCGAACGTCAGTTCGGCAAGGGCGCGGTGATGCGCATGGGCGACACCAGCGTGGCTCGCGATGTGATGACCATCTCCACCGGTTCGCTGGGACTGGACATCGCGCTGGGCATCGGCGGCCTGCCGCGCGGGCGGGTGACCGAAATCTACGGTCCTGAATCCTCCGGCAAGACCACGCTGGCTTTGCAAGTCATCGCCGAGACCCAGCGCTTGGGCGGGTGCGCGGCCTTCATCGACGCCGAGCACNNTCGTCCGGCAAGACGACGCTCACGCTGCACGTCATCGCCGAGGCGCAGAAGCGCGGCGGCGTCTGCGCCTTCGTCGACGCCGAGCACGCGCTCGACCCGGTCTATGCCCGCAAGCTCGGCGTCAATCTGGAGGACCTGCTGATCTCCCAGCCCGATACCGGCGAGCAGGCGCTGGAAATCGCCGACACGCTGGTGCGTTCCGGCGCGGTGGACATCGTGGTGGTCGATTCGGTGGCGGCGCTCACCCCCAAGGCCGAAATCGAAGGCGACATGGGCGATTCCCACGTCGGCCTGCACGCCCGGCTGATGAGCCAGGCCCTGCGCAAGCTCACCGCCAACATCAAGCGCTCCAACACCCTGGTGATTTTCATCAATCAAATTAGGATGAAAATAGGCGTGATGTTCGGCTGTTTCAATTATGGCGCCCGCGTGGTTCTGGCGGACGGCTCCACCGAGAAGATCGGCAAAATCGTCAACCAGAAACGGCCGGTTGAGGTGTTATCCATGGACCCCACGACTGGACGCATCGAACCCCGGCCGGTCGTCAGGTGGTTTCGCAACGGCGCCACGGATGAATGGCTTTATTTCGAAGCGGCGGCGGGTGGGGGTTCCGGGCGCCGTAAATTCACCTGTACCGCCAATCACCTGATTTTCACGCCGGACGGCGAGCGACGGGCAGGTCAACTGCAAGTCGGCGAGCAAATCCTGGTTGCCGCAAAGCACTATGATTTGAGTGAAGACCAGCGCCAACTGATTCTGGGCAGCCTGCTGGGCGATGGATCGTTGCGCTATGCGTCGGAGCAAAACGTGTCCTTCCGGGTGGGACACGGCGAACGACAACTGGCCTACTGTCACTGGAAGCGGGAGATGCTGGCCCCGTTTGCCAACAAGATCGGCAAGACCGGCAGTGGTTTTGGCTTTGATACGATTCCGATGCGCCAGCTTGCGGAACTCCATGCCCAAGCTTATGGGCCGCAAGGTCGCCAAGTCAGCGACGCCATGCTGGTGGCGCTCGATGCCAGGGCGGTTGCGATTTGGTACGGCGATGACGGTACCTTCTCCGGCAGTTACGAACGCTGGGGCCATGGTAAGGCGGAAATCGCCTGTGTCAGTCTCTCCCAAGACGATAAGGAACGACTTGCGAACCGTTTGGAAGAACTGGGCGTGGGGCGTCCCACCGTGCGCCAGCGTTCGCTCTTGTTTAGCGGCGAACGAGCGCGCGCGCTCCACGAGCACATTGCTCCCTATCTGCATCCATCCCTGGATTACAAACTGCATCCAAATCTTCGGGGACGATTCCAATGGGAACCGGATGCCTTGCGGACTTGCTCGGACGAGTTTCCGCTAGCGGCTCGTACCGAATTGCGAGCTGTACCGGCGCGGATCACCCGCAAGGAAATCCGTCCCGCCGCGCCGCGCCAGCGCATTCGTTTCGACTTGGGCGTACAAGGCCGCCACACTTACCTGGTGGACCATGTGGTCGTGCATAACTCCCCCGAGACGACCACCGGCGGCAACGCTCTCAAATTCTACGCCTCGGTGCGGCTGGACATCCGCCGCATCGGCGCCATCAAGAAGGGCGACGAGGTCATCGGCAATGAAACCCGGGTGAAGGTGATCAAGAACAAACTGGCGCCGCCCTTCAAACAGGCCGAATTTGAAATTCTCTACGGCGAAGGCGCGTCCCGGCTGGGCGAGATCATCGATCTCGGCGTCAAGGCCGGAATGATCGAGAAATCCGGCGCCTGGTACAGTTGCGGCGGCACGCGCATCGGGCAGGGCAAGGACAACGCCAGGGCCTATCTCCGGGAAAATCCCGAACTCGCCAGGGAACTGGAAGATAAAATCCGCGCGCATTTCCTGTCGCGTCCCGAGGCGGTGCCGGGGACGCCCGAACAAGACGAGGACGAAGCGATCAAGGGTCCCGGCGTCGATGACCTGGAAGCGGACCTCTGAACCGGTCGGCCCCGCCGACCCGGCGCTGATTCGCGCCAAGGCTCTGGAACTGTTGACCCGGCGCGAACATACTCGTCTGGAACTTCGCCAGAAGCTGTACCAGCGCGGCTTCGCCGCCGACCACATCGAACCAGTGCTGGACCAACTGGTCGAGGAACGGTTGCTCGACGAAGCCCGGTTCGCCGAACTTTACGCCGGCACGCGGGCCGATAAGGGGTACGGACCGTTGCGCGTCGCCCGCGAATTGCGCGAGCGCGGCGTGGCGGAAGACGTGGTCGCCGCCACGCTGGCCACGCTGGAGGACGACTGGTTGCCCAAGCTGCGGGAACTGCACCGCAAGCGGTTCAAATCACGGATCCCCGCCGATGTCGCCGGACGCCTCCAACAGACTCGGGTGTTCCGCCAGCACGGATTTACCCTGGATCAGATCAAGCATCTGTACGAAACCGCCTAAATACCCGCCATCCGCCACCGACCCGAAGCCCGACCATGACTTCCAGCGCCGAACTTCGCCAACTTTTTCTGGATTACTTCCACGACCACGATCATGAAATCGTGGCCAGCAGTCCGCTGATTCCACTCAACGACCACACCTTGTTGTTCACCAACGCCGGCATGGTGCAGTTCAAGGACGTGTTCACCGGTCGCGACCAGCGTCCCTACTCGCGCGCGGCCACCGCCCAGCGCTGCGTGCGGGCCGGCGGGAAGCACAACGATCTGGAAAACGTCGGCTACACCGCCCGGCATCACACCTTTTTCGAGATGCTGGGCAACTTCAGCTTCGGCGACTACTTCAAGCGCGAGGCCATCCATTTCGGCTGGGAGTTCCTGACCGGGGTCCTGAAGATGCCGGCGGACCGGTTGTGGGTGACGGTCTACGAGACCGACGACGAGGCCTATCAGGTCTGGGCCGAGGAAATCCAGGTCCCCCGGGAGCGCATCGCCCGCATCGGCGACAAGCCGGGCGGCAAGCGCTACGAGAGCGACAACTTCTGGGCGATGGGCGATACCGGTCCCTGCGGCCCCTGCTCGGAAATCTTCTACGACCACGGTCCCGGCATCGCCGGCGGCCCGCCGGGGTCGCCGGACGCCGACGGCGACCGCTACATCGAAATCTGGAACCTGGTGTTCATGCAGTTCGACCGGAGCGCGGACGGCGTGCTGCATCCGCTGCCCAAACCCTCGGTGGATACCGGCATGGGGTTGGAGCGGCTGGCGGCGGTGATGCAGGGCGTCCACAGCAACTACGAAATCGATTTGTTCCGCAACCTCATTCAAGCCGCCGCCGCGGCGACCGGCGCCAAGGATTTGCACGCCAGCTCGCTGCGGGTGATCGCCGATCACATCCGCGCCACCGCGTTTCTGATCGCCGACGGGGTGCTGCCGTCCAACGAAGGGCGCGGCTACGTGCTGCGCCGGATCATGCGCCGCGCGATCCGTCACGGCTACAAGCTGGGCGCCGAGGGCGCGTTCTTTCACCAGTTGGTCGAACCGCTGGCCGCGGAAATGGGCGACGCCTATCCGGAACTGCCGGCCGCCGCCGAGCAGGTCGCCCGCGTCATCCGCCAGGAAGAAGAGCGTTTCGCCGAAACCCTGTCCCACGGCATGAAATTGCTGGAAGAGGGCATCGCCCAGTTGTCCGGCGACACCATTCCCGGCGAAACCGTGTTCAAGCTCTACGACACCTACGGCTTCCCGGTGGATCTGACCGCCGACATCGCCCGCGAGCGCAACCTGCGGGTGGACGACGCCGGCTTCGAGCGGGAAATGACGGCGCAGCGGAACCGGGCGCGCGCCGCCAGCCAGTTCGGCACAATGCATATAACGGCTGGCGAACTAGCAACCACAAGCCTTTCTACCAGTCCTGCCGCCACATCGTTTACTGGCTACGACCGGCTGGAAGAGGAAGCGACCATCGTGGGGCTGTTCCGCGCCGGGCAGGCGGTCGAGATGCTGGACGCAGGCGATGAGGGCGTGGTGGTGCTGGATCACACGCCGTTCTACGCGGAATCCGGCGGCCAGGTCGGCGATACCGGCTGGCTGCGCGCCGAGGGGTTGGAGTTCGAGGTTCGCGATACCCAGAAGCAGGGCGAAGGGGTTTTCATTCACATCGGCGTCTTGCGACACGGCCGACTACGGCGCCGCGCCAAAGTGCTGGCGCAAGTGGACGCCGCCCAGCGTCAGGCGACCGCCCTGCATCACTCCGCCACCCACCTGCTGCACGCGGCGCTGCGCCAGGTGCTGGGCGCGCACGTCACTCAGAAAGGTTCATTGGTGGACCCGCAGCGCCTGCGTTTCGACTTCACCCATTTCGAGCCGGTCACCCCGGAACAACTGGAGACCATCGAGCGGCTCGTCAACGCCCAGATTCGCGGCAACGTCGCGGTCGAGACTACCCTCATGGCTCCGGACGAGGCGATCGCCGCCGGGGCGATGGCCCTGTTCGGCGAGAAATACGGGGATCAGGTGCGGGTGTTGCGGATGGGCGATTTTTCCACCGAACTGTGCGGTGGCACTCACGTCCGCCGGGTCGGCGACATCGGCCTGTTCAAGATCGTGTCCGAAGGCGGCGTGGCCGCCGGCGTGCGGCGCATCGAAGCGGTCACCGGCGAACGGGCGCTGGACTACGTGGCCTCGCTCCAGGAGCGCGCCCGGCAGGCGGCGCAACTGGTCAAGGGCGACCGCGACAATTTCCCTGACAAGATCCGGCAACTGGTCGAGCGCGCCCGCCAGTTGGAAAAGGACCTCGAACAACTCAAGGGTCGGCTGGCCAGCGGTCAGGGCGCCGACCTGTTGAGCCAGGTGGTGGAGATCGACGGCATCAAGGTGCTGGCCGCCCGGCTGGACGGGGTGGACGCCAAGACCCTGCGCGAGGCGGTGGATCGTTATAAAGCCCAACTCAAGGCGGCGGCGGTGGTGCTGGCCACGGTCGAGGACGGCAAGGTGCGGCTGGTGGCGGGCGTGACCCCGGCGGAAACGGCGCGGATCAAGGCCGGCGATCTGGTCAATCAGGTCGCCCGGCAGGTCGGTGGCAAGGGCGGCGGGCGTCCCGATCTGGCCCAGGCTGGCGGTACCGACCCTTCGCAACTGGACGCCGCGTTGCGCGCGGTGCCGGAATGGGTGCGCGAACAGGTATTGAAAGTTGCCGCGATCTAGGCAGCGAGCCGGGTCATGGCCCGGTTCGCTTTCCGATGGAAATCCCCTTCGAGAAACTGACTGACTAAAGACGGGTTGCCGCCAGACCCGGCGGCTGCGTATGTGTAAAACTTCAAATATGGTAGCCCTATGGCATTGATCGTACAGAAATACGGTGGCACCTCGGTCGGTAGTCCGGAGCGCATCGAGAATGTCGCCGAGAAAGTCATCGGTTGGCGCGCGCGCGGCCACCACTTGGTAGTGGTCGTTTCGGCCATGAGCGGCGAAACCGACCGCTTGATCGGCTTGGCCAAGGCCATCACGCCCCGTCCCGATCCCCGGGAACTCGACGTCCTGCTGGCGACTGGCGAGCAGGTGACCATTGCCCTGCTGTGCATCGCCCTGGAAAAGCGCGGCTGCCCGGCTCGCTCCTACACCGGGGGTCAGGTCCGCATCCTGACCGACAGCGCTTTCAACAAGGCCCGCATCCAGAATATTCAGGCCGACGCCATGCGTGCCGACCTCGACGCCGGGCGGGTGGTGGTGGTGGCCGGCTTTCAGGGCGTGGATGAGGATGGCAACATCACCACCCTGGGCCGGGGCGGTTCCGACACCACCGGCGTGGCGCTGGCCGCCGCGCTCGAGGCCGATGAGTGCCAGATTTACACCGACGTGGACGGGGTGTACACCACCGACCCGCGCATCGTGTCCGACGCCCGCCGGCTGAATCGCATCACCTTCGAGGAAATGTTGGAAATGGCCAGCCTGGGCTCCAAGGTGTTGCAGATTCGCTCGGTGGAATTTGCCGGCAAACACAATGTCCCACTCCGTGTGCTCTCCACTTTTCAGGAAGGACCGGGCACGTTGATCACCTTCGAGGAAGCGTTAGAGATGGAGTCCATGGAAAAAGAGTTGATTTCCGGCATCGCCTTCAACCGCGACGAAGCCAAGCTCACCGTGTCGGGGGTTCCCGACCGACCCGGCATCGCCTTCAGCATCCTGGGACCGGTGGCGCAAGCCAACATCGAAGTCGACATGATCGTGCAGAACGTCGGCCACGATGGCTCCACCGACTTCACCTTCACGGTGCATCGCAACGACTACGAGCGCGCGCTGGAAATCCTGAAAAATCATGCCGCCGGACTCGGCGCCCGCGAAGTGTCCGGCGACCACCGGATCGCCAAGCTGTCGCTGGTCGGCATTGGGATGCGTTCCCACGCCGGCGTCGCCAGCAAGATGTTCGAGGCGCTAGCGAAGGAAGGGATCAACATCCGGATGATTTCCACCTCCGAAATCAAGATCTCGGTGGTGGTGGACGAAAAATATCTGGAACTGGGGGTGCGTGCCCTGCACGAGGCGTTCGAGTTGGATAAGGCCACGTGAAGGTCTGGCATATCGGGTTCGCGTGGACCGCATCGTTTCCTAATGCGTATACCCTGATTTCCTGGCCGTGGAATGGAGCGATTACAGACGCGGACTGTCAAAAACCGCAAGACGACATGACCTGGTGCTGTTGATGGAAAACAAGGAGTAGCTTGATATGTTGATTCTGACGCGCAGAGTTGGAGAAACGCTCATGATCGGTGATGAAGTCACCGTCACCGTCCTGGGTGTGAAAGGTAATCAGGTTCGCATCGGGGTCAACGCCCCCAAGGACATTGCGGTTCACCGCGAAGAAATTTACGAGCGGATCAAACGCGAGCAGGACAGTACCTATGTGGCGGAACAGCCGCAACCGGGTCATGAAGCTTGAATCATGGCCCTGTTGGCCTTCCGTCAATGAAGCTGGAGACGAGGCCGATCCGGTTTCTCGCAAGGGTTCGCTAAACCCTGAACCATCGCCCCGCCAAGGCGAGATCAAATAAGCCCCCGACCCCGCCTGGCGCGGGGTCGTTGGTTTGAAGGCAAGCTGTTCAAAATCCCGGCGAATCCCTGGCCGGGGCTCGGCATGATGGATTCAGATTACTTTCTCAAGTCCGCCGCCGCAGCAGCACGTAAATCGCCCCGGTTCCCCCATCCATCGACCGCGCCGAGCAGAATGCCAGCACCTCATCGCGCTGGCGCAACCAGTGGTTAATCTTTTGTTTCAGGACTGGTCCCCGATGCCGGGAACCGTTACCCTTACCATGAATGATCCGCACGCAACTCAGACTGTCGCGGCGAACTTCATGGAGAAAATCAACCAGCGCCTCCCGGGCCCTGACAACCGTCATCCCATGCAGATCCAGCACCGCGCCGACCTGAAACTGGCCGCGCCGCAGCTTGCGCAACACCGCCTGCTGAACGCCTTCGCCGCGGTAGTACAATTCCTCGCCGGTCTCCAAGTCGGCCGGCTCAAAATAGTCCGAGACCATATCGGCCAATACCTGCCGTTCGTCGGCTTGGGTAAAGCGCGGAATCGGGGCTGGTTGGGAGGAAACGATCTCGACGCGATCACAATGCATCCGTTCCACGGGACCGACGGCGCGGCGAAACAACTCCCGATCCTGAGGACCGAGGACAAATGGCTTAGTCATGGTCGCCTCGCTGGAAGAAGCGGCGGGGACTCCGGTCAGGATGGTCATCGACGATCATTTTATCCTCGGCATCGCCCGATACCCCAATATTATCCATTCCGACCGTGTGGCAAAGGATTCCCTCATCATGCGCATCCTGATCAGCAATGACGATGGCTACCTGGCTCCCGGCCTACTCCGCCTGGTCGCCGCTCTGAGCAAATGGGCTGATATTACGGTGGTCGCTCCCGACCGCGACCGTAGCGGCGCCAGCCATTCGCTCAGCCTCAAACAACCTCTGTACGTCACCCGCCACGAGAACGGCTTTTACAGCGTCGAGGGGACTCCCTCTGACTGCGTCCATCTCGCCATCACCGGTCTATTGGAGCAGGAGCCGGACATGGTGGTTTCGGGTATCAATAACGGTGCTAATCTGGGCGACGATGTCATCTATTCCGGCACGGTGGCGGCGGCGATGGAAGGCCGGTTTCTCGGCTTGCCCGCCATCGCGCTCTCTCAGGCCGCACCCTGTCCCGAGCATTTCGATACCGCCGCCCGAGTCGCCGTCTGGTTGGTACGCCGCCTGCGGGAATGGCCGCTGCCGCCTGATACCATCCTCAATGTCAATGTCCCCGATCTACCCTGGGAACAACTGGCCGGCTTTCAGGCGACCCGGCTCGGTCACCGTCACAAATCTGAACCCGTCGTCAGGAGCATCGACCCACGCGGTCGACCCATTTATTGGGTGGGTCCGGCGGGTCCCGAACAAGACGCGGGTCCCGGCACCGACTTTCATGCCGTGCGCGCTGGTTATGTCTCCATTACCCCTTTGCAGGTGGATTTGACCCGCCATAGCGCGCTGGAATCCCTGGCGGCCTGGTTGATTTCCCCATGAACCTTGGGGGTTGAGACAGGAGAGATGCTTTTCCGTGTTGCAACATGAACACAATACTAGTAGACGCATCGGTTGAGGAAGGCTTATTATTCGCGGGCGCTTGGAATCCGGAACAGGGATAGGGTCATTCCGATATCTCCAGCGCCGGTGATTGTTTGGAGCCACCCCCGGTGGGCGCGCTAATCAATCCCGATTTTCAAGATAATCACAAAAAAAGACGCGACCGGTATCCGCCCTCGCGTCAGCACCAAAACCCACCAAGCGAAGAGTATCGAGGAGGCCATCTAATGTCCCGAAGGATGAACGCCTGTTTGGAGGCGGTCGTTTGTGATGATGAACTGCCCATGGACGATTCCCTGCTGGACGAGGACAAACTGGAGGACCCCGAGGAAGATGAGGAGATCATGGAGGACGATCTGGAAACCGTCGGGTTATCCTGGCCGACCCTCCCGAAAACCAATCGGGAAGTGACCCTGGAGGAACTGGACGCCACTCACATGTATCTGAGCGAAATTGGGTTTTCCCCACTACTCACCGCTCAGGAAGAAGTCTACTTCGCCCGCCTGGTATTGCGCGGCGACGCCAGCGCCCGCAATCGCATGGTCGAGAGCAACCTGCGTCTGGTGGTGAAAATCGCCCGCCGCTACATGAATCGGGGTCTCAGCCTGCTCGACCTGATCGAGGAAGGTAATCTCGGACTGATTCACGCCGTTGAAAAATTCGACCCCGAACGCGGCTTCCGATTTTCGACTTACGCGACCTGGTGGATCCGTCAGACCATCGAGCGGGCGCTGATGAACCAGACCCGCACCATTCGCCTGCCGATCCATATCATCAAGGAAATCAACGGCTATCTGCGTACTGCCCGACAACTGACGCAGACCTTGGACCACGAACCCACCGCCGAGGAAATCGCGCGGGCCATGGGCAAGTCAGTGACCGAAGTCAAGCGCATGCTGCAACTCAACGAGCGGGTCACCTCGGTGGACACCCCGATCGGCAAGGATGAGGACCGCTCGTTGCTGGACGCCATCCCCGACGAGAACAATCCCGACCCCTCGCAATGGTTGCAGGACGCCGACATCAACGAAAAACTGGACCTGTGGCTCGATCAGCTGAACGACAAGCAGCGGACGGTCGTGAAAAGACGTTTCGGTCTGGGTGGCCAAGATAAGGCCACGCTGGAACAGGTCGGTAACGAAATCGGCGTGACCCGCGAACGGGTGCGGCAAATTCAGATCGATGCCCTGCGCCGGTTGCGCAAGATTTTGGAAAACGAAGGTTTTTCCCGGGGATTCCTCTAGGTTTCGAGACTCGCCGGTGGTGGAGGCGGGGTCGCTGCCGATCATCCGCCGCTGCCGCCCGGCGCTGGCCTAATCGTCCATCAGCAGTAGCGCGGCCGCGACCCGGCGGCCTTCCAGCATGATGACGTTATAAGTTCGGCAGGCGGCGGAGGTGTCCATGATCTCCACGCCCACGCGATGTGCCAGCAGGCTTCGGGTCAAGGCCGGTCGCGGAAATCGCTGGCGGTTGCCAGTGCCTAGCAGCACGATTTCGGGCTCCAGGGGCAGGAGGGCTTCGAAATGGATCTCCTCCAGGTCGGCGAAGGTTTGGGGCGCCCAGTTGGTGACCAACAGTTCTGGACTGACGATCACGCTGCGGCGGATTTCCTGGTCGTTGACGTTGATCCAGCCTGGACCATAACTCTTGATGTAGTATCGTTGGGTATCGATTTCGAGGTTGAAGCGCATGGTGCAATCCCTCTGAACTTGTGGAGCCCGATGGCCGAGCTTGCTGGCCGAATCACGGTTCCTACATTCAGAGTTGTGACCGCCAGCCAATGTTCCAAAGCGCTGATCGCCACTGGCTGAGTCCCACGATCCCACGATCAGGAGAAGGCGCGATGATCGATACACCTCCCCATGCCATCCACGCTCTGGAACTGGGGCAGATGGGTAATTTCATTTACGTCATCCACGACCACGCCACCGACCGAGCGGCGGTGGTGGATCCCGCTTGGGATGTGCCGAGTATTCTGACCTTGGCCGCGCAGCGCGGGTTGCGGATCACCGATATCCTGCTCACTCACAGCCATTTCGATCATATTAACGGGGTCGAGGCCTTGTTGAATGCCAGCGACGCCCAACTGCACTTGCTACGGGCCGAGGCGGCGTTTTGGAACCGCTATTTGGATCTGCCGACCCTGCATGAGGGCGGCGACCGGATTCGGTTGGGCGGAACCGAGATTGAAATCCTGCACACGCCCGGTCATACACCGGGCTCGGCCTGTTACCGGCTGGGCGATCAGGTGCTGACCGGCGACACGCTGTTTGTGTTCGGCTGCGGGCGCTGCGACCTGCGCGGCGGCGATCCGGAGCAGATGTATCATTCCCTGCGCCGGCTGGGCGAGGGTCTGCCGGGTGACACCCTCATCCGCCCCGGCCACAACTACGGCATCACTCCGACCTCGACCCTGCTCGAACAACTGGCCGGCAACCCGTTTATGCATTTCGAAGACTGTCCGGGGTTTGTCGAATACCGGATGCATCTGCACGACCGCGAGGAGCCGTACCGTCCGGAACCACGGCCGCACCGACATCCACACTGAGTTTCATCAACTCTCCGAATGTGGGCCGCCCTTACCCACTCCTTGGATTCATTCACCCTGTTCTCGCTCTCGCCTACGGGCGTAAGGTGGGAACAGTGATGATTCGCCATGTTCCAGTTCGCACCCATCGGTATCATTCATTCGGGATTCCGGGAAAAATTCGGCATTCCCCGTCAAGCTGGGCTGGCACCGGCGGTGCGGGCGACGCTCGAATTACTGCCGCCTTACAATCAACCCGCGGCGGTACGCGGCCTGGAGGGTTTTTCGCACGTGTGGCTGGTGTTCGTATTTCACGGGATCCCAATGGGACGCTGGCAACCGACGGTGCGGCCGCCCCGACTGGGCGGCAATCGCCGACTAGGGGTGTTCGCCACTCGTTCCACCTTCCGACCCAATCCCATCGGGCTGTCGGCGGTGAAACTGGAACACATCGCAACCCGCCAAGGGCAGGTGGTCTTACATCTCCAGGGCGTGGATTTGCTGGATGGAACGCCGGTGCTGGACATCAAGCCCTACCTGCCCTACGCCGACCGCATTCCTGAAGCGACCGGCGGCTTTGCATCCGAGGCGCCGACGCCGTTGGCGGTAGTGGAATTCAGCCCAGCCGCGGCGGCGTTCTGCGCGAACTGGCCGCATGGCGACTTACGTGAACTGCTGACCCAGTTGTTGCGCCAGGACCCTCGTCCCGCCTACGAGCGCACCCAGCGCACACCCCAGTATTACGGTATGCGGCTGTTCGATTGCGACGTGCGCTGGGTATGGCGAGATCAGACGGTGTACGTGACGGAAATTCTGCCGGAACCTCACGGCGGCGCGGAAAGTCTGGATGTGCAGAGGCACAAATGCGATTTCAACCCCCACCATCCGAGGTGAACCATGCGCATTCTTCACACGATGCTACGAGTCGGCGATCTGCAGCGCTCGATCCGGTTTTATACCGAAGTACTGGATATGAGACTTCTGCGCCAGCAGGACTATCCCAAGGGTGAGTTTACGCTTGCCTTCCTGGGATATGGCGATGAAACCGAACAGACTGTCCTGGAGTTGACCTACAATTGGGGTGTGGACCGCTACGACATGGGCACGGCGTATGGACACATCGCGATTGAAGTGGATGATGTCTATCGGGCGACGGCGGCCATCCAGGAAGCGGGTGGCCAGATTCTCCGGCCGGCCGGGCCAATGAACGCCGGGACCACGATCATCTCCTTTATTGCTGACCCCGATGGCTACCCCATCGAATTAATCGGTCGTCGGTAACCGTGGATCGCTATCAAAACCGCGGCTTAAGGTTGGTTCCCCTCTCCGTTGGCGGAAGTGGAGAGGGGCAAAACGAGGGAATCGGTTTCACCATCTTGTGCGGGTCAGAATGATCCGGTTCAGCACAAGCGCTTTCGGTTGACATTCTCGCGAGCCAATCGCAGCAGTTCCTCGGGAGGCTCGTAACCGATCCGGCGGCAGTTATGCAGATAGTCCAGCAACCGTGGCTCGACATCAGCGTTACTAGCGACATCCATCAGTTCCAACAATTCGATCATCCGCAGGACCGGGACGGTGGCAACGGTTTGCAACATGTGGGCCTTCCTCGCTGAAAAATAGAGAATTATGAAGAGAAATTATTGGAATCCAGGGCATTGGAGCGTGCGAACCCTGAATGCGTGGTTTCTGAAATTTTTAGCATTTTTTATGCCAATCACTAATTTTATACGATTGTCTAAATTAATAGACAATACGATACATCATCCTCTGAATCTTCACAAGTGAAAATTGGGTGATCGATCTCGATTTCAATTGACCAAGCTGATCTGGTCCGTATTTGCCCAAATTGGGCTCATCCGTACCCTTCACCGGTCCTTGGGCGCCCGGGACCCAAAAACAAATTTTCAGGCTTGCGAGATCAACGTGGGAATAAGCCCCTGGAGTTTCGGTCGTCCAAATGGCAAGGACAGGATGGCCATAAAGGAGATAACCCTTCAACGTCAGTAGTTGCGGGTGATGGTCGTGGGGATTCACAAGTTGCTGTTGATGACCAGAGTGGCGCCAGTCATGCAGCCGGACTCGGTCGGATCGCACAGGAAAGAAATGATCTTGGCCACATCCGTCGGTCCGGTGCGGGTACGCAGATACGGCGCGGCCTGGCGCAACATGGCGGTATCCACCGCGCCCGGAGCCACGCCGTTGACTCGGATGCCACAGCCCTTGCCTTCGGCGGCCAGTGCCTCGGTCAGGCCGGTGAGAGCGAACTTGCTGACCGTGTAGGCGGCATAGCCGGGAAATTTTTCGGTGCCCGGCACGCCGCCTAGCGAAGACACGTTGACGATGGCGCCGCCGCTTTGTTGTTCCCGCATCAACTGGAACGCCTGCCGCGCGCATAGCATCGCCCCGCGCAGGTTGACCGCCATGACCTGATCCCAGTCGCTCGTCATCATCTCGGCGAAGGGACCACTCAACAAGATGGCGGCGTTGTTGACCAGGATATCCAAGCGCTCGAACTCGGCGGCGGCGGCGGTGAAAGCGGCTTCCACCGCCGCCTCGTCGGCGACATCCAGCACCAAGGCCGAGGCGCTCAGACCGGTGGCGTGGAGATGGGCAACCGTAGCGGTCAGTTCCATCTTAGTGCGACTGGCGACGATGACATGCGCGCCCTTGCGGGCCAGTGCCTCGGCGGTGGCCGCGCCGATCCCGCGACCACCGCCGGTAATAAGCGCAACTTGATTTTGTAAGGATTTCATCGGCATGGTCCTGTATTAACCAGCCCAACGAATCGCGTAAGTCGCTCCCTGACCTTGGGATTCATCGATCCGCAGGCGCACGGCGGCGATTCGTTCCCGCCAGGAGATCGAACGGTCGCCACACAAGGTTTCCCAGAACCGTTCGAACAGCAACCGGGCCAGATGCTCGGCGGTGATGTTGTCCACCGCCAGCATCACCACTTCATCGGCCGGCAATACGTAGCGCTTGCCGCACAGCCGGAACGCGTATTCGCCCTCGTCTCCGGGAAGCATCTCCAGCCAAGGATTATCACTGGCGATCAGAACCTTTTCGTCCCAGTCATTGCAAACAGCCCGCAACGCCTGCTTGAATACGTTATAGCTGAGCATGCGCGACAGTGCTGGTGATTCGGTCAGTTCCACTTCCAGTTCGACCTGGTAGTTGTGGCCGTGCAGGGCTTCCTTGCCACCGTCGAGGAATACGGTCATGTGCGCCGCGGAGAATTTCAGATTGTCCTTGCGGATGTGGATCGTCCAGATCCGTGTGTCATGTCCGATCATGTTGTCGCTCCCATTGAACCCGTGGTCACCGCCAGATTTTCCAGCCAATCCACCAAGGCCGCGCCGTAGTGCGTCAGGGTGTAGCGGTCTTCCACCAACGCCCGGCAGCTCGCCCGGTCGATCCGGTCGATGCGTTCCGCCGCCGCGCACAGACCGTCGAGGTCGTCGGGCTCCACCAGCCAACCGGTTTCCCCATCGCGAACATAGTCGCTGATTCCGCCGCGCCGGTAGGCGACGACCGGCGTACCGCAAGCCAGCGCCTCGATGCCGACGATGCCGAAGGCTTCCAGCCATTTGGGCGTCATCAGTAAGACCCGGAATTCCCGGACTGCCTCGGCCAGCGCCGGCATGCCGAGAAAGCCGCCGTATCGGACCGAGACGCCAGGATAGCGGTGTGCTAGGTCATTCCAGTACGCCCGATCCTGCATGACGCCGAACACAGTGACGGCGATGCCGGTACGCTCGGCAAAGATGAAGGCATCCTCCAGACCCTTTTCCGGGGTGATCCGGCCTAGCCAGCAGCAATCTTGGCCAGGCGCGGCGTTATAGCGATAGCACGCCAGGTCCAAGCCTGGTGGAATCCGCCGAAACATTCCCGTCAAGCCAAAGCTAGCGGTTTGGGCGTCGCTCAAGAAGGCCAACCGCTCCGGACTTCGGACAGCAATGCGGCGAATCTCCGCATCCAGCGAACGGTTCAGCGAACCCATGCTGATCAGTATTCCCAACGGACCAGGGAAAAAATCGCTCGCAAACAGGGGCAACCAGTCATAGGAAAAGTTCAGGATCGCGTCGCCGGGCCCCGTCTGCTCGGCCAACCAGCGTAGCGCGGCAGCCAGAAAGCAATCGGCTTCGATGGGAATGGGGGCATCATAGTCGTGGACCAGGGCGGTTGGGGCCAACCGACCAGGCAAGGTGCGCAGGTCGGGTAGCTCCGCGCTGGATCCGTCCGGTGCGATCACCAGCGCGGTGTGGCCCAAGTCATGGAGTTGGCGGGCGGCGGTGACGACCATGTGCTCCACGCCACCGCCCAAGCCCGAACCCAACGGCGCCACCGCCGTCGAGAGCAGATAGACTCGCATGTTTCCTCCCGCTGTCGGCAATGCCGGGATTATAGGCGGGTCTGTACGGGTGGGAGCGATTTGCACTGGGGGGATGCGGCGAATCCGATCTTTTCTCCCAACCCCTTGTTTCCCTTTGCTGTTAGAATCAGGTGAGATGATCTGACTGGCCTAAGAGGTAGTCCATGCAAACCGAACAGCGGCCTCTACAAGAGGCTAAAAATAAATTCAGCGCCGTCGTCGATGCAGCGCGGCAAGGGGAGGCTCAGGTCGTCACCCAGCGCAGGGCACCAGTGGTGGGCGTATTATCTATTGAAAAATTTCAGAAATTCCAGAAGGTTGAGGCCGCTCAATCGCTTTCCTTGGCCGATCATCTCCTCGGTATGCCCGCCGGTGATGGTGAATTTTCCCGCATCAATCCAATCAACCCTGTCTGATCGGTAAGCGCGTCCATGAAATTCAAAGCGAAATTGGGCGCGGCGTTGCTGGTGGTTACGGCCGCGACGGTCGCGGCCGACGCGGAATTGATGGTCGGCCGGTTTTCCGCCGGCGATCTGCGGGACTGGCAAACTCAATCCTTCCAGGGAGAAACCCGTTACGCCCTGAGGGAGCAGGATGACCGACGTGCGCTGTTCGCCGATAGCCAGGGCACGGCCTCGGGCTTATACCGGGAAATCCGGGTGGATTTGAACCACACTCCTTACCTCAACTGGTCGTGGCGGGTAGATCGGGTGTTGGACGGGGTGAACGAGCGCACCAAAGCCGGCGACGATTATCCAGCGCGAGTCTATGTGGTGGTATCGGGCGGGGCGGCGTTCTGGAGAACCCGCTCGTTGGTTTATGTCTGGTCCAGCCATCAGCCGGTCGGCGCTACCTGGAATAACGCCTTCACCAGCAATGCCCGGGTGATGGCGCTGCGTTCGGGTACGAAAGATGCCGGGCGCTGGGTCAACGAGAAGCGCGACATCCGCGCCGACTTTCGGCAACTGTTCGGGGAGAAAATCGACCGGATCGACGCCGTCGCCCTGATGACCGATACCGACAACAGCGGCCAGAGCGCCACGGCCTGGTATGGCGATCTTTATTTCACGGCACGGTAAGGCTGATCGGACGAACTGTTTCGAGGTTAGCGCCAACCCTGGTCTTTGTGGAAAAATTCAAATTACCGTGAAAAATTCCCTAATTGCCAAAGTAACCATCCCTCCGAAATGAACACCATTCCCACAACCCCCCTGGTTGGAGTCATCATGGGCTCTACGTCGGACTGGAGCACCTTGGAACACGCGGCGCAGACTCTGGAAGCGCTTGGCGTCCCGCACGAGGTCCGGGTGGTGTCAGCGCATCGCACGCCCGATCTACTGTTCGACTACGCCGCCCAAGCCGAGGCGCGCGGTCTGGAAGCGATCATCGCCGGCGCCGGCGGTGCCGCTCATCTGCCGGGCATGGCGGCGTCTAAAACCGTGCTGCCGGTATTGGGGGTACCCGTGCAGTCCCAAACCCTCAACGGCCTGGATTCACTGCTGTCCATCGTGCAGATGCCGGGCGGCGTGCCGGTCGGAACCCTGGCCATCGGCAAGGCCGGCGCCATCAACGCCGCCCTGCTGGCCGCCGCGCTGCTCGGCAACAAGTACCCGGCCATTCGCGAGGCAGTGCGCGCATTTCGCGCCCGGCAGACCGAGCGGGTGCTGAGCGAGCCCGATCCACGGGCGCTTCAACCATGAACGTCGGTATCGTCGGCGGCGGGCAATTGGCGCGGATGTTGGCGCTGGCCGGCTATCCTCTGGGGTTGCGGTTCCAAATTCTCGACCCAGCCGCCGACGCCTGTGCCGGGCAAGTAGCGAAGCTGATTCAGGGTGACTACGATGATGAGGACTGTCTGAACCGGTTGGCCGACTGGGCCGACGTCGTCACCTTCGACTTCGAGAATGTTCCGGCGGCGGTGGCCCAGACCCTGAGGTCGCGAGTTGCGTTTTATCCGCCAGCCCGAGCGCTGGCGATTGCCCAAGATCGGTTATGCGAAAAAACCCTGTTCTGGGAACTGGGTATCCCGACACCTACCTTCGCCACGGTCGACAGTCTGGAAGAACTCCATGGTGCCGTCATGCAGGTGGAATTGCCGGCGGTGCTGAAAACCCGACGGCTGGGTTATGACGGCAAGGGCCAGCGGGTGTTGCGCGCGCCCGAGGATAGCGAGCCCGCTTGGCGAGAACTGGGCGGTGTACCGCTGATCCTGGAAAGTTTCGTGCCGTTCGAACGAGAGGTGTCGATGCTGGCGGCGCGCGGCCGCGATGGCGAGATCGCGTTTTATCCATTGGTGGAGAACCACCATCGCGACGGCATCCTGCGGCTGTCGCGGGCGCCCTGCCAGGCGCCGGAACTGGAGCGCGAGGGCTGGAATTACGCCCGTCGTTTGCTGGAGCGCCTGGATTACATCGGGTTGCTGGCCATCGAGTTCTTCGTCCAGGACGGACGCCTGATCGCCAACGAAATGGCCCCGCGCGTTCACAATTCCGGACACTGGACTCTCGAAGGGGCGGAAACCAGCCAGTTCGAGAATCACCTGCGGGCGATTCTCGGCCTGCCGCTGGGTTCGACCGCGACGACCGGTCGTGCCATCATGCTGAACGCCATCGGTACGTTGCCGGATCGGGCGGCGGTGCTGGCGGCGCCCGGCGCGCATTATCACGATTACGGCAAGACACCGCGCCCTGGACGCAAGGTCGGCCACATCACCTTGCGAACCGCGAATCCAGAGGATTTACCAGCCGGTTTGGAACGATTGTTACCGTTGGTGGGATTCGAACCCGGCGAGTTCGGCTAACGAGGAAATCATTCCAAAAATCGCACCGCCTCGCCCAGCGGACAGGCGTGGATGGCCTCGACCAGCACTTCAATGACCCGTTGGCGCGGGAAGCTTTTTCGCCAGGCCAGCGCCACGGTCCGGATCGGCGCCGGCGCCGCGAACGGCCGGATACTGAGCAGATCGCTGGCATGGGCATAGCCGCTGACCGAGGTGTACGGCAGCACCGTCACGCCGATCCCGGTCGCCACCATCAAGCGAATGGTTTCCAGCGAGCTGCCTTCCAGGGTTCTCTGCATGTTGTCCGAGGCGACGCTGATCTGGTTGCATTCCGGGCAGAACCGCAACACCTGGTCGCGGAAGCAGTGGCCG
>JRYF01004642.1_pt1 | contig 20973 bp, 19 predicted proteins | sample 235331 | NCBI WGS metagenome assembly JRYF01 (sample SAMN03074217, study PRJNA261475) | activated sludge metagenome | biome: Wastewater Treatment Plant; feature: Wastewater; material: Activated sludge; isolation source: activated biomass of a wastewater treatment plant treating hydrocarbon... ...
ACGCAGTAGATCTTCGGCAGCGTGTGGCCCAGGTCCTCGAGCCGGTGTTCCATCTCGAGCCAGTGGCGGAAGTAGTCGCCCATGTGGTAGCCGCAGAACGGCAGCATCGCGAACGGGTCGCGGCGCACGACGCCGACCGAGCCGGCCTGCGCGGCGGTCGTCTCGCTGCCCATCGTCGCGGCCATGTAGACGCCTTCCATCCAGTTGCGCGCCTCGGTGACGAGCGGCACCGTCGTCGAGCGGCGGCCGCCGAACACGAAGGCGTCGATCGCGCCGCCCTCGGGGTTGTCCCACTCGGGGTCGAGCGCCGGGTTGTTCGTCGCCGCCACCGTGAAGCGCGCGTTCGGGTGCGCCGCCGGGCGCGGCTTGCCGTTCACCGGGTTGGCCCTGGCGATCTCGGGCGTCCAGTCGCGGCCCTGCCAGTCGATCAGGTGCGCGGGCGGGCTGTCGGTCATGTCCTCCCACCAGACGTCGCCGTCGTCGGTCAGCGCGACGTTGGTGAAGATGACGTCGCGCGCCAGCGAGGCCATGCAGTTCGGGTTGGTGTGCACGTTGGTGCCCGGCGCGACGCCGAAGTAGCCGGCCTCGGGGTTGATCGCGACCAGCCGGCCGTCGGGCTGCGGCTTGATCCACGCGATGTCGTCGCCGATGGTCGTCACCTTCCAGCCCTCGAAGCCCTTGGGCGGCACCATCATCGAGAAGTTGGTCTTGCCGCAGGCGCTCGGGAAGGCGGCGGCGACGTGGTACTTGCGGCCCTCGGGCGAGGTCACGCCCAGGATCAGCATGTGTTCCGCGAGCCAGCCCTGCTCGCGCCCCATGGTCGACGCGATGCGCAGCGCGAAGCACTTCTTGCCCAGCAGCGCGTTGCCGCCGTAGCCCGAGCCATAGCTCCAGATCTCGCGCGTCTCGGGGTAGTGCACGATGTACTTGGTCGGGTTGCACGGCCAGGCCACGTCGGCCTGGCCCGGCGCCAGCGGCGCGCCGACGGTGTGCACGCAAGGCACGAAGGCGCCGTCGTCGCCGAGCACGTCGAGCACCCGGGCGCCCATGCGGGTCATGATCCGCATGTTGACGACGACGTAGGGGCTGTCGGTGATTTCCACGCCGATCTTCGCGATCGGCGAGCCGAGCGGGCCCATGCTGAAGGGGATGACGTACATCGTCCGCCCGCGCATGCAGCCGTCGAACAGACCGTTCAGCGTCGCGCGCATCTCCGCCGGCGGCGCCCAGTTGTTGGTCGGGCCGGCGTCCTCCTTGTTGATCGAGCAGATGAAGGTGCGGTCCTCGACCCGGCCGACATCGGAAGGGTGCGAGCGCGCGAGATAGGAGTTGGGCCGCTTTTCCGGATTAAGGCGGATGAACGTCCCCCCTTCGACCATCAGGTTGCACAGTCGGTCGTATTCTTCCTGCGAGCCATCGCACCAGACGACCTGCTCCGGCTTGCATAGCATCGCGATCTCGTCGACCCAGGCGAGCAGTTTCTGGTTGTTGGTGGGGGCATCGGTGTTTTTTGGGGCGTTGCTCATGACTTTCCTCCTTCAGTGATCGTGGTCGTCTTGCCAAACGGGTCGTCGATTCCTGGCCGGCCCTCTTCAAGCCATCAAGGAACTCCGACGCTTTGGGAAACTTTTTGGTTAACTGTTATGTGTTGCCTAATTAAAATAAAGCTTATAGTAAGCAAGCTTACAATTCAACCTAAAATTGAAATTCTGGACGTTTGCTTCTGAAGGTGGGCTTATTTCACCCGCGCTTATGCCTGAACATCGTCACCGAGGCTGCATCCATGATCATCCATGAATCCTATCGAGGCCCTGGCTTCCTTCTCACCGACTCCGCTCGTCTGCTGCGAAAGCTGATCGACCGCCGCTTGCAGCCGTTGGGTTTGTCCCGCGCGCAGTGGTCGATTCTGGCCATCCTGTCCAACCACGACGGTCTCTCCCAGTCGCAAATCTCCGACGAACTCGAGATCGAGAAATCCACCGCAGGCCGACTGATCGATCAGGTCGAGAAAAGCGGCTGGATCGAGCGGCGTCCGATCCCGGGCGACCGGCGGCTATGGGGTATCCACCTGACCGACCAAGCCCGGCAGCTGATCGACGAGGTCGAGAGCGTCATCCTACAGACCCGCGCGGAGATGTTGCGCGGACTGACGGAGGAACAGCAGCAACACCTATCCGAGCTGTTGCAGAGGGTGAAGGCGAATCTGTCCGCCGCGCTTGATCTCGACCAGGCGCAGCTTCACGTCCAAAAGCACGAAGATTCGGCAGGCTGAGAAACTGTACAAAATCCCGTCTCCCTGTGGGAGCGGCGCGGTCGTTCCGCGAGCGGGGGGCGTCAGCCCCCTGTTTTCCGGAACGTGGAATACATCGGCGATATCACGGGTACGGAAACCGCGGACTCACGTCCGCCGCTCGCCGACAACCCCAAGCGACGTGGAGTACGCAATGCGTATCCTATGGAGTTTTTATAAATCAGTAGCTTATTTCTTTATACAGGCCCTGAGTTGAGAAAGTCGAACAGGGTATCATCGAGACCCGATGACACCCTGCTGGTCTCCAGCGAGCGGCGGCGGGTGGCGACCGTCGTGGAGACTTTTTCGCTGGGGCTTACTCGGCGATCAACTTCCGGACCACGTCGGTCATGGACAGGACGCCGGTGGGCTGGCCCTGTTCGGTGACCACCAGGCGATGCATGCGCCGCCCGGTCATCTGGCTGACCGCCGCGCTGAGCAGGGTGTCGGCCTCGCAGGTGGCGCAGCCGGGGGTCATGATCTCTTGCGCCCGCAGCGCCCGCGCTTGCTCGGGGGTGCGGCCCTGGCGGGCCAGCACCAGGTCGGTCTGCGAGACCACCCCGACCGCCCGCCCGCCGTCCATGACCACCACGGCGTGGATGTCGCGCTCGATCATGAGTTGGGCGACCTGGGCGACGGTGTCGCCGGGGGCGCAGCCGATGATGCCGCGGTGCATGAGGTCTTTGACCTGGGTGCCGTCGTCCGTGATGGCGATGGCTTCGGCCTGGGCGACGCTGGGCAGCGGCTCGGACATGGGGTAGGGGTGCGGGGTGGTGTGGACGTCGTCTTTGGGTAACGTGGGATGGGGGATGGCGACCGGGGGCTTGCCGCTGGCGCCTTGGCCGAAGTCGGTGGCGCCGACCAGCACCGCCATGTTGCCGTGGGGGTGCTGGTTTTCGTACATCAATTGATGGACGTGGGGGATGTCGGTGTAGGGGAAGGCCCGCGACAGGCAGGGGTCGAGCAGGCCGCGCAGGGCCAGTTCGTTCATCTGGTTGGCTTGTTCGGTGTTGGCGAAGTGCGAGCCTTGCAGGCGCTTCTGGCGCATCCACAGGTAGCGCAGGTCGACGGTGGCGTTGTAGCCGGTGGTGCCGGCGCACACGACGACCATGCCGCCGGTCTCGCAGACGAAGATCGAGGTGGGGATGGTGGTTTCGCCAGGGTGTTCGAAAACGAGGTTGGGGGCGCGCTTTTCGCCCAGAATCTCCCAGATCTTGGCCCCGAAGGCCCGCACCCCTTTCAGCCATTGGGCGTAGCCGGCGTGGTCCTTCCAGTGGGGGAGCATGCCCCAGTGGGCGAACTCGTTGCGGTTGATGCAGCCCTGGGCGCCCAACTTCAGGCAGTAGTCGAACTTGTCTTCACCCGACACCATGGCGATCGAGGTGGCGCCGGCGGCCTTGGCGATCTGGATGGCCATCGAGCCGAGACCGCCCGCCCCACCCCAAATCAAGACCACGTCGCCTTTCTTGACGGCGTTGACCCCCCAGCCGTGCAGCATCCGCCAGGCGGTCGCCGCCACCAGGGTGTAGGCGGCGGCTTCTTCCCAGGTCATATGCTTGGGTTTGGGCATGCATTGCTGGGCCTGGACCTTGGTGAATTGGGCGAAGCTGCCCCAGTTGGTTTCGTAGCCCCAGATGCGGAAGGTCGGCGAATACATCGGATCGCCGCCGCCGCGCACCCAGGGGCAGTCGCGGCTGTACCGCCCGCAGTGGAGCACCACTTCGTCGCCGACCTTGACGTTGGTGACGTCCTTGCCGACTTTGTAGACGATCCCGGAGGCGTCGCTGCCGCCGATGTGGAAGGGTTCCGGCTCGCCTTGTTCGCCCCGGGCCAAGGCCTTGTTGCGGGCGCCGATCACGTTGACCGGAATCCCCAGCCCGGCCCAGACGTTGTTGTAGTTGATCCCGGCCGCCATCACGTACACCAGCACTTCGTCGTCGGCGGGCGGGGGGACGTCCACCACTTCCTGCTGGAACGCTTGCAGCGGCGTCCCGAACCGCTCCGGCCGGATCAGCCAGGCGTGCATCTTGGCCGGGATCACCCCCAACGGGGGTTGCTCGCCAATCGCATATAACTCTTTGGCCATTTTGATATTCCTCTAGGTTTTGGGGTTGTTCTTGGTTGAGTTTCTCATTGTTCGCGCCGAGAAAGCGGCGCGGCCGGCGAAATCCGCTGGCAACGAACTTCAATGCGCCGTGTAGCGCGACCGGACGCCCTCAATCGCCAGGTTGATGGCGGATTCCATCTCGGCGCTGTCCTTCATGGACGCCTGGAGATCTTGCAGGCGTCCGTCAGAAAGCCCGTAAATCCAACCATGCAGCGTCAGCGGCTGCCCGCGCCGCCAGGCATCTCTCACCAGAGTGGTGCGGGCGACGTTACGGACCTGCTCGATGACATTCAATTCGCACAACGCGCGCCAGCGCGTCTCGGCGTCTGGAAGGGCCGCGAGAAGTTCCGCGTACCGGTCGCGCACGTCCTGGATGTGGCGCAGCCAGTTGTCGATCAATCCCAGGGACGGTCCCTCCAGGGCCGCCTTGACGCCGCCGCAGCCGTAATGACCGCAAACGATGATATGTTGGATCTTGAGTACCTCAATGGCGTATTGCATCACCGACAGACAGTTAAGGTCGGTGTGCACCACGACGTTAGCCACGTTGCGATGGACGAACACCTCGCCCGGCTTCAAACCAGTGATCTCATTGGCGGGCACCCGGCTGTCCGCGCAACCGATCCACAGATAGGCGGGCTTTTGTATCGCCGCCAATCCAGCGAAAAAGTTGGGATCGGCGGCCAGCATCTCCTCGGCCCAGCGCGCGTTGGCGGTGAATAGTTCTGGCAGATATTTCATTCGATTCCTCCCTGGCCGCGCGGAGCGGCCGGCAACAGGTTCAACTCAGAAATGGGTGGTCGCATCATCCGATTCGACCCGCGAAGGCAGGCTCTGACGATGATCGCGCAATCGCTCCAGACGGTGCGACACCGCGCGGCCGGCCCGATCAGCGGCCCGGTCGATGGCGACGTAGACATCGACTTCGATATCTTCGATGGTTAGGTCCGACGTACCGGGAATCTCGATCTGAATTTGGCAATGTTTTTCCTTGCCGCCGTGCGGGCCACTCTCATCAGAAAGACGGACCGAAACTTGGCGCAGATGATCGTCGGCCCAACCGAGCGCGAAGCGCAAACGCCTCCTGACATGCTCGCGCAAGCCCTCGGTCAACTCCAACCCCCGGGCCTGGATATGGATTTGCATGAAATCTTTCCTTATCGGATTGAATGCGACGGCCAGTCTAAGACGAAGAAAAGCATCCAACAATCCGAATAATATTGAATGATCATTCGTTTTATTCGATGTATGGAGGTCGCATGGCCAACCTGAACTTCAAGCACCTACGCTACTTCTGGATGGTCGCCAAAGCGGGCAGCATCGCCGGCGCCAGCAAGCATTTGCACCTGACGCCGCAATCCATCAGCGGTCAACTGGGCGAACTGGAGGAAAGTCTTGGCGTCGAACTGTTCCGCCGCGTCGGGCGCGGTTTGGAGCTCACCGAGATGGGACGACGCATCTTCAGCTACGCGGATGAAATCTTTGCGCTCGGTAACGAACTCCTGGAAGTCGCCCTCGACCAAACGGCGCGCAAGAGCCTGCCCTTTCGGGTCGGCATCGCCGATTCGGTTCCGAAATCAGTGGCTTATCGGGTGGTCGAGCCGGCGCTGCGCATTGACGAGTCGGTACGACTCATCTGCCGGGAAGGCCGACTGGCGCCGCTGCTGGCGGAGATGGCCGTCCATCACCTCGATTTGGTGATCGCCGACCGGCCCATGCCCACCAACCTGAACGTTCGAGGCTACAGCCATCTCCTCGGGGAGAGCGATTTGACGGTTTTCGCCGCGGCGGAGCTGGCGCAATCCCTGGCGGGAACCTTTCCCGCGCTGCTCGACAAGGCGCCGTTTCTCCTGCCGGGAGAGGATGTCGCGATGCGACCCAAGCTTATCCAATGGTTCGAGGGGCAGGATCTTTACCCGCGCATCGTGGGCGAATTCGACGACAGCGCCTTGCTCAAGGCTTTCGGTCAGGCCGGCGCCGGTCTATTCGCGGCACCCACCGCGATCGCCGACTACGTGTGCCGGCAGTACGCGGTCCAGGCGGTCGGGCGCATCGATTCAGTAACCGAACAGCTCTACGCCATCACGACCGAGCGGCGGTTGCTGCATCCCGCCATCGTTGCGGTCGTCCAGGCCAGCCAGCGCGAGTTTTTCGGAAAGCAGGAGGGCGTCAGAGCCGATCATGGAGATACCCCCACTCAATGAACCTAAACCCGGACAGTTGCCGGGGTCAGAACCCACCTTGCTGGCTGATCTTCCGTTGCTGCTCGACGTCGACGTCGAGATCATCGACCGTGACGATACTATTGGCGGTCCAGATGTTCTCCTGCTTGCCGCTGAGCGACTCGGAAGCCTCATCGTGTACTCGATCAGGTTGCACGACGATACCAGCGCGACGAGCGATCTCCTTCGCAAGCGCTTCAAAATCCTGATAGCACTGCTGCACGTTGGCCTGGTGCGCCCCGATCGCGCCGTCGGCCGATGACAAGGCAAACATCGGCTTACGGGCCTCCATCGCCATCGGCATCAGGCTCCGGTAATGCTTGATGCGGTGGATCTGGTTCGGATCAGTCGCCGCGCCCAGACTGGCCGTCTGTCCCAGGACGCTTTCCCGATAAGCAACGGGCAACCGTGCCTGCCACTTGCCATAGGCCTTGGTGGGCCGACCCAGACGCTCCGCGTGCTGCATCAGGACATAGCCGACGGGAGCCATCTGACCCTGCGGCATTTCACCCAGCGCGGTGGCAGCCTTGGGAAACGCTTGTGACCAAGTGACCCGCCACTGGCGCAAGGTCGGCCCCAGGTTCCTCAAGCCCTGCAGGGAAAAAAGATCCGGTGCGACGGGCACCACCACGTGGCTCGACGCCACGAGCGCGGTACGATTGATAGCGCCCAGGTTCGGACCCACGTCGATCAGCGTTAAATCGGCCTGATGCCGACCCGCCGCCTCGCGGATCACCCGCCAGAAAGCGGTCGTCACCCGAAAGGCCCGCTCGCGGCCTTCCAGACAGCGCGGCCACTCCGTGGAAAGGTCATCTTCGATCCGGGACAGCGCCAGATCGCCGACCAACAATCCCAAATCATCGTTCAAGGATTCGATATGTGCCCGACCAATATCGCCCGTGCCACCGAACAGCGGCGCCACCGCCCCATGTAGTGTTTCTGGGTGATCGTCGTCCGGCCACAGCGCCTCCAATCGTTCCTCGTCCAGCGCCATGATGGACAGGTTCGACTGCGGGTCGAGGTCGACCACCAACACCCGATAACCCAGCTCCGCGAACATCCAGGCCGTGTGATACACGAGCGAGGTCTTGCCGACGCCACCCTTGTTGTTGAAAAACGCGATGCTAATCATCGGCCGTCTCCCATCACGATGGCCGCGACGAAGCCCGGCTGGACTTCGAAGCGCAATCGCGGCCCCAAGGCCTTGCGGGCGATGGCAATCCCTGCGCCGAAGCGTTGCACATAGCCCAGTGCACGCAGCGCCTCCGCGAGATTCGGGTTTCGATAATCCGTGATCCCCGGCTGACCGAAGTTTTCCGGCGTCACGCTACCGAACGGTCCGCCAGGGTTGTGGATCTCGATGCGATCATCGAACCAGTACACGCGCACCGGCGCGCTGGTCGCCTCATAACTACGGTGCATGAAGGCGTTGCGCACGAGCTGCCGTAGCGCCTCCGTCGAAAACGCCTCGGTGCGCGACTCCCGCGCGGCGTCGGCGAAGCGGACGCTGCGCAGATTGTGGGCCTCGAGTTTTTCCTCCAGCCGGCGAATCTGATCGGCTACTGCGCCGTGGATGACTTCTTCATCGGCCACCGGAGCCGTGAGATCATCTCCCGCCAGCCTCAAGAACAGGGCGACCTTGAATCGGGGAATGCCCTGAACGCTATTTTGCTGGCGAAGCTCCACGGCAAGGCCGGCAATCTCGAAGCTCGCCACCTCGCGAGCAAATTGCGCGCGTAGCGCGTCCGTCACCAAAGCCTGAGCGATCTCGGTGCTCTTTGTGGTGACGCGGTTGGTGGCAGTGTCCCGCTGGGCCGCCTCAAGCAGGGCGATTTTCTCCTGGCGTTCGATTTCGGCGAGAACACCGGCTTGCTGCCAACCGAACAGCTCGGCTGACACGTCCTCGGTGACGAAAAACGGCTCGGCCTGGTCTTCCTGATGCGGCTTCGTCATGCGGCTTTCTCCTGGCGTTCAAACTGGCAGGCGGCCAGGGCTATTCATGCATTTGGGCTGCCCTATGCCCTAACCAGCTTCGCGGCACTGGGATCGTAGATGCAGCCGGTGATGCTGCCATCCTTGATGCGCGCGACGGCCTCATCGATCACGAACAGCGGAACGAGAAACCATTCCTCAGGCTGCACGGGATGACCGAAGCGGTCGTTGATGGTGATGTTCAACCGCGCGGGCGCGAATAGCCTGTGGAACAGGTTCTCCATTCGGGTGCGGTTGATGCCCGCGAGTTTGTAGGTCGCCACCACTTCGACCTTCGCCAGCAGGTAGGTGGAGTCGTGTTCGGCGTTGGCGATGCGCGTCTCCACCCTGCCGCCGGTCACGCCCATCTTGTGGATGATGTCACGGTGCCGCGCGACATAGGGATGATCGGAGAGGGAGCGCAGGACGTAGATGGTGCCGCTTTCGACATCATCGGCCTCAAGCTCGCCGCCGAAAGAGAGTTGCCCGCTCTCGGGCGAGGCCAGCCGCCGCGCGGCGGGGTCGTTGTAGAACGCGCGCTGAAGCGAACGCAGCAGCAGATTGCTCTCGGTTCCGTTGGAGAAGATGAGGCGCAGGCGGCGGTCCACTTCCCCAGCGGTGGTTTTCAACGGCTCGCCGACCTCGGCGACGTAGAGCGTGATGCCATCGAGAACGAAAAAGTCTCCGGCCTCAATCGCGCGGCGGCCCGCTTCGATGGGCTGGGACTGGCGCATACCGGTTTTGACTTCCGTCGCTACGCGCTCGAACAGGGGCCGGAACGCCTCGAAGTCCTCGCACGGCTTGCGATCCGCGATCTCCTCGGCGGCGCGCTTGTCGGCGCTGGTGCGGACATGGCGTAGGACCGTGATGTCGTCCGCGTCGGCGACGCCCGCCAGCTCGGCGGCCAGGTCGTCGATGTCCATGGTTTCGTCCACCGCAGCGGCAACGGTCGGCGCCCCAGCAAGCAAGCCCTGATGGTCTAGCGGCTCAAGCAGAGCGCGGCAATCCGGGAGCGCGCGCAAACGGTCCAGACGCACGGCGTAAAGGCGCTCGAAGATGTCGCGATCTTCACCGTGCTGCGGCGCACGGCCGTGCTTCTCGGTGAAGCGTTGGATTTCCTCGAAGCCCGCGATGACGCGCTCCTCACTGGCCGGCCGTCCGCCCTTCTTCTCAGGCGGCGCGAACTCGGCAAGTTCCGCGGCGAGTTCGTCAAGATCGGAGTGACTCATAGCGTCCCTCCGTCCTAAAGCGCATGAAGGCCGCCGCGCCTTCGGCCATTCGCCGCTCCCAGGCATCCTGGGAATCGAGGGCCGGAATGCGGCCGCGCTCCCTCTTGAACTGAACGGCGCGAACGGCCAACTCCTTCGCCTCGTCCGGCGTCAGGTTCGTGCGCTTGACCGAGATGGCCGCCGCGACCTGCTTCAAGCGGTCCTCGCTCATGGTCTTGGCGAGGATGGCGTAGGCTTCGCCGAAGGGGTTGATGCGGTCGATCAGGTCGATGTCCAGCTCGCGCACGTCCATCGCGAAGCGGCGCACGCCGTTGATCAGGGCGTTGTTGGGCGACCCGTCGCCCTCGCCTTCGGTGACCAGCCGCTTGGCCTGTTGCGTGAGGTTGAGGGCGGCGATGGCGTGCTGGCGCACAGCCTCCTGATCTTCGGCGTCAAGCTCGGGATATTTGTCCTTGATGATCTTGCCCATGCGAACCTGCGTCAGCTCCTCGGGCACCAACTCCTCATCGAACAGGCCGCGCTCGATGGTGGGCTTGTCCTGCACGAAGGCCGCGATGACTTCGTTTAGGTCTTCCTGACAGATTCGCGCCGCCTCCTTGCTCTTGGGCTCGGCGAGGCCCTTGATCTCGATTTGGTACGCCCCTGTCTGCTCATTGACGCCGATATTGCACCGGCTCGGGTCGTAGCCATCCTCGCCGTAGTTAAAACCCGGCGTCGGGCCGCAGTCGGGGTTCTTGGGCTTGAACTCGAAGTGCGGAGCAAGAACCTGCTCCATCAGCAGGCTCGCCGCGATGGCCTTCAACGTATCGTTGACGGCCTCGGTGACGGCTGCCTCGGCCGCATCCGGCTCGGCGATCAGGTTGGTGAATCTTGCGCGAGTTTTTCCGGGCGCGTCGCGAGTGGCACGGCCGATGATCTGCACGATCTCGGTCAGGCTGGCGCGGTAGCCCACGGTCAGGGCGTGTTCGCACCAAATCCAGTCGAAGCCTTCCTTCGCCATGCCCAGCGCGATGATGATGTCCACATGGTCCCGGTTGTTCTTCCGCGCCGGGTCTTTGAGCGCGGCGGACACGCGGTCGCGCTTGGGGGCATCGTCATCGACGAGATCAGCGATCCGCAGCACGCGGCCATCAGGGCGCTCGACACGCTGGAAGCCGGTCGCAGGGTCGATGCCTTGCCATTCACCCAGCGCCTCGATGAGGTGCTCCACTTCGCGCATCTTGTCCTTGGTGCTCTCGCGTGAGTTGACGTTCGGGATGTGAATGATGGTCTTCTCGGCGGGATCAAGGACATTGAGGATGTCATCGACGTAAGGCCCACTGTAGAAGAAGTAGCCGATGTCGAGTTGCTTGAGGTGCTCGTAGCCGTTCAGTTGCTCGTAATACGTGTAGGTGACGGTATCGAACTTCGACTCGTCCCGCGGGGCCAGCACGGCCTCGGCGTCGCCCCGGAAGTAGGAGCCGGTCATGGCGACGATGTGGGTCTTGCCACGCGCGAAGAACTGTCCGAGGTGCAAGCCGAGCTTGTTGTCCGGGTTCGCTGAAACGTGGTGGAACTCATCGACCGCGATCAGGCGGTCGTCGAATGCCTCCACGCCGTAGGCATCGACCGCGAAGCGGAAGGTGGCGTGGGTGCAGACCAGCACCTTGTCGTCACCTTCGAGGAACGCGCCCAGCGACTTGACCTTGCCGCCGTTGTCGTTGCCCGGCGCGTTGCACAGGTTCCACTTGGGTTCGACCTGCCAGTCGCACCAAAAGCCGTATTGGGACAGCGGCTCGTCGATGAAGCTGGCCCCGATGGTCTTCTCGGGTACGACGATGATGGCCTGCTTGATGCCTTGGTTGTGCAGTTTGTCCAGCGCAATAAACATCAGCGCCCGGCTCTTGCCCGACGCGGGTGGCGACTTGATGAGCAGGTACTGCTCCCCACGCTTCTCATAAGCCCGCTCCTGCATGGGCCGCATCCCCAGCGCATTGGCCTTGGTCGATGCGCCGTTGCGGGCGTAGGTGACGGAAACGGAGGGGACGGATTGAGCCATGGCATGATCTCATCGATAAACGTCGCGCCGATTGCCGACTTGCACGACAAGAACGCGAAAAGTGTCATCCTGAATGTCGCAAATGACCCGGTAATCACCCACCCGGTAGCGCCATAAGTCACCCAGCGGACCGGTCAACGCCTTGCCGATGCTGCGCGGGTTTTCCAGCCTGGCGATGCGTTCGTCCATGTAATCCAAGATGCGCCGCGCCGCCGGCTTCCCCAGCTTGCGGAGTTGTTTGATGGCCGTGTCGGCGTACTCAATCGTCCAGGCCAAGGTGGCTTCTCGCCTCGGCAGCGGAAAAAACCGGTTCTTCTCCCTTGCGGACACGATCGCGCACATCAACGGCGAGGTAGTAGTTTTCCATGTCCGCGATGCCCTGCGCGATGATTTCGTGCAGGCAAAACGCCTTGGTGCGACCGGTTCGTGCAGCGAGCGCGTCGAGTCGCTGCTCGATGTCACGGGTAAGGTCAATGGTGGTGGTCATGTTGACTTTCCTCGTTTTCATTACCAACGCTCACTCCTCACCGCCTTCATCAGATGTGCTTTCGCCCGATAACTCCCGCTCAATCTGCTCAATGCTGGGCAAATCGCTCGCCAGTTCCGGCGGCAGGGATGCGATGATCTGGTATTCCGCCACGCCCAGCGGTTGCGTGTTTTGGCGCAGCGCGTATTCGGCGACCACCTGGTTTTTGCTTCTGCACAGCAGCAGGCCGATGGTCGGGTTGTCTTGCGAATGCTTGACTTGCTCGTCCACGGCGGTCAGGTAAAAGCTCAACTGGCCCAAATGTTCCGGCTTGAACTTGCCGCCCTTGAGTTCGATGACCACATAGCAGCGCAGCTTGAGGTGGTAGAACAGCAGGTCGATGAAGAACTCGTCGCCACCGACATTCAGCAGCACCTGCCGGCCAACGAAGGCAAAGCCGGTGCCGAGTTCCAGCAAAAATTCGGTGACGTGCTTGATCAGCGCGTTTTCCACCGCACGTTCTTGCGACTCGTCTGTCAGTCCGAGGAAGTCAAAGCGATATGGGTCTTTCAGCGATTCGCGTGCCAAGTCAGACTGCGGCTCAGGTAGCGTCAGCGCAAAATTGGTCAAGGCCTTGCCGCTGCGTTCCAGCAGGCGCATTTCAATCTGCATCGCCAGCACATTGCGTGACCAGTTGTGCTCGATGGCCTTGGCTGCATACCATTTGCGCGTTTCAGGGCCGGGCAACTTGTCCAGCAGCGCCAACTGGTGATACCACGGCAATTGTGCAAGCACCTCTTGCACAAATTGCTTGTTCGGCCATGCTTCGGCAAATGCTCGCATGTATTTAAGGTTGCGGGGAGAAAAACCCCGCATTTCCGGAAAGGCCGCGCGCAAATCCTGCGATAGCCGCTCAATTACCTTCGCGCCCCAGCCCTGTGCAGCCTGCCGCGCCAGAATGTCGCGCCCGATTTGCCAGTAGAGCAGCACCAGCTCGCGGTTCACCGCGAGGGTGGCGCGTTGCTGGGCCGTATGGATGCGGGCTTTCAGGTCGGCTAGCCAATCGGCGTAGCCGCTCGGCGGGTCGATCAGGCGGATGGGTTTTTCGCTCATCCTCGCCTTATTGCCGTTCTCAGGCATACCGATAGACGGGCGTTTCGATGATCCGCAGTGGCGGCGTATTGTTGCAGATTAGCGCTTGGATATGCTCGACAGTTTCGGGCGCGAAGAACTCCTCGCCGGTTTCCTGACATACCCGCGCCGGAACCTGTTCGATCAAATAAAGTTGGCCCTGATACTCGATTGTGTAATTCACGGTGGTATCGATCATAGTTTCGTGCATTGCAGTCTCCATCACAGATCGCGTCGGATTCGGTTTTCGATCCATTTCGCTGGATCAGGTTCGTAAAGGGTGATCACTTTCAGTCGGGGGCGGCTCGGATCGCTGCATAGCACATGCAAGGCCCGGTCTGCATCAGTGAAACCCAGAAGGAGACAACTTGGACCATATTTGTCGTTTGGGTAATTTTCGACGACCTCTATTTTTCCCAACAGTGCCTCCTCCAGTTCCTTCACGTCGATGCAGCGTTGAATGCTCTGATCGAGCGCGTGTCGGGACAATTCGTATTGCCGTGTCCGAATTTTGTGCTGAATCGCTTGCAGCATTCGTTTCAATCCCTAACCGTTTTGTTTGCCGTTGTCTGTCTCGCTGCTTTCGCCGACTTGCTTTTGTTGTTTTCGGTCATTTTCGTATAAAGATCGAACAGCTTTTCCAGCCGCTCGGTGTCGTTCTTGAAACGCCGACCGATGTAGATGCGCTCCAGCACTTCGTCGTTGCGATCATGGGCGGCGCGCAGGTCGGCGGGCATCTTGTCGGGATCGTAGAGTTCCGCCATCGTCGCTGGAAAGTGGTGCTCTCGCACCAGCAAGATGTCCTCGGCACAACGGGTTAGATCGGCCGTGTTCTTCTCAGTCAGCGTTGGCAGCGGGAAGGTGTTGTAGCAAAGAGCGGATGAGTACCGGAGGTCGGTTTTCAACCGGCCCGCTACGGTGCGAACCCATGCCATGTGCAGGAGGCTCGACAGCACAGCAAGAGTCCAAAGGTCAGCGTCGTAGATAGCTTGTGCGGAGTCTGAAACGATGCAGTTGTCGTCCAGTAGGCCGAAGGGGATGTACGGGCGACGTTCCGAGGAGACTCTAGGAACAATGATGAGCTGACGCTTTGCCCGATGTGTGTAGCGGAACTGATGTGGCCTCAATGCAAGTCCACGGGCAACTTGGCCGCCGGATAGTCTGAATGCCTTGACCTTTTCGATTCGCTGCCGAATATCCTCAACGTGGTTGGCGCAATCCAAAGTCGTGTTGTCTATCCACAGACAGTAGCGCAGTTCCCCGTTCAGATAGTCTTTCGAGCCATACAGCCTCCTAACAAGAGAACTGGCTTCCGGGTGACGATTAAGGATCGCTTCCCGTTCTTCTGCTGAAAGCAGCAGGTTGCCCCCATCGTATGGACTGTTGCCCGTAAGGATCGGTTTGAATTCTGAAAGGGGTGTCAGTGCCTGCTCAACGATGGTCTCACGGCCCGGCACCAGATAAGGGCCGATGCAGTCCACGTCGCGCGACATACCATCGGTGAAGAGTCGTTTAGTCCGACCATTGCGGCGATTGAGGCCAATTACAGAGCAGATGACAGCGGCGTTCCGTGTCGCGTTGTTGGACCACTTGAAGTCTTTGTGCGCAAAGAAGATTTGAATGCCAAGAGCGAAGACACGCGGCCAAAGCTGGTGGACTTGCGACCCTTGATTCAAAGAGTTCGTGACCACAAAGGCTGCACTGGACTGACTACTTGCTACAAACTCGGCGCCTTTGAGAATCCAGCCCGCAACGTAGTCGAGTTCCCCAATGTTGTCGGCAGTGCCAAAGACGCTTACCAGTTCCGCCTTCTGCTCAGGTGTTTGAGTCTTGCCACCGAGATAGGGTGGATTGCCGCAGATAAAGGTCTCGCCCCCTTCGTTCTCGAAATCGATCTGTGCCTGATCTAGTGATGTTCCAAAGAGGTCGTCAGCGTGAAATTTCACGCCGGTTCCCGTCGGCGGACAGACACTCGCCCAGTCGAGCCGCAGCGCGTTGCCGCAGGTAATCCAGTTCTCGTTACGCAGGGGCAGGAACTCGGCCAGCGCGAGCTTCTGCCCGCGATAGAGCACGTCGCACTGGTACTCGGCGATGACCAGCGCAAGGCGGGCGATCTCCGCCGGGAAATCGCGCAGTTCGATCCCGCGAAAATTGGTAAGCGGGATTTCGGATGCATGGTCCGGCTCACCGCGCCGCCGGTTGATCTCGGCCTCGATGGCCCGCATTTCCTTGTAGGCGATGACCAGGAAATTTCCCGAACCGCAGGCCGGGTCGAAGACCCTGATCCTCGCCATGCGCTTGCGCAGGTTCAGCAGTGTGCGGGGGTTGTCGCCCGCTTCATCCAGCTTCGCCCGCAGGTCGTCGAGGAACAGCGGGTTCAGCACCTTGAGGATGTTGGGCACGCTGGTGTAGTGCATCCCCAGCTCGCCGCGTTCCTCGTCCTCGGCGACGGCCTGGATCATCGAACCAAAGATGTCCGGGTTGATCCGGGTCCAGTCCAACCCGCCGACGTGCAGCAGGTAGGATCGGGCGATCTTGCTGAAACGCGGCACCTCGTCCCCACCCGAGAACAACTGCCCGTTGACGTAGGGGAAGCCATCCGCCCATCGGGGAATCCTGGCGGCGGCCCGGTTCTCGGGCTGGGTGTTCATGGCGCGGAACAGCGTGGCGATGACCTCGTGGGTGTTGGATGAATCCCTGGCGCTCATCTGCGCCACGGTGTCGGTGAAGCAGTCCTTGCCAACGAAGATATCGGTGTCCTCGGCGAAGAAGCAGAAGATCAGCCGCGCCATGAAATGGTTCATGTCGTGGCGGCGCTCCGCCGTGCCCCATTCAGGGTTGTCTTTCAACAGTTCGACGTACAGGCGATTCAGGCGGCTGGTGGCGCGGATGTCGAAGGCGTTTTCGCTGATCTGGCGGACCGTGCTGATGCCTGCCAGCGGCAGAAAGAAACCGAAATGATCAGGAAAGTCCTTGAAGGCACAGGCGACGGTCTCGCCGCTGGTCAGGTCTTCGGCCTCGAAGTCCGCGCCGTCCGTGGCGAGGATGAACTTCGCCTTGGCCTTGGCCGTCGCCGGGCTAGCCTTGAGGGCAGCCAGCGACTGCGTCACCCGCCCGGCGTCGCAGGTCAGGATGTGGATGTTGCTGGTCTGGAGAACGCCCCCCAGGTCGGACTTGTTCGATGCCCCGGCGCGCAGGCGCTTGATGGTCGTCGCCTTGTTGCCGAAGGCTTCAAGGAAGGCGTAGGGGAACTTTGCGGGGTCAAAGGGCCGCTCTGCAAGGTCGGTGATGGCTTGTTCGATTTCGACGGCGTTCATGGGCGTGCGCAAACACCCTATACGTCCTTCCAAGGGTCGATGACTTTCAGGCCGGCCGCTTCATAGGGCGATCTGTCGCGTGATGCCACGATGAAGCCCCGCGATGCCGCCACGGCCGCGACGTAGCCGTCTGGCGTCGGGAAGCCGCGCCCGCCGTTCCTGGCCGTCACGGCCAAGTCGGCATAGTGACGCGCTGCATCCGTATCGAAGGGCAGGATCCGATCCTCGAACAGCGCCAGCAGTTCGGTCAGTGCGCGGTCGAGCATGTTCTTGCGCCTGCCTGCCGGCAGCGCCCGGATGCCAAACAGCAACTCGGCCAGCGTGACGCTCGACAGATACAGGGTTTCCGCCGCCTGGTCGTTCAGCCAAGCCCTCACGGCCGCGTCCGGCTCCGGCTTCATCGCCTCGGAAACGACGTTGGTATCCAGCACGATCATTCAGTCGAAGCTCAACGGTTTGGCCGGCGTCTTGTCGCGCACGCTCTCGAAGACGGCGAAGTCCTCATCGGTCAGGCCGATGTTGCGGCTGATGGCGGCCAGGGCTTCCCCCACACGCACGCGGCTCGAAGGCTTGACCGCTGCCGCCAGAATCTCGCGCACCTCCGCTTCCGTGCTGCGACCGTGCTGAGCCGCCCGCACGCGCAAAGCGCGATGCACGTCATCGGGCACATTCCTTACCGTCAGGATGGCCATAATTCAAAACCCCTTATTTGCTTTCCGTGACTGCAATCATAGAACTGTGCAGTCACCCGTGCAAGCGTCAAACGCCGCGCCCCTTCCTGCCCTGGCGTTTCGCCTTCTTGGCTTCCATCTGCGCCCGCAGCCGCGCCTCGCGCTGCTCCAACTCGGACGGTGCCGGCTTCTGCGCCTCGGTGTGTTTTGGCGCCAATCTGTGCCAGCCGATGCCAGACAACCCATCACTCCCACTCGATGGTCGCCGGCGGTTTGCCGGACACGTCGTAGACTACCCGGGAAATGCCGGAAATCTCGTTGATGATGCGTCGCGACACCAGATCCAGAAACTCATACGGGAGATGAGCCCAGCGCGCCGTCATGAAGTCCACCGTCTCCACCGCGCGGAGGGCCACGACGAAATCGTAACGACGCCCGTCACCCATCACCCCCACCGATTTGACCGGCAGGAAGACCGCGAAAGCCTGGCTGGTTCGGTCGTAGAGATCGTGCCGACGCAGCTCTTCAATAAAGATATGATCGGCTTGGCGCAGCAGATCGGCGTACTCCTTGGTTACTTCGCCGAGAATGCGCACCCCTAGCCCGGGGCCGGGGAACGGATGGCGGTAGACCATTTCCGAGGGCAGGCCCAGTTCCACGCCCAAGCGCCGCACCTCGTCCTTGAACAGCTCCCGCAGCGGCTCGACCAGTTTCATGCGCATCGTCGCCGGCAAGCCGCCGACGATGTGGTGAGACTTGATGACGTGGGCCTTGCCGGTCTTGGCTCCCGCCGATTCGATCACGTCCGGGTAGATGGTGCCCTGGGCCAACCATTTAATACTGCTGAGCTGCTGCGCCTGTTCCTCGAAAACGTCCACGAACAGCCCGCCGATGATCTTGCGCTTTTGTTCGGGATCGGCGACGCCGGCCAGCGCGGTCAGGAACCGTTGCTCGGCGTCGACCCGGATCACCCGCACGCCGAGATGCCGGCCGAAGGTGGTCATCACTTGATCGCCTTCATGAAGCCGCAACAGGCCATGATCAACGAACACGCAGATCAACTGATCGCCAATGGCCCGATGCAGCAGCGCCGCCACCACCGAGGAATCCACCCCGCCGGACAAGCCCAGCAACACCTCATCATCACCGACCTGGGAGCGGATGGCGGCAATGCTGTCCTCGACGATGTTGCCGGTGGTCCACAGCGGCTCGCAGCCGCAGAGGTCCAGCACGAACCGCCGCAGAATCCGCTCGCCCTGGCGGGTGTGAGTCACTTCGGGATGGAATTGCACCCCGTACCAGCGCCGGTCATCGTCGGCCATACCGGCGATCGGGCAGGTGGCGGTGCTGGCGATGCGGGTGAAACCCGGCGGCAGGGTCGTCACCCGGTCACCGTGGCTCATCCAGACATCCAGCAGGCCGTGGCCCTCGACATTCGTATGGTCCTCGATATCGCGCAACAGGGCGGAATGGGCGTGGGCGCGGACCTGGGCATAGCCGAACTCGCGATGGGTGGAAGGCTCCACCCGTCCACCCAGTTGCACGGCCATGGTCTGCATGCCGTAGCAGATGCCGAGCAAGGGGACCGCGAGATCGTACACGACCTGGGGCGCGCGGGGACCGTCGGTTACGGTGGTGGATTCCGGACTGCCGGACAGGATGATCCCGCGCGGGTGGAAGGCGCGCAACGCGACCGGATCGGCGTCGTAGGGATGAATTTCGCAATAAACCCCAATTTCGCGCACCCGGCGCGCGATCAATTGCGTGTACTGAGAGCCGAAATCCAGAATCAGAATACGGTCGAGATGAATGTCGCGGGCGGTCATGAGGGCACTCCCCTACCCCTCGACGGGGGAGGGTCAGGGTGGGGTGAAGGGCGGGAACTCAATCGGCCCGGTAATTCGGGGCTTCTTTAGTGATGGCTACGTCATGGACGTGGCTTTCCCGCATCCCGGCGCCGGTCACCCGGGTGAATACGGGTTTGGCGCGCATCTCGGCGAGATCCTGGCAGCCGACGTAACCCATACTGGAGCGCAACCCTCCCATCAACTGGTTGATGATCGCCAACACGCTGCCCTTGTAAGGCACCCGCCCTTCGATGCCTTCCGGCACCAGCTTCTCGAACGCGCTGCCTTCCTGAAAATAGCGGTCGCTGGAGCCGTACTGCTGGGTCATCGCTCCGATCGAACCCATGCCGCGGTAGGACTTGTAGGAACGGCCTTGATATAGCTCCACCTCGCCGGGCGCCTCTTCGGTACCGGCGAACAGACCGCCGATCATCACCGTATGCGCCCCGGCGGCGATGGCCTTGGCCAGATCGCCGGAATAGCGCACACCGCCGTCGGCGATGACCGGCACGTCGCAATCGCGCAGCGCCTCGGCGACGTTGGCGACCGCGCTGATCTGCGGCACGCCGACCCCGGCGATGATGCGGGTGGTGCAGATCGATCCAGGACCAATGCCCACCTTTACGGCGTCCGCGCCGGCGTCCACCAGGTCGCGGGCGGCGGCGGCGGTGGCGATGTTGCCGCCGATCACCTGGATTTTCGGATAGCGCTCCTTGATCCACCGTACCCGGTCGAGCACGTTGCGGGAATGGCCGTGGGCGGTATCCACCACGATCACGTCCACGTCGGCACCCGCCAGCGCCGCCACCCGTTCCTCGGTGTCGCCGCCGGTGCCGACCGCCGCGCCGGCCCGCAGCCGGCCCCATTCGTCCTTGCAGGCGATCGGAAAGTCGCTGGACTTCTGAATATCCTTGACCGTGATCATTCCGCGCAACTGAAAGCGGTCGTTAACCACCAGCAATTTTTCGATGCGGTGCTTGTGCAGCAAGGTCACGATTTCCTCACGGCTGGCCCCCTCGTGCACCGTAACCAGCCGCTCCTTTGGGGTCATCACCGTGCTGACCGGCGCGCCCATGTTAGACTCGAAACGCAGGTCGCGGTTGGTGACGATGCCGACCAGCTCCTCGCCCTCCACCACCGGCAATCCGGAAAAATGGTGGGCGCGGGTCAGCTCCACCACCTCGCGGATCGTGGCGTCAGGGTGGATGACGATGGGATCCTGGATCACCCCGCTTTCGTATTTCTTGACCCGCCGGACTTCCTGCGCCTGTTTCTCAACTGGCATGTTCTTGTGGATAATGCCGATGCCGCCTTCCTGGGCCAGGGCGATGGCCAGTCGAGATTCGGTGACGGTGTCCATCGCCGCCGACAGCAGCGGGATGTTGAGGGAAATAGCGCGGGTCAGTTGGGTCCTAAGGCTCACGTCCTTGGGCAGAACCGCGGAATAGGCGGGAAGCAGTAGAACATCGTCGAAGGTCAGGGCTTCTTGAACAATGCGCATGGCGGAACCTTAAAACTCGCGGAGAAATCGATGAGGAATTATGACATCGGAGACGCCACTATAGTGTGAGCCTCCGTAAAAAACCTGAAGACTCGTTCGCCGACCATGACATGAATACACTTGGCGCCCCAACCGGGGGGGGGGTGGCGGGGGCCGGTGGGGCCAGGGGGGGGGGGGGGGGGG
>JRYF01001140.1_pt1 | contig 20944 bp, 17 predicted proteins | sample 235331 | NCBI WGS metagenome assembly JRYF01 (sample SAMN03074217, study PRJNA261475) | activated sludge metagenome | biome: Wastewater Treatment Plant; feature: Wastewater; material: Activated sludge; isolation source: activated biomass of a wastewater treatment plant treating hydrocarbon... ...
CTATGTGAGCTCTGGATTACGACCTGTGAACGCCCAAGGACGAAACCAATAGGAAAGCCGTATGCGGGAAAACCGCACGTACGGTTTGACGAGGGGGAGAAGGAGCAGATTCGGTATTAACGTCTGCTTCTTCTTTCTACTCTACTGGTAAAAAAAAACGGGAATGTAGTGAGTAGTGAGGAGGTGAAAGGCAATGGGCGCAAAATCCAGTGGATTGCATTGGCAAAAAACTTTATATTAGTGGAGAGTGTTCATTGCGGTGTGCCTTATACCTTCCCTTCCCGAATCGCGTTCCATTAAACACCTGGGTCTTTCTTAGCGTACGCTTTTGTTCTTCTGGAAGATCATTAAAGTCCCTGCACTTTTGGCTACAACATTTCTTGTATTTCACTGCACATTGATCACACTGAATAAATAGCAGATGGCAGGCATCGTTGGCGCAGTTGACATGCGCATCACACAAGGTGCCGCATTGATGACATTTAGCAATCACCTCTCCTGATATTCGCTCTCCCAGGCGTTCGTCAAAAACAAAATTCTTTCCAACAAATTTATTCTCAATTCCCAATTCGGAAACTTTTCTGGTATATTCGATGATACCTCCTTCCAGTTGATAAACTTTTTTAAACCCTTTATGCTTCAGATAAGCGCTTGCTTTTTCACAACGAATCCCCCCGGTGCAATACATGATCAGATTTTTATCTTTATGCGGCTGGAGCAATTCCTCGACCACCGGCAATGCCTCTCTGAAAGTTTCAACATCCGGTGTTATGGCATTGATAAAGTGTCCCACTTCGCTTTCATAGTGATTTCGCATATCTACTACTATTGTATTGGGATCTTCGGTCAAATGATTAAAATCAATCGCATTAAGATGCACACCTTTTTGAGTAACATCAAATGTGTCGTCATTGAGACCATCCGCCACTATTTTATTCCTGACTTTTACCGTTAATTTAAAAAATGACTTTCCATCATCCTCAATGGCATAATTCAATCGTACATTTTTTAAAAATACTATAGAATCGAGCGCATTTTTAAAGGCTTCAAGATGTTTTTCAGGAACACTGATTTGTGCATTTATACCTTCTGAAGCCACATAAATGCGACCCTTAACATCCAGTTGATCCATCAGGATAAAAAAATGATCTCTGAAAAATATCGGATTACCAATCCTGGCATATTGATAAAAGGAAAGGGTGATCCTGGGTTCTTTATCGAGTTGTAACTGCTCCTTCAGGAGCCTCCCATTGACTTTATTAAATAATCTTTTCATCTGTCCAATTCTTTACGCTTTTGCAGGAAACGAAGAATGAGTGCAAAAATATGAAATCATATTGAATTCAGCTTCGCTTACCCTGATTTCATTGAAATCTATCTTTTAGTGAAACAGAGGTTGCCAAACTGATTGAATCAAATCAATCATATTTTACAATGGAAAAGATAAATATTGCCACCCAATGCTTTTCTTTGCGGCCGAATATCAATCTTTATGAAAATGAAGGATTGGAGATCACCTTAAATAATTACTGAAAGAAATATAAATATGGTAGACAATAAAATCATTTTTTCAATGGAAGGGGTCAGTAAGACCTACCCACCCAATAAACAGGTTTTAAAAAATATTTGGTTATCATTTTTTTATGGGGCCAAAATCGGAGTCTTGGGCTTGAATGGTTCAGGTAAATCCAGCTTGTTGAGGATCATCGCTGGCATTGATACCAATTTTGAGGGAAAAGTACATTTTGACAGAGAATATAAAATTGGCTATCTCTCTCAGGAACCACAATTGGATGAAAGCAAAACTGTGAAAGAAATAGTACAGGAAGGGGTCAAGGAAATCGTTGAAATAGTGAATGCTTATGAAGAAGTATCAGCACGCCTGGGCGAAGTCACAGATGACGATGAAATGATGAAACTTATTGAAAAGCAGGGAGAGCTTTTGGAGAAAATGGATCATTACAATGCATGGGAACTGGATCACACATTGGAAGTAGCCATGGAAGCCCTTCGTTGCCCTCCCGATGAAGAAAAAGTATCCGTTTTGTCCGGGGGAGAAAAGCGTCGGGTTGCATTATGCCGCTTATTGTTGAGCAAGCCTGATATTTTGCTCCTCGATGAGCCTACCAACCATCTTGATGCAGAAAGTGTACACTGGCTGGAGCAATTTTTGAAAAATTTTCCCGGCACTGTGATTGCAGTGACACACGACAGATATTTCCTGGACAATGTTGCCGGTTGGATTCTTGAATTAGACCGTGGAGAGGGTATACCCTGGGAAGGCAATTATTCTTCCTGGTTAGACCAAAAAGCAAAGCGATTAGCCGCGGAAGAAAAGGCAGAATCCAAACGCCAAAAGGCATTAAAAAGAGAATTGGAGTGGGTCAGAATGAACCAGAAAGCCCGTCAGGCAAAAGGAAAAGCCCGATTGAATGCTTATGAAAGTATGAGCAATGCCGAAATAAAAGAAAAAGAGGCAAAACTTGAACTTTACATTCCGCCCGGCCCCCGATTAGGGGATAATGTGATTGAAACCAAAAATCTTACCAAAGGATTCAATAACAGAGTGCTTATTGATAACTTGTCTTTGAGTATACCAAAAAATGCCATTGTGGGTATTATTGGTCCCAACGGAGTGGGTAAATCCACTTTGTTCAGAATGATCATGGGAGAAGAAAAGCCAGATAGTGGAAACATTGTCATTGGTGATACTGTAAAACTTTCATACGTAGATCAATCACACAAGGATTTATTACCTGAAAAAACAGTCTATGAAGTGGTAGGTCAGGGAGAGGAAGTGATCAAAGTCGGAAATTCAGAAGTTAATGTGAGGGCTTACATCAGCCGTTTCAATTTTACTGGTGCTGACCAGCAAAAAAAGGTGGGGGTATTATCAGGCGGAGAACGAAACAGACTTCACCTTGCCATCACGCTAAAAGAAGGTGGGAATGTAATACTGCTGGATGAGCCAACCAATGACATCGATGTAAACACTTTAAGAGCGCTTGAGGAAGGATTGGAGAATTTTCCGGGCTGCATTCTGGTGATTTCACACGACAGGTGGTTTATCGATCGGCTGGCTACGCACATTCTTTCTTTTGAAGATGAAGGGGAAATAATATTCTTTGAAGGGAATTTCAACGCTTACGAAGCAGCCAAAAAAGAAAGAATCGGTGATAGAGCTCCGCGAAGACCTCGCTTTAAAAGTTTAATGTAACATCATCGAAAAACAGCGATCTGTATACCCTCTGAAGAAGGAATCAACGGAACAGATATCTTCCGGTCATTGAATCTGACTGAGATTTGTGTTGAATTTTCCGGATTCAAGTATACATCTATGCCTTTCATAAATGGAGCCATTCTGAATTGTGGATGTAGATCACCTGAACTTTTTCCATCACCATCGTCGTATAAAAAGATGGCTATGGTAGTTAACTTTTCATCTGCAATTTCAGAAGTAGAAATGAGTGTTCCATTCACCATCAAAGTATCTCTGCCTGCATGAAAGGCCTTGTTGGCAGAAAATACAGAAAGTACCGATGATTGATGATCATCACGTGGAAGAGCAGAAAATAACATGCCGGGCAAAGTATTCGGAGCCGGCAATGTACGTAAATAGACCAGTTGATCATTGGAAGTAAATGCATCAAAAAAATACATTAGCTTTCTGTCTGAGTCACCTTCACGTATACTAAAAATATATGGAGTAGACTTTTTTAATGTTACCGGTCCCCATCGACCCAAAGAATCTGATACCAGCGATTGCACAATGGGCAAATCTCTCAGCTGCTTACCCTCTTGATTTTCAATGATATCAATTTGTGTCTCAGAAATCGATTTATTTTCTCCCATTACCACAATTCTTCCACTGATATGGCAGATCGAATCATCTTTCGCTGTTCCTAAATCCATCATTATTGCAGGTATGGTTTCAGAATGAAGGAATGCAATAATATGACGAAAACTTTCATAGGCTGTGGCAACTTCATAGTGGTCTAAATGCTGAAGTTCCTTATTGGTGGCGCCGGGGATATCCCCTCCCCTTACGATATAATCATGTTTTGAGTAAAGATTCAATGTGGGTATTTTTATATTGTTGCCTGGAAGGGTAGTGTTGGGTGAAGATCCAATATGAACATACCTGTTAATTTTCTCTTGATTTTCAGGTAGCTTCATATATTGATAAGCAAGTCCTCCACCGGCAGAATGGCCCACCAAGACTACCTGTTTGAATCCTGAATCATAAAGAATTTGGTCGATAAACTTTTGAAGATCATGAAGAGCCTGACTCCGGTTAAGCGTATTCCAATCAAAATAATGTAACTGGTGTTTTGAATATCCATATTGTTGAAAATATTGGGAAAAGCGGGCATACGTATCACTTGAGGCAAGCATTCCGTGAATGAATACAATGGGATGCTTACCCTCCTCATTTTGTGCATATAACCTGGAAGTCACGAAGCATAACCATAAAAATGTACAAATGAAAAGCAAACGCATGCATCAAAGAATTTTCACTGAAAATTTATAAACCAAGGGTAAATTATAATTCTACATATCAAACAATTGTCCGGAGCGTGCAATCAGGCCAGGTTTACTATCACAATTTTGGGCCTGCTGCCAATATTTCCGGATTGACTTTGTTTTCAAACTTTTTGAAATTATTAATGAATAAGGTTACAAGTTTTTCTTTGAGTGTATTAAACCCTTCCGAATTGGGCCAGGTATTTTCAGGAATCAAAATTTCATCCGGCACTCCAGGGCATGTGGTTGGAATTTCAAACCCAAAATGTTTATCCTTGACATAACGAACCTGATTAAGCGTCCCTTCATGAATTGCATCAATAATCGCCCTGGTATTTTTTAGACTCATCCTTGAGCCAATTCCATATGCTCCGCCGGTCCAACCGGTATTGACTAACCATGCTTTACAATCATGTTGAATCATTTTTTTGGCCAATAGTTCAGCATACTTATTGGGGTGCCACATCATAAATGCTGCACCGAAACAGGCGGAAAAGGTTGCCTGAGGCTCAGTAACCCCCATTTCAGTGCCGGCCACTTTAGCAGTATAACCAGAAATAAAATGATAACTGGCCTGATCGGGTGTCAAACGGCTTACCGGAGGTAGAACTCCAAAAGCATCGCAGGTGAGAAAAATAATATTACGTGCATGTCCTGCCAGACATGGCATTTGAATATTATCCATAAATTCAATGGGGTAGGAAGCACGGGTGTTCTCTGTTATGGATGTATCTGTATAATCAACTTTTCTGGTCTCAGGATCATATACTACATTTTCCAGGACGGTACCAAAACGGATGGCTTTATAAATGTCCGGCTCTTTTTCTTCCGACAAATCAATCACCTTGGCATAACAACCACCTTCAATATTAAAAACTCCATCATCCGTCCAGCAATGCTCATCGTCTCCGATCAGTTTTCTTTTAGGATCAGCGCTCAAAGTAGTCTTTCCTGTACCTGACAATCCAAATAAAACGGATACATCTCCCTGATCACCTACCGTGGCAGAACAATGCATTGGCATGACATTTTTTAAAGGCATCAGATAGTTCATGATAGAAAATACACCTTTCTTCATTTCCCCTGCATATTCCGTTCCCAGAATGACCACCTCCTGTTTTTCAAGATTGATGCCTATACTGGTTTTGGATGTCATTTTGGAGGTGTAGCGATTGGCCGGGAAAACACCTGCATTAAAAATCACATAATCAGGCTCACCAAAATTCTGAAGTTGCTCTTCAGTAGGTCTGATCAACATATTTTGCATGAACAGTGCATGATATGCTCGCGTGCATATGATTCTTATTTTGATTTGATACTTGGGATCCCAACCCGCATATGCATCAACCACAAATATCTTATCACGGGTATTTAAATAGTCTATCGATCTTTCCCTGTTGATGTTGAAGACATGGGCATCGAGTTCGATATTCACTGCTCCCCAATCAATGTTATTTTCAGATTCCGGATTACGTACAATCCTTTTGTCTTTGGGGCTTCTTCCGGTCTTCTCACCGGAATAGGCAATTAATGCACCTACATCCGAAACAGAGGTACCTTTTTCTGACCTTAGAGCGATTTCATATAATATAGGCACACTGCTGTTCCTGTAAATGGTTTCGACTTCAATACCGTATTGCTTGAGATTAAAAGACATAGGTTAAGATTTATAGGAATAAATTAAATAGTTGATTCAGTAAAAGTACAACTTTTATTGTTCATCTATCCAGCACTAATTTAATTTTTAAAAGTAATTTGTAGATATTTTGAAGGTATAATTCGCATGGAGATGATGAATGCAATGGATAAATTGAATCCTGCTTTTTGAGCGACAAAACAGAGAAGTTCATTAATTTTGTCCATTCATAAATCAAAATCACGGAAATACAGAAAATATGGGACGGGCATTTGAATACAGAAGAGCTGCAAAGGAAAAAAGATGGGCAACCATGTCCAGAGTATTTCCAAAAATTGCAAAAGCTATTACAATCGCTGCTAAGGAAGGTGGGCCGGAGCCCGAAATGAATGCCAAATTGCGATTGGCCATTCAAAATGCCAAGGCTGCCAATATGCCAAAAGATAATATAGAAAAAGCCATTGAAAGAGCAGCCGGTAAAGACGCTGATCAATACTTTGAAGTAAATTATGAAGGAAAGGGTCCACATGGTGTATTGATTTTTGTGGAATGTGCTACGGACAATCCAACCCGAACCGTTGCCAATGTGAAATCGTACTTTAATAAATCAGGTGGAACGATGGTTCCCACTGGCAGTCTGGAGTTTCTATTCGATAGAAAAGCAGTCATCGAATTTGAAAAGCCTGCCGATCTCAATCTTGAAGAATTGGAATTTGAAATGATTGATTACGGACTGGAGTATTTTGAAGAAGATGGAAACACAGTGTACGCTTATGGTGACTATAAAGATTTTGGGAACCTGACTCAGGCTTTTGAAAATAAAGGCATAGTCATGACGAAATCTAATTTGCAGAGAATTCCTAATTCACCCGCAGAATTTTCAGATGATCAAATGGCTGATATTGAAAAACTTATGGACAAACTGGAAGACGATGAAGATGTTCAGGCAATATATACTAACATGGCATAATCTTCCTGGAGTATCATTCAAATTTAGTCTACCATAAATAACGCATTGGCGAAAATTTGATGGCCACTTTCCCAAAAGCCTCGGAACAGAGGGTTATCAACCATGTAGACTAACGATCCCCTTCCTTTATTTTCTATGGCAAACGTTACTGTATTGGAAAGTTTGTTCTTTAATTCTGAGCCAATAAATCCATAATGCTTCCACTCATCCGGTATATACACAGGATTGGCAGCATTTTTAAGAAGGCTGTATTTTCTTGGAGATGTTTTAAGTGAAAAGTAAACCGGAATTTCCAGTCCAAAAGCCAATGGATGGGAAATATCCGCCATATTGCGAATGACCGCCCCGGGTATCATATTTGAAATATATCTCCGCTCACTCCCTTCATGGACAGCAAACCTTTCGTTGAGCGCTTTTTCCTCTGCCTCTTTTTCGGCCCTCTTCTTTTCTTCTTCGGTTGCAAACTCTTTTAAAAGATACCCCTCCTTGTCAGCAAAAATCCTTAGAGCACCACTTACCGCAATAACTTTCCCTCCTTTACGCAACCAATCGTCCAATTTATCCTGAAAAGATTTATTCAAGGAGTAAAATCCATCCGGAAGAATGAGTATATCATAACCTGTAAGATCAATTCGATCCATATTCCTTATATCAACAATGCTGAGTGGGTAATCCAGGTGGTTTTCAAAAAAATGCCATATCTGCCCAAAGCCGTTGGCACTGACTCCATCTCCGGAAAAGGTCATCACCTTTGGCGCTTTCAGCAATGAAAAATTTCTTCCTCCTAAATCTAAGCCCTTATTGGTAAATCCTGTCCCTACACATCCCCTTTCCATTTCATACCGATCAAAAACAGTCGAAACCTTTTGATGCAGATCAGCAATGTGCTTGTTGTCTCCTTGTAAAATAAAAGTATAATTACCGTCCAATGACTTTCCCTCCAATTCTAACCCCTTCCTGCTCTTTCGAACCACCATCCCTGCTCTGAGTATCTCAGAAAGGGCCCGATGACTGTCTCTTCCTCCCCATTTAAAATAATATGCATAAGGATGATCCTGGCAATTCCATTTATGTTCAATCGTTTCCTTTCCTGTCCTTACCTGGAGTCTTCCGGAAATACCATAAGCATCTACTCCATACGCCATGGGCAAACTCCATGCTGTGATATCATAGGTAAGTGAATCTTCAAGGTGATGTTGTGGCTCCATCAATACCTGCAGAAAAACAGATTTGGGCTGATAAGCAGAAATAATCATGTCTCCTGGCTCAGTTTCGAAAGATACTGTCTGACCAGTAGGATAATGAAATCCGTTGGATTTGATTTTCTCTGTGCTGTAAGTATATTCAATCCGGTTTTTATCAAAAAGCGCAGCTAAACTTTTTTGATTTTCCGAAGCTTTAATTACATAGGTTTTAAACTGACCTTTTGGTGTTCCTGCTGAATCTGTAAAGTATTTTTTAAACTGGGAAATCAGATCTTTAGCACGGAGTGAAGATATTTCAATAGTTGACAGGGAAGCGGTCTTCTGCTGTTCAATTCTGTCCGTTAAAGTTAATGTATCCAGATTATTCATGCGGATTGCTCTTCCGGCACCGATACCCCCCTTTTCGTAAGTCATTCCAATGGCTCCATGATAAGTGGGATAAGTATCTCCATAACTGGGGTAAAACAAATCAAAAGATTCTCTGGTAAAATAAATCCAACCCTTTTTATCAAAATAACGGGTATGATTTCTGCCTATATCCACCTGAAATGATCTTTGAAAATCAGTTATATAGGAGTGATAAGGAGCAGCGGCAGGGGCAAAGTAATAATGACTGTTGTAACCCATTTCATGAACATCCGCATGCACATGAGGCAGCCAGTCGTTGTATTTAGTCATTCTCTGCTCTGATTCAACCTGTGTTTGCCATGCCCAATCTCTGTTCAGATCAAAAAGATAATGATTGACCCTGCCTCCTGGCCAGGGTTCCATGTGCTCCCTGTCATAAGGGTCGGGATGAATATGTTTACCTCCTTCTCTGGCCATCCAATGCGAGTATCTGTCATATCCGTCAGGGTTGACAGAAGGATCAATAATCACCACTGTATTTTCCAGCCATTTTTTCTTCTCTTCATCGGGAGCAGCCAATGCATACATCACAGACATGCTTGCTTCCGACCCCGAAGGTTCATTACCGTGAACGGAATAGCTAAACCACACGATTGCTTTTTCATTAACTTCAGAGATTTCCTTTTCCAATCCTGCATGATGCAATTGTGTCTTCCTTATGTTTTCAATATTGGCTATATTTTCAGGTGTTGAAAAATATGCGAGCAACAGAGGCCTTTTTTCATAGGTGTACCCATAGGTCTCCAATGTCATATATGGAGAATTTTCAGCCAGATACTGTGTATATGCCACCAAATGGTGATGAGGTGTAAATTCCTTTCCATAGGATGTTACAAGAAACTTATCCGGAGATAGAATTTGCGATTGCAAAGGCAATAGAAATGCACAAAAGATACATAAGATAAGAAAAAAACTAATTCGGGAATGATGCATAATTTTTTTGGAAGCAAAATACTGAACATGAATGAATGTGTAAGATTTCAGTGACAAATAATTTTTTAAGGAAGAGGGTTTGATGGTAAGATGGTAAGATGGTACGATGGTGAGACCGATTTTAAAATTTTTACTAAAAAGCCAATCCGTGTCATCAGCGTAATCTGTGGAAATCCGTGATTCAGACATATGGGTAAATTGCAATGATGGAGATTTTGAATTGCCTCCAGATTTTGAATTGCCTCCAGATTTATCTGGAGGAAAAAATGAGAATCTCACAATCAAAACTCCGAAGGAGTTCAATATGAGTAACCGCCGGTGAAACCGGTGGGTAGCGTGATCAATGATCCCCAACTCCGAAGGAGTTGAATGTAAAAGAATACCGATATATTTCTGTATATTTCTATATATTTCAACATTACACTACCCACTACCTACTAAACTACCTGCGCCTCCACGCCTCCACGACTTAACATTCTCTGCCGATTGCTAACTGCCCACTGCCTCCTCACTCCCTCACCCCCTCACTTCCTTACTTTATTCCCGGTGATTTATTTACCTCAAAGCCCACAAAGATCAAAGCACAAAGATCACAAAGGGATTTTAATCAACACCTGAACACCTTTACGACTAAACAACTCAATATTTTCTGACCACCGCCGACTGCCAACAGCTCGCCAGCTTACTAAAATACAATACAAACATTTATCTTCAATTGAACCCAACTTAATATGAATTCATTTAATTTAGCTTTTAGTAAATTTTACCGTTACAAACATGGATTTAAAATACTCCTTCATCTATACGCTTCTGATTTGTCAATTGCATGTGTTCGCTCAAGTGGATGAAACCCTTATATGGCCGGTTCGTGATCAGGCAGAATGGGTAGACCAAATGCTTGAGTACCGGATGGATTCTTTGCTCCCTGAACTCATGCGCAGGGAAGGTATAAGCATGTGGATTCTCATTTCAAGGGAGTATAATGAAGACCCGGTGATGAAGACCATGTTGCCTTCGTCATGGCTTTCTGCAAGGAGAAGGACAATAATGGTATTTTTTGATCCAGGAGATGGAAATCCGGTCGAAAAAATTGCTATTGCCCGATACAGTGTTGGAAGGTTGTTGCGCGGTGAATGGAATATAGATGTGTATCCCGATCAATGGGAGGCTTTAATGGAATATATTGTTGATAAAGATCCATCCAGTATTGGAATTAATTTATCAAAAAACTTTGGATTGGCAGATGGATTGGCCCATACCGACTATAAAACGTTTATGGAAAATTTGCCAGAAATATACAAATCCAGAGTAGTTTCAGCTGAACGATTGGCAATAGCATGGTTGGAAACCCGATCCCAAATGGAGTTGGATATGTATCCGGTACTATGTAAACTGGGACATCAGATATTGAGAGAGGCATTTTCTTTAAAAGTCATCGAACCCGGCATTACCAGCACAGAGGATGTAGTATGGTGGCTGCGCCAAAGGGTTATTGATCTGGGATTGACAACCTGGTTTCAACCCACAGTATCCATTCAACGTGCTGATAATGAAAAATTTGATCATCTCAGAAGTTTCTCCAAAAGACCGGATACGCAAATTATTCAACCGGGGGATTTATTGCATGTGGACTTTGGAATCACATATCTTAGACTTAATACAGATCAGCAGCAGCATTTTTATGTCCCCAGAGAGGGTGAAGCTGCTGTTCCTTTGTATTTGCAAAATGCATTCAAAAAAGGAAATCGTTTACAGGATATCCTGGTATCTCATTTTTCAGTAGGAAAATCAGGGAATGAAATTCTGAATAGTGCTTTAGAAGAAGCCAAAAATGAAGGAATTCAAGCCAGTATTTATACCCATCCCATTGGATTCCATGGACATGCAGCAGGACCAACCATTGGACTTTGGGATCAACAGGAGGGCGTCCCGGGACAGGGAGACTATGAAATGTTTTATAATACAGCTTATTCCATAGAATTGAATGTGGCGGTCTTCATTGAGGAATGGAATAAAATTATTCGAATCATGTTGGAAGAAGATGGAGTGTTTGCTAAAAACGGATTTTATTACCCAGATGGACGGCAGGAAGAAATTTATCTGGTGGATTAACCTTTGGCACTTCCCCGGAATACCGGAAAAGACATACTTCCAAAATGGGAAAAATGAGCATGAGCTTGTACATCCATCCTGTAGGTTGTCATAAAGCTTCTTAAAAATAAAGTAAACTCATCGTAATTGATAAGTCTTGACACAGGCTTAGGATAAAAAACTATATGTCTGATACTTCCTTCTTTGTCCCAAAAAACATTGACCCAGATTTTAAGCCCTTTTAAATCAAAACCTGTTTTATTAGCATGATTTTCGATTTCAGTCATCAGGTTTTCCCACTGGTCAAAGGCTCTTTCCATCGAATGGTCGCAAACAGCAATTAAANNCATGGATTCATACTCTTTCTCATTCTCCCCGATCATAAATACCTGTGGAAGTCTGAAGTTTTGTGCATACGAATAGGATAAGCCTGACAGGAAGATAACAACTGATATGTATGCAAAATGTAACTTCATAGGGTTTTCCAAAAATACAACTTAAAGTTGCTTGATTTTTATACCTCAAACTTTATTTAAAATAAAAAAATCCGGATATCATATATTTGCGATTAGCTGTGAATCCAGATACTAATTTACATAGAAGCATTGATTCCCTATGGTATTTGCCATCATCGTTGATAGTCTCTACCTGTTGATTGGTCTATTTTGATTCGAATTATGTAAACTTTGCATGATCTTTGTCGGTAATATTGCAAACAACCTGACTTATAATTATATGACTTTGGATATTATTGCTATTCTGGTAATCAGTTATGGTGCCTATGTAGGGTATACTCGAGGCATTATCAGAACAGTTTTTGATACAGTATCCATCGTTCTGGCTGTTGTGATCACTATGAAATTCTCTCCAATTGCCATTGATATCGTCTACTCCATTACCAAGTTTCCTCCCGCCATCAGTTTCATAAGCGGAGTTGTCATTACTTTTATTGGGGTAATGATGTTGGTAAGATTTGTTGGAAAGCGAATAGAAGGGGTGCTGAAATTTATTCACCTCAATGTATTCAATAAAATTGCAGGAGCCATCCTTCAAGGGTTGTTTTTTGCACTCATTTTGAGCTTTATACTTCTTTTTGCAGAAAGAATTGATTTGCTTAAAGATTCTACGAAAAAGGGATCATTATCTTATTCAGTATTACGCCCTTTACCTGATCATGCCGGGAAGATTTTTGATAAAGTCAAACCGGCTTTTACAGACTTATGGGATAAATCGATACATGCTATGGATTCATTTAAAACTTCTGAAAATGAAAATTAGCATTGATTGCTCAATGTCCATTTGAAAAATATTGCATCGAAGTTTTGCTTTAAGGGAAAAACTCAGTCATAAAAAATCTTCTGATTATCATGTTTGACCTTGAAATTATTCATGATTTTCAATCTATTTTATCCATATCGTGTTTATCAATCAATGGACAAATGGTGGAGAAATATTAAACAACTCATTTCCAGAGAGGAAAATAAAAGCCCGGATCAACCTTTTATCCATGAAGTGATTGATCTGGAGGATTTTGAGTTTAACGAATACCTGGAATGGACAGGGGGTGATCATCTCCCTTTGTTAAAAAAGAGATTACAGCAGGCTTATTTTATTTATAGTACTGGTGGAGGTGTTGCAGATCATTCATTTGCATTTTTTGATACCCCACAAAGTAAGGGATTTGCTATTTTTCCTCACTACGCATCTTCGTGGAAAGATTCGGATTACAGGTTTTTCAAACATTACATATCTTCCAGGCTTTCAAATGAAAATTATATCATCAATCTCGCTGACGTCAGATCTCGTCAAAAAGGTGTTTGGATTGAGTCAATTTTCAGATATTATATGAAACCTTCTGCAAAAATGAGAACTCAAATACCTGCAAATCAATTGTATGGGAATATCAATTTGGAATATATCAAACGAGATGATCAGCCGTATATGTTCAGACTTCTTGCCAATGCATATCAGGATAATCATTTTAAGCCGGTGAAGCCTTTTGGTGAACTCATGAAATTGATTACATCTTAAAATATTTCAACCACTTCAGACCATCTCCGATCAATAGGTAGAAATTGATACGCTACTCCATAAGGTTGGAGCTAACAAAAGTGGCGCTTAAATAAAAATTTTACGGCTTCTTTGTTTTTCCTTATCTCAATTCTCTATGAATCTTATGGCAGGTTGTCAGAACCTTTCTCCCGGGTCATCTTCAGTTAAGGTGATATCAGAAAATATAATGTTTTTTGGGGTCTCATGGGGTTCTATGTGAATTTCAACATGGTAGGGAAGTCTAAAATTTCTGACATCCTGCCACTTTAAAAAATTGATAGTCATTTGCAATGATTGAGCATCCTGGTTTGGGTATTCAGCATACACAACCTTCTCAAGTTGATAATTATCAGAATGTATGAAAAGCTCAAAGCGGTCTTTCCTGTCAGGATACTTCCTTGGGTCATAGGTAAGTGTTAATATGTGATAGGGCTTTTCATTATAATCATGATTTGAGTTTACCTGATAAATAATACCATCATCCAAAGCTATAAACGGAAAACACAAAATGTAATACATCATTCCAGCATATTGGACCGGCTCTAGTCCCAGCAATTCAGGAACTTGAAGAGACATAGTCGTTGAAAAATCATCAAATGTTATTTTATGATGTTCACCTGTAATATTTATACCTCTTTCCATTAAATGAACGGAGTGAACCTCGTTTCCAAAATTGTGCAAATCGGTTTGAACAAGAAAATGTAGAGTTTTCATCTCTTTCCATTGGTTCCACGAACCATGGTTTCTAATCAAAGAGTCTAAAACCGGTGGGATGATACGTCCGTGATGAGAAGGAATTTCACTATAATTATCGGGTTCAATCACATTATTTTTACAATACACGAAAAGAAAAACAAACCAAGTCAGAAATAGTATTCTCAACCGTATAATCATAGCAGTAATTTAAAAGAGAATCAAAAGTAAGTAAACACCATTAAAATTACAGGAATATTTCCAGGTAATGGGAGAGGGAACTAAAATTGATTATCTTTCTTTTTTGAAGATATTGAGGCATACCCGATGAACAAACCATGAAAATTTATTATAAATTTATCAAGGTCGGTGATGTCAAATTAATTGAGATTTTGTTTTTTCGCTTTAAAAGTGGTAATGAAGAATTTATTAATAGTTTTCTTTCTTGTAATACAGGTTGCTTGTTCCATGAAGACTTATACTGCCGATGTCAGATATGAGTCGTATAGAATGGATGACAACTATGGGGCAACTCATGCCTCAATTGATAGTATTATATTCCCTTATAGGGATGCTATCGAAAGGGAAATGAATTCCGTTGTCGGTTGGGCCGAGAAAGATATGTTCAAAGTTAAGCCCAATTCGCCATTAAATAACTGGATGGCTGATGTACTTTTCGATCTGGCTAATGAGAAGAGTAGTTTTACAGTGGATTTTGCTATTCAGAATTTTGGAGGGATTCGAATTCCTCAATTAGCAGCGGGAGAAGTCACCAGGGGTAAGATTTTCGAACTGATGCCTTTTGAAAATAAACTGGTGATATTAAAGTCTTCAGGAGAAATTGTAAAGAAATTATTTGACAGGATTGCGCAATATGGAGGATGGCCGCTTAGCCAGGGAACCTCCTTTACTATCATTCAAGATCAAGCAGTGGATATCATAATCAATGGTAAACCCTTTGATATTGAAAAGCAATACACCTTTGCATTACCGGATTTTATTGCTGATGGAGGAGACGATTGTTTTTTCCTGGCGGATTCAGAAAGAATTGACCTGGAATTATTGATCAGAGATGGGATATTACTATGGCTCAGTGAGCATAATGGAATAATTCCCTTTAATGATGAAATCAGAATATTTACAGAATAATGGATAGACGTACTTTTATAAATAAGGCGGGATGGGCTTCATTGGCTTTGGTAACTCCTGGTATTCCATTTGAGTGGTTGGACGATATCAATATTACCCGCATAACTTTGCTTCATACCAATGATGTTCATAGCCGTATAGATCCTTTTCCTGATGATGGCTCAAGAAATGCTGGATTGGGTGGAGCTTCAAAAAGGGCAGCTTTAATTAGCCATATTCGAAATCAGGAAGAACATGTAGTGCTTCTGGATGCGGGAGACATATTTCAGGGAACCCCATATTTTAATTTTTATGAAGGAGAGCTCGAAATCAAGTTGATGTCAGCTATGCAGTATGACGCTGCTACCATAGGAAATCATGATTTTGATGGTGGGATTGATGGTTTGGAAAAGCAACTGGTTCACGCCAACTTCCCTTTTGTCATCTGTAATTATGATTTTTCAAATACAGTGATGGCTGGGAAAACAAGAGATCATTTGATCATTCAGAAAGAAGACATAAAAATTGGAATTACTGGTGTTGGAATTCAACTGGAAGGTTTAGTGCCTAAAGCACTTTATAAAGAAACCGTTTACAAGGATCCTGTCCGCAGTGTTCAAAACGTTGTAAAAAGATTAAAGCACGATTTAAAATGTGATTATGTGATTTGCCTTTCACATCTGGGTTACCGATATAATCATGATAAAGTGTCTGATTACGTTCTCGCTGCCGAAACCAAGGATATCGATCTAATCATAGGAGGACACACACATACATTTATGCGGCAACCTGATTTTATAAAGAACAAATCAGGTCAACCCGTAATCATCAATCAGGTAGGGTGGGCAGGTATAATGCTTGGACGTTTGGATGTGCTTTTTGAACGCAATAAGAAAGGAAAATGCATTTCGTGTAGTAATACTTTCATAACATAGAGTTAAATATTTGATTACTCAACAATTATGAAAAATACTACATATTGAATTATAATTTAATATTATAAAAAAGGGTATTCATATAATATTTTAATTATATATCTAACTGTTTATCAATATTTTAAAATAAAAAATTTTTAAAAAATAGTCTTAAAATCTTTTGTTTGAACCCGAAAATTTATCATTTTTGTACACCACGAGCCGAAATCTCGAAAAAGGAATACTACCACATTGTGCAAGAGCTAAGTTGCTTTGAGTATTAAATTTAAAGCAGTGGGACAGGCTCTTGGGTTTTGGTTACGATGGATAAATTTTAAGATTGAGAGAATGACGAAAGACCACATATTAGCCTGGAATGATTGTCTCGAAATAATCAGTAAGGCTGTAAACCAACAAAGTTTTAAAACCTGGTTTGAACCGATAAAACCAATAAAAGCAACAGGAGAAGTCTTAACAATACAAGTACCNNATGTGAGTGTTCTCAAAAAAGCTATAAGGAAAGTAATGGGGGAAAATGGAAGGTTAGAGTATCAATTTCTCATTGAGAATCATAGAAAAATTGGAAATCTTACCAATACTAATGGGCACACCCAGAAAGAAGAGATTAAGAATCCTTTTGTGATCCCGGGAATTAAGAAACTTAAAATTGAAAATCAACTGAATGCAAACTATACCTTTTCGTCCTTTGTGGAAGGGGACTGCAACCGCTTGGCTAAAGGGGCAGGTACGGCCATTTCACTGAATCCTGGAAAAACTGCTTTTAATCCATTAGTCATATTTGGAGATGTAGGACTTGGTAAAACTCATCTGGCCCATGCGATAGGTAATGAAATCAGCACTAAGAATAGCGCCGCACAGATATTGTATGTACCTACAGAGAAGTTTACCAATCAGGTAATCAATGCCATAAAAGATAATTCGCTGAGTGACTTTATGCATTTCTATCAAATGATAGATGTTCTGATCATTGATGATATTCAGTTCCTTGCCAAAAAACCAAAGACCCAGGAGATATTTTTTAATATTTTCAATGATTTGCATCAAAACCGCAAACAAATTATACTCACTTCTGACAGAGCTCCCAAGGATTTAGATGATGTAGAAGCCCGATTGATATCAAGATTCAAATGGGGGCTGAGTGCGGAGCTTTCAACCCCTGATTTTGAGATCAGGAAGGCTATCCTGCAAAAAAAGATTGATAAAGAAGGTCTGAAATTGTCAGATGAAATTATTGATTTCATTTGTTATCATATTAAAAATAATATAAGAGAGCTGGAGGGTGTATTGATATCTCTCATTGCACAATCCACTTTAAATAGACGAAAGATCGACATCGATCTGGTAAAAGAAGTAGTTTCTCAGTTTATTGGCCAGGTAAATAAAGAGGTCACTATAGAAAATATTAAGAAGCTGGTTGCTGATCATTTTCGCCTTCCTCTTGACAAATTACATTCCAAAACCAGGAAAAGGGAAATTGTAATTGCCCGCCAACTATCTATGTATCTTGCTAAAAACTACACGAACAATTCATTAAAAAGTATTGGCAAAAATTTTGGCAATCGCGATCACTCAACGGTCATCTACTCTTTGCAGGCAGTAAAAGATATGATGGATACGGACTTATTATTTAAAGATACGGTGGTTGAACTCGAAAAAAAGGTTATGATGCACCTCTACGAATAATGAAGAATGGCTTTGCTTCGTTATCTGAAAGTACTTTAAATTAAATATTTTCATGCAGTTTCGAAATAGTTGCTGGACATTTACATTGCTGTTTGTGATTTGTATAATTATTGGAAAGGGATGTAAAAATGCAGACCAAAGTGAGGTGCCCACACTGGTGAATGGTGAATTGAATTGGCTGAATATTGACGAAATGGATGCCATTGAAGCTCCTTCAAAAAAGAAATATCTGGTAGATGTCTACACAGATTGGTGTGTATGGTGTAAGGTAATGGACCAAAATACCTTCACTGACGAAGAGGTAAAGGCATTTTTGGATAAACATTTTTATGTGGTAAAATTTAATGCCGAAATTCAGGATCCAGTAGAATTCGGCGGTAAGATGTATGAATGGATTCCAGGAGGTAAAAATGGCATCAATACATTGACATTTTTATTATTGGGGAGGAGACCAAGTTACCCATCGTTGGTCTTTATGGATGAAAACAAAGAAAAAATTTCAGTGGCGGTGGGGTATCATGACCCCGAAAAAATGCTTGAGGTATTAAAAGATATGGTTACCGCTGTTGGTAGTAAAGGATAAAAAGTTTTATTTTGCAATCCATTAATAAATCCGGGACTTTAGCTCAGCTGGTTTAGAGCGCATGCTTGACAGGCATGAGGCCGGCGGTTCGAGTCCGCCAAGTCCCACCCGGTTTTAATAATTGTTGATCCTGGACAGGAAACTTTTGTTGTAAAAATGTTTTCCCAGATAAGTTGTTATTATTACAGCTTTTCTATATTTGCGGGGCCTAAGAAAAAAGGACATCTGGTGAGGTGGGTGAGTGGCTGAAACCACCGGTTTGCTAAACCGGCGTACTCTGAAAGGGGTATCGAGGGTTCGAATCCCTCCCTCACCGCCACTTTGTAAAGGTCGAAGGATCAGGTTGAAGTGGATTCGGGGCATAGCGCAGTCCGGTTAGCGTACCTGCTTTGGGAGCAGGGGGTCGCAGGTTCGAATCCTGCTGCCCCGACAATTACATGAAAAGGGCTACAATACAATGGTTATTGTAGCCCTTTTTTGTTATTCTGCCTCCCATGGATTGTTTTAAACCCATCGCTATACAAAGGAATATCTGATAAATTGTGAATGGCAATTGTAATTCAATAACCAAGACTCAACACTTAAACAAATCAACGCCTAAACATTCTCAAAAACTGCCGACTGCCGACTGCCAATTATACTAAATGCGACTTAACGACCTTCACTCCCTCACTTCCTCACTCCTTCACTTCTTACCTCATTCCCGGTTAATTTTTACCACAAAGTCCACAACGATCACAGCACAAAGTGCACAAAGTATTAATAATCAATTACTTAACACCTCCACGCATCAACGACGATAATATCATATTTAGAACTCCAAAGGAGTTGAATGTAAAGGAATACCGATATATTTCTATTTATTTCTATATATTTCTATATATTTTTATATATTTCAACATTACACTACCCACTGCCTACTAATCAACATGCGCCTCAACTTTTTCTAACCCTCACTTCCTCACTCCTTGACTCCCTCACCTCCTCACTCCTTGACTCCCTCACTTCCTCACCTCCTCACCTCCTCTCTCCTTCACTCCCTCACCTGATCCGTTTCATGGGATAGTAAATAGTGCGCTCCTGCCCATTTCTTATTCCATGAATGGAAGCCACCAGCGAATCCTGATTGATTTTTACATATTTGATTTGTTGTGGAAAATCATGGTTGGGATTTTCAAAGATCATTTCTATTTCAGACAGGAAAGACTGTGTAAACGTGATTGCCCGTCCCTGGTTTTGGTTTCTTACCTTAGAAATGTAATGCAATTGATCTTCCACAGATACCATACGCAATTCTTCTAAAACAATAGTGTCACTTTCGTTTAGGACATAGTTCTTTGCCGTCATTTCTGTATCATTTAATATCTGCCATTCTTCATAAATGGTGCCTCGAGGTGTTTTATTTTCCCAAAGACCTTCAAGCCAACGTACTTTATTCATGCCATGGCCGGCATTTTTTACCCAAATAAAAGCCAATAGAACGGATATAATTATAACCAATAATTTACTCATAATTCAATTTTTTAATGGATGGAATGAAAAGCCAGTTTATTGCCTTCGGTGTCTAAAAACAAGGCAAAATAACCCATCTCCGGACTAATTTGTGTCTTGGGTAAGAGAACCTTCCCACCGTTTTCTTCCACTTTTGATAAAGCGATCTGCAGATCATTTCCGGCATTGAGATAGATCAAAGTGCCGGAGGTTGAAGGTTCATAATCTTCTCCTTTCACTATGGCGCCTGATACATTTTCACCATCAGATGGCAACATACCCATATTTGTTCCAAACATCTCCAATCTTTGAATCTCAGTACTCAAAACCCGCTCATAAAAGTTGACAGCCCGATCAAAATCACTTGTCGGAATTTCAAACCAATTGATAAAATTTTTCATTTTCTCTTTCATTTTATAATAAACAATGGCACAAAGATGAAGGTCGCTTCACTCTGGTCATTGTAAAAATGCGACAAAATGAACAACCGAACAGAAGCCGGATGTGTGTAAAGTGTTTTTGCTGCAAGAGATTTAAATCAAGATTCAATAATGGATAAGTAAATAGAGTAAATTCAAATCAATTCATTTGAATGATTTCTTTTTCAACAGA
>JRYF01007693.1_pt1 | contig 20885 bp, 15 predicted proteins | sample 235331 | NCBI WGS metagenome assembly JRYF01 (sample SAMN03074217, study PRJNA261475) | activated sludge metagenome | biome: Wastewater Treatment Plant; feature: Wastewater; material: Activated sludge; isolation source: activated biomass of a wastewater treatment plant treating hydrocarbon... ...
GCCCACATCTGGTGCTGGCCCACGCCGGTCACCACGATGCTCGTCCGGTTGGTCAGCCTGGATAGCGTCTCGATAAACTGCTGGGGTTTGATGAAATTGCCGTCCGGCCGATAACCCGGCGCGTGCTTCTGCTGCCACGTTCGCAGCATGTCCAGCCATTCGGCGAGATCGCCGCCAGCCAGACCGGCCTGATTGGCGTGGACCAGAAAATCGCGGGCGTTGGCCCGCAGCGCGTAACGTACCGGAACGGCCTTGTTGATTTCGGTCGCATCGATATCCACGTGGGCCAGGTCGATACCCTTACCGAACTCCCGGACCGCGACCCGGTCGTCGAAGCGGGCGCCGATGTTCAGGATGAAATCCGCCTCTCGCAAGGCCCGGTTCGCCGCCACGGTCCCGTGCATGCCAGGCATCCCCAAAAACAGCGGATGATCGTGCGGAACCGCGCCCAAACCCATGAAGGTCAGGGTCACCGGCAGTTGGTAACGATCCACGAATCGCCGCAACTCGAAGCCGGCTTCGGCGCTGATCACGCCGCCGCCGGCCAGAATCACCGGGCGCTTGGCTTGCAGCAGCGCCGCCAGCAGACGGTCGGCGGCGGGTCGGTTCATGGTGACCCGTGGGCGATAGCCGCGCAGGCGCCGGGCTTGCAGGTGGGAAGTCGACTGGCCGACCAGGGCGTTCTTGCAGATATCCACCACCACCGGCCCCGGCCGACCGCTGCCGGCGATGAAAAAGGCCTGGCGCAACACGCCGGCCAGTTCTTCGGTATCCTTGACCAGATAGTTGTGCTTGGAGATGGAGCGGGTGATACCCACCATGTCCACCTCCTGAAAGGCGTCCTTGCCGAGCATGGCGCTGGGCACCTGACCGGTGATGAACACGCAGGGCACGGAGTCCTTATGCGCGTCGGCGATGGGCGTGACCAGGTTGGTGGAACCGGGTCCGGAGGTGACCAGCGCGACCCCGATCCGGCCGCTGGCTCGGGCATAGCCCTCGGCGGCATGACCCGCCGCGCCCTCCTGGCGAAACAGCACGAAGCGGGGTGCAATTCGCCCCTGGCGCATCCGCGCGTTCAGTTCGGCGTGCAGGGGGATGATGGCACCGCCGGTATGACCGAATAAATACTCGACGCCGAGTTCGTTCAGGATATCAATCGTCATCTCGGCGCCGCTTTTCGCGGGTGGGGCGGGCGATTCGCGCTCCGCGACGGGTTCTTTCAATTCCAGCATGACCGTTCCTTTCGGTTGGGCGAATGAATTTTCATGCGGCTTATTAAACCCGTTGAGCACCACGAACGCCACCACGAAAAAGCCCGCCGAACTCATCGGCGGGCTTTCCACGAACTCCAGCGTTCCAATCATGCCGCTTAGAGCGCCTCGAACACCCCCGCCGCGCCCATGCCAGTGCCGATGCACATCGTCACCATGCCGTAGCGCTGGCCACGCCGGCGCAGGCCATGCACCAGGGTAGCGACGCGAACCGCGCCGGTCGCGCCCAATGGATGGCCCAGCGCGATCGCGCCGCCCAAAGGGTTGACCTTGGCCGGGTCCAGGTCCAGCTCGCGCAACACCGCCAAGCTCTGGGCGGCGAACGCCTCGTTCAACTCGATCCAGTCCAGATTGCCCAATTGCAGGCCGGCCAGTTCCAGCGCCTTCGGAATCGCCGTGATCGGGCCGATGCCCATGATCCGGGGCGGTACGCCGGCGACCGCGTAGCTGACGAACCGCGCCAGCGGGTTCAGATTCAACCGCGTAACCATGCGTTCGCTCATCAACAGCACCGCCCCGGCCCCGTCGCTCATCTGCGAGCTGTTGCCAGCGGTGACGCTGCCCCGAGCGGCGAACACCGGCTTGAGCTTGGCCAGCGCCGCCAGGCTGGTATCGGCGCGCGGGCCTTCGTCGTTCTCCACCACCCGCTCGCGCAACCGCACCTGCATCGTCGCGAGATCCGGCGTCCGCTCGACCACCGGATAGGGCAGAATTTCCTCCCGGAACTCGCCGCCCGCAATGGCGGCGGACGCCCGGCGATGGCTCTCGACCGCGAACGCATCCTGATCCGCGCGCGAGATTTTCCACTGCTCCGCCACCTTCTCCGCCGTCAGCCCCATGCCGTAGGCGATGCCGAGGTTCTCGTCCCTGGCGAACACCTCGGGATTGAGGGCGATCTTGTTGCCGCCCATCGGGATCATGGTCATGGTTTCCGTGCCGGCGGCGAGCATCACATCCGCCTCGCCCAGGCGGATGCGGTCGGCGGCCTGCGCCACCGCCTGCACCCCGGACGCGCAGAAGCGGTTGATCGTCATGCCCGGCACGCTGTCCGGCAACCCGGCCAGCAGCAGACCGATGCGCGCCACGTTCATACCCTGCTCGCCTTCCGGCATGGCGCAGCCGACGATCACGTCGCCGATCAACTTCGGGTCCAGCTCTGGACATTGCGCGACCACTCCCCGCAGCACGTGGGCCAGCAGATCGTCCGGACGAGTGTTGCGGAACACGCCGCGCGCCTTGCCCACCGGGGTGCGCGCGGCGGCCACGATATAAGCCTCCTGGATTTGCTTGCTCATCATCAATTCTCCCGCCAATCAGTTACGCAGTGGCTTGCCGGTCTCGAGCATGTGCGCGATCCGGGCCTGGGTCAGCGGAGTGCGGGCCAACTCGTAGAACCCCTGGCGCTCCAAGCCCAGCAGCCATTCCTCGTCCACCAGGGTATTGGGATCGACGTCGCCGCCGCACAGCGCGGTCGCGATCTTGAGACCCATCTGGTAGTCGTGGGGCGAAATGAAACCGCCGTCGCGCATATTGACCAGCGCCATTTGGCAGGCGGCGACGCCGGTCCGCCCCGCCACCCGAATCCGGCGCGGTTGCGGCGGCCGGTAACCGGTCTCGGCCAGCGCCCGAACCTGAGCCTTGGCGACATACAGCAACTCGCTGGCATTGAACACAATCACATCGGAAGGCTTGAGATGCCCGAGTTGCTTGGCCTCCTCGGCGCTGCGCGAGACCTTGGCCATCGCCATCGCCTCGAAGTACGGCCGCAGGAACGGCAGCAGATCGCCGCCCTTAGCCTCGGTCGCGGCGCGCAGGGCGAATTCCTTGCACCCGCCGCCGGCCGGAATCAGCCCGACGCCGACCTCAACCAAACCGATGTAGCTTTCCAGCGCCGCCACCACCCGGTCGCAGTGCATCAGGAATTCGCAACCGCCGCCCAAGGCCAGCCCCTGCGCGGCGGCCACCACCGGAATCGCCGAATAACGCAACGCGGCGGTGGCCTGCTGGAACTTGACGACCGTCTTCTCGAACGTCGCGTAATCGCCGGCTCGCAGGACCGGAACCGCCTGAGCCAGATTGGCGCCGGCGCTGAACGGAGCCCCGGTCTGCCACAGCACCACGCCCGCGAACCGCTGCTCGGCGATCCTCAGCGCTTCCAGCACCCCGTCCAGCACGTCGTCGCCGATGACGTGCAGCTTGGTCTTGAAGCTCAGCACGCCGATGTCATCGCCCGTGGTCCACAGCCGCATCCCCGTATTCTCGAACACCGTCTCCCCGTAGCGGTGCGGCGTCTCGCCCAGCACCTGCTCGGGATAAAGCTGGCGCCGGTAGACCGGCAAAGTGGAACGCGGCTTGAAGGCATTCTCGGCCACCGAGTAGGAGCCCTGAAGCGTATGGACGCCCTCCACCTGGCCGACCCAGGCCGGCAGCGGCGTCGCGGTCATGGCCTGGCCGGCGGCGATGTCCTCCTCGATCCAGGCCGCCACCTGCTTCCAGCCCGCCGCTTGCCAGATTTCGAACGGTCCCCGGCTCCAACCGAAGCCCCCGCGGATGGCGAAATCCACGTCGCGGGCGTTGTCGGCAATTTCCGCCAGCAAGACGGCCGCATAATGAAACACGTCGCGATGGATCGCCCACAGGAATTGAGCTTGTGGATGGTCGCTGGCGCGCAGGGCGGCGAATTGTTCGGTGGGATTTTTGATCTTGAGCAGGGCCTGCACCGCCGCATCGGGCTTGGCGCCGGCGTCTCGATATTCACCGGTCACCGTATCCAACACCTGCTTACCTTTGTTGGCGTAGATACCGGCGCCGCTTTTCTGACCCAGTGCCCCCTTGTCGATCAGCGCGGTCAGCCAGGCGGGCGAGTTGAAAAACCGTCGCCACGGATCATCGCCCAGCGCCAGCGCCGAACCCTGGAACACATGGCCCATGGTGTCCAGACCGACGATGTCGGCGGTGCGGTAAGTGGCGCTCTTGGGCCGGCCGATGGCCGGACCGGTCAAGGCATCCACCAGGTCCAGACTCAAGCCAAACGCCTGGGTGTGATGAATCGTCGCCGCCATGGAAAATACCCCGATGCGGTTGGCGATGAAGTTCGGGGTATCCTTGGCGCGGACCACGCTCTTGCCCAGGGTGCTGACCAGAAAGGTCTCCAGTCGATCAAGAATCGTGGAATCGGTGGTCTGGCAGGGAATCAGCTCCACCAGCGCCATGTAACGCGGCGGATTGAAGAAGTGGATGCCGCAGAAACGCGAGCGCAGGTTTTCCGGGACCGCTTCGGCCAGCAGATTCAAGCGCAGGCCGGACGTGTTGGTGGCCAGAATGGCCCGCTCGTTCAGCCAGGGCGTGACGCGCTGATAGAGGTCGGCCTTCCAGTCCGGGCGCTCGGCGATGGCTTCGATCAGCAGATCGCAGTCGCGGAGTTCCTCCAGATGCTGGTCGTAATTGGCAGGCTGGATCAGTTCGGCCCGTTCCTTGACCGCCAGCGGCGCCGGATTCAGTTTAGCCAGATTGGCGATGGCTCGGGTGACGATCCCGTTCGGATCGCCCTCTTTAGCCGGCAGGTCGAACAACACCACCGGCACGTCGGCGTTGGCCAGATGGGCGGCGATTTGCGCGCCCATCACGCCCGCGCCCAGAACCGCCACCCGGCGGATGGATGCTGCGTTATTCATGCGTGAAGGTCCTCTGGTCAGACTGTTGGAACGCTCCCTCACTGTAATCCCTCTCTCCCGCAAGGGGAAAGGAGAGCGAACGGTTGTGCCAAAAATAAAGCCGGGGACGGCGCCCCGGCTTTCTCGATTTGGCTAATCAGCGAGTTACGAGCGACTTAAAACCGGTAGCTCGCCTGCAAGCCAATCAAATGGCCCTTACCTTCGTAATCGACCCGCAGGGTATCGTTCACCAAGCCGGGAACCGCCGGCAGCAGATCGATGGTGTTGTTCGTACTCGAATCCTTGAACATCAGATACATGTAGCCGAAATCCACCGACAGGCGCGGGCTGGGACGGTAGGTGGCGCCGAAGGCGATGGCGTTGCGGTCGCTGTCGGGAATGCGCGGAGTGCGGTACTCGGCGGACTGCACCGGCGTCTGGTCGTACTGATAGCCAGCCCGGAACGTCCATTCCGGGCTGTAGTCGTAGCTCACGCCGATGTTGAAGGTCCAACTGTCGTCCCATTTTTCCTCGATCAGGGTTTCCGTGCCATCGGCATACTTGAGTCTCAACTCCTGAAACAGACTCCAGTTGGTCCAACGCACGCTACCCATCACCGCCCATTTGTCATCGAGCCGCCTGTAGGCGGTCAACAGCAACCAGTCGGGCGCGGTCCAATCGACTTTGGCCGAGATCTTGCCATCGCGGCCTGGGATAAAATTGCTGATGGCGCGGTCGCCCTCCAGCGTGAACTTGATTCGCGAGCGATAGCTCAACCCCACCCGGGTGTTGGCGTCGAATTCCCAGGTCGTCCCCAGATTGTAGCCAAAACCGACATCATCTCCCTCGATCTCGGCGTAACCGTCCCTTGCCGGGCTCAGTGGGTTGAACAGAGCCTGACTCAGCTTTGCTTCGATATACTGGACGCTGAAGCCGCCGCCGACCGACCAATTATCATTCACCCGATAAGCGATGGAAGGATTGACATCCACCGTGAGCAATTCCGAATCGATGGCGTGATATCGGCCCACCCAGCTCTTGCCATAGCTGGTGCTGACCGCGAACGGCGCGTTCACGCTCAGCCCGAACCGCATCCGCTCGTTGATATCCATGAGGAAGTAGCCGTTAGGCACAAAGTTGTCGGTGCCCCCCTCGTCGTCGCGCCCTTGAGTCGGCACGGTCACAAACATGGGGATTGTACCCGGTTGGGTGAGGACTTCACCCAGATTGGCCGGCACCCGGAGGGTCGATCCGGCGTTTTTCGCCTCCGTGGTGATGCCGATGAAGGACAGGCCCGCCTGCGCCTGGGTGCCCGTACTCAGCATCATGTCGGCGGGATTGAAGTAGGCGGCCGAGGCATCGTCGTTCGGCGAGCTGCCGCCGGCGAAGGCCCGCCCCAGACCGGTGACGCTTTGTTCGGTGATTTGCAGGCCCGAAGCGTGGACCGAACCCACACCGGTAAAAATTCCAGCGACCCCGAGAATCAGAAGCGGGCCGTTATAGGGTTTTTTTAGAATCATGATTGGTTTGCCCTTTATTGTCGCGATCATCAAGCGCGGTCTTAATTATTCTAGGTTACGCTCCAAAAGAATGCACAATCTGGTCGATTCATGCGGCTTGCCCCGCCAGCAGGTGCCGGACCGCCGCCGCGTCGAACGGCCAGTCCAGTTCCTCGCCGGTATCCAACCGGCGCAACACCGGAATGCGGACCCCATACCGCTCCAGCAAGACCTCGTCATCGGCGATTTCCAGCGATCCGACCGTTCGATCGACCGCTTCGCGAATCACGCTTTCCGCCCGTTCGCACAGGTGACAACCGCTGGTCGCGTACAACACCAGGCCCGGATTGCTCTCGGGGTGTTTCATTTCCATTGCTCGCCCTCTAACCTTTAAGCAATATTCCGCTCGATCTCCCACACCGCGCATGGCCAGACTGCTGCATGAGCTCATCGCCGAACAGGCGAATCGCTGTCCGGACGCCGCCGCCCTCGTCCACCGTCAAACCACCCTGGACTACGCCGCCCTGGCCCGGCAAGTCGCCGCCGCCGCCCGGGGATTGCTGGCGCTCGGGCTGAACCGGGGAGAACGGGTCGCCATCTATCTACCCAAGCAGGTGGAAACCGTCGCCGCCCTGTTCGGCGCTACCTTGGCCGGCGGCGTGTTCGTCCCGATCAATCCCCTGCTGAAACCTGAGCAGGTCGCCTATATCCTGCGCGATTGCAACGTTCGAATCCTGGTCACCTCCCGAGACCGGGCGGATTCCCTGGCACCCCTGCTGCCGGACTGCCCCGATCTGCACGGCCTGATCCTGGTCGATGTAGCCTCCTCTCCCAGCGTACAGGCGCATTACCTGCAAGTCTTCGAGTGGTCCACGCTCCTGGCGCTGGACGAAGCCCGACCGCCGGCGCGGATCATCGATCTGGACATGGCCGCCATTCTCTACACTTCGGGCAGCACCGGCAAACCCAAGGGTGTGGTGCTGTCTCACGGCAACCTGCTGGCCGGAGCCTCCAGCGTCGCCGAATATCTGGGCAACCAGGCCGACGATCGGATTCTGGCGATTCTGCCGTTCAGCTTCGATTACGGCCTCAGCCAACTGACCACCGCTTTCCTGGTGGGCGCGCGGGCCGTGCTAATGGACTATTTGCTGCCTCGGGACGTGGCGATCACGGTCGCCCGCGAGGGGATTACCGGCCTGGCGGCGGTGCCGCCGATGTGGGTGCAACTGGCATCCCTGAAATGGCCTGCGGCGGCGGTCGACAGCCTGCGTTATTTCACCAACTCGGGTGGCGCCATGCCCCGCGCCACCCTGGCGGCGCTGCGACGGTCCCTGCCGAAAACCACACCATATCTGATGTACGGCCTCACCGAAGCCTTCCGCTCCACCTATCTGCCGCCCGAGGAAATCGACCGTCGCCCCGATTCCATCGGCAAGGCCATCCCCAACGCGGAAGTTCTAGTGGTGCGCGAGGACGGTACGCCCTGCGCGCCCGGCGAACCCGGCGAATTGGTGCATCGCGGCGCCTTGGTGGCGCTGGGCTACTGGAACGATCCGACCCGGACCGCCGAACGCTTTCGCCCGGCGCCTGGCCAGCCCCCTGGTCTGTCGGTTCCCGAACTGGCCGTGTGGTCGGGCGACACGGTGCGCGCCGACGAGGAAGGGTTTCTGTATTTCATCGGCCGCAAGGACGATATGATCAAGACCTCCGGCTACCGGGTCAGTCCCACCGAGATCGAGGAGGTTCTGTACAGCAGCGGTCAAGCCGCCGAGGCGGCGGCGCTGGGAATTCCACACCCGGCGCTGGGTCAGGCGATCGTGGCCGTCATCAAACCTTTGCGCGAGGCGTTCAACGAGAATGTGCTGATCAACCATTGTAAAAAACATCTGCCCAATTTCATGGCGCCGTTGCAAATCATCCCCTACCCCACCGACCTGCCGCGCAATCCCAACGGCAAAATCGACCGCAAACGCCTGGTCGAGGAACTGCGCGACCGCTTCCAGGAGTCCGACTCATAAACACGGCCAGGCCCGCTCATTCACCGATGCGCCAATTTCCGGTCGTCGACGACTGCCTTCAGATCGGCGGTATGCCCCTCACACAACTGGCGGCGCGAGTCGGACAAACCCCGTTCTACGCCTACGACCGCCGGTTGCTGAACGAACGGGTGGCGCTGTTGCGCCGCGTGCTACCGACCGCCATCGAACTACAATATGCGATCAAGGCCAATCCGTTCCCGGCGGTGGTCCAGCATCTGGCCGGTCTGGTGGACGGGTTGGATATCGCTTCGCTGGGCGAATTGCGGGTGGCGCTGGACACCGGCATGGACCCGACCCGAATCAGCCTCGCCGGCCCCGGCAAGCGTCCGCCAGAACTAGCCGCCACCATCGCCGCTGACATCATCATCAATCTCGAATCCTCGCGCGAGCTGGAAATCGTCGCCCGCCTTGGCCGGGAGCAATGCCGACGACCCCGGGTGGCGGTGCGGATCAATCCGGATTTCGAATTGAAAGCATCCGGTATGAAAATGGGTGGCGGTCCCAAACCGTTCGGAGTCGATGCCGAGCAGGCCCCGGCGCTGCTGCGGCGAATCGGCGAACTCGGGCTGGATTTCCAGGGCTTGCACATCTTCAGCGGTTCGCAAAATTTGCGCGCGGCGGCTCTCATTGAGGCTCACGACCGCACCTTCGAACTGGCGCTGCGGCTGGCGGCGGATGCGCCGGGACCGGTGCGTCTGCTCAACATCGGCGGCGGTTTCGGCATTCCCTACTTCCCCGGCGACGTCCCCCTGGACCTGGAACCCATTGCCGCCAACTTGGAGCGTTGGCTGCCGACGATCGAGGAACGATTGCCGGAAGCCCGGGTGATCCTGGAACTGGGCCGCTATCTGGTCGGCGAGGCGGGGATTTACGTGGCCGAAATCATCGACCGCAAGATCTCGCGCGGTCACACCTTTCTGATTGTTAACGGCGGCCTACATCACCATCTGGCGGCGTCCGGCAACTTCGGCCAGGTGGTGCGCAAGAACTATCCGGTGATCATCGGCAACCGGGTCGTGGGCGCCGAACGGGAGGTGGTGACGGTGGTCGGGCCGCTCTGCACGCCGCTGGACATTCTCGCCGACCGGATGGATCTGGCGAAAGCCGACGTCGGCGATCTGATCGTGGTATTCCAGTCCGGCGCCTATGGGCTGACCGCGAGTCCGACGGCGTTTCTCAGCCATCCAGCCTGTGTGGAGGTGCTGGTGTGACCCCGGCGACCCGCTCGAATTCATAAAACGGTCGCCGCTCCACGCCGTACTCCTCGATCCTGCGCAGAAGGGTGAAACCGCACCATTTCAACCAGCGGATGTGAACCTCATTGCGAGCGTCCACATAATTCCAGAGTGTGAAATATCGTTCGTGCAGCTTTTCAATCCATTTTCGGCTATGGCGCAGGAAAATATAGGAATGACGGGAAACCAACTCGTCCGAGCCGAGCAACCAGATACGCCCGACGTCTTCCGCGCAAGGATCGGGAACCACTCCAAAAATTGCCAAGGACTCGGTATCTTCTCCGATGATGGTATAGCAGGGATTAGACCACGCGATGCTTTGGCGCAACAGACTGAGCGGATTTTCACTGGTGACTGCCTGGATTTCCTGAAGATCAGATCCACGCAACCTGGAAGCAAGTTGCCCAGCATCCTCGTTCACGGCTCCGCGCACCCGGATCATGGTTTAGCGTGGCAACTTGCTCAGGCGAGTGCGCGCATCCGCCAGATTCGCCTTGCGGACTGCATCTTTTTCAGCCGCATACGCGTGGTCCAGGATAAAATAGGCAACTTCGGCACCTTCAACGTAACGGATCACTTTGACCGCCAGGCTCCGACGCAGATCGTCCGTTTCGGTGGCGAGCAATTGAAGAGCCACCCGCAATGAAGGTTTACCGATGGTAATCAACGCCTCCATTGCCGGATACTGTTCCCAAAGAGGTTCGGCGCCCCGAATTGCTTGCCCTGAAGCGTCAAAATCAATACGCCGGATCAGTTCGCTAACCCCTTCAGCAAGACGGTGCCGACCAATCAAATAAATGGCTGCGGCTTGCACATTTTGGGAAGGACTGGTATCCAAGTATTTTACGAGTACGCTCAATAGTTCACTGCGCTGTTCGTCCACTTTTGACAAAAATTGCATTCGAGTCCGTTCGTCCAAGGTGTCCAGCGATTTCAGCAAAATCATAATCTCTTGCTCGATCATAAATACTTCTCCTCCGCGATCACCAGCCTGTAGCCCCATAGAGGGAAATCCAGTAGACAGGATGCCTACTAATGCAGTCGCTACCCATAACACATTAGAATTTATCGCCAATGAATTCATGGATGAAAATGTGACTTGTCAGGCAGCGCTATATTCCCTGTACCAACATCCTTTAATGTTATTTGAGGTGTTGCACTCTTCTGCCAACGACCCTGCCAATACCATTTAGCTTTATCTGAGCAAGTCTCTGAATTCCACTCAATCCATTGCTGAAAGTTGTTATAAGTTTCTGAGTCGTTAGTCCCAAATGCTGCAATATTAGGGGCATCACGATCATATATCTTATCATCAGCGTCAGGTACCAGTACTTGGAATGACGGAGATGAAGTATCATCTATCCAAGTTGTATTCCAATAATCACTACCACCATTACCTGGGCTAGACTTCGCACCATCATCCCAATCATGAGTCCAGCGTTCTCGCTTAAAAACCCATCCTGATTTTACAACATCATGGACACCAGCAGGCGTAATGAGAGCAACCGGCACAACCTTTCCAACCGCTTTGTTGCCTGAATCAAATGACCGAGCGCCTAAATTTTCGGTGCCATCATACCGTGCCCCAAACTGCACGGCATTCGCCGGGGTCGTACCGCTTGTAAGAATGGTGACCGTAGCCCACAGCACCCACACATCGACGTGATCCTTCACCCCGCCCAATTCCGCCTCGACATGATACTTCTTACTCGTCGCCCGGGACAGCTTGCGTTGATTCGGTTTGCCAGAAACCGCTGTACCCGAATCACCCGACCAATTGATCTGCTTCCATTCTTCCTCATTATTATTGGGTGTCGTCGTGGCTTCAACGATCACATCATCGGTCGATTTCTTGACTGTAGCCCAGTTCTTAGCGCCCGTAACATTCGTCTGGGTCGCGTTTCTTATCACAGTAAGCTTGACTAGTTTCGGCTTTGGTTTATTTGGGCACTCAGCTTGAGTACTATCGCGCTTCGTATCAGGCTTTTTCTTTGCCTCTTCGCCCTGCTGCTCCCTCGGCGTACGTCCTGCTATGCACATAACTCTATCCTCCTATTTGGACGCCAACCATTTTTCGAGATACGCCTTCGCTTCCTGGTAAAGCAGATCGCCTTTTTTAGGCGGGTCAGTCAACGACGTATCATTCAAAACCGTTGTTGCCCAAGGATACTGCGGGTCTCCATCAAACCCGCTGCCCAACATGAACATCAGGCTGATATAAGTAGCGATACCCGGTTCGTTGGTCAAATTGTAACCTCTGGCGATCTGATACCCTTGACGAACCAACTGTCGTACATTAGTGTCACCTAATGCTTCATACTTTTCAGGGAATAACATATACAACAACTTCAACATGTAATCGCCGAAACTGATCTGCTTGTCATCGCCAGAGCGGGACAATTGACTGAGTGATAGCTTGCGCGCATTGAGCAAGGCTCTCTCCAGATACTGGTTATCCTTGCCTGCCACCTGATTGAGAAACGCCATCGCCCGGTCGTACAAGCGGTCGGCACGAGTATTTGGATTGACAAGGTTTTCGTCGACGAGAATTTGCTTCGCCCAGGGCAATTGCAGATCTTGGTCGAAATAACTGCCCAGCATAAACATGAGACCTACGTAAAGATACACGTTGCGTTCGGAAACGAAGTCGTATTGCTCCGCCTGTTCCAACCCCAGACGAATCACCTTGCGCACTTGTTCTTTCCCCAAGATCTCACAGTGTTTGGGGAAAAACTCTTCGAGGTGTTCGAGCAACCGGTTCTCGAAATTCCTCACGGCCACCTGCTCGAGGGCCGTCATTTGAGAGTCACGGATAACTAGCATATCCCCTGTCCACTCTGTTGCAAGCCAAGCTTACCCACCGATATCCACCGTCAGGCAGCCCATCGCAATCGGGTCCGCGCCGCCGCAGGCTTCCATGACCTGATCGCCCTGCCGGGCCGCCGGCAGATTGTTGATCACGACCGTGCTGCTGCCCTTGGTGACGAAACCGGGTCCATGCGGTGGAATCGGGACGGGAATCGGGCAAATATGCATGTCGGAAAGGCCGGCCATCGCCGACATGACCGCGCTGGCCGCCGCCGCCGCCGCCGCCTTGATGCCTTCGGTGTAGGCGATGTTGGCGGCCGGCTGTCCGCCGGGAACCACGGAGGCCGTCGTCCACGTCGCGGTCAAGGCGACGTTCGTGGCGGTCAAGGTTCCAACCATGCTGCCCGCCGTCCCCGCGGCAGCCGGTGCGCCAGCCGCCGCCGCCGCCGCGCCACCCTGCACCAGCGCTTGGGAGATCTGAACCAGGCTGGCGGTCGCATCGGCAGGCGTCATTTGTGGCTTCATCATGAACGAATTCATTGAATTTGAGATGGAATCCACCGCCCCAGCCACAGACGTGGGCAGCGCCCGCCAAGCGGGCATAAAACCGATCATGACATCCAGGCTACCAGGACCGGGATTCAGCGGTGGACTGTGACTGGTCATGTCTGCCACGCGGGCGGCTGGGGGCATGGATGGATTCCTCGACGTTCTTAAGTTCGCGCGCCTTCAATCAAACCAATCGAAGCTGCTCGCTGTTGATCCGCGCTCCCTCAATCCAGAATCTCAGCAGGGTCGCGGGATCTTCGTCTTCCGTGATATAGCGTAGCACCGGGCCGAATATCGTGTGCGCCTCCCGTTCGTTGCAGGTGGGCAGATAGGCACGCAACACTCGGGGGTCGTAATAGCGGAAATAGAGTGGCTTCAGATCCGGTCCATAGACCTTAAGCAGGGTGCGCAAGTGCATGCGTAGATCCCGAAGATCGGCCTTGCTGACGGCGAAAACTCCCCAATGCTTGCCCCACCCTTCCTGAAGCAACCACTCGACAAAGGGTGTGTCCGCCCGCAACAGGGCCAGATAAGGTGCGGCCAGCGCCAGATCCGGTTCCAAGTCGCCCCGGAACAGACACTCCGCCTCGACCTCGAATCGCTCCAGGGTTTGGGGCAAATCGGGAACCGAGGCGCCATCGAGAATGGCATAAACCAGGGTCTCGGGAACCGCAAACAGGTGCGGAACGATAGTTTTTGGCGAGATCTTGGCGGTCATGACTTAAGATCCAGAACTGCTGCCCGAAGTTTGCTGGGCCCTTCTAGCCTCTTCGCAGATTTCGCAGAACGGCGTGCCGCTTTGAGCGGCGTCGTGCAGTGTCTGCGCCTGCGGGCTCTGATAACCCTCGATACTAACTGAATCCAGCGACCGACTCTGCTTCTGGATCGGAGTCGTCTGCACGTCGGAAATTTCGCCGGGTTGGTCGGTGGCGGCTTCCTTGGGGGCGGTCGGCGCGGTCGGCGCGGTCGGCGAACTACCAGAGCCGCTGCCGGCGGAACCTCCGCTGTTGATCTTGACCATCGTGCCCTGAATGGTCACCCCCATGGAATCGATCACGATGAAGTTGCCACCGACTTTCAGGGTCAGTTGGCTGCCAGCCTGGATCACCATGGTCATGCCCGCTTTCAGGTGAATTTCCGAAGTGGCGTCCAAAGCGTGGCTGCCGCCCACCTTTTCCTGCATGTCTCCATCGACCTTGATCGACAGCGTACCGCCGACTTTCTGATTGTGATCCTTCTGGACTTCCTGATGCTTCTCGCCCTCGACCTTTTCGAACTGATCGCCCTTGCCACCGTCTCCCGATTTGACGATTAGATGCTTTTCACCCTCGACCTGCTCGAACTGTTTCTTCTTGACGATCAGGTGCCGTTCGCTGCCGATCCACTCGAAGGCGTCGTTCTTGACGCGGATATCCTCATTGCGCTCGGCGTGCAGGAAAATTTGCTCCTCGCCCTTCTTGTCCTCGAACCGGAATTCGTTGAATCCGTCGCCACCCTTACTAGACAGACTCTTGAGGGTGGACATCGTCTTGTTGTCCGGCAAGGCGTAGGGCGGCATGTTGGCGCCGTTGTAAACCCGGCCGGTGATGATCGGCTGATCGGGATCGCCTTCCAGGAAATCCACAATGACCTCATGGCCGATCCGGGGCAAGTACAGGACGCCCCATTTCTTACCCGCCCATCCCTGAGCGACCCGAATCCAGCAGGAGCTGTTCTCATCCGCTTTTCCATGACGGTCCCAGTGGAAATGACATTTGACTCGCCCATACTGATCCGTGTAGATCTCCTCGCCCGAAGGACCGACCACAATGGCGGTTTGCGGTCCTCGCACCACCGGCTTGGGCGTGATCCGCGGCGCCCGATAGGGCTGCTGGGCGTCGATGGCGGCAATCCGTCCCTGGTAGACCTTAGGTGGCGGCCCCTCGGCGCCGGGAGCGGTTTCGTAAAAGTCGCCACGCAACTCATGGACGACGCTCACGATCAGGTATTGGCGATTCTGGTCCTCGCGCGCGGAATCGGTCAGGCCGAACAGGCTGCCCGCGGCCAGCCCGCGCGCGACGCCCTCGCCCTGGAGAATCTCGTGCTGGGCCAATAATTCTTCCAGGCGAATCCTGGTGTAGGTGTTACCGTCGCTGATTTCGCTGTACTCGCCCGGATAGTCGTACATCTCGAAACTATCCATGGCGTGGCCGCCGGGCGTGGCCGCCGGACGGGTGGCCGCCCGGCTTCTCAAGTTCTTGCCCGGCACGATAAAGTCGAAATCGTTCGAGGCATAGGCGCCGGGCTGGACTTGTTTTTCAGCAACCCATTGATAAATATGGTCACGCTCCCGATTTTCCATGACATCGGGCGGATAGAAAGGAATTTCATCGTAATTTGGAAACGGGTCGTGGGAGCCGAGGCCGTCGGCCAGTACCAGGAGGTGTTTACCGTTGCTGTGGGTAAAGTAATAGTAGATGCCTTCCTGCTCCATCAACCGGCTGACGAAATCGAAATCCGTTTCCCGGTACTGCACGCAGTATTCCCAAGTGCGATAGCTGCCGCTGAGAGACTTCTTGAAATCGGTAAAGCCGTGTTCCTGAAAAACCGCTTCGATGATTTCAGGAACTTTCTTGTTCTGAAAGATCCGGCAATCGGAAGTCCGAGTCAGAAACCACAACCAGGGACTGAGCGTGGCCCGGTAGACGCTGTAGCTCTGCTGCCGCAGAATGCCCAAGGAGCTGAAGCGGGTGACGAAGCCGTTGAAATAGCGCGCTCCACCCCCGCGTACCACCGGCAACTCCATACGCACCGTCACATTTTTGCCCAGCATCTCCGCCAAATCGATGTCGGCGCGCTCGCTGAGCATCTCCAGTTCGAACTCAAACAACCGCCCGAGCTGCTCGGTAGCGGTCATGCGATGGAAGACCAGGACGTCTTCGCCCAACGGCGTATTGACCCCGAAAATCCGATGTTTTTGCGTGATGGCCATGTTTCAAACTCCACGCCCGCTATCACGGGTAATGCCTTATTTGAGTGTAGCAGCAAATTCTGGCAAAAATTGCGACCGCTGGCCCGTCGCCACCGTTGGGTTCGCGTTAAACTTCCCCTACCACTGCATCCCGGAGAACCGCGCCATGCCCAGTCGTTTAGAATTCCAGTTCACGCTCCCCGGAGTCTCCACGACCCCAGTCCGCCGCGACCCCGATGCCCCGTTGCACCTCCTGGTCATGGCCGACTTCAGCGGTCGCGGCCACCGGGAAACGCCAGCCGCATTGTTGGATCTGACCCAACGCTCGCTGATGACCGTGGACGCGGACAATTTCAACGCGGTCATGGCCCGGCTGGCACCCAAGCTGCGACTACCGCTGGACGCGGATCACGGGACGCCTCTCACCCTCGGTTTCGGCCAAATCGACGATTTTCACCCAGACGCACTCTACCAGCGGCTGGAACTGTTCCAGGCCCTGCGTCGCGCCCGTGCCCGTCTGCTCAATCCGGCTAGCTTTACTCAAGCGGTCGCGGAATTAAATGCAAGCCCCGTGCCGTTCACGACCCAGGAGCCAGCTTCGCCCGCGCCAACCGTCACCTCGGAAAGCGACTCGGACCTGCTCGAGCGCCTGTTGGGGCGGGCGCCAGCCGCCGCCTCGCCGCCTCGCCCAACCGACCCCGGCGCGGCCGCCATCCAAACCTTGTTACAGGCCGTCGTACAACCGCACATCGTGCGTAGCGACCCGAGCCAACCAGCCTGGATCGCGGCGGTGGACGCCGCGATCAGCGACCAGATGCGGGCGATCCTGCATCAACCGATCTTCCAGGCCCTGGAGGCGGCTTGGCGCGGCGTTTATCACCTGGTTGCCACCTTCGACCCCGATGTGGTACGAGTTTCCTTGCTCGATGTGACCCAGCAGGAGTTGTTGCTCGACCTGCGCGCGGCCGCCGGCGATCCTCGGGCAACCAGCCTGTATACCTCGCTGATCGACCAAGGCGTGCGGATGCACGATGGCCAGCCCTGGACCGTGCTGGTGGGCGACTATCGATTCGGAACCACCGTCGAGGATCTCGCCCTGCTGGGAGCGCTAGGGGCGCTGGGGGCATACGCGGGCGGGCCGTTTCTGGCGGCGGCCGATCCCAACCTACTGGGTTGTGAATCGGCGGCGGTGTTGGCCGACCCAACGAAATGGACCCCACCGCCGGCCGAGCTTGAGGACCGTTGGAGGCTCTTGCGGAGCAGTGCGGTTGCGCCTTGGCTGGGTCTGGCGCTACCTCGGGTGTTGCTGCGCCTGCCCTATGGCTTCAAAACCGATCCGGTCGAGCAATTCACCTTTGAAGAAATGCCGGGTGGACGCGATCCCGAGGCGTACCTATGGGGCAATCCGGCCCTGGTCTGCGCGCGGTTGATCGTGGCGGCCTTCGCGGAGCATGGCGAGGCATTCAGTCCTGGCGACGTGCTGGAATTCGATGATTTCCCGGCACATGTCTATGAAGAGGCCGACGAGCGGGTCTTGCAGCCGGCGACCGAGACGTTGCTGGGCGAGCGCGCCATGCAGGCCGTATTGGCCCGAGGATTGATGCCACTGCTGGGCCACCGCCAGCGCAATGCGGTCAGGCTGGTCCGGTTTCAGTCGCTGGCGGAGCCGGCGGCGGCATTGGCGGGAGCCTGGCGGTAGGGGCGGGATCAGTCGAAACCTCACCCAATTTCACCCAGCGCCAGCACGTAACCCCCCGCCACTAATAACTCGCCCGGCTTGGCGGCTGTCGTGGTATTGGCTCCCGGTTCCAGTACATCCAGCAGTTCGCCCGACGATGCTAGCCGATAGGCCGACATGTTTTGGCTTTCCAGCTCCACCCACCAGTCGTCGCGGCGGGCCTGCACGCACAGGTGACGGCGCGACAATCCCAAGTACTCGGCGCTGATCCCGGCTGATCGGGCCGGGTTACCGTCCCAGCGCAACGAACGCGGGTCGGCCAGCAATCGCGGCGCGATGTCCGCTTCCGAACCCCGCCCGAAGCTCACCGCCCGCTCGCGCGGCACCGGCAGCGCCAGCGGCGCCGGCAACCGCACCCAGCCTAGATAATGCGCCGTCATCGGCGGTGACGCGGCATGGAGTTCCATCGCAAGATCCGGAAATGGCCGCCACACGCCAGGCAATTCCAGCAATGTCGAATGTCCCACCACCTCACCAAACACTCGGTCGGCGCTGTCGATGCGCAGCCAGGCGGCGGCCTCGGGATGTGCCTCCAAGACCAGGTCGCCGACGCGGTTGAAACTAATCCGCCAGTCGCTAATCCCCACCGCCGCGTAGGTCGACAACCGCTGCAGGGCGACCCCCATCACCCGCACATAGACCACTGGCCGTTGGGGAATCCAGGTGTACTGATCCTGCCCGGAGGGCACGGGCGTCGGCGATTCCACGGAAGATGGCGGCGGAGTCGGCCAGTCTGAAGCTGGAACGATCGGCGCGGGCGGCGGGTCGAAGTCGAAGGCAAAACCCAACACTGGTTCGCGCCGCCCCCAGGGATCGATGCGCGGACAAGTCTGATCCAACACCGAGATCGGGATTTCCGATTCCGATTCGGATTCCGGCTCCGAAACAACGGCGTCTGGCTTCTCATCCGGCGCATTGACCGCCAACCGAGATTCCGGCGCGATCGACACCGCGGTGGCTTGCTCCGTCGCCCCTGCGGGCGCCGGGGATACTTCGCTCGCGGCCGCCAGCGCCGCAACCCGCAACCGCAAGCCGCGACCGCGTCGGTCGCGCACCGCAAACACCTCGTTACCCTCATCGGTCAGACTCAGATAACCCGGTGGTTCCGCCACCACGTCCACTAGAGCCGGAACGCCGGGTCGCAAGATCAACAGCACCGATTCACCACTCAAAAACGGCCAGGCCGCCACCGCAACGCTGCTGGCTCGACGGTCCCCATTCAACAGCGTCAACCGCTGGCCAGGGTAGATCAACCCCACTTCCCACCACTCGTTCTGTCCCTCCGAGGTGGCTTGAATCTGAAAGATCGGCGCCTCACCATCGGCCGGCAGATAGATGGCTCGCCCGAACAGAAACTGCACTTCCCCCGAGCGCAACGCCGCATCCGGCTCCAGCCGGTAGCGGACCGTCGCGTGTTCCGCCAGAAATGACCCCAATTCCTGCTCGTGCAATCGTCGCAGTTCCCGCAGCAGGGCACTGCGGCTGGAGCCATCCTCCAATCGGTCATCGCGCACATAATCGCGCTCCGGAATCCGGACGATGACATGGCTGTAGCGGATTTCCTGATCCTGGCGCCTCCGGGGAGTACGTGGGTGACGCTTCAACGCTTCCAGCAGAAACATGCCCTCCTGGCCACCCCGGACTCGTTGCTCCCAGAGCAGTTCGACATTGAATACGTCCGGAACCTTGCGCAAGGTCGCGCAGATCACATAATCAGATGCGATCAACGCATCAGGGTAGCTCATCATCGTTTTATTCCTCGCCGGACCGACGTCCCAGGCATTCAGGAATCGTATATTCAGCTTCGGTAAAGATTGCACGTTCCATGATGGTTTGCTGGCGGAAACTCTTGACCCAGCGCTGATGGTTGAGTTTACTGGATTCTTATCCTGTTCCGAGAATAGTCAGAGCGGAGAACCCCATGCAGAGCGGCGAACGAATCGTGATCAACGGCCGGAGTTATCGGCTGGGTTCCCTGCTTTCGACCAACGCGGGCAGTTACGGTCAGGTTTGGGCGGCCTCCGATCCAACCGGTCGCGGAGTGGCCCTCAAATTTATCAACACCGAAGCCATGTCCCGGGTCGACCCCGCCCTGCACGGTCACTGGCGCGCGCATCTGGAACGAGAAATCGCATTCCTGGAGTGCCTCGACGCCGACCAATCCCGCCACATTGTCACCCTGCTCGATCACGGCCAAGCCAACGGCCAACCGGTGCTGGTCCTGGAGCGCTTGCATGCCAATCTCGGCCAGTGGCTGGCGCAACAGCGGCGGGAAAGCGAACTTCCCCCAGAACTGGAACGGGTGATCGACTGGACCGGGCAGATTCTGGAGGGCCTGGAGGCGATCCACCGCGCCGGCTTCGTCTACCGCGACCTGAAATTCAGCAACATCCTGGTCGACGAGCATGGCACGCTACTCAAGCTGGCCGATTTTGGTTCCCTCAGCCGCGAGGATGGCGATAACACGCGCTCGTTCATCGGCACGCCCTCCACCATGGCCCCCGAACAGGTACTACCGGTGCGCCAAGGCGCGGCCGGCAGCGAGTACGCTATCGATCACCGCGCTGATTATTATGCGTTGGGGTTGCTGCTGTTCACCTTGCTCGCCGACCGGCCAACGACCGCGGCCCAACGCCGGCTCGGCCAGTTGCTGGCCCTCCATGGCCAAGAGGGGGCTGCTCGTCATGGCACTCAGTTAGGAGGACTAGACGCGGAAGAACGGGAACACCTACAGTGGTCCATCGAATTCTGGACCGTCCCAGCACTGCCAGAGCAAGCACGGAGCGGGACAGCGGTTCTTCTGACCGAACTGATCGTCCGGTTGCTGGCCCGCGATCCCGCCGCTCGTCCGGCTCAAAGCGAGGAAATCCGCGCGGTACTGGCGGCGGCAAGCACCAGTCCATCTGGCGCCGTCGCTGATCCACTGGTAGGGGGCGAACCACTGCTGGCCGCCCCGCCGAACCGGCGCCCCTCACGATCCAACGGCGCGACCCGCTTATCTCCTTCCGTCTGGTCTCGACGCGCCGTAGGACTGGCCAGCACCCTCGGACTGGTCGGTGCCTTGGCTTGGGCGGTCTTCATCCAGCCCGGCGACTGGCTCCCAACCTTCAGCGAACCGCCGGACCTGGCCCTGCCAGCGCCAG
>JRYF01008760.1_pt1 | contig 20795 bp, 15 predicted proteins | sample 235331 | NCBI WGS metagenome assembly JRYF01 (sample SAMN03074217, study PRJNA261475) | activated sludge metagenome | biome: Wastewater Treatment Plant; feature: Wastewater; material: Activated sludge; isolation source: activated biomass of a wastewater treatment plant treating hydrocarbon... ...
GATATAGTCGCGGATGCAGGTCCCATCCGGTGTGTCGTAATCGGTTCCAAACACCGTGATCTCGGGCAAGCGACCGGCGGCGGCTCGCAGCACCAGGGGAATCAGATGAGTCTCCGGCTCGTGGCGCTCCCCCAATTCACCCTCGGGATCGGCGCCCGCGGCGTTGAAATAGCGCAGACAAACCGATTTCAAGCCGTAGGCTACGTCGTAATCCCGCAACATCTGCTCGACCATCCATTTTCCGCATCCGTAGGGATTGATCGGATTCCGAGGATGCACCTCGTCGATCGGAATGCGAACCGGCTCGCCGAAGATCGCCGCGGTGGACGAGAAGATAAACGATTTCACCCGGTGCGCCACCATCGCATCCAGCAGGCGCTGGGTCTTGAAGACGTTGTTTCGATAATACTTGGCCGGCTCCCGCACCGACTCGCCGACCTGGATATGGGAAGCGAAATGCATCACTCCATCGAAGCGGCAGGTTTGGAACAGATCCTCCAGCACCTCCAACTCGCCCAGATCGCCCAGCACGAACCGTCCAGCCTTGACCGCGTCCCGATAGCCGGCGGACAGATCATCCAGCACGGTCACCTCGCAGCCGCGCCGGTCCAGCAGCTTGACCATGTGGGAACCGATATAACCGGCGCCACCGACCACGAGCACGTGCATGGCTAGCCACTCCGTTCGCGATGCATGCGCAGCAATCGCTCCATCAATTGTTCGATTTCGGTCTCCAAAGCTCCGCGCTCCTGTTCGGCCTTGCGGCGGGTTGCCTCCATTTCTTCCTCCAGCGCCCGACGCTGTTGGCGTTCCTGCTCCAATTGCTGGCGCAACGCCCCCAAGCCCTGATCCCCGGCGCCAGCGGGTTGGGTTTGCCGCGCCAACTCCGCCTCCGCTGCTTGCTCCCGTAGCCGCTGCTGCTCGGCCTGCAACTCGACCAACCGCGCTTGCAGCGTCTGGCGCTCCGCCTCCCAAGCGGTCCGCTGTCGGCGCAACTCGGCGGCCGCATCCGCCTTGATCTGCTCCATCTTCTGGGCGTCGTCCGAACTGGAAGATCGACCGGAGTGCGCTCTCTCCAGAGCCAGGCTATCCTCCAAGGTATTCATTTGGATCTGCATGTCCAGTCGCTCGCGTTCCCACGCTTCCCGAAGCTGTTCCAGTTGGTCGTCCAATCGCATCTTTTCCCGCTGTGACACCTGTTCCTGATCATCGATTTGCACGCTATGCAACAGCAAGCTTTCCCGCTCCCGACTCCAGTCCTCGCTCTCCCGGGCATAGCGGTCCTGTAAAGCCACCTGCTCCTGTTCCAAGCGGGCGATAATTTCGCGCAACCGGCTCATCTCACGGAGATGGGTTTGCTGTTCCCGATCAAATTGGGCCTGCAAATCAGCATGCCGCCGTTCCAATTCGGCATGGCGCTCTCCGGCCTGGACCAAATCGCTCTCGAGGCGCTTTTGCTGGAGCAGCAACGCCTGACGCGCTTGATAGGCCGCCGACTGCTGGCCGAGTAAAGTGCTTTGCAACTCATTGTTTGTAGATTGCGCGTCCGCAAGCTCCGTATGAAGACGCTGGTAAGCAAGCCGCAAGCCTTGGTAAGGCCATAGATAGACCAAGATACCACCAGCGACTATCCCCGCAACCACTCCGATGATCAGATAAATCATGTCCGCCATGGCTTGTCATCCATTGGTTGATATCGGTTTTATCTAGCGCAACCCATGGACCAGCACCGCCGCGCCGATGCCGACCGCCGCGGCCCAACCCGCCGCCAGATAGATGCGCCGCCGTAGATCGCCTTGGGCGTCCGCCCACAGCCGCTGCACCGCGTCCTGGGCCGCCGCCACGGCGCTTTGCTCGCTGGAGTCATCGGTCTTGGCCTCCACCGTGGGCGTCATCTCGCGGAACACTTCCATCGCGGCCTCGCGAGCGACCGTGCCCGCTTTCTGGGTCGCTTCGGAAAACCGCGTGCTTAGCTGCCTCACCAGTCGCTCGGATAATTCGTGCAGCTGATCTTGGCTAACCTGAGTGGCGACCTCCCGCGCCAACCCTTCAACCTCGGCCCGCTCCTCACGTCGCAGGGTTGCCAGCCGGTTTTCCAACAACGGTGGCAGTTGATTTCGAAGCACGGCGTTCACCGCCGGCTCCACTTCGCCGGGTTGTGGCGATGGCGGCCGCCATTGCGCCAGACGTGCCTCGCAGACCCGGTTGGCTACCCGCTCGCCGATCTGTTCCTGGCTCGCCTCCAAATCGCGTCGCAACCTGGCGACCACATCATTGATCAGCGGCAGAACTTGGGACTCGATCGCCTCGTAGAAAACCTGCTCGGCCTTCTCCAGGGTGACTTTCTCAACCCATTCGGCGGTCACCGTTTCCCCCCCGGGTGCTGGAGTCCTGGCAATGGTCGAGGAAGAAGGCGCGGGCGTCGCCGCCGGTTTCCGGGCGGTGTCAAAGGCCGCGTGCATTTTGTCGAGAAGCGCGCTAAGGGTCTCTGGTATCGCCGGCTTGATCAACACCCCGATGGCGCCCGCCGCCCGGGCTTCATCCAGATAATCGGCTTCATCTTTGGAGGTGTACATGGCGATGGGAATCCCGGCGTTAGCCGGATTACCGCGGATCTGCCGCATGGCGGCCAGTCCATCCATGCCCGGCATGGTGTGATCCATGAAAATCGCGTCCGGCCGCTGGTCGCGCAGATATTTAAGCGCCTCCTCGGCCGAATCGACCGTATCCACGGTCAAGCTGAAGCCCTGTAGCATCTTGCGCAGCATCAACCGCGCGGACTTGGAATCGTCGACCACAAGGACATGTCGGACTGGCATAAACCCTCCTGGCTTTTTCTACGGATTAACAGGATTTCCTTTAGGGAAATTGTACTTGAAACCTGTTCCACGCCGCCCGTTCAGCGCCACCGGGCCAGCGCCTTCGTCTCATCATCGAAAACCAAAAAATCTGTTGCGGGCGTGTCAACTCAATCAGGGCACACACGACCGGGCTCGGATGGAGCAGCACGATATCACCGTTCTTGAGCCGGGTCGCTTTGAGAGTCGACCCCAACATCGACAGACCGCTGGAATCCATAAATCCCACTTCGGCCCGATCCAGGGTCAGCCTGCCATCGCCCTGCTCGACCGTCGCCAGCAACTCCTGGCGAACCTGCGGTACTTCGGCCATCACCAGTCGCCCCACCAAAGCGACAATCTCGATACCCTCGACGCTGCGATGTTTCAAGATCATGATGGTTATCCCGTTTATATTATACAGAGATGAAAGCCCGAACGCGCCGCCTAAACCGATTCATGTTCCCCAACGAGCATCCGTCTCATCGACAGCATGTTTACCCCACCCCGTATCTGATACTCAACCGTGTCCGCGCTAGCTTTAAGAATAATCAAACCGCCATTCCACCGTGGACGAAGCCATGCTCGCCGACGAGCCGCTGCCCCTCGGCAAGTACCTTGGCGATCCGGTCACCGGTGGGACCCTGAACCAGATTGGTGGCTTGGTGTTCCGCGTCACCATGGGCGCCGGCGCCGATATCGCCATCGAGAACGCCGGCCTCACCTTGGTGCGCGGTTCCCCGCACGGCATCGCCGACGCCATTTCCCGCGCCCGCCGCGCAACATTCGGCAGAATCTATTCGACGCATTCATTTACAATAGCTTGAATATCCTGATCGCGGTGGGCGCGCTGTACCCCGCGACCGGGTATTGCTTAACCCGATGCTGGCCGACATGGCGCTGTCGTCCTTCACCGTTGTCAATAACGCCAACCGGTTGCGCGGCTTTCGGCCCCCTCAACCTGATTCTTCAAAGAGGGGGGCGTAACCGTTGACCCAGCCTCAAGGTCATCCGCCATGACTACACCGCTCGTCAATCTCGCCGGACTGGGCCTGATCGGCCCGATCGTCTGGTGGTTCTGAATGGTTCGCGCATGAACCCGCCGCCTCTTTCTCAACGGTCCTGGCTGGCCCGGGTCGGGCTGACCATCACCTCGGTAGTCATGGTGGTGGTCGGTTTGGTCACCGCCTCGCTGTTATTCGCCGTTCTGCTGACGCTCGGGCTGGTGCTTTTCGGCTGGCTGTGGTGGCAATCCCGCCGCTTGGCGCGGCAGGCGCGCGCCGCCCGATCCGACTATCTGGAAGGCGAATACACGGTCGTGCCCGAGGAGCGCCCCGCGCTGGAAGACCCCAACGCGCCCGATCGAGATCAGCGTTCCGCCAAACCACCGCGCCATCGCGCCCAAACCCGCGACCATCGCCGTGCACCCCGCGACCATCGCTGATCCGCTCGACCAACGCATCCGCGCCGAACAGATTCGGCTGCTGTACGCCCAGGCTCCACTGGGCGCCGTCGCCAGCCTGCTGATCGCGCCGATGCTGGCGCTGGTGCTCTGGGAGGTCGCGCCCCGCGCGGTACTGCTGATTTGGCTGGCGCTGTTGGAAACCGCCATCCTGATCCGACTGGCCCTGACCCTCGCTTTCCAACGCCGGGCACGGGGCGCGACCGGTCCCTTGGACGCCTGGGCCACCCGCTACACCTGGGCCTGCGCCGCCAGTGGCATCGGTTGGGGAGGATGCGTGGTCCTGCTAGCCCTGGCGCCGTCGCTGGTCTATGAAACCTTCATCGCCCTGATTCTGGGCGGCGTGCTGATGGGCGGTGTGCTGACCATGACTCCGGTCCTGAGCGTCTACCTCGCCTATGCCTTGCCGCTCGCCCTACCCCCGCTGCTCTGGCTGCTGCTCCAGAACGATCCCCCGCGCGTCGCCATGGGCGCCAGCGGTATCCTGTACCTGTTGCTGGCGCTGGGCACCGCCCACCGTTACCACCAGACCCTGACCCAATCGCTGCGGCTGGCCCTGGACAACCTGGGATTGGCCCAGTCGTTCGCCAAGGCCAAGGAACAAGCCGAGGAAGTCAGCCGGCGTTTGGCGGAACAGCAGTCGGCGCTGCGGGGCGGCGTCCAGGCCATGCGGGAGCTGTATGGGGTCATCTCCACGCCAAGCCGCCACCCCGGCGAACAGATTCAAGCCATGCTGGCGATGGGTTGCCAGCGCTTCGGGCTAGCCGTCGGTATCCTGTCCCACATCGAGGGCGAACGCTACGAGATCGTCCAAGCGATCACTCCCGATGGCAGACTGGCTTCGGGCGACTGTTTCGCCCTGGGCGATACCTATTGCCGCGAGACTCTGCGCGCCGAGGAGCCACTAGCCTTCGAGCGTGCCTCGGCCGGCCCACGCCGCCAACATCCCTGCTATCGCCGATTCGGACTGGAAGCGTATCTGGGCGCTCCGGTGCGAGTCGGCGGTCAATGGTACGGAACGTTGAACTTTTCCGATATCCAGCCCCGCCCCACGCCATTCACCACGGTGGACCGGGAATTGATCCAGCTCATGGCGCGATGGGTCGGGGGCGCCCTGGAACAGGAACAGATGGCGGCCGCCGCGCAACGACAGCAAACGCTGCTAGCCCATGCCTCCCGCCTCAACACCCTGGGCGAAATGGCCTCCGGGCTGGCCCACGAAATCAACCAGCCGATCACCGCCATCACCCTGTACAGCGAGGTGGGGCTGACCCGGATCCGGCAAGCGACGATCGAACCGGCCGACTTGCGGGAAACCCTGGAAAAGATTGCCGCCCAGAGCGCCCGGGCGCAAGCCATCATCCAGCAAGTCCGTCACTTCGCCCGCCAAAGCAAACCCCAATACGCCGCGGTCCGGATCGACGAACTGCTCGGCGATATCGCCGACTTCCTGAGCTTGGAGGCTCGCCGCCACCACGTGCAACTCCGTCAGGACATCGCCCCAAACCTGCCGCCCGCCTTGGCCGACGCCCTGCAAGTCCAACAGGTGATCCTGAATCTGGTCAGCAACGCGGTGGACGCCATCGCCGACAGCGAGGGTTCGCGAACGATCACCGTGTCCGCTCGTCAGGATCAGGCATTCATCGAACTCGCGGTTCAAGATACCGGGCTCGGAGTGGCGCCAGATCTGATCGGTCAGTTGCCACATCCTTTTTTCACAACCAAGGCCGACGGCTTAGGCTTGGGACTGTCCATCAGTCAATCGATCGTCGAAGCCCATGGAGGCCGGCTGTGGGCGACGCCCAATCCGGACGGTCACGGTGTCACCTTCCACTTCACCCTGCCCGTCGCCACTCGAGCCAGTTCCTGCGAACACCCAGCCGGGGTGTTCTCCCTGGAAACCGGTTAGTCCAGGAGCCGAGTCCATGACCGACCCCAAGCCGGCCACTCCCCGCGAGAACGATGGTCGCTCGTCCACGATCGTCGTCACCTCGGGAAATCACGTCGGCCGGCCGGCCTGCTACCGGCTGGAGCGCCTGCAACGCTATTGCGTTCATCCCGCCGCCATCAGCCTGCTGTATGTCCTCGGCGGCCTGCTCTGGCTGTTGGTCGGCGACCCCCTGTTGACCGCCTGGCTTGCGAGCAGCGCGTTGATCCTGCCTCCCGACCTGCCGCGGAGCGTACTGGTGCTGGCCGTAAGCGGCGGGCTGCTCTACGGACTTTTACGGGTCCAGACCCAAGCGACGCAGCGCGCCTTCCAGGCCCGGGACACCGCTCGCAACCTCACCACGCGCCAACAGACCGAAGAACAACTGCGTCAGATCCGAACCGAACTGGAGGCGCGGGTCCAGGAGCGCACCGCCGAACTGCTGGCCATCAACCAGGCACTGGAACAGCAGATCGCCGCCCGGATACAGGTGGAATTCGCCCTGCGCGACAGCGAGGAACGGTTCCGACAGTTGACCGAGCACATCCGGGAAGTATTCTGGGTCTACGGTCTAGTCGAAGAACGCATTCTCTACATTAGTCCGACCTACGAAGAGGTTTGGGGGCGACCCATCCACGCCCTGCACGAGCGGGCGCTGGACTGGCTCGAAGCCGTCCATCCCGACGACCGGCCGCACATGCGGACCGCCCACGCCAACAAGCTGGAGTCGGGATTTTTCAACGAGGAATATCGAATCATTCGTCCGGATGGCACGGTGCGCTGGATCTGGGATCGCGGATTTCCCGTCCGCGATGACAGCAACCATATTTACCGCATCGCTGGCCTGGCCGAGGACATCACCGCCCGCAAAGTGGCCGAAGACCAGTTGCGGCGGCAACAGGTGGAACTGGCCAAGATGGCGCGGCTCAGCCTGGCGGTGGAACTGGCTTCCAACATGGCCCACGAACTCAATCAGCCGCTGGCCGCCATCGTGGCCTACACCCAGGCCTGCGTGGCCCTGCTGCGCCAGGATCAGACCGATCCTCGGGAATTAACCGGCACCCTCGAGGAAGTCGTCCATCAGGCCATGCGCGCCGGCGGGATTATTCGCCACCTGCGGGATTTGGTGCGCAAGCATCCGTCCACTCAGACCGCGCTCGATCTTAACGCGTTGATCCGTTCGGTCATCCATTACGCGCAATTGGAGCTGCGCCAGGCCGATATCGCTTTGAACTTGGAACTGACAGAACCCTTGCCGGCGGTGCTGGCCGACGATATCCAGATTCAACTCGTGGTCCTGTATCTGCTGCGCAACGCCATCGAAGCGATGCATCAGACCGAAATCGGCACGCGCGGACTGACCGTCCGCACCGCACCAACCGACGCCAATACGGTACAAGCCACCATCAGCGATACCGGACACGGACTCGCCGCCGAGGCGGCCGAACGGCTGTTTCAGCCCTTCTTCAGCACCAAACCCGGTGGCATGGGTCTGAGCCTGTCGGTTAGCCGCTCGATCGTTGAATCCCAGGGTGGCCAACTGTGGGCGACGCCGAATCCCGACCGTGGAACCTCGTTCCACTTCACCCTGCCCCGGCACGCCAACCCGGCTTCTCCCCCACCGCCCACATGAGCGCTCACCCAACCGTTTTTATCATCGACGACGACCAGGCCGTGCGCGACGCCGTCGGCCTGTTGTTGAGGACTGCTGGACTGATGGTGGAAACCTTCCCCAGCGCGGCCGTCTTCCTCGAATCCACCGCGATTCAGCGACCCGGCTGTCTGGTACTGGACGTGCGAATGCCGGGAATGAGCGGCCTGGAGCTGCAAAGACAACTACAACAGCAGGACTGCCGAACTCCGATCATTTTCATGACCGGCCATGGCGACGTGCCGATGGCGATCCGGGCCATGAAGGCGGGCGCCTTCGATTTCATCGAAAAACCCTTTCAAGGCGAGGCGCTGCTAGCGCGGGTTCGCGAGGCGCTGCAACTCGATGCCCTGGAACGCCGCCGTCAAATCCGCCGCGCCGAAGCGCTGGAGCGCATGGCCCTGCTATCCCCACGCGAGCGGGAGGTTCTGGAACGGGTGGCGGCCGGTCAGTACAACAAGGTTATCGCCGCTGAACTGGGCATCAGCCTGTCCACCGTGGAAATCCATCGCAAGCGGGTCATGGAAAAATTACAGGCTGGCTCGCTCTCGGATCTGATCCGGACGCTGGCATTGTGTAATGATGATTGAAGGTTAACGGCCAAGGTGAAGGAAATGCCCACGACTGCCGCCGACAGTGTATTGCTGACCGATTTATATCAGCTCACCATGTTGCAGACGTATCACGCCGAACAGATGCGGGAAACCGCCGTGTTCGAATTGTTCGTCCGCCGCCTGCCCCCAGAGCGCAACTTCCTGATCGCCGCCGGTCTGGAACAGGCGCTGGCTTATCTGGAAAACCTGCGGTTCTCCACCATGGAACTGGAATGGCTGGCCAACAGCGGCCGCTTCAGTCCTTCCTTTGTGGCGATGCTCGAATCCTTTCGCTTCACCGGCACGGTCCATGCCCTCCCGGAAGGCACGATCTTCTTCGCCAACGAGCCGATCCTGCGGGTCACCGCGCCGTTGCCGGAGGCGCAACTGGTGGAAAGCCGACTGATCAATCTGATCCACTTCCAAACCCTGATCGCCGCCAAGGCAGCCCGCTGCGTGCTAGCCGCGCCCGACCAGTTGTTGGTGGATTTCGGGATGCGCCGCGCTCACGGTGCCGAGGCGGCTCTGCTGGCCGCCCGCGCGGCCTGGCTGGCCGGCTTTGCCGGTACCGCCACCGTACTGGCCGGGATGCGCTTCGACATTCCCTTATTCGGGACCATGGCTCACTCCCTGATCCAGGCCCACGACCGCGAGGAGGACGCGTTCCAACACTTCGCCGCCGCTCAGCCTGGCAATGTAGTGCTGTTGCTCGACACTTACGATACCGAGACCGCCGCCCACAAACTGGTCGGATTAGCGCCGCGCCTGCACGCGGCCGGCATCCAAATTAAAGGGGTGCGGATCGACAGCGGCGATCTCGCCGAACATGCCCGGAAGGTACGGCGCATTCTGGATGAAGGTGGCCTGACTCACGTCACCCTGTTTGGCAGCGGCGATCTCGACGAGTACCGACTGATCGCGCTGCTGGACGCCGAGGCGCCCTACAACGGCTTTGGCATCGGCACCCGGCTGGACGCCTCCACCGATGCGCCAACCCTGGACATGGTTTACAAGCTCCAGGAATACGCGGGTCGGCCACGGCGCAAGCGCTCCGAGGGCAAAGCCACTTGGCCTGGGCGCAAGCAGGTGTACCGGCGCACGACGGCGGATGGCATCTTCAGCGGCGATGTCCTGGGATTGGAAGACGCCCCGCAACCCGGCGAACCGTTGCTGGTCCAGGTGATGGAAGACGGCCAACGATTACAAGTACCGGAACCATTGTCCATCTCACGCGACCGGGTTCGGGCGCAACTGGCGATCCTGCCTCCCGCATTGCGCGAGCTGCAACCCGCGCCCGCTTACCCGGTGGAGGTCGCTCCCGAATTGCGCGAGCTCGCGACACGGCTCGATCAGGACCGCCATTGACCGAGATTCAAGACTAACCTTTGGTTCCAGGGCCGAACCGATGTATGCTACGCTGCATTGCAACATTATTCCTCATGAGTGAACGGCCATGACTACCGCTATTCTTGTCGTCCCCACCGAGCAGCGAGTCGGGCTGACCACCGTGGCTCTCGGTCTGGTCCACGCGCTCGACCGCGAGGGCATTCCGGTTGGCTTCTGCAAACCCATCAGCCAACCGCACGCCACCGACACCGGTCCAGAGCGCTCGACCCGGCTGGCGCGGATCGTCACCCGCCTGAACCCGCCCGAGCCGATTCCCGTCAACGAGGCCGAACGGTTGCTGGGACAGGATCGCGAGAACGTGTTGCTGGAGGAAGTCGTCACCCGTTACGAACAGGCGGCTCACAACGTCAACGTTGTCATCGTCGAAGGGTTGATGGACACCGAGGAGCAGTCCTACGGCACCCGCCTCAACGCCCGGATGGCGCAGACGCTGGACGCCAAGATCATCATCGTCGCCTCACCCGGACGCGACACCCCGCGTCAGGTCGCCGAAACCGTGGAGGTGGTCGCCCGAGCCTACGGCGGCATCCGGCACGAACGGATGCTCGGCTGCATTCTCAACCAGATCGACGCCCCCGTGGACCCCACCGGCCACGTCCGCTTCGATTTCAGCCGCGCCGAGAGCACTCAAAACCCCAGTCACGAGGCTGAGTTCCGCGCTGAATGCGCCCGGCATTGGCCCGACACCTTCAAGCTGCTGGGCTGCATCCCCTGGGAGCGCGAGTTGATCGCGCCTCGGGTACGGGACATCAGACACATGATCGATGCGCAGATCCTGCACGAAGGGCATATGGACCGGCGGGTCACCCACGTCGCTCTGGGCGCCCGCACTCTGGCCAACAGTTGTCAGGAGTTCCGACCCGGAGCGCTGGTGATCACCCCCGGCGATCGCGACGACCTGTTACTGGCGGTCTGCATGGCGGCGATGGGCGGCATCCACGTCGCCGCCGTGCTGCTGACCGGGGGGATCAAACCCGACCCGCGGATTTGGAAGCTGTGCGGCCCGGCGCTCGACACTGGATTGCCAGTCCTGACCATCAACTACGGCGCCATGCAATCGGTGCTTTACCTACCTTACATCAACCTGGAAATTCCGCTCGACGACCGCGACCGGATGCAACGGGCGGTGGAGGCGGTGGCGGCGCACGTCAACCTGGATTGGAAGGAACCGCTGCTGACCACCATCGAGGAGCGGCGGCTCAGTCCGCCGGCCTTCCAGCACATGCTGGTCGACCGCGCCCGTCGGGCCAACAAGCGCATCGTCCTGCCCGAGGGTAACGAACCGCGCACCATCGAGGCGGCCGTCATCTGTCATCAGCGCGACATCGCCCGCTGCGTGCTCTTGGGCGATGCCGGGCGCATGCATCGCTTGTCGGCCCGTCGCGGCATGGCGATCCCGTCCGACATCGAGATCATCGACCCCACTCGGATCGAGCAACGCTACATCGATGCGATGGTGGCCCTGCGCCAACACAAGGGTCTGACGCCGGGACTGGCCGAGGAGCAACTGCACGATCCCGTGGTGCTGGGCACGATGATGCTACACCTGGACGAAGTGGACGGGCTGGTTTCCGGCGCGGTCCACACCACCGCCAACACCATCCGTCCAGCTCTGCAACTGATCAAGACCGCGCCCGACGTCCGGCTGGTCTCGTCGATTTTCTTCATGTGTCTGCCGGAACAAGTACTGGTCTACGGCGATTGCGCGATCAACATCAACCCCAACGCCGAGGAACTGGCGGATATCGCCATTCAGAGCGCCGAGTCGGCCCAGGCCTTCGGCATTACTCCCCGGGTGGCGATGTTGAGCTACAGCACCGGCGCCTCTGGCAGCGGCAGCGACGTGGAGAAGGTCAAGGAAGCGACCCGCATCGCTCGCGAGCGGCGACCGGACCTGTTGATCGACGGCCCGTTGCAGTACGACGCGGCGACCATCAAGGCTGTGGCGCAAAGCAAGGCGCCGGAAAGCCAGGTGGCCGGCCGAGCCACGGTGTTCATCTTTCCTGACCTCAACACCGGCAACACGACATACAAGGCGGTGCAACGCAGCGCCGAGGTCATCAGCATCGGTCCAATGTTGCAAGGACTGTGCAAGCCGGTGAACGATCTGTCGCGCGGCGCGCTGGTGGAGGATATCGTATTCACCATCGCCCTGACCGCGATTCAGGCCGAACAAGCCCGGGAACGGGAGCGCGGCCCACGCTGAGATCTCTTAGCTCCGCCGCCCCGCACTATTTCCGCTCGAACATCTCCACCCGCGCCGGCGGTAGATTGCCCCAGACGATCTTGCTGGACAGCCGACGGAAACGAGGCAGCAGGCGGGGGTGGGTACCCCGCAAGTCGTAGGTATACTGGATCAACAGGCCGCCCGGTTCGAGCAGCGCCTCGAATTGATGGCCGATGGCGCGGGTGGTGGCCGGATGCAAAGAGCGCAGCGGTAGGCTGGAAACGATGCTATCGACCCGCCGCGCGGCATCATCGTCGCCAAGTAGTTGCGTCAGATGCGCGGCATCGCCCTGTAGGATTCGCAGTTGTGGGAACCGCTGACGCAGATGGCGAGCTAGAGTCGGCGAGCGTTCCACCACCACCAACTTCCACGCCGGCACGCCATGTTTGAGCAGGGCGGTGGTGACCGCGCCGGTCCCGCCCCCCAGTTCCACCACCATTCCGTCCCGGTCCAGCGGCACCCGCACGGCCATGCTGCTGGCCAGCAGCGGCGCGCTGGGACAAGCCGCGCCCATGGCGCGCGGATTCACCAGAATTTCCCGCGCGAACAGCGCTAGCGAAGCGGCGCCGGGATTTTGCAGCAGAAGAGACTTCACGATATCTTTCATACCCTACCTGATAGCGAAAACCAGAGAACCGGACTGTCGCAACGCACTGGAGCGTTCTCGCGGACTCCGGGACACCCACCGAACGGCACGGACAGAATCTTGGATGCACCGCTGGGGATTCATCGGACCGTTGGATAATCACGGGCGGGCATTCTAATGCATATCCTGATTGGGAGCGTGGTGACTTTATTTGGTCGCAAGGATGGGGTGGAGCTTTCAACACCATGCCGATGTAACGGTTCGCTCCCTATTACCACGGTATTTTTCCAGTCGCTTAATGCCGCGAACCTGGCGACGGCGGGGGCAATCGGAAATCGGGAAATCGCTCTTCCTCCCGCTCCGACCGACCGTTGCCGCCCATGATCTCCTCGGCCAGCCGGGCGAAGTCGGCGGGTTCGTCGGCGAGCAGGTTTTCGTACAATACCGCGTCCCAGCATTCGATTCGGTTGGCGTAAGCCAGCAAGATCACGCACTCGCGGATGCCGGCGTAATCCAGCAACCGCCGGGGCAGTAGCAGTCGGCCGTTGCCGTCCAGTTCCAGTTCCGTGGCGCCGCGGTGAAAATAGCGCACGAAATCGCGGTTCTTCTTGAGGTACAGGTTCAGCCGGTTGAGTTCGGCGCTGACCCGCTGCCATTCGTTGAGCGGATACAGCGCCAGATGCCGTTCGAAACCGCGATTGACCACGAACCGGCCCTCCGCCTCGACGGGCAACTGCTTTCTCAGCGCGGCCGGCAGCGCGATGCGCGCCTTGGCATCGAGCCGGCATTCGAATTCACCGAGAAAGTTTGTCATGAGATCAGCTTAGCATGTTCGATACGCACATTGCGCCCCAGTCCCGCTGGCAATTCTGGATCGACCGGGGCGGCACATTCACCGATATCGTCGCCCGGCGTCCCGATGGCTGGCTGGTCGCGCACAAGCTGCTGTCGGACAACCCCGAGCATTACCCCGACGCCGCCCTGCACGGAATTCGCGAACTCCTGGGCGTGCCGGCGGACCAGATGCTTCCCGCCGACCGCATCGCGACGGTGCGGATGGGAACCACCGTCGCCACCAATGCCCTGCTGGAACGGCGGGGCGATCGGACCCTGTTGCTGATCACCCAAGGCTTCCGCGATGCTCTGCGCATCGGCTACCAGAACCGGCCCAAGCTGTTCGCCCGCCAGATCGTGCTGCCGGAACTGCTGTATGAACGAGTGGCGGAAGTCACCGAGCGCATCTCGGCGCGCGGCGAGATCGTGACACCGTTCGATCCCGCCAGCACCCGCATCCCGCTGGAAGCCGCTTATGACGCCGGCATTCGCGCCGTCGCCATCGTGTTTCTGCACGGCTATCGCTATCCCGAGCACGAACGGCGGGCGGCGGAACTGGCGCGGGCCATCGGTTTCCCGCAAATCTCGGTCTCGCATGAGGTCAGCCCGCTGATGAAACTGGTCGGACGCGGCGACACCACGGTGGTGGACGCCTATCTGTCGCCGATCCTGCGCCGCTACGTGGATCGGGTCGCCGCTGAATTGCGCGGGGCGCGGCTGTTGTTCATGCAGTCTCACGGCGGTCTGGCCGACGCCCACCATTTCCACGGCAAGGACAGCATCCTGTCCGGCCCGGCCGGCGGCATCGTCGGCGCGGCGCGCGCCGCCGCCCAGGCCGGTTTCGACCGGATCATCACCTTCGACATGGGCGGCACCTCCACCGACGTCGCTCACTACGCCGGCGAGTACGAACGCACCTTTGAAACCCTGGTCGCCGGGGTAAGGCTGCGGGCGCCGATGCTGCACATTCACACCGTGGCGGCCGGCGGCGGCTCGATCTGCCGGTTCGACGGCGGCCGGCTGCGAGTCGGGCCGGAATCGGCCGGCGCGGATCCGGGGCCGGCTTGCTACCGGCGCGGCGGACCGTTGACCGTGACCGACTGCAACGTGCTGCTCGGCCGGATTCAACCCGAGTTCCTCCCCCACGTGTTCGGTCCCGGCCAGGATCAGCCGTTGGATCGCGAAATCGTCGGCCAGCGGTTCGCGGCGCTCGCCGCCGAGGTCCAGACCGCCACCGGCAAGACGTTCACGCCGGCGGAACTGGCCGAGGGTTTTTTGAAAATCGCGGTCGAGAACATGGCGAACGCGATCAAGCAGATTTCGACCCAGCGCGGCTACGACGTAACCGAATACACCCTGTGCTGCTTCGGCGGCGCTGGGGGGCAACACGCCTGCGCGGTGGCCGACGCACTGGGGATGTCCACCATTTTCATTCATCCGCTGGCCGGGGTCTTGTCCGCTTATGGCATGGGTCTGGCCGACGCCCGGCTGCTGAAAGAACAGGCGCTTGAAACCCCTTTGGACGATACGCTTCAACCGGTGCTGGAAAACACGTTCGCCGAACTGGAACGGAGCGGACGGGCGGAGATGGAGGAACAGGATCTGCACTGCGTCCGGATCGACGCGGTCCGCGCCGTCCGGTTGCGCTACGCCGGCAGCGACACCGCCCTGAACGTGGCCGCCGACGACCTGGCCGAGTTGCAACCCCGCTTTGAAGCCGCGCACCGCCAGCGCTACGGGTTCATCCTGCCCGACAAGGCGTTGATCGTGGAAGCCGCGACGGTCGAGATCATCGGGGGTGGTTTCGCCGCCAACCACCCCGGCGCTGACGCGCCACCCCTCCCTGAAAAGGAGGGGAAAGCCGAACGGACCGTTTCGCCATCCAGCACGACCGTGAATCTCCGCGTCGCCGGTCGCGATGCCGCCGTCCCGCTTTATCAACGCGAGGTACTGGAACCCGGCGACCGCATCACTGGCCCAGCCATCGTCAGCGAAGCCGGCGCGACGACCTGGGTCGCACCGGGCTGGCGGGCCGAAGTCACGGCGCGCGCCGACCTGGTGTTGACCCGCCACGAACCGCGTCCGCAACGGGTCGCGGTCGGTACGGCCGTGGACCCCATCCTACTGGAAGTCTTCAACAACCTGTTCATGGCCATCGCCGAACGGATGGGCGTGACCCTGGCCAATACCGCGCATTCGGTCAACATCAAGGAACGGCTGGACTTTTCCTGCGCGTTGTTCGACCGGGACGGCCAGTTGATCGCCAACGCGCCGCATATCCCCGTGCATCTCGGTTCGATGGGCGAGGCCGTGCGGGCGGTCATCCAGGCCAGCGGCGGCCGCTTTCAGCCCGGCGACGTCTACGCAACCAACGCGCCCTACCGCGGCGGTACCCATCTGCCCGATATTACGGTCATTACTCCGGTGTTCGACGAAAGCGAACAGGAGGTGCTGTTCTATGTGGCCTCGCGCGGCCATCACGCCGATATCGGCGGTATCACCCCCGGCTCCATGCCGCCCGACAGCGTGACGATCAATCAGGAAGGCATCCTGCTGGACCACTTTCTCCTGGTCGGCGGCGGCCGGTTTCGCGAACGGGAACTGCTGGAACGGCTCGCGGCCGGGCCGTGGCCGGCGCGCAACCCGCGCCAGAACGTCGCGGACCTGCAAGCCCAGATCGCCGCCAACGAACAGGGCGTTCAGGAACTGCGGTGGATGGTGGCCCACTTCGGGCTGGACGTGGTCGCCGCCTACATGGGCCACGTGCAGGACAACGCCGCCGAGCAGGTGCGGCGGGCGCTGGACCGCTTGCGGGATGGCGCGTTCGTCTGCGAAATGGATGGCGGCGCGGTGATCCGGGTCGCCATCACCCTGGACCGGGCGCGGCGGTCGGCCAAAATCGATTTCACCGGCACCTCGCCGCAACAGGCCAGCAACTTCAACGCTCCGCGCGCGGTGTGTCTGGCGGCGGTGCTGTACGTGTTCCGGACCCTGGTGGACGACGACATTCCACTCAATGCCGGCTGCCTGCGCCCCCTGGATATTGTCATCCCGGAAGGCTGCCTGCTCGATCCCCGCCCGCCGGCGGCGGTGGTAGCGGGCAACGTGGAAACTTCGCAATGCGTGGTCGATGCGCTGTATGGCGCGCTGGGGGTGATGGCCGCCGCGCAGGGCACGATGAACAACTTTACCTTCGGCAACGAGCGCCATCAGTATTATGAGACGATCTGCGGCGGGGCCGGCGCGGGACCGGGCTTCGACGGCGCGGCGGCGGTCCACACCCACATGACCAATTCCCGGCTGACCGATCCCGAGGTGCTGGAATGGCGGTTTCCGGTGCGGGTGGAGGAGTTCCGCATCCGCGAGGGGAGCGGCGGCACGGGGCGCTGGCGCGGCGGCGCTGGCGTCATCCGGCGGATTCGTTTTCTGGAGCCGATGATCGCCGCGATCCTTTCCGGCCATCGCCGCGTTCCACCCTATGGCCTGAACGGCGGCCAGCCGGGCCAGGTCGGGCGCAACGCCGTGGAACGCGGGGATGGAACGGTCGAGGAATTGCCCGGCACGGCGCAAGTGGCGATGCAAGCTGGGGATGCGTTCGTCATCGAGACGCCGGGCGGCGGCGGATGGGGCTGAAAGTCGGCCGATTGAGTGATGTATCTCATTAAAGTATATTGCTTAACGAGCATCAGCCTCCAAGGTTGAGCGGACTTGCCCATCACCCTGCTTTGGGCTCGCAAACGCTTATGACTATTCCACGCACCTCAATGGCCCTGCTCGCGCTCCTCGTCGGACTGGGAGGCATCTGGCTTGCAGGTTCGCATGCCGCGGAACTACAACAAACTCTGCGCGCCCTGGCCCAGCCATTGAAGCAGGCTGACGACCTGAACCCCCTGCTCGAAGCCGTCGGCGACGCCCGGTGGGTGCTGCTCGGCGAATCTTCCCACGGCACCCGGGAGTTTTACACCTGGCGCGACGCTCTGTCGCGCCGCTTGATCGAGGAACGGGGCTTCTCCTTCATCGCCGTGGAAGGCGACTGGTCGGCGCTGATCCCGCTCGACCGCTACGTCCGCCATGACCCGGACGCGCCCGTCTCGGCCCGCGAAGCCTTGTTGCAAATCCAGCGCTGGCCGCTGTGGATGTGGGCGAATGCGGAAATGGCGGCCTTGGGGGAATGGCTTCGGGAGTTGAATCGGGAACGAGCGCCGGAAGATCGGGTGGGTATCCACGGCATCGATGTCTACGGCCTGTGGGAATCCCTGGATGCCGTTTTGGCGTTCTCCCGAACCCATCTGCCGGAAGCCGCCGCCGAGGAAGTCAACCGTCTCTACCAGTCCCTGCGAGTTTTTCAGGGCGACAACATCGCCTACGCCCGCCACGTCCACGGGACCGGGCGCTCGGCGCGGGCGGAGGTCACACGTGTCGCCGAAAAGCTGGCAGCGCGCTATCAGGCCGCCGCCGCCGAACAACGCCGCATCCTGTTCGAGCCTTACCAGCACGCCAAAGTCGTCCAATACGGCGAACAACACCTAAGCGGGATGACGCAGACCGGCCCCGCCTCCTGGAACGCGCGCGCCCAGCACTTCAAGCGCACGGTGGCGCGTCTGCTCGACCATTACGGTCCCGACAGCCGCGGCATTGTCTGGGCGCACAACACCCACATTGGCGATGCGCGCGCCACCGATATGGCGCGCGCCGGACAGGTCAACATCGGCCAACTGGCGCGCGAGCGCCACGGCTCCGACGCGGTGTTCGCCGTCGGCTTCGGCACCGCCACGGGAACGGTACTGGCCGCCCGGCGCTGGGAAGGCCGCCGCGAGACCATGGAAATACCGGAGCCACGTCCAGACAGCCTGGAGGCGGCACTGCTCGCCGCGGGCAACGACGATCGATTCCTGATCCTCGACCGGGAATCGCCGACCATCGAACCGTTGCGCGCGACGATTCCCCATCGAGCCATCGGCGTGATCTTCATGCCGGATCGCGAAAGACTCGCCAATTACGTTCCCAGCCAGATCGCGGAACGCTATGATGCCTTCGTCTTTCTTCCCCGTACCCGCGCGCTCGCCCCCCTACACGAAGAGTGAATCTCCCGAGCCATCTTTCACCCTTCATCGTTCGACCCGCCGGGAGCCACCAACCCCAACCGAGGACCAAGTGTCATGGCGCGTAGTAGAACAGTGGCCGTCTATACCGGCGAGGAGCTGGGCCGCTACGGATTTAACGATCACCCTTTCGGCGAGGATCGCCTGCATGCCTTTTGGGACGAAATGCACATCCGACAATTCGACTATCAGGTGCGCGTGCTCCATCCCGCCATGGCGACCGAGACACAGATCAAGCTGTTCCATACCGACGATTACCTCGAAAAAGTCAAGATCTACTCCGAACTGGGCGAGGGCCTGCTGGATTATGGCGATACGCCCGCCTACAAGGGCGTGTTCGAGGACGCTTCGTTCGTGGTGGGCACCGTCATCGACGCCACGCGCCGGATCATGGATAACGAAGTCCGACGCGGCTTCGTGCCCATCGCCGGACTGCATCACAGCATGCCTGACACCGCGGCCGGCTTCTGTGTGTTCAACGATGTCGGCGTGGCCATCAAGATTCTCCAACAGGAATACGGCCTGGAACGGATCGCCTATGTGGATATCGACGCCCATCACGGCGATGGGCTGTTCTATCCGTTCGAATTCGACCCGACCGTCATCTATGCCGACATCCACGAGGACGGCCGCTACAACTTTCCGCAGAGCGGCTTCCCGCACGAGGTCGGCAAGGGTCCGGCCAAGGGCCGTAAGCTCAACATTCCGCTGCTACCGCTGTCCGCCGACGACGATTTCCTGATGATGTGGGACAAGGTCGAGGCTTTCCTGCATCAGTGGCAACCTCAGTTTGTATTTATGAACTGCGGGGCCGATGGCCTGAATGGCGATCCACTATCCCACCTACACTACTCGGCCCGCGTTCACAGTCGCGCCGCTCGTGGTTTGTGCCAGATCGCCGAGGACTTCGCCGACGGGCGCATTCTCGCGGTCGGCGGCGGGGGCTACGACCTCCGCAACATCGGCAAGGCCTGGACCGCCGTGGTGGACGCCTTCCTGGAAACGCCGATGCGTTGAGAACGCCATTGCGCTCGATGTACTGGATCCAGCCCACTGGCCGACGACTTGCAACCTCGATCCCCCCCACCAGTCAAAACCGCTACCAACGCTGCCGCCCGCCAGTCAAGTAGCGTATGATTCCTCACTTTCCAATGGTCGTCCGCCGCCTCGCCCCCACGGGCGCCGCGGGGGGCGCTCGCCTTTGCAGAGGTTGCGAATGTTCAGTCGAGAAATGCGGATCGCCGGTTTCGACCAGGAGTTGTGGGCCGCCATCCAGGGTGAAAACCACCGTCAGGAGGCCCATATCGAGTTAATCGCTTCGGAAAACTACGCCAGCCCGCGGGTGCTTGAGGCTCAGGGTTCGGTGTTGACCAACAAGTACGCCGAGGGTTATCCGGGCAAGCGCTACTACGGCGGCTGCGAATTCGTGGACATCGCCGAACAACTGGCTATCGACCGCGCCAAGCAATTATTCAAGGCCGACTACGCCAACGTCCAACCTCACTCCGGCTCGCAGGCCAACGCCGCCGTGTACATGGCGCTGCTGGAGCCGGGCGACCCCATCCTGGGCATGAGTCTGGCTCACGGCGGTCATCTGACTCACGGCGCCAAGGTCAACTTCTCCGGACGGCTGTACCAGGCGGTGCAATACGGTCTGGCCGAAGCCACCGGCGAAATCGACTACGCGCAGGTGGAACGGCTGGCCCTGGAATGCCGGCCGAAGATGATCGTGGCCGGTTTCTCGGCCTATTCGCGCGTTGTGGACTGGTCCCGGTTCCGCGCCATCGCCGATCGGGTGGGCGCTTATCTGGTCGTGGACATGGCCCATGTCGCTGGACTGGTGGCGGCGGGCGTGTATCCCAATCCGCTCCCGGTCGCCGACGTGGTCACCACCACTACCCATAAGACCCTGCGCGGTCCACGCGGTGGTCTAATCCTGGCCCGCGCCAACCCCGATATCGAAAAGAAACTGAATTCGCTGGTATTTCCCGGCACTCAGGGCGGACCGTTGATGCATGTCATCGCCGCCAAGGCGGTGGCTTTCAAGGAAGCCCTGGAACCAGAATTCGTGGACTACCAGAAACAGGTCATCGCCAACGCCCGCGCCATGGCCGGAATCTTCATCGAGCGCGGTTACAAGATCGTCTCCGGCGGCACCGACAACCATCT
>JRYF01001866.1_pt1 | contig 20776 bp, 17 predicted proteins | sample 235331 | NCBI WGS metagenome assembly JRYF01 (sample SAMN03074217, study PRJNA261475) | activated sludge metagenome | biome: Wastewater Treatment Plant; feature: Wastewater; material: Activated sludge; isolation source: activated biomass of a wastewater treatment plant treating hydrocarbon... ...
GCGGCCGGCGCATCGCCTACGGCGCGCGCGCCATCTCGGCGGGCGGCTATCAGTCGATTCCCAAGCTGACTTTCCCCGGCGGGCTGCTGATCGGTGACACCGCCGGGTTCCTGAACATGCCCAAGATCAAGGGCACGCACACGGCGATGAAATCGGGGACGGTGGCGGCCGAGGCGGTGTTCGCGGCGGTCGCGGCCGGACGCGGCGCCGATGAGGTGGCGGAATATTCGGAACGGCTGCGCCAGAGCTGGCTGTGGGAGGAACTCTACCGGGTCCGCAATATCAAGCCGTCGTTCAGTTGGGGGCTGTGGGCGGCGATCGCCTACTCGGCTCTCGATACCTACATCCTTCGGGGCAAGGCGCCCTGGACCTTCCACCACAAGCCAGATCACGCCAAGCTGAAGAAAGCCAGCGAGTGCCCGAAGATCGAGTATCCCAAGCCGGACGGCGTCATTACGTTCGACAAACTCTCCTCGGTGTTCATCTCCAACACCAACCACGAGGAGGATCAGCCCTGCCACCTGACCCTGAAGGACGCGAGCGTGCCGATCCGGGTCAACCTGGCGCTGTACGACGCGCCCGAACAGCGGTACTGCCCGGCGGGGGTATACGAGATCGTCCGAGACAGCGACGGGAGCAACCCGCGCTTGCAGATTAACGCCCAGAACTGCGTCCACTGCAAGNNGCCGCAGGGTGGGGGCGGGCCGAATTATCCGAATATGTAGCGGGCTTCCCGCGTGCGAGCCGCCGACGCCGCGATTCGCGGGAGCGCCACGGCGGCGTTCCCAGCGCTCGACGCCCCCGTGATTCGAAAGGGCCGTTCGAGATGAATCGCGGTACACCATAGCACCAAACCTTTTCAGGAGTCCGCATGTCTGCCTTGCCGCATCTGCCGCTACTGATCGAACCGGAGCAGCTTCAGCCCTGTATCGCCGATCCCGCGGTGCTGATCGTCGATCTTAGTCATTCAGCGAGTTATGCCGCCGGACATATTCCTGGCGCCGTCCGACTCGACTATTCGGACCTAATTCGGGCCGAACCACCGGCGATGGGCTTAATGCCGGGCGAGGCGCAATTGAGTGAGGTGCTGTCGAGACTGGGTTTGACCCCGGACCGGCCGGTGGTCGCCTACGACGGAGAAGGCAACGGTCGCGCCAGCCGGTTGCTATGGACCCTGTCGGTGCTGGGTCACGAACGGGTGTCGCTGCTCAACGGCGGCATCCACGCTTGGGACGCCGCCGGCGGGTCGTTGGAAGCGCCGCTCCGCCATCCGCCGCGCAGCGACTATCGGGCCCGCTTCGCCAATCCGGCGGCGGTCGCCGATCGGGACTACATTCTGACGCGGCTCGGCCAGCCCGATCTGGCTCTGCTGGATACCCGCACCCCGGGTGAATTCAGCGGGGAGGACCGGCGCGCCGCCCGCGGCGGCCACATTCCCGGCGCGGTGAATCTGAACTGGACCGACGCCATGGACCCGCAGCGGCAGTGGCGCTTGCAACCGGACCCGGTACTGCGGGCGATGCTGGAAAAGCGCGGCGTCACCCCCGACAAGGAAGTCGTCGTCTACTGCCAGACCCATCACCGTTCGGCGCATACCTACTGGGTGCTGCGCTATCTGGGTTATCCGCGGGTGCGGGGCTATCCAGGCGCTTGGTCGGAATGGGGCAACGACCCCAGCCTGCCGATCGAGGTCTGAGAACGGAAGAGCTTTAGCCCTTGCTTTCCAGGGGAATAAACAAACGCTCGCGATAAAAACGCAATTCGTCGATGGAATCGCGGATATCCTGCAACGCCAAATGGGTCGAGCTTTTATTGAAGCCCTTGACCCGCTCCGGATACCAGCGGCGGCCCAGTTCCTTGAGCGTGCTGACGTCCAGGTTGCGATAGTGAAAGTACGCCTCCAGTTCCGGCATGAAGCGGGCCAGAAATCGTCGATCCTGGCAAATGCTGTTGCCGCACATCGGTGATTTTTCCTTGGGCACGTATCGTCTTAGAAATTCCAGGGTTTGGCGTTCGGCGGCGCGTTCGTCGAGGATGCTGGCGCGGACCCGGTCGACCAGCCCGGATTCACCATGCTGCTTGCGGTTCCAGTCGTCCATCGCCGCTAGCAGTTCATCGCTTTGATGGATCGCCAGCACCGGCCCTTCGGCGAGGAAATTCAATTGACTATCGGTTACCACGGTGGCGATTTCGAGGATATGGTCGGTCTGGGGTTCCAGACCAGTCATTTCCAAATCGATCCAGATCAGGTTTTCGGGGGACATGGATTCTTCGCGAGTTGAGATCAGGGTGGAAGAAGGGGCGCGCTGGCCGGTGATCGCCCTTCAGTGTAAGTTGATTTTGCTAAACCTGCCCGGCTCGCCGGCGATTTTTGCGCAAGGATCGGACGAGTCATCATGGCCGACCGCCGTCTGACCGACCGCCAGCGGGAACGCATCCAGCGCTTGCGGGATAATCGCCAGCAGCGGCCCGCCGGAGTTGCCGGGGTTGATGGCGGCGTCGGTCTGCACCACGCCGCGGATGGTGCGGTTGTTGAAGCTGTCGATCTCGCGGTTGAGCGCGCTGACCACGCCGGTGGTCAGCGTCTGGTCCAGGCCGAAGGGGTTGCCGATGGCCAGCACGCGCTGGCCCACCTGCAGGTCGCGGCTGCTGCCCAGCGGGATCGGCGGCAGCTTGTCGGCCGGGGCGTCGATCTTCAGCACCGCGAGGTCGCGGTCGGGGAAGGCGCCGACCAGCCGGGCGTCGAAGCTGGTCTGGTCCGCCAGCGTCACGCGCGCCGCGCTGCCGCCCTGGATGACGTGGAAGTTGGTGACGATGTGGCCGTCGCGGTCCCAGACGAAGCCGGTGCCGGTGCCGCGCGGCACCTGCTGCACGTTCAGCGAGAACAGGTCGCGCTGCGCACCCAGCGTGGTGATGTGCACCACCGACGGCGACAGTGCGGCGGAACAGCTCGGCCAGCAGCGGGCCGCGCGGCGGCTAGACGCGCCGAACGATGCCGGACTGGGTCCGGAGCGGACCGGCCTGGTTATCGCCCATCATGGGCGGACGCTGATTGTCGAGGCTGACGACCGCCAGTGGTACCGCTGCGCCGCACGGCAAAACCTCGGCCGACTGGCTTGCGGCGACCGTGTGATCTGGCAGGCGTCCGGCCTGGAAGAGGGAGTGGTGGTGGCGGTCGGCGAACGCCGTTCGCTGCTGTCCCGCCCGGATTACAACGGCCGACCACGCCCGGTTGCCGCGAATCTCGATGTGGTCGCGATCGTGCTGGCGCCGGAGCCGGAACTCAGCGAGGGCCTGATCGACCGTTACCTGGTCGCCATCGCCGCCATCGGCGTGCGAGGTCTGCTGGTGCTGAACAAGCTGGACTTGCTGGACGCGCCGGCGCTGGCGGTTCTGACCGAGCGGCTGGAGCCTTATCGCCGGATCGGCTATCCCTTGTTGCTGACCAGCAGTCATACCGCGCATGGGCTGGACGAACTGCGAGCTGGGATGCGCGGTCGGGTCAGCCTGCTGGTCGGGCAGTCGGGCGTGGGCAAGTCGTCGCTGATCAAGGCATTGTTGCCCGACCGCGACATCCGCATCCAAGCGTTGTCCAGACTCGACGGTCACGGCGTCCACACCACCACAACCAGTATGCTCTATCACCTGCCGGACGGTGGCGACCTGATCGATACTCCCGGAGTGCGCGGTTTCGAACTGGGAGAGATCAGTCTGGACGATCTGGACCGGGGTTTTCCGGACCTCGCGCTCTATCTCGGACGCTGTCGGTTTTCCGATTGCCGGCACGAGGTCGAGCCGGGCTGCGCGGTGCGGGACGCGGCGGCGCGCGGCGAAATCGCTCCGCGTCGGCTGAGCAGTTATCGACAACTGCGGGCTGCTTTGGAAAACGCGGCGCGTTTTTGGAATTAAAGTCCGGTGTCCGCAACTCTCACTTTTCTGGCCATCGGTCTCCTGCTGGGATCGAGCGGTGGTTTGGCGCCAGGACCGTTGTTGGCGCTGGTCGCCAGCGAAACCCTTCGCCACGGCGTCGCGGCGGGAATTCGCGTGGCGCTGGCGCCGTTGCTGACCGATCCGCCGATCATTGTGGCGACGGTGCTGTTGTTGCGGCCGTTGGTCGACCAAAGCGTACCGCTGGCGCTGGTGAATCTAGGCGGGGGACTGTATCTGGGCTGGCTCGGCATGCAAAGCGTGCGCTTTGGCGGCGCGGCGCTGGAGCCGATCGCCCCGGCCGGTGCCTTGCGGCGTGGGGTTATCGCCAATTTCCTGAATCCCAGTCCCTATCTGTTCTGGCTGACGGTGGGCGCGCCCACCGTGCTGGCCGCGTGGGGAGAGGGTTGGTGGGCGGTGGCGGTCTTTATCGTGGCCTTTTACGGGCTGTTGGTGGGTTGCAAGGTGCTGCTGGCGCTGGCGCTGGGTCGCGCCCGCCACGTTTTGCGTGGCGGCGGCTATATTTATTTCATACGCGGTTTGGGGTTAATGCTGTTGGCTTACGCGCTGCGCTTCTTGTGGGAGGGTGGGCGGTTGCTGCTGGCGCTGACCGGAACCGCTGAATAGCCGCCATCCCTCGATATCCCAAGGTCGGTCTCCGTCCCCATGAGCACTTCCGAACAACTCCGGCGCACGGTGCGCGCCCTGCTGGATTCTCAGATTCAGGCGGTGCTGGCGACCCAGCGGCAGCGGCAGCCCTACACCAGCCTGATGGCGTTCGCCGTAACGCCCGATCTGCGGCAGATCGTCTTCGCCACCTATCGGGCGACCCAAAAGTACGCCAATCTCCTCGACAATCCCCGTGCTTCGCTGCTGATCGACAATCGCTGTAACAATTCCGCCGATTACCGCAACGCCGTGGCGATTTCCGCCCAGGGCGAGATTCACGAAGTCGATGCGGCGCGGCGCGCGGAACTGCTACAACTCTATCTCGGGAAACATCCACGCTTGCGGGACTTCGTCACCGCCGCCGATTGCGTGTTGTTGCAAATGGATGTGGAGTGTTATTACGTGGTCAGCGAGTTTCAGAGCGTCGCCGAATTGCGGATGGGATGAAGGTCATTGTTTGTTAATGGGGGAAGGGTGTTCTCGGCTTGGGTCTGAAGGTTTTAACTAATTGATTATAAAGTATTCCATGAAGTCGATCTCTACGCCTGAAGCACGACCGCAAACTGGAAACGAGATGACTGAAGGCAACTTGCGCATCGGCCCCCGTCGCCGAATCTGGGCGGCGATCTTTGTTTTACTGACCCTGGCGCTGCTGGCTGGGGGCTATGGGTATTATCACGGCGAAGCGGAGCGCATCCGTCAGGAGAAGTATCACGACATCACCGCCATCGCCGAACTGAAAGCCGGCCAAATCCAACAATGGCGGCGGGAGCGCCTGGCCAACGCCCGCAGGGCGAGCGGGAGTCCGTTTTTTCAGAGGGCGCTGGAGACGTGGCGAGCGGCGCCCGAGAACCTCGACCTGCGGGCGGACTGGCGCAAGCGCTTGCGGCTCGAGCAGGAATCACACGGCTATGCCGATGTCCTGCTGCTCGATCCAGAGGGGCGCATTCTACTGGCCGCCAACGATGACCCCGAGCCGGTCGATGCCCTGACCCAACAAGCCATCGCGGCGGCGCTCGCCGGTCGCGAGCCGGTACTCGCTGATTTCCATCGTTCTCCCGAGGGCCACATCTATTTGGATACAGTCGCCCCGATCTATAACGCCGCGGGGTCGCTACTCGCGGTGCTCATCCTGCGCAGCGCCGCGGTTTCCGACCTGTATCCCCTGATCCAGACCTGGCCCACGCCCAGCCGCAGCGCCGAGACGCTCCTGGTCCGTCGGGAGGATGACACGGTCGTTTATCTGAACGATCTGCGTTACCAGACTAAGACCGCGCTATCCCTGCGGACTCCGCTGGCCCAAAGTAATCTGCCGGCGGCGCGGGCGGCGCTCGGCCAGGAGGGATTTTTCCAGGGTCAGGACTACCGCGGTATGGAGGTGCTGGCCGACCTGCGTCCGGTTCCCGACTCACCCTGGTTTCTGGTGGCCAAGGTGGATACCGAAGAGGTTCTGGCCGAAGCGCGCTACCGCGCCGGCATGATCGCCCTGTTCGTCCTCCTGGCGATTTTGTTGGCCGGGGCGGTGACCGCCATCGCCTACCGGAGAAAACAGATCAGTCTCTACCGCGATTTGTACCAATTGGAGCGGCGGCGGCGGGAGGCCCAGGAAGAATTCCGCACCACGCTCTACAGCATTGGCGACGCGGTGATCACCACGGACGACCGGGGGCGGGTGAGGCAGATGAACCTGGTGGCGGAACAACTCACCGGCTGGCTGGAGGCCGAAGCCCGCGGTCGGCCCCTCGAAGACGTGTTTCGTATCATCCACGAAGAGACCCGCGCCGTGGTTGAAAGTCCCGTCCAACGCGTGCTACGCGAGGGGACGGTGGTTGGATTGGCCAACCACACGCTACTCGTCGCCCGGGACGGAACCGAACGCCCCATCGCCGACAGCGGCGCGCCCATTCGCGACGAAAGCGGGACCCTCACCGGCGTGGTACTGGTATTTCGCGATCAGACCGAGGAACGCGGCGCGGAGACGGCGCTGCGCGACAGCGAAAAGCGTTTCCGCTGGGCGGTGATGGAAGCGCCGTTCCCGATCATGATCCACGCCGAGGATGGTGAGGTACTGGTGCTCAGCCGGGCCTGGAAAGAGATCGCGGGCTACGACGAGACCGACATCCCCACCATCGGCGACTGGACGGAACGGGCCTACGGAAAACGCCGGGAGCAGGTTCGGTCCATCATCGACCGGCTCTACGCGGTGGGCCAGCGTCAGAATGAGGGTGAATTCACCGTCACCTGCAAGGACGGCGCGCGGCGGGTGTGGGAGTTCAGTTCGACGCCGCTGGGCCGACTGCCCGACGGACGCCGTCTGGTGGTCAGCATGGCCGCCGACCTCACCGAGCGCCAACGGGCCGAGGAAGAAGTACGCCGCAACGAGGCGCGGCTGCGCAGCCTGGCGAGCATCCTGCAGTACTCGGCCACGTCGGTGCAGGATTTCCTGGACTACGCGCTGAATGAAGCCATCCAACTGACCGGCAGCAAGATCGGCTACCTCTATCGTTATTTTGAAGATCGCCGGGAATTTGTGCTGAACTCCTGGTCCCGGGAGGTGATGCGGGAATGCTCCATCATCAATGCCCAGACCTGCTACGAGTTGGACAAGACCGGTCTCTGGGGCGAAGCGGTCCGGCAGCGCCGGCCGATCCTGGTCAACGACTTTACCGCCGTCCATCCGCTCAAGAAGGGCTATCCGGAGGGCCATGCCAAGCTGTTGAAATATCTGACCGTCCCGGTATTCAGTGGCGGCAAAATCGTCGGCGTGGTCGGCGTGGCCAACAAGGAAACCGATTACCACGAAACCGATATTCTCCAGCTCACCCTGCTCATGGAAGCGGTCTGGAAGGTCGTGGAGCAACGGCAGGCGGAGGACAAGGAACGCCAGGCCGTGCGCTCCTTCCGCATGCTCAGCCACTGTAACAAGGTCATCGCCCTAGCGCGGGATGAGAGCGAGCTGATGCGGGAGATTTGCCAGATCATGGTGACGCAAGGTGGGTGGCGGCTGGCCTGGGTGGGCATGGCCGAGGACGGGCCGGGCAAGCGGGTGCGGCCGGTGGCCCAGGCCGGGCTCGAGAACGGTTACCTCGAAGCAATTAAAGTGACCTGGGACGAGTCTCCAACCGGCCGAGGTCCCGCCGGCACGGCCATTCGTACCGGCCAGCCGGTGGTTTGCCAGAACCTGTCGACCGACCCCAACTTTGCGCCCTGGCGCGAGGCAGCGATTCGGCGTGGTTATGCCGCCGCCATCGCGCTGCCCCTGAGGAATGAAACCGGCGTGTTCGGTGCGCTCATCCTCTACGCCGCGGAACCGGACGCCGTGGCTCCCGCCGAAGTGGAACTGTTGCGCCGGCTGGCCGACAATCTGGCTTACGCTTTTCGCGTGTTGCGAATGAAGGCGGCCGGCGAACAGGCGCTACGCAAACAAGATGCTCTTGAAGCCCAGCTTCACCAGGCCCAAAAGATGGAGGCGGTGGGCCGGTTGGCGGGTGGCGTGGCGCACGACTTCAACAACATGCTGGCGGTGATCGCCGGTCATGTCGACCTGGCCTTGGAGCGGACGACGCCCGATAGCACACTGCACGCCGACCTGCTGCAGATTCAGAACGCCGCTCGACGCTCGGCCGACCTGACCCGCCAGTTGCTGGCCTTCGCCCGCAAGCAGACCATTGCCCCCAAGATGCTCGATCTCAACGACACCATCACGGGGATGCTCAAGATGCTCGGGCGGCTGATCGGCGAGGACATCGATCTGTTGTGGAAACCCGCCAACCCGTTATGGTCGGTGCGCATGGATCCGGCCCAGATCGACCAGATTCTGGCTAACCTGGTGGTCAACGCCCGCGACGCGATCGCTGGTGTTGGCAAGATCACCATCGAGACCGGCCAAGCGACGTTCGACGACGCTTATTGCGAGACTCACGCAGGTTTTATTCCTGGCCAGTATGTCCTGCTGGCGGTCAGCGACAACGGCTGCGGCATGGACAAGGTGATTTTGGCGCAACTCTTCGATCCTTTTTTCACCACCAAGCCGCTAGGACAGGGCACCGGTCTCGGGCTGGCCACAGTCTATGGCATCGTCAAGCAAAACAATGGCTTCATCAATGTGTACAGCGAGCCGGGGCAAGGCACAACCTTCAAAATCTACCTACCCCGGCACGAATCAGAAGCCGCGAGCGCCAGCCTCACGCAGTTGCCCGCCAACGCGCCGATCGGCACCGAGACCGTACTACTGGTCGAGGACGAGGAGGCGCTGCTCAAGCTGGGCGAAAGGTTGCTGGAACGGCTGGGCTACATCGTGCTGGCCGCCGGTAGCCCCAGCGAGGCGCTAGAACTGGCCGAGATTTACCCTGGCGCCATCCATCTGTTGCTGACCGACGTGATCATGCCGGGAATGAGCGGCCGCGATCTTTGGCAGCGTATCGGCGCTCTGCGACCAGGACTCAAATGCCTGTTTATGTCCGGTTATACCGCCAACGTCATCGCCCATCATGGCGTCCTCGACGAAGGCGTGCATTTCCTACAGAAACCTTTTTCCAAGGAGGTGTTGGCCACGAAAATCCGCGAGGTGTTATACGGACCATGACCGGGTTTTTTTGAGGTTTCAACGCTGAACGTCGCCATGGATCAGCCTTAGGCGCTTTTGGTGGAGATAGGCCCGGATAACCCGCCGCTGCTGTTTGGCATCGCTTGCCAATACGGTCAGTTTTTTACGGGAATCGGCATCGTCCGGTATCAGGCTGAGCATTTTCTCCACCAGCTCGGTGGCTTCCTCATAGGCGCCGACTTCCATCAGCATATCGCTCGTCAAGTCCAGGGAGGGCAGATGATCGGGATCCTGGTTCAACGCCTCGACCAGCAAGGGCATGATTCCATAGACCAGATCCTCGGAATCGTGCAGGCCCAATTCCACGACTTCCCGCCATTGCTGGTAGGCTCGCGCGTACAGTTCGGTAGCCGTTGCGTGCTCCATGGACGATCCTTAATGGTAAGGTCTGATGCCAACTATTCTGACACGTACCGTTCGGCTTGCAATCCGCCTTGAGATTATGGCCCTCCGAGTCACTGAGACCATCCGTTTTCCATCGATCGATCGAGCCAAATCAGCGTCGCCATCCGCCCGGTACGATTCTCGCGGCGGTAAGAAAAGAACCGCTCCGGTTTGCTGAAGGTGCAATCATCACCACCGTAAATCGCCGTCACGAACGACCGCCGCAACTGGAGCCGGGCCAACCCGTAAATATCGGCCAACCAGCGGCCCGCCGGCGAAGGCCGAAAGCAGCTTGCGTTGGCCTTATCCAGGGCCAGAAAGGCGGCGCGCACTTCTTCTCCCACCTCGAACGCATCCGGCCCGATTGCCGGTCCCAACCAGGCCAGCAGTTCCATGGGTGGCGTGCCCAGTCGCGCCACGGTAACGGCGATCACCCCGTTGGCCAAGCCGCGCCAGCCGGCATGAACGGCGGCCACCACCGTCCCGGCCCGGTCGCACAGCAGTACCGGCAAGCAATCGGCCGTCATCACCGCGCAGGGTCGGCCCGGTTCGCGGGTCCAGGCGGCATCGGCGGCCACCGGCGAAAAGACCGATTCGGCGGCGACCACCCGGTTGCCGTGGACCTGTTCCAGCCAAGCGGGCTCGGTGGCATAGCCGGCCGTCGCCGCCAGCCGTCGACGGTTGGCGGCGACATGTGCCGGATCGTCGCCGACGTGCGCGGCCAGATTGAAGCTGTCGTAAGGCGATCGACTGACTCCGCCCCGCCGGGTGGTGCTGACGGCGCGCACGCGCGGCGGTGCCGGCCATTCAGGAACAATCAGCAGTTCGCGCATGGACCTGCTCCTGGGTGGTCCCATCGTGAAAAGGATAGGCTATCGGAGGCGTTGGCGACGGATGGCGCCGGCGTAGGTCACGTCGCCGCCAACGCCGATTCCAGGTCGGCGATCAGATCTTCCGCATCCTCGATGCCGACCGACAAGCGTATCAGACCATCGTCGATGCCCAGTTCTCGACGCACGTCCGGCGGCACCGAGGCATGAGTCATGATCGCCGGGTGCTCGATCAGACTTTCCACTCCGCCCAGGCTTTCAGCCAGCGCGAACACTTGGCAATGTTCCAGAAACCGCTTCACTTCCAACAGATTACCGCGCATCACCGCGCCGATCATGCCGCCGCAGCCGCGCATCTGTCGCCGCGCCAAGTCGTGTTGGGGGTGGCTAGGCAGACCGGGATAGATCACCTTGGCGATTTTCGGATGTCGCTCCAGCCATTCGGCGATCCGTTGGGCGTTCGCGCTGTGGCGCTCCATGCGCAGCACCAGGGTCTTCAAGCCGCGTAGCGCCAGGAAGCTGTCGAAGGGGCTGGCAATCGCGCCGATGGCGTTTTGCAGGTAGCCGAGCCGCTCGGCCAGTTCCCGCCCCCGGCACACCGCCACCCCACCGATGATGTCGGAATGCCCGTTCAGATACTTGGTCGCCGAATGGACGACGAGATCGAAACCGTATTCCAGCGGCCGTTGTGCCCAAGGTGTGGCAAAGGTGTTATCGGCCACGGTCAGAATACCGCGCCCGCGCGCCACGTCCGCGACCATGGCCAAATCCACCAGCCGCAACAGTGGATTGCTGGGTGTTTCCACCCAGATCATCCGGGTTCGTGGCGTCAGCACGGATTCCAGCGCCGTCCGGTCGCGCAGATCGGAATAGGAAAACGTCAGCCCGGCGCTGCGTCGCCGCACCTGCTCGAACAGTCGCCGGGTGCCGCCGTAAATATCATCCAGTGCCACCACGTGATCGCCGCTGTCCAGCAGTTCCAGCACCGTCGAGGTCGCGGCCAGTCCCGAAGCGAAGGCGAAGCCAGCGTCGCCCGCTTCCAGATCGGCGATACAGCGTTCGTAGGCGAAGCGGGTGGGATTCTGACTGCGGGAATATTCAAAGCCCTGATGTACGCCCGGACTGGATTGCACGTAGGTGGAGGTCGCGTAGATCGGCGTCACCACCGCGCCGGTGGTCGGATCGGGCGGCTGGCCGGCGTGAATGGCGCGGGTGGCGAAACCCAGGGGAGGGGAGGGATCGGTCATGTTGGAACCTTGGGTGGTGTTTCAAGCGTGGAGATGGCGGTGTCGATCATGGGTCATGAATGTTTTATTGGCATTTGGTCTCTATCGGAATATCGAGGGCGTCGCGCGCCATTCACTCATGCCGGCGATCTGCGTCTTCGTCCAATACCGCCAGCAACGCCGCCAGGTCGGCGGGAATTGCGGCCCGCCATTCCAGCCGCTCGCCGGTCGCCGGATGGATCAGGGCCAGCCGTTGGGCGTGCAGCGCCTGCCGGCGGAAACCCTGAATCGCGGCGATGCAGGGAGGCGCGGCGTCCGGCGGCGGGCACGGCCGTCCCCCATAAACCGGATCACCCAATAAGGGGAAACGAAGGTACGCCATGTGGACCCGGATTTGATGGGTTCGGCCGGTTTCCAGGATAACCCGCAGCAGGGTATGAGCGCGGAACCGGCGCAACACCCGATAATGGGTGACCGCCGGCTTACCGCCGGGTGTGACCGCCATCCGCTGGCGATCCACCGGATGGCGCCCGATGGGCGCGTCCACGGTACCGCCCGCGACCGGCACACCGTTGACGACCGCCTGATACTCCCGCTCGATGCGTCGTGCCTGCAACTGCGCGACCAGGGCGGTGTGAGCGCGCAGGTTGCGTGCGACCACCAACAGCCCCGTGGTGTCCTTGTCCAGACGATGGACCAGTCCGGCGCGCGGTAATGCCGCCAGTTCCGGCGCGTGGTGCAACAGCGCGTTGACCAAGGTGCCGTCGCGGTTGCCAGCGGCCGGATGCACCACCAGCCCCGCCGGTTTGTCGATCACCAGCAGATCAGCATCCTGGAAAAGAATAGTCAGTGGAATATCCTGAGCGACCGTGGCGGTTTCCATAACCCGTTCCAGGGCGCCGCTGACGGTCTCGCCGCCGACGACGGCATCGCGGGGGCGCCTGAGGCAGCCGTTCACCCGCAGTTGGCCGGCCTTGAGTCCCTGTTGCAGCCGACTGCGGGAATAAGCTGGCAATACTTCCGCCAGCGCCTGATCGAGCCGCATTCCGGCGCAGTCCGGGGGAATCTGGCAATCGATCCGTTCGGTGAATGGCATGATGGTTTTTAGCGATCCGGGGGTTATACTAAATTCAAGGTTTATTCTACTTCCGATAAGCGCTTTCCCATGTCGTCATCCATGCATCGTATCGTTCGACCGTTCTTCTTTGGCCTCCTCGTCGCCTCCTTTCTGGTCGGTTGCGCGCTGTTTCCAGACCCGATCGATCCCACCCAGGACTGGTCGGCCCAGCGTCTCCACAGCGAGGCCCGGAGCGCCATGAGCGATGGCAACTATCAGACCGCCATCGAATATCTGGACAAGATCCAGGCGCGCTATCCGTTTGGTCGCTATGCCCAGCAGGCTCAACTCGATACCATCTACGCCCAGTACAAGGATAACGAACCGGACGCCGCCATCGCTGCGGCCGACCGCTTCATCCGGGCTAACCCACGCCATCCTTATGTAGATTATGCCTATTACATGAAAGGCTTGGCGAATTTCGAGCGCAGCAGCACGATCATCGACCGGCTGGTGCCATCCGATCGCGCCAAGACCGACACCGGCACTGCCCGGCAGTCCTATAATGATTTTGCCGAACTGACGCAGAAATTTCCCAACAGCCCCTACGCCGAGGACGCCCGCCAGCGAATGTTGTTTCTGCACAATAACCTGGCGTCTTATGAGGTCAACGTGGCCGACTATTATTTTCGGCGAGGCGCCTACGTCGCGGCGGTCAATCGCGCCAAGTTCGTGCTGGAAAACTACGCTCGCACGCCGGTCACCGAGGACGCGCTCAGCATCATGATCCAGTCCTACATGAAGATGGGCATGCCGCAACTGGCCGCGGGCAGCCTGCGGGTGCTGGAGCACAATTATCCGCAATCCCCGGCGCTGCCGAAGTTGAATGCTCTGGTCAGGGGTGCCGGTTGAGTGCTTTGAGCCACTTCACTTCCGGATCTCCTCTCGTGTTGGGGAGGAGGGAATTTTCTGACCTCCGTAACGATGACTGATCGATCACCGTGAGGGCTGCGTCATGTGGGATTTCTTCGAGACCGTCCGCCATCGTCATTCCATCCGCAAGTACCAGCCTGACATGCCGGTCGAGACCGAAAAGCTGCACGCCATCCTGGAAATGGCCTGCGCGGCGCCGTCGGCCGGCGACTTGCAGTCTTACCGCATCATCGTGGTGCGGGATCTGGCCGAGCGGCAGGCGTTGGTTCACGCCGCCCACCAGCAGACGTTCATTGCCGAGGCACCGGTCTGCCTGGTGTTTTGCACCGATCCGGCCCGCTCGGCGACTGCTTTCGGCGAGCGGGGTGAGAAGCTGTACGCGTTGCAGGATGCCACCATCGCCGCCGCCTACGCGCAACTGGCCATTGTCGCCGCTGGCATGGGTTCCACCTGGGTCGGTTACTTCGAGGAGGATCAGGTGAGCGCGGTGCTGCGACTGGAATCGGGGCTGATCCCCGTGGCTCTGTTGAGCCTGGGGTATCCGGCGGAACTGCCGGAACCCAGTTCGCGCCGACGGCTGCACGAGGTGGTGGCCTGGCGGTGAGCGGGGTAATAAGGAGTCAGCGCGCTCGTTGTAAAGCCCGAATCCCCTGTTCCAGCCCTTCCAGGGTCAACGGATACATGCGGTCGCCCATCAGCTCGCGCACCATCTGGATCGAGGGCACATAGCTCCAGCGATTCTGGGGCTGCGGATTCAACCAGATGGCGCGCGAATAAATGTCCAGCAGCCGGTTCAGCCACACGTCACCGGCTTCGGGATTGAAATGCTCGACGCTGCCGCCCGGATAGGTGATCTCGTAGGGGGACATGGTGGCGTCGCCGACCAGAATCAGCTTGTAATCCACGCCGAAGGTGCGCAGCACCGTCAGCGTCTCGATTTTCTCGGTATAACGGCGGCGGTTGTCCTTCCACAGGCCCTCGTAAACCATGTTGTGGAAGTAGAAGTATTCCAGGTGCTTGAACTCGCTGCGTGCCGCTGAGAACAGTTCCTCACAGGCGCGGACGTGATCGTCCATCGAGCCGCCCACGTCCAGGAACAAGAGCACCTTCACCGCGTTGTGCCGCTCCGGCACCATCTTGAGTTCCAGATAGCCGGCATTGCGGGCCGTGGAGCGGATGGTGTCGTCCAGATCCAGTTCCTGTGCCGCGCCTTCCCGGGCGAAGCGCCGCAACCGCCGCAGCGCGACCTTGATGTTGCGGGTACCCAGTTCCACGGTATCGTCCAGGTTGCGGAACTCGCGACGGTCCCAGACCTTGACCGCCCGCCGGTGCCGGGACGTTTCCTGGCCGATACGGATGCCTTCCGGGTTGTAGCCGTAGGCGCCATAGGGCGAGGTGCCGGCGGTGCCGACCCACTTGTTCCCGCCCTGATGACGGCCTTCCTGTTCGGCCAGGCGCTGGGCGAAGGTTTCCATCAGTTTTTCCCAGCCGCCCAGCGCCTCGATCAGTTTTTTATCGTCCTCGCTGAGGGTCAGTTCCGCCAGCTTGCGCAGCCATTCCAGCGGCACCGTGGCCCCGACGACTTCGCCGAACCGGGTTTCCAGGCCCTTGAAGTGGCTACCGAACACCTGGTCGAAGCGGTCGTAATGGCGCTCGTCCTTCACCAGGGTCGCCCGCGCCAGGTAGTAAAATTCCTCGATGCTGTGGGCGGTGACTCGCTGGTTCAGGGCCTCCAGCAGGGTCAGGAATTCAGTCAGCGTGACCGGAATGCTGGCCTGGCGCAGTTTGAGAAAGAATTCGGTCATCATCGAACAACACCCTCACTCCTCTCCCGCCGGGGCGAGGAAATCTGACTGGCTCAGTCCTTTTTGCGCCGGCTCATGAAAAGAAGCCGCTCGAACAGATGCACGTCCTGCTCGTTTTTCAGCAGCGCGCCGTACAGCGGGGGAATCAGCTTGTGCGGGTCGCCGCGCAGCGCCTCGGGCGGAATGTCCTCGGCCACCAGCAGCTTGATCCAGTCCAGCAGTTCCGACGTGGACGGCCGTTTCTTCAACCCCGGCACGTCGCGAATCTCGAAGAACGCTTCCAGCGCCTCGCTCAGCAGCCGCTTCTTCAAATCCGGGTAATGCACTCGCACGATCCGCTCCATGGTCTGGGGGTCGGGAAAACGGATGTAATGGAAGAAACAGCGGCGCAAAAAAGCGTCGGGCAGTTCCTTCTCGTTATTGCTGGTAATGATGATGACCGGCCGATGCCGGGCCTTGACGACCTGCTGGGTCTCGTAGACGTAGAACTCCATGCGGTCGAGTTCGAGCAGCAGGTCGTTGGGAAACTCGATGTCGGCCTTGTCGATCTCGTCGATCAGCAACACCGGCTGGATGTCGTTGGTGAACGCCTCCCACAACTTGCCCTTGATGATGTAGTTGCCGATGTCGTGGACCCGCGCGTCGCCCAGTTGCGAATCGCGCAACCGCGACACGGCGTCGTACTCGTACAAACCCTGCTGGGCCTTGGTGGTGGATTTGATATGCCACTGAATGAACGGCCGGTTCAGAGCCAGGGCGACCTCCTCGGCCAGTTGGGTCTTGCCAGTGCCGGGTTCGCCCTTCACCAGCAACGGCCGGCCCAGCGTCACGGCGGCGTTCACCGCCATCATCAAATCGTCGGTGGCAACATAGCGGTCGGTGCCGCTGAAGCGGGTTTGAGACATGAACGGTTTTCTCCTGCGGGACGGTGCGGCGGCGAAAAATTGGATTGTTGGGCAGGAAGACTGCTGGCGCAAGCGATCCGGGAGCGGGCGACCCAGTATGACGTTCCCACGCAATCTATACCTCATGGGTCCACGATTTACTCGGGACCGTCATACCCCAAGCCTCGGGTTTGCGCCACTGGCGCACCCAAATCGGTATCTCTTCGGCCGGCATCGGCCGGGCGATGGCGTAACCTTGCGCGTGATCGCAACCGAGTTGGAGCAGCAGCACCCCATGTTCCACGCTCTCTACCCCCTCGGCGATGACGTCCAGTTTGAATGCGGCGGTCAGGCCGATGATGGCACGCACGATCGCTAGATCGTCCGGGTCGACGAGCATGTCGCGGACGAAGCTCTGGTCTATTTTCAACGTCTGAGCGGGTAGGTGCTTCAGGTGGATCAGGGAGGAGTAGCCGGTGCCGAAATCGTCGATGGCGAACCGGACGCCCAGTTGCCGGCAGTCGGCGATGACTTGAAAAATTTGTTCGGTCTGATCCAGAGCGGTGGTTTCGAGAATCTCTAGTTCCAAACATTCAGGCCGGACGCCGGAGTGGCGGTCCAGCACGGAGCGAACATAGCTCGCGAATTCCGGTTGTTGCAGGTGGCGCGCCGACAGATTCACGCTTGCGGGTAATTCGAGCCCTTCGGCGCCCCAGGTCGCCATTTGTCGCACGGCGATTTCCAAAATCCAGTTCCCGAAAGTCAAGGCGAAATCGGAATTTTCCACGACCGCGATGAAGGCGGCGGGAGCCAGGAGACCCTGTTCGGGATGCCGCCAGCGCACCAGCGCCTCAACACCGGTCACCCGCCCTCGCCGCATGTCGACCTTGGGCTGGTAATAGAGGCAGAATTCCCCGGCCGCCCATCCCTGGCGGATGCGTTCGAGCCATTCGCGCTGGGCCTGCGCGCGCCGATCCCGTTCCGGATCGAAGAGATGATAGCGATTGCGGCCTTCCTGCTTGGCCAGATACATGGCCTGATCGGCGTGGCGGATCAGGGTATCGGGATCGGCCCCGTCGCTGGGAAAAAACGTCGCGCCGACGCTCGCCGATACCGTCACGGTCGCCGCGCCGATTTTGAACGGGTCCGACAGCGTCGCCAGGAGTCGCTCCAGGACCTGTTCTCCTTCGTCGATGTCGTGCAACTCGCCGAGCAGCACGACGAACTCGTCACCGCCCAGCCGCGCCACGGTATCGTCGCCGCGGATGCTGTTCTGGAACCGCCGCGCGACCTGGACCAACAACTCATCCCCCGCGGCGTGGCCCCAGCGATCGTTGACGGGTTTGAAACCGTCCAGATCGAGATAGCAGACCGCCAGCACTTGGTGCTCCCGCCGGGCCTTGGCCAGCGCGCGCTGCAATCGATTGGCCAGCAGGGCGCGGTTGGGCAGTTGCGTCAGCGGATCGTAGTACGCCATTTGTTCGAGGCGTTGTTGGTTTTCCTTGAGGAGCGAAATATCGGAAAACAGGCCGACGTAGTAGGTAATGACGCCCTCGGTGTTACGCACTGCCGAAATGGAGGCGTTTTGCGGGTAGATTTCGCCGTTTTTGCGCCGATTCCAGATCTCGCCGTGCCAATATCTGCGCTCGCCGAGGGTTTTCCACATTTCGGCATAAAAAGCGTCATCGTGATGGCCGGATTTCAGAAAATTCGGATTGCGGCCGAGCGCTTCCTCGCGCGGATAACCGGTGATTTCCGTGAAGGTCTTGTTGACCTCGATGATGGTTCCGGCCGCGTCGGTGATCATGATGCCTTCATGGGCGTGCTCGAAGACGCTGGCCGCCAGCCGGAGACGCTCCTGGGCGTGCTTGAGTTCGGACAGATCGACGTCCAGGTGGTAGAACTCCAGATCGTTGTCCAGGGTCGGGATCACGGCGCGGCTCGATAGCACCGGCACCAGCGAGCCATCCTTACGCAGGAGTTGCGTTTCCACCGCCGGCCCCGACTTGCGATCGGCGGGGGGGTTCCGCGCGCCCGCGCGTGCTGCCTCGCGCGCCGCGGGCGGAACGAGCAGATTCAGAAGGTGGCGCCCGATCGCTTCTTCGGCGGTGTAACCGTACAAAGCCTCGCTGGCCTTGTTCCAGTAGCGGATGGCGCCATCGGAGCCATACCCCTGCACGGCGACGCTGGGCACTGCCTCGAAAAGCCCGCGGAAGCGGGCTTCGCTGCGGCGCAGCGCCTCCTCGGCGTTCTTCCGTTCCGTCACGTCCTGGATGCTTTCCATGGCGGCGACGATGGCGCCCCGGCTATCGCGGAGGGGAGCGGCGGTAAAAAAGAGCCACTTCCCCACCATCGAGTAATAACTCTCCCCTTCAAAAATACGCTCGGCAGGATCTTTGCTCCAGACGCTCGCGCCATAATGCCGTTCGATCTCCTCAGGGTCGGCGCCATCCAGCACCAAATCCAGCAGGCAGGGGCGCGGCGCGTCGTAAAATGGCCGCCAATGATCCCGCGTGCCGATCATCCGTTCGGCCGACACCCCGGTCATCGTCTCGCAGGCGCGGTTCCAGTGCGTGACGCGATGCTCCCGGTCGATCACAAACAGCGGGATCGGACTGCCGTCCAGAATGTTCCGCAACCGCGCCTCGCTCTCCGCCAGTGCCCGTTCCGCTTCCTTGCGCTGGGTAAAGTTGCTGGCGGTGATGACGGCGCCCTCGAATTTTCCTTGCCGGCTGTGGAACAGTTCCGCCGTCACGCGAAACTCGCCCGCCATTTTCCCTTCCCGGTCCAGCAGTCCGTGCTCGTCCAGATAGCCGCCTTGGCGGGCAATACGCTCGACCCAGATCGACGCCGATACCACCCGCCGCGACGGCAGTTCTCGCTCGTATGCGGTTAGGACGTCCGGTGGCAGCAGTGAGTCCACCGTCCTCCCCAGCAGCGCGCCCGGCGCGCCACCCAGTTCCCGATCCGCCGCCGCGTTGGCTTGCACGATCGTTCCGTCCGGCTCGGTAACGATCAACACATCCCGGACGCTGGCCAGCACCTGCCGCACGAATCCCGACAGCTTTTGTTCGCGCTTCACCGCTCGATCGAGACGATCCCGTTCCGTCTTGACCTGCTCGATGATCTGATCCATGCGTCGGGTCAAGGACAGGAGCGCGTGGTCCCGGTTCGCGATCACCCGACGCAGCGTCTCGATTTCTTGCAGGAGCAGGTCTCTGGAGGAGAGCGCCGGCGCTGGTTCCGGCCGGTTCGAACGGGAACCGATCATCGATCGGGTCCGGCGCGCAGCAGGCTGACGATGTGCGCCACCGCCAGGGGGACCGCGCGCTCCACCGCCGGCGACAGTCCAATCGTAAAGGTTTTAAGGTCCGCCACGGTCACGGTCACCACCCGGATCGGTGGGAGTCGGCCGAATTCGGCCTGGGCCAACCGCAGCGCGAACTGGAGATCCGCCGCGTGACTGATGGTTGCGCCGTCCTCCGGTCGGAGGATCTCCGCGACGCGCCGCACGGCAACCTGGCCGGCGATCCCGTCCCCGCGCACGGCGTCGACCAGCACGGCCGCCGCGCAGTCTTCCAGCAGGCCGGGCAATTCCAACGCCCGGACGCCCATTTCCACCACTTCGACATCCTCGGGCCATCGCATCTGGCGCAACGCCGCAGCGATGCGAGGCCCGATCCCGTCGTCGCCGTGCAAGGGGTTGCCGAAACAGAATACCCGTCGGGTCAAAGCCGCGCGCTCCGAAGCCATTGTTCGCCCCTACCCGCCAGTCCCTAAATTCCAAGTCGGATTCGGTGATCGGAGCCGAGGACATGCACGGTGCAAACCAGACAGGGATCGTGCGAGCGAATGACGTGCGCGATTTCCAGCGGGTCTTCGGGATCGAGGACGGGAACGCCGATAAGGCTCTCTTCCCAATGCCCGCGAACGCCGTCGCTGTCGCGCGGTGAGGCGTTCCAACTCGTCGGCGTGATGATCTGGTAGCGTTCGAAAACGCCGTCACGGAGGGCGATCCAGTGACCTAGCGCGCCGCGGGCGGCGGTCAACAGTCCCGCGCCGCGTCCGTCCCGTTCGGCATCCGGCGGCGGCGGAACCATGTGTGGTTCGTCGAGCCGCGTCGCCAGCCGGTCGAAGGTCTGGCGCAGGAACCTTAACAGGTGGGTCATGCGCCGCACCCGCGCCAGTTGCCGCAACCAGGCGTTGCCTCCGGCGCGGCGATAAAGGTCGACGATCAAGGGGTCGCCGTCCACCAGGAGATCGGCGAGCGGGCCGGTTTGCATCACCGCGCCGCCGTAGCGGGGTGCCTTGGCCCAGGAATAGCGGTCGCTGGTTGGCTGGTAATCCGGCACGGTTTCCCCGTCGAAGGGATGTCGGGCGCCAGGATACGACCGGAACCAGGAATGGCGCACGTGCTCGCCAATTCGCGTCGGCTCCAGAGGAGCCACCGGGTCG
>JRYF01001808.1_pt1 | contig 20773 bp, 16 predicted proteins | sample 235331 | NCBI WGS metagenome assembly JRYF01 (sample SAMN03074217, study PRJNA261475) | activated sludge metagenome | biome: Wastewater Treatment Plant; feature: Wastewater; material: Activated sludge; isolation source: activated biomass of a wastewater treatment plant treating hydrocarbon... ...
TCTAAAGTGAGAATGGCTGTCTGCTATGGGAGCATAATTCAGGTTCAAAGTGGCAATTTTTGTTTGCAAATTGACTGAAATGTTAAGGTACTCTTTGCTGTTGTAATGTGCGAAATAAGCAGATGCAGTAGCCTGAGAAGTCAATGCAAGATCGGACACATCAAATGTATAAGAACTTTGCACAGGAGCGCCAGGGTTAATCGTAATAAGGCCATTCACCTTATTGACGGAGGCATGATGAGCATTGGACTGTGAATAGGCTGTACCTTGAAATGAAACCATGCCCAATACAACAATTCCGAAGAAGATTAGTAAATTTTTCATTTGAGATTAATTTGTTTATAAGTGAGTTATACTCGGCGCCAATAGGTTTTGTGCAATTCACAAATTATGCGCAAGTGCCCCTCCTCGCCGCCTTCGGCGGCTCGTCGGGGGGGATGGCCTTTTGGGGCGTTCCGCCCCAAACCCCTGTTTGCACAAAACCTATTGGCGTGAAGTATAGATTCAGCGTTACAATGCACCTTCTACCCAAGAATTTTGTACCTGCGAAGTGTTTGTGCGAAACTCCTGAAGTAAAGGCCTGTAAATTTGAATGTGGTTAATCAGGCTTAAAAAAGGGTGAGATTCAGGTCTGAAGTAAATAAAGTGAGGTTCGTATCTATTTGAATATAAAAATGACCATAAGTTTTACTTATAAGAGTAAATGTGAAGGAATTGATATTGATTTATCAATTTTTTTGTGAATTACCAATATTGCAGTCTGATAATCATTAGCGGGGTGATTGTACATTCAAAGCCTTGCTTTTAGCAATATCTGTGAAAATCAGCAATCTATGTAGCAACAATAATGCCCCTTCTTTTGGCATTTGACTCAAACAGAAGTCTTTCCCTGAACAAGGGGCCAACAGGTGAGGTATAGGCAGTAGTGGAATTTCACAAGACACTCATAGTCAACTATTTACAAAATTTAACAATAGAACTTCAAATTTTCAAAAAACAAAACCAATCCCCGTTTCAACGATATTGAAGTTCGGATCGAGCGTATAGAGCAAGCGACTGACCCGGTACTGGTAGTTGGCTTTCAGCACGATATTTTCCCTTGCATTGAAATTGACACCAAAAGTCCAGATGTTCAGGTTGGCGTGAACACGGGGTTTTTCCAGGAGGTCATCATGTATTCGGCGGTGTGTATCGAGGCGCTCAAAACGGCCAAAAAGAGACAACTTCATCTCATGGGTATCGTATAACCAAGTGCTTTTTTCCTTTATTTCCTTGTTTTTCCTGAAATAAGGCAACACGTCGCAGCCCAGTTCAAACAGGTAGCCAAAAACCTCTTTTCCCAAGACTTGGCCACCGGCTTCTCCCTTTTGCTCGGTCAATTCGAAGATGTTGTCTGTGTTGCCCAGGGAGCCATACGTGCCCACCGTGACAAAGCGGAAGTTTTTCCAATCGTATTTGGCATAGCCCGTAGCCAGCGCTATGCGCGCTTTTACCTCGATCTCGTCGTTGTCGCGGAGAATCGTTTCGCCTTGCCCGGAGTTTCCGATATAGCCGGATGCACTCAAGGTGAGATTGGGCATGCCAGTATAAGTCAGTTGGGGGTTGATGGAAATGGACTTGGGTACGCCGAATCTGATTTCCCTCCCTTGCCGGATCCACGTTCCGCTCAAGTAGTTGCGGCTGTTCAGCCCCTGCGAAAGCCCCAGTGCATAGCTCCAGTTTTGCGAGATGTTCCCGTAGAACATAGCCCCAAACTCTATCCAGGTGGAAGGTGTGATGATGCGCTCTACTTCGGAGCGGTTCACGGAGTAGAACATCACCGGTTCGTCGTTGTTGTTGACGTAACCGATGGTGAGGGGGTAAAAACCGACACGCGTTTTGAGGTAATCCCTGAACAGATAATCCACAAATGCTTCGATCACGATTTCGTGTTTGGCCTCCCGGTTCCGGTCGTGCAGGAACTCGATCTGGAACTCAGAGTTCCAGATCAACTTGTCCGAGAGCCTGTAGCCGAAAAAGGTGGCATAGCGGTAAAGGCCGGAGTAATAAAGTTCCAGATCGCCGAGCGAGGTGTTCACGTTTTCCTGAACGGGCACATAATTGAACTCCCCGAATCAACTGATGGAATAGCGCCTGTCGGAGAAGAAGATTTTGGATGCTGCAAGTGCAAGGCCGGGTTGTTGCTGGTACTTTAGCTTTTCAATGGCCGGGCCTGATGATTGCAGGGTGTCCTTTTCATCCTGAGCGAAAAGCAATAAGGGGACAAGTATGGCAAGCGCCACAATGGTCAGTTTAGTCATCGTTCGTTTCTTCTTTACGGAACGCAGAACAACTTACTGCCCACCTTTGCCAACCTCGTTGGAAGCTGTAAACATGGGCTTCAACTTTCAGAGGTTTTATCACAGCCTCTCATAAGTTATTTTTGAACGTTACTAAATTTGCTGGCAATCTTTTCTTGTGGCAACCAATGGGTTGCCTGGTCGAATCGGGCCGCAAAATTACCCGTTTCCTGCACTCGAAACGTCGGGCGACACAAACCTAACGATGATTTAATGTGGCAGGGAGTCAAGGGAAGCGTGAAATCATCGCTCCAAAATGCCTTTAATGGCAGGCATGGCCGAATTGGCAAACACCAGGTAACGGATTCGGGGAGTGTGGCAACCTTGCCCACTTCTAATCGTTTCTTAATTAATTTGATATACAATACACTGACCTTTGCGCCATGAAAGTATTGATCATAGAGGATGAGAAAAAAATCGTGTCGGTCATCAGCCGGGGACTGAGCGAGGAGGGCTTCAACGTGCAAGTGGCCTATGACGGGGAAACGGGCCTTGCCATGCTCAACGAACAGGAATTCGATGCCATCGTGCTGGACGTTATCCTGCCCAAGTTGAACGGCTGGGAGGTTTGCCGCCAGGTGCGCGATATGCAGGACAAAAAACAAACGCCCATCTTGATGCTCTCGGCCCTCACCAGCACAGAAAACGTGGTGAAAGGACTGAACACCGGTGCGGACGACTACTTGGCAAAACCCTTCAAAATACAGGAACTCGTGGCCCGCCTTCGGGCACTCCACCGCCGCCTCGGCAAAGGAGGAGCAACTACCTATCTGCAGGAGCCTAATGTACTGTCCTACGCCGGCATCATTTTCAACATGGATACCAAAGAGGCTTTTTGCGGTACCGAAAAACTCAACCTCACCCGCCGGGAAATCAACCTGCTTGAGTTTTTCATGAAAAACCCCAACAAAGTGCTGTCCCGCTACGACATACTCGACCGGGTTTGGGGCCTCAATTTCAACCCCGGCACCAACGTGGTGGATGTTTATGTCTGCTACCTCCGCTCGAAACTGGAAAAAGCGCTGGGCTACCGCCTCCTGCACACCGTGACAGGCATGGGTTATATTTTCCGGCAGGACGAAAAGGCCGAAGGGTGACGAAAAAAAAATCCCGCCGGTTAGCGGGATTTCATTTTCACACTTTTAAATATGGTTCAAAAAAAGGATCAAGAAGTAGCCCACGCCGCCCCGACCTCTGCGTATGGGATACAGCCCTTGTAATCGCCGGGAGCCGGGTCATATTTCAGAAATTCCGTAGCGCCTGGTTCCGAGGTGCAGAAGCCCAGCACGGTCAGTTCTTTCATCATTCTGAAAAAATGCTTGTTTTCAGGCTTGCGTTCCTTGTCGTAAGCTTCAGCGTCGTACTTCCTCAGCAGTTCGTCCTGTTGCTCCGGGGCAAGGCTGACGAAAGATTTGCCGTAGGCTGCCCTGGCATCGGTCATCACGGTTTTGATTCCTTCCCGGAAGGCTTTCTTTTCATCTTCTTGATAAAATTCGGCCATCATCGTGTCAATGAAGGCGGGCACACCGGCATCTTTGGCCCCCGGCGTATCCGTATGGGGAATGATGCGCTCTGCAATGGCTTCCACGATGCCCGCTTCATCGGTGGAGAAAAACCTCGGTGTCCAGTCAACCTTCGGGTCGGCTTGGCAGCCGCTCAATACGCCGGTCATGGCGCTGGCAGAAATCGCTCCGCCCAATAAGAGGGTCGTGCGTTTTATGGCTTCTCTTCTGTTCATTTTATTTTATTGTTTGATGCGTGATTGTTGGTGGTTGGAAGTCGGACAGTGCGCGCCCCGAATATTCTGATAGACGATGGCATTACGAACCTTCACTATCCCCCTAAAAATCACAAATTCCCCTTTTTCAATTCTTTCACGGCATAATCCGCAGCCCGGGCCGTCAGGGCCATATAGGTCAGCGACGGGTTGACGCAGGCAGCGGAGGTCATGCACGCTCCGTCAGTAATGAATACGTTGGGCACTTCGTGCATTTGGTTCCATTTGTTCAGCACAGAAGTTTTAGGGTCACGGCCCATGCGGGCGGTTCCCATTTCGTGGATGCCGAGGCCGGGTGCGTAGCCTTGGTCGTATGGCTTGACATCTTTCAGGCCTGCAGTGTCGAGCATTTCGACAGCGGCTTCCTGCATGTCTTTGCGCATGGCCAGTTCGTTTTCTTTTATCTCCACGTCCATTGTCAAGGTCGGCATTCCGTACATGTCGAGTACCTCTTTGTTGAGGGTGATGCGGTTGTCGGGGTGGGCCAACATTTCACCAAAAGCATTGATGCCGATGCGCCACTCGCCGGGCTGCTGCATCTGTTCTTTCATGTCCTGTCCGAAGCCCATTTCGGCGACGAGGCGTTGCCAGTTCGTCCGGCTTGCACCGCCCTGATAGCCATAGCCTCGCAGGAAGTCGCTGCGTTTGCTTTTTGCATCCACATTGCGGAAGCGGGGAATGTAGATCCCATTGGCCCGGCGGCCAGAGTAGTAGCGGTCGCCGAAGTCCTCCGAACGGCCGGAAGCACCCACCCGGAAGTGATGGTCCATGACGTTGCGGCCCAGTTGATCGCTGGAGTTGCCCAGCCCATTGGGGAAACGCTCGTTGGCCGAGTTCATGAGTATCCAGGTGGAGTTGAAAGCGGAAGCATTCACAAAGATGATTTTGGCGTAGAACTCCATTTCCTGCCGCGTTTCTGCATCGAGGATTTTCACGCCTGTGGCCCGATTGGTTTTTGTATCATAAATAATGGAGTGGACGATGCTGTTCGGGCGGAGGGTGAGGTTGCCGGTGCGTTCGGCAGCAGGCAAGGTGGCCGAGTTGCTGCTGAAATAGGAACCGTAGGGGCAGCCCCTCATGCAGAGGTTTCGGAACTGGCAACGCCCCCTGCCGAGGGCTTTCTGCGCCTCGTTTTGCTGGGTGATGTGTGCCGTGCGGCCCATGGTGATGCGCCTGTCGGGAAATTTGGCTTCTACTTTGGCCTTTACGTCCAGTTCCAGGCAGTTCATCTCCATGGCGGGTTGGAATTTTACGTCGGGCAACTGCGGCAGTCCCTCGTTCTGCCCGCTCACGCCGATCCATTCCTCCACGTAGTCGTACCACGGGGCAATATCGGCATAGCGGATGGGCCAATCCACGCCGATGCCTTCCCTGGCATTGGCAGAGAAATCGAGGTCGCTGAAGCGGTAACTCTGCCTGCCCCAAACGATGGAGCGCCCGCCGACGTGGTAGCCCCGCATCCAGTCAAAGCGCTTGACCTCCGTGTAGGGATGTTCGTCGTCCTTCACGAACCAGTGTTTCCAGCCTTGCCGGATGGTATATCCTGAACGGCTTTGTTTTTCGTAATGCTTTTCGATTTCTTCTTTGGGCACTTGATCGCTGTATTTCAAGTCCCAGGGATTGAAGTTCATGGTCGGATAATCCGTGACATGCTTGACCATGCGGCCCCGTTCCAGGACCAAGGTTTTCAGACCCTTCTCAGTGAGTTCTTTGGCAGCATAACCACCACTGATACCACTGCCGATCACGATGGCATCGTATGTGTTTTCCTGTGCCCACTTTCCGTTGATGTTGCTCATTTTTGTGAGAGGTTTTGCGGCTGCCGGATGCCGGCCCGCTTGCGCTAAGGATGTTGTTTGCAATAGTTTTCACCAGTAAAAATCGGGGAGGAAAAATTATTGCGGGCAAGGTAAGCACGCTGCGGAATTTCATGCAAACTTTCCCCCGATATTTTTTTGGGTTTAGCCTCCCCCCGGTCCCCTCCAAAAGAGGGGAGGAGCCTCGCACCCCCTCCTTTGGAGGGGGCCGGGGGAGGCTAAAACTCGGAATTAGCTCATCACTACAATTCGTTACAATCAGAAATTCTAATTTAATGGGCCATAAAAGGCCCTTTTCNNCGAAAAATTTTTTCGGCAATACAACTGCTATTTCCTCAAAAATTTTCCCCCGCTTTATCACAGCCTCTTGTTTTGCACACGACACCGAGGATTTTGGCCTGTCCAGCCCGCCAAGTCCGAAACAACTCTCCTACCAGAGCAAATACTCGCTATCTTCGCCGCCGATTTGCCGGATGGCTCTTCTTTGCCATGTTATTATAGCATAGATTGGCCCGTTCTGCCGGAAATCGAAGGCGTTGGATGAAACAATCACGGAAAAGCAAAAAGACATTTTTCTTCAGCGACATTGAAGGTTCCACCCGGCTGGCGCAGCAATTGGGCGAATCCTACGCGTTGGTACTGGAGCGGCACCGCACCGTCGTGCGCATGGGCCACAACAAGTTCAACGGACGGGAAATTGACACCTCCGGCGACGGCTTCTTCATTGTATTCGAACAGCCTGCTCAAGCTGTGGCTGCTGCCGTCGCCATCCAAAAAGACTTTGCCTCAAAAAGCTGGGCAAGGGATGCGGGCCTGAAATTGCGCATCGGCATCCACTACGGGGAAGCACTTGCCACGGAATCCGGCTATACTGGCCTCGAAGTTCACCGCGCCTCACGAATTTGCAACATCGGGCACGGGGGGCAGGTGCTCATTTCAAAAAAAGTAAAGGACAAAGTGAAGGATGACCTGCCAACGGGGGTATCCCTAAAAGAAATAGGCAGGGTGCAGTTGAAGGATTTCGAGCAGGCCGACAACCTCTACCAACTCATCATTCCCGGCATCGAGTCCGAGTTTCCACCCCTGCGCCTTGGCCCTTCCAAACCCAACGTCGCCGTGATGCCCTTCACCAACCTCAGTGAAGACCCGGAACAGGATTATTTTTGCGAAGGTATCTCGGAAGAAATCATCCTGGCACTTGACAACACGGCCGGGCTTGACGTGGTGTCGCGTTCGTCCTCTTTTGCCATGAAAGGCAAGCCGCTCGACGTGCGGGAAAAAGGGCGGCAACTGAACGCCTCTGCCGTACTGGAAGGGACTGTCCGCAAACAAAACGAACAGCTCCGCATCACGGTCGAATTGGTGGACACGGACACCGGCACCAACATCTGGTCGGGTCGGTTCGACCGCAAGATCGAAGATGTTTTCGACCTGCAGGACGAAATAGCCCAGAGCATCGTCAAGGCGCTGGAACTCAAACTAGTGCCCGAACGCGAACACGGCATCCGCAACCGCCAGACCAGCAACGTGGAGGCTTATGATTATTACCTCCGGGGCAGGCATTATTACTACCAGTTCAGCCTGAGTGCAGTGAAACTGGCCCTGCCCATGTTCAAAAAAGCCATCGAAATTGACGAAGAGTACGCTCTGGCTTACTGCGGCTTGGCGGATTGTTACTCCTACCTATATATGTATGACACCAGTTCCGAGGACAACCTCAAGGAGGCCATACTTGCCAGCCTGCAAGCGCTGGAACTTGCCCCTTTGCTTGCCGAGGCCCATGCTTCCAGGGGCGTGGCTTTGACCATCAGGAAACAATACAGAAAAGCAGAGATATCCTTCGAGAAAGCCATCGAACTCAACCCCTCGCTTTATGATGCTTGGTATCACTATGGCAGAGCTTGTTTTTCGCAGGGTAAAATGGACAAGGCCGCCCGCCTGTTCGACGAAGCCAGCCGCCACCGACCCGATGATTACCAATCGGTTTTTCTAGCGGCACAGGCATACGAAAAACTGGGCATCAAAAAACTGGCCGCCAAAGCACGGCAGCGGGGCATCGCCATTGCAGAAAAACGCCTCCAGCACAACCCCGGCGACCTGCGCGCCCTCTACCTCGGCGCCAACGCACTGGTGGCCATGGGCGAAACCGAACGTGGCCTCGACTGGCTGCGCCGGGCTTTGGCTCTCGAACCGAACGACCCCATGCTGCTGTACAATGCAGGCTGCATTACGGCCATGCTCGATATGCAGGACGAAGCCTTTTTCTATCTTGAAAAAAGTTTTGCCGCAGGCCTGAAGCAACGCGGTTGGTACGAAAACGATGGCAACCTCGACAACCTCCGCAGCCACCCCCGGTTCAAAGCGCTGCTTAAAAGAATGGAGTGAACATATTGTGGCAACCACCCTCCAATCAGTAACCTCATACTCTCCAATCATCTGAAAATCAATTGCGTTGACCCTCGTCAACCCTTATTATTTATTGCGAAGCAAAACCTGTCAGGGCAAAAACGATCAGCATTGTGCCCTGAATAAGTGACATTACAGCAATGGCAAGAAAAAATTATGGTAGTACATGGTGGGGCCAGCAGTGGCTCAATGCCCTGTCCAACATTGATTTCAGCAACCGCCTGCCACGGGGCCGCAGTTATGCCAATACGGGAAAGGTACTTTCCGTGGAAACCCAAGCCAGCCGGATCATGGCAAAAGTGCAAGGCACAAGGCCAAGTCCGTACAGGGTCCAGATAAACATTCCCCCTTTTACCGAAGACGAAAAAACGCGCCTCGTGGACGAAGTGGCCCGCAACCCTGCACTCGTCGCCCGCTTGCTCAACCGGGATTTGCCGCCCGAACTCCTCGAATTTGCCGAAATTCACGGCATAAGGGTCTTTCCCAGAACATGGAAAGACTTCGGCATGAACTGCTCCTGCCCCGATTGGGCCGTGCCCTGCAAACACCTCGCCGCCACCATCTATACCGTTGCGGACGAAATAGACCGCGACCCCTTCCTCGTTTTCAACGTGCATGGGCTTGACCTGGTGAAAGAACTGGAACAGCGGAAAATCCACATCGCCGAAAGCAAAGAAGAGCGCATTGTCAAAACCGGCGATTTGCTCGCCGATTCTTTTTTTGAAAAAAACGGCCAGAAACTGCCCGAACCCCCACCGCCGCCCGATTTCACGACCATCCCCTCGATGGGCTACGATATACAGACCCTCTTCCGGCCCAACCCCCTTTTTTTTCACGGCGATTTTAAAAATGTGGTGGAAAAACTTTATGCCGGAGCCGCCAGGGAAGCCAAAAAACGCCTCAACGGTGAATTTGTGCCCCTCAAACTGGACTTCGAGATCGGCCAGGAAGACCGCCCCCAGTTGGTATTCGATCAGCAGCTGTATTTTCACAAGCTGAAGATTTTTGATAAAAAAGGTGGGGAAAAAGAAACCTCGACACCCAGCGGACTGGCCCAAACCCTCCTCTTGTGGGACCCCGACACCTTGCCGAGAACCCATCCGGTTACTGCCTTCCTGTACGACGTGTTCTATTTCTCGTTGGCTTTGGCAAAACAAGGGGCCATCATGCCGCAACTGCTGGAATGTTCGCCCGGCAAGTACCGCATCCGGTGGCTGCCCGCAGTCATACACGAGGCGGTGAAGTCGCTTTTCGATGGGTTGGCCCAAAGGCTTCCTGCCGGTCTCCTCGCTGTGCAGTCGGGCAAGTCGGTCCGCTACCAAACACCGGCAGAGGCGCTGAACACGATATGTGCCATGTTTATCGGCCAGTGCGTAGAGGAAACGGCAGGGACCGACACCTACGAGCCGCTCGTGTCCATGTTCAAGGACACGGTGACAGGCCCTCCGGTCAGTTTGCCCGATCCCAATGTGCCGCAGTTGCTCCAGCTTTGGCTCAACAACTTCTACCTCGCCCACAAGGACTTTGTGCCCCTGATAAAAGTGGAAGAACTCGGCAGCAGTTTCGCCGTTGACCTCATGGTGGAGTACCGCCCCGATCCCCTGATGCCGCCCTTGCCCCTGGAACACATTTTATCGAAGGAAAAATACGAACACGTCCGCTACGACGTGTTGAAGGATGTGATGCTCCTGGCCGAGTTTTTCCCGAAGCTTTCCGAAATAGTGGAACAGGGAGGGCAAGAGCGATTGGTGTTCGACAGCGCCCGTTTCGTGGAGGTTTTGTTGAAAATGCTGCCGGCGGTTGGCTTGTTCGGCATCAGGATATTGCTGCCAAATGCGCTCAAGCACCTGGTGAGGCCCCGCGCAACGCTGATGGCCAAACGTTCGCCTTCCAGGGACGAAGGTGCGTTCCTGAGCATGGACGACCTGGCGCGCTTCGACTGGCAGATCGCCCTGGGCGATGACCTGCTGTCCGTGCATGAATTCGAGAAAATGGTCACCAATCTCAACGGAATCGTCAAGCTCCGGGATCGCTACATCCTGCTGGACGAGGAGGAACTCATCAAGCTGTTCGACAAACTCGAAAACCCGCCGGTGCTCGACAGGTTCCAGGCCCTCCAGGTTTTGCTTGCCGGCGAATACGAAGGCGTAAAAATCGGCCTGTCGCCGGAGGCTGCCGAACTTATCCGCCAGCTTGTGCAGCCAGAGGGAGTGCCCTTGCCCACGGGGCTGCGCGCAACGCTACGGCCCTATCAGGTAGCCGGTTATGGTTGGATGTTGAAAAATACCCGATTAGGTTTTGGCAGCCTCATTGCCGACGACATGGGCCTCGGCAAAACGCTCCAGGTCATTGCCGCTTTGTTGAAATTCAAGGAAGAAGGCCGCCTGGACAAACAAAAAGCCCTCGTCGTCGTGCCAACTTCCCTGCTCACCAACTGGCGAAAGGAAATCGAGAAATTCGCCCCTTCGCTGAAAGCTGCCGTCTATCACGGCCAACGGCGCTCGCTCGAAGTCGCCGACCCCGATGTCATCATCACCACCTACGGGATTGCCCGCAGCGAAGTCGAGCTTTTGAAAAAGATGGACTGGTACTGCACCATCATTGACGAGGCCCAGAACATCAAGAATCCCGGAGCGGCGCAGGCAAAAAGCGTGAAAGCCATATCGGCCCCCGTGCGTATCGCCATGAGCGGCACGCCCGTGGAGAACCGCCTGTCGGAGTTCTGGAGCATCATGGACTTCACCAACAAGGGCTATCTCGGCTCACCCAAGCAATTCATGGATGTTTTTGCCAAACCCATACAGCGGGAACACGACCAACACCAGGCCGAACTTTTCAAAAAAATCACGGCTCCGTTCATCCTGCGCCGCCTCAAGTCGGACAGAAGCATCATCGCCGACCTGCCCGACAAAATCGAAAACAACAGCTACGCCAGCCTCACCCCTGAACAAGCAGCCCTCTACGAGAGCGTGGTGCGCCAGGGCATGGGCAATATTTTCAGCGAAGAAGATGAAATAAAGCGGCAGGGCCTCGTGCTGAAAATGATCACCGCCCTCAAGCAAATCTGCAACCACCCGTACCAATTCATGAAAAAAGGAGACCGCTCGCCCGAATTTTCCGGCAAGGCGGCCCTGCTCCTCAGTTTGCTCGACAACATCTACAACAATGGCGAGAAAACCCTCATTTTCACCCAATACCGTGAAATGGGCGACCTGCTCACGGATTTCCTGACAGATACCTTCGGCAAAGACCCCCTGTTCCTGCACGGCGGCTGCTCCCGAAAACAACGCGACGACATGGTCAACACTTTTCAGGACGACCCCTTTGCCGATACGCTCATCCTTTCGCTCCGGGCCGGCGGCACGGGCCTCAACCTCACCGCTGCCACCAACGTCGTCCACTACGACCTCTGGTGGAACCCCGCCGTGGAAGCACAAGCCACCGACCGGGCCTACCGCATCGGCCAGCGCAAAAACGTGATGGTCTGGCGGCTGATTACCCAGGGCACTTTCGAGGAGAAAATTGACGAAATGCTGAAAATGAAAAAAGACCTCGCCAACCTGACGGTCGCCACAGGGGAAAAATGGATCGGCAACCTGTCCAACAATGATTTGAAACAATTGGTAGAACTGGCGAACTGACAACTTTTTTACCTTTGCGCCCATGCCCAGAATCATGGCCATAGATTACGGCACCAAACGCACCGGCATTGCCGTCACCGATCCCTTGCAAATTATTGCATCGGGGCTGACAACCATTCCCACGTCGGAGGCGTTCGAGTTCCTGTCTAAATATGTCCAAGAGGAGGAGGTGGAGAAAATCGTCGTCGGCGAACCGCTCTACCCCGATGGAAACCCGGCACAGATCGCACCACTCGTGAAGGGATTCGTCGGCAAATTGAGGAAGCTGTTTCCCGGCATCAAGGTCGTCACGCACGATGAGCGCTTCACCTCGGTGGATGCCAAAGCGGTCATCCTGCAAAGCGGCATCGGCAAAAAGAAACGCAGGGACAAGTCGCTCATTGACAAAGTGAGCGCTGCCCTCATCCTGGAAGATTATTTAAAAAGCATTGGTAAATTTTAGCCGTTGGGTTTCGTTCAAAGCACATTTCAAAGAACCCTGCCCGGCGAGCAACGCACAACAAAATGATCCTGCCCATTTACGCTTATGGCCAACCGGTTTTGAAAAAAGTGGCCGAAGACATTGCCCCCGACTACCCTGGCCTGCAAGAGTTGATAGCCAATATGTGGGAAACCATGTACCACGCCGAGGGTGTCGGTATCGCCGCGCCACAGGTCGGCCTGCCAATCCGCCTTTTTGTCATTGATACCCACCCCCGCGAGGACGATGAGAAAAAGGAAGAGAAAAAAGAGCCTAAGGAACCGCCCATCAAAAAGGTGTTCATCAACGCCCGCAAGGTCGAAGAGAACGGCTCGCCCTGGACCTTCGAAGAGGGCTGCCTCAGCATTCCCGACATAAGGGGCGACGTGGACAGGCCAGAACGCATCCGCTTGCGCTACCTCGACGAACATTTCACGGAACACGAGGAGGTCTTTACCGGCGTGACGGCCCGCGTGGTGCAACATGAGTACGACCACATCGAGGGCATCTTGTTCACCGAACGATTGAAGCCACTCAAAAAACAGCTCGTCAAGCGCAAACTCGAAAAAATTCGCAAAGGAGCCGTCAAGACGGACTACCGCATGAAGTTCGCCGTCAGGAAATGACGAATGTTTTCCGTACCATACTACCCCCCGTTCCCGGCGCGGTGAGCATACACCATGCCCATCGGACGCTCTGCGTCGGTTCCTGTTTTGCAGAGCATATCGGCGGACGATTGCATGCATTGAAGTTTCCGGTGCTGCTCAATCCCTTTGGCATCGTTTACAACCCCTCCTCGGTCGCCCGCTCGCTGGAACAATTGCTTGGCACAGAAACATACCACCCCGAACATCTGTTTGAAAATCAGGGAGTTTGGCACAGCTTCGACCATCACGGCCGCTTTTCCCATCCCAATAGCAACACGGCGCTGGACAATATGAACCGCTCCCTTGCCGCAGCCAGGCATTTTTTGGCGAAAGCCGACCGGCTCATCGTCACGCTGGGCACGGCCAACGTGTTTGTTTTGAAAAAAACGGGAACAGTCGTTGCCAACTGCCATAAGGTGCCGGGGGATTCGTTTGACCGCCGCCGCCTGAGCATTGCCGAAACGACGGATGCGTTGCTGCCCGTTTTTGAAAAACTGAAGGAACGGCTGCCTGCACTGGAAATCATCGCCACGGTCAGCCCCGTGCGGCACCTGCGCGATGGCCTTGTGGAAAACCAGCGCAGCAAGGCCGTGCTGCTGCTCGCACTGGAAGCCATCAACCGCCAACTCCCCTACGTCCACTATTTTCCCGCATACGAACTCTTGCTCGACGACCTGCGGGACTACCGCTTCTACGACTCCGACATGACCCATCCGGCTCCGCTTGCCGTGGACTACATCTGGGGCTATTTCCGGGATGCTTTTTTCGATGAAAAAACAAAGGCCCTCTGTGGGCGCATCGAACACGTGCTTGCGGCAGCAGCACATCGGCCATTCCACCCCGAATCGGAGGGGCACCGGCGTTTTATTGAAAAAACATTGGGGGAAATGGATGCGTTGGAGCGAACACATCCGGGCCTCGATTTTTCCCAAGAAAGGGCGCTCCTCGGTCACGCCGGACGATAACGGGCCATTTCTACAATTTCCAAATTCGATACTTTCCCTGCTTCTACTTCAAATCGTATCAGGGTTTTTACCCGATGAAAACCCTCGTTGCCGCAGGCTCCGGGATTGATGTGCAGCAGGCCGATTTGCGGCTCTACCAATTTCAAACACCCATGCCCTACCTTTGTTCCAAATGACACACAACCACCATCCATCGCAAGCCAAACTGATACTTGTGGCGGGCCTGCCTGCCTCCGGCAAAACCTGGTTTGCCAGGGCACTGGCCGAACAGCTTGGGGCCGTCCACGTCAACAGCGATCGGGTGCGCTCGGAATTGGGCCTGCGGGGGCAGTACGATGCAGCTTCCAAGCAGCGGGTCTATGATGCCATGATCGAAAGGGCGGATGCGGCGCTGGCCGAGGGATTGACCGTGATCACGGACTCGACTTTTTTCAAAAATGAACTGCGCCGGCCCTGGGTCAACCTGGCAGCGAAGCACAATGCCCGCTGGCATTTTATCGAAATAAAAATACCGGAACAAACAGCCCGCCAACGGCTGCAAATAAAGCGGGAGGACAGCGAGGCCGATTGGGAGGTCTATCTGCAAATAAGCGCCGAGTGGGAGGCCATCGAACCTCCTCACCTCGTGCTGGATTCGGAAAGTCTCCCGCTGGAAGACATGGTAAAAGAGGCCATTCAATATTTATCGCTACGTCCATGACACAACAGGAAATCACGGCATTGTTGGGCGAGGGTCGTTTCCCCGAAGGGCAGACGGCGCAGGAACTCATCGAAACCCACGCCTCTTGGGTCGTTCTGACCGATGCTTATGCCTTCAAGATAAAGAAGCCCGTGAAGTTCAGTTTCCTCGATTTCTCCACGCTCGAACGGCGGCGGGTTGCCTGCGAGGAGGAAGTGCGCCTCAATCGGCGGCTGACGGACATCTACCTGGCTGCCGTGCCCATCGTGTTTCACAACAATAAATATGGTATCGGAATGGACGGCGAGCCGATGGATTATGCCGTGCAGATGCGGCGGGTGGACAGGGAAAGGCAGATGGATCTGCTGCTGCGCAAGGGCCTCGTGACGGATGCCGATGTGGAAGCAGTGGCGACGGTGCTGGCGGATTTTCACCAAAAGGCGAGGGTCATCTCACAGCCGTTCGACGAAGCGGCGGCCCGTGCCGATTTTGCCGATCTGCTTTCGGTGGAAAAGGTGCTGACCGAACGGGCGGGTGTTGATTTTGGCACCTGGATACCCCATTGGGTCGAGTTGGCGGGTGCGGTCATGGAAAAATATAACCTCCGGTTCCAGGAGCGGGTGAAGGAGGGCTTCATCCGGGAGGGGCACGGCGACCTCCACGCCCGCAACATTTTTTTATTGGAAAAACCAGTCATCTTCGATTGCATCGAGTTCAGCGAACACCTGCGGGTGAACGACGTGCTGAGCGAACTGGCCTTCCTCGCCATGGACCTCAAACGCTTTGGCCGCAAGGATTTCAAGGGGATTTTGATAAAAAAATACAGCGAAATATTCCCTTGCTTCCGCCAGCAAATGGACTACATCATCTTTCAGTATTACCTGCTCTACCGGGCCTCCGTTCGTTTGAAAGTGGCAGCCCTGCAATTGGCAGAAAGGAATCATCCAGATGAGGAAGCATCTTTGCTCAAAGAGATACACGCCCTCGCAGCGCTGTGCGGTCGTTATGCAGGGAAATTGGAAGAAATGTCGGAATTGCGGCCTCACCAGGGTTTTACTTCGTAGGGATACCTCACCTGATACTCCCTTTTCACCAGCTTGACCGTCATTTCCCGAAGTTCGTCGAGGCCCTCCCGATTGAGGGCTGAGATGAAGATGTTGTCGTGTTCGAACTGGTTTTTGAGGTTTTGCTTGAGTTCCCGTTCAATTTCCTGTTTTGTTTCCGCATCGAGGAGTTTGTCGAAATACAGTTCCCGGTAGGCATCTATTTTATTGAAAACCAACAGGGTAGGCTTGTTGCGAGCGCCGAGTTCCTCCAGCGTTTCATTGACGGTGTTGATGTGTTCCTCGAAGCGGGGGTGACCGATGTCCACCACGTGGAGGAAGATGTCGCTCTCGCGCACTTCGTCGAGGGTGGATTTGAAACTCTCGACCAGGTGGTGGGGCAATTTGCGAATAAAGCCAACGGTATCGGATAGCAGGAAGGGCACGTTGTCGTACACGACCTTCCGCACGGTGGTATCGAGGGTGGCGAAGAGTTTGTTTTCGGCGAATACGTCCGATTTGCTCAATACGTTCATCAGGGTTGACTTGCCGACATTGGTGTAGCCGACGAGGGCGACCCGGATATGCTCGCCCCTGTTTTTGCGCTGGGTGGTTGCCTGGCGGTCAATTCTTTCGAGTTGTTTTTTCAAAAAGGCAATCTTATCGCGCACGATGCGTCGGTCGGTCTCGATTTCTTTTTCGCCGGGGCCACGCATCCCGATGCCGCCCCTCTGGCGTTCGAGGTGGGTCCAAAGGCCCCGCAGACGGGGCAGGAGGTACTGCAACTGTGCCAGTTCAACTTGGGTTTTGGCTTGTGCGGTCTGTGCCCGGCGGGCAAAGATGTCTAGGATGAGGGAACTGCGGTCCACGATCTTTACCTTAAGCTCCGATTCGAGCGCGGAAACCTGTTTCCCGGAGAGGTCGTCGTCGAAGATGACCATGTTGACTTCCTCGTGTTCATCCACGTATTTTTTTATTTCCGCCAGTTTCCCCGATCCGATGAAGGTACGCGGATGCGGGTTGGGCAGTTTCTGTATGTATCGGCGGTCGGTTTTGGCACCTGCGGTCAGGGCCAAAAATTCCAGTTCGTTCAGGTATTCCTGCACTTGCTCCTCCGTCTGCATCCCATAAACGACCCCCACGAGAACGGCGTGCTCGTCTTGTCTAAACCCCTTGCTTTGCTGTGTGCTGACGTTCCACTCTTTATTCATGTCGCTGTGTCTGCCGTTGTCCGTTGTTCGTTGTCCGTTGTCCGTTGGGGGGCAACCTTCATTTCCAAAACCTGCTCACTGCCCATTCATGCGAATAACGGGTATGAATTTCGAATAAATTAGCAATCAGGCGATTAGGTTCCCGAAGTTGATAAAACTTCGGAAATCTGGGTCCTTGCCCATTATTCGTATCATCAGGATACCGTTTGAGGTTGCCCAAACCCATCAAACAGCCCCTGCGACGGAACGGATTCCTAAAGGAATGAAAAAAATGGCCCATCAAACCCCTCAATAAGCCGCCGCAGCCATGTACCGCTCAGCAGTTTCCCTGTAAAGTCCGCCCTGGAGTTTTTCCTTGACCGCTTTGAAAGCGGTGATGGTTTCCTCGATGTCCTGCATGGTATGGGCTGCTGTCGGTATGAGGCGAAGGATGATCATGCCTTTGGGTATGACGGGATAGGCGACGATGGAACAGAACACGCCGTGATTTTCCCGCATGTCGTAGACCATGGCCATGGCCTCGCCGACTTCACCGTGCATATAGACAGGCGTCACGCAACTGTTGGTATTGCCGATGTCGAAACCGGCGGATTTAAGGCTGCCTTGAAGTGCCGCCACGTTGTCCCAGAGTTTCTTGCGGAGTTCGGGTTTGTTGCGCAGCAACTCCAGCCGTTTGAGCGCGCCGATGACAATGGGCATGGGCATCGATTTGGCGAAGATTTGCGAGCGCATGTTGAAGCGCAGATGCTTTATCATAAACTTCTCACCGGCGAAAAAAGCACCGATGGAGGCCATGGATTTTGCGAAGGTGGAAAAATAAACGTCCACGTCGTCCATGATGCCCTGCTCCTCGCAGGCCCCGGCTCCCGTGGGGCCGAGCATTCCGAAGCCATGGGCATCGTCCACCATGAGGCGGAACTGGTATTTTTCTTTCAGGGCTGCTATCTCGCGCAGTCTGCCCTGATCTCCCCTCATGCCAAACACGCCTTCCGTGATGACGAGGATGCCGCCGCCTGTTTCTTCGACTATCTTGGTGGCACGGGCCAGGTTCTTGTCGAGGCTCTCAACGTTGTTGTGTTCAAATGCGAAACGCTTGCCGTGGTGGAGGCGAACGCCGTCCACGATGCAGGCGTGGGATTCGGAATCATAGACCACCACATCGCGGCGGCCCAGCAGGCAGTCAATAGCGGAAAAAATACCCTGATAGCCGTAGTTGACGAGCAGGACGGATTCTTTTTTCACAAAATCGGCCAGTTCCTGTTCGAGTTGGTCGTGGTATTTGGTGGCACCGCTCATCATGCGGGCACCCATGGGGTACGCCATGCCCCAGTCTTTTGCGGCTTGGGCATCCGCCTCCCTTACTTCGGGATGATTGGCCAGACCGAGGTAGTTGTTGATGCTCCAGCAGATGACTTCTTTGCCTTGGAAAATCATGCGGTTGCCAAGTTCCCCTTCGAGTTTGGGAAACATGAAATAGCCGTCGGCCACTTCGGCGAACCTGCCGAGGGGGCCGGGGTTCCTGAATTTTTCAAATAAATCCATGTGCGTTAAGGAAATGGTGAATGTTGAAGGATAGCGGGTTTGCGTGCACCCGCTCACTGTTCTTCCCGCTTGTGGCGAGGCCGCAAAGGTAATATTCTTAATCTGGTTTTGCGCAAACCAAAAAAGTTGAGAGGGGTTGAGTGGGTTTATTTCTCAACCTCCAACCCCTCTCAACCATGCAGCAGTATGCACGATTGCGGTGCCGTACAAATGTCCGTTGTCAATTGCCCCTGATTTCCTTGAGCCGCCGGTTGATTTCATCCACCAGTTCTTTCTGGATCTCGATTTTTTTGGTCGTGTCGCTTTGCTGTTCCTCGTTCTTGAGGATGTTTTCCTTGGCCTGTTCGATCCGTTTTTCAGCGTCGGCAATATCCTTGTGGTAGCCGGTATTCTGGCGGGCGAGTTTGTCCATATCGCTTTCCAGTGATTTAAGTTTTTTGTTGGCTTCGGCCAGTTCGCTGCGGGTGTGTTCCACCTTGCAGGTATGGGCGAATTTCAGGAGCATTTTTTCAGCCTCGGCGTATTGGGCTTTCCTGTTGGAGGAGAGATATTCGCCGCCGAGGTCGAACCAGACGATATGTTCTACATAGCCGTCCATGCCGGGGTCCGAACGGGAGTATATGTCAATAGGGTTGACCCCGTTGATGCCCACGATTTCGGCAGAGGTGAGGTTTTCTTTGCCGCCTTTTGCCCGTTTGGTTTTGCCTCCATAGTCTTTCATAAAATCCTTCCAGACCTTGTCCACCAATTTAGCATCGGTCACTTCCAGGACGACCATCAAAGCCGGCATCATGCCGTTGACCATTTGCCCTTCGGTCTCTACGACCCGTGCTGCCGCCAGTGGGGCGGGGCTTTCCATTTCGAGTACCTGGCCCGCAAGGGCAATGTGCGCCAGGAGAAAAGCAGCGATGAGGAGTTTTTTCATGATGAGGATGAGTTGAGTGAATGATTGAGCCGTTGGCCATGAGCAGTTGACCATGGCGAATGGCGATAGTTATTGGTTTTACATTGCGGGTTGGGAGAGCAGGGCATGGTTGAGCACTGGCAACAATGCACCTGCGACGATTTCGTGGCCCAACTCGTTCCAGTGGCAGGCATCCACTGAACGAACGACAAGTTTCTGCTCGATGCGGGCCTTGTCAATGGCACGGGCCGGGGCATCGTAAAACGCAAAACCAGTTTCTTCGAAGATGCGCCTGAACTCGTCCAGTTGGGGTTGATAGGTGTCGGCAGAGAAACCGATGAGGGCAGTGCCCTCTGGCAAACGCTCCCTCACGCTCGCAATGATTTGTTCTGTCGTGCGCACTGAGCGGTCGAAGCGGGGATAGTCCCGCTTTTGGGTAGCGATGTAGTATTCGCCCACCCGATGCGGCTCGCCCGTTATCTTTTCTGTTAAAACCAGCAGGCGTTCATCCAGCCATTTGCAAAAAACAGACACTTCGCAGGCCCGTTGCCAAAGCGAAAGCGGGCGGCGGTAAAAGATTTTTCCCTGCTCTGAAAGGTAAGGCCGGCGTTCGCCCACCTTGTATCCACAGGCAATCTCCAGTGAGGCGTGGTTGTCAATGAAATCATTGCTGCACACCTCCCAAACGACGATGCCAGGCCGAAGCCTGTCCACCCATTGATCAAATACAAAAAACTCCTGCAAAGTGCCGAATCCGGCATGGCCATAGGCAAAGACCTCGGCATCGAGGCTGTCGCCCAAGATGTCGAAAAACGACATTCCATTGGAAACCTCGATGCTCGCAGTGAAGGAATCTCCAATAAAAAGAATGCGGGGCTTCCCGTTAGTCGTATCGCCGAAGGTTTTGAAGCCGTTTTCGTCGTAGCGGAGAGAAAGGGGGTACTCCGTGCCGTCTTCGCTGCGCATGATGCCGTCAAAAGTGTATCCTGGCGTCATCTTCCACCCCAGGAGGGCATCCCTTTGGGCAGTGTCGTAAGGCGGTATGGGTTTGGGTTTTTCATAAAACTCCATACAGCAGTTGCGGAAATACACCTCACCGACTGCTGCGAGGACAAGGGAAAAAAAGAACAGGATCACCAACGTGAATTGGATTTTCCGGTGAAGGGGTAGCGGCTTGCGGTCAGTTTGCGGCGAAGTGTCCGGCATGGCGATTTGTTTTTCTGCAAAGGTAGGGCTTGTTTGCGTTTTAGCTTCCGGTGAAAAAACACTCCTTTTTTGATATGGAACGTGTCCGAAATGGGCATCTTATTTCGGATACGTTCCTAAGTGGTCAGTCAATCAA
>JRYF01003485.1_pt1 | contig 20679 bp, 17 predicted proteins | sample 235331 | NCBI WGS metagenome assembly JRYF01 (sample SAMN03074217, study PRJNA261475) | activated sludge metagenome | biome: Wastewater Treatment Plant; feature: Wastewater; material: Activated sludge; isolation source: activated biomass of a wastewater treatment plant treating hydrocarbon... ...
CTCCACGAGAAAGGCGGCAAGCGGCACGAAGTCCCCTGCCATCACAACGCCGAAGCGTATCTCGACGCCTATCTTGAAGTGGCTGCGATCGCCGGCGACAAAAAGGCCCCGCTCTTTCAGAGCGTGGGCAAGGACCGTCGGCTAACCGGGAAGCCGATGCACCGGCTGGACGTGCTCCGCATGATAAAGCGGCGGGCGAAGGATGCCGGCCTGCCCGAATCAACGTGCTGCCACACGTTCCGAGCGACCGGGATCACCGCCTACCTCGAAAACGGCGGCACCATCGAGAACGCCCAGGCGATCGCGTCGCATGAATCGCCACGCACAACGAAGCTCTACGACCGCACGAGCGATGAAATCACGCTCGACGAGGTCGAGCGAATCGCAATTTGAAGAACTCCCGAATATCGCGGAGCGGCCAATGTCGTCCTTGACCCTGGTCGCGTCTTGGGCGATGTTCGTACCGAAACCCCCTAAAGTGACTCCGGCCAAGAGCCTGGGCCCTGGAAGCGAAGCCGATGAGAACAAACGAGACGACCACCACGAAGCGTTCTTCCGGCAGGAGTCGCTCAGGCAAGCCAGCGACTCACAATGGAAACGGCGAATTCCCTAAGCGGAACGGGACCCCGCCTCCCGTAGCCCGACTCTCTGGGAAAAAGTTGATAGCGTTTGGCTGGTACGGTGGAAAGTTCTCGCACCTAGACTGGCTACTCCCCCTCCTGCCGCCCTGTCATCATTATTGCGAACCATTCGCCGGCTCCGCGGCCGTGCTCTTGAACCGCCCCCCATCGCCGATCGAGACGTACAACGATCTGGACGGAGAGGTCTGCAACTTCTTCCGCGTGCTCCGGAAACAAAAGAAGCAGCTTGTCGAGCTCATTGCTTTGACGCCATTCTCTCGGGAGGAGTTTTCGGTCGCATGCCAGCTCGACGGGAAACTGAGTTCCCTTGAGCGAGCACGACGGTTCTATGTGCGAGCTCGTCAAGTTCGGACCGGCCTCGCTCAGACCGCCAGCATCGGCAGGTGGGCTAACTGCAAGAACACAAGTCGAGCAGGAATGAGCGGCGTGATAAGCCGGTGGCTGGGCGGCGTCGAAGCCTTGCCAGAAATTGGTGAACGGCTGCTGCGTGTACAGATCGAGAATAGGCCCGCCATCGACGTAATCCGGCTATACGATTCAGAAGACACACTGTTCTACTGCGACCCGCCGTACGTCCACGACACGCGAGGGGATTCAAAGGCTTACGGCCACGAAATGACCGACGATCAGCATCACGAGCTTGCCGAGGTCTTGAACTCGGCGAAGGGCAAGGTTGCGATTTCAAACTACGATTGCTCCCTCATGGATCGGCTGTACCCAAAGAAGCGGTGGCAGAAGGTTACGGGACCGAGTCGGACCATCCATTCAACAAAGGATGTCAGAAGCGAGGTCTTGTGGGTCAATTACGATCCGGCCCGCATCGACACTCAGCAAACGCTCCTGGGATTCGCGTAATGCCAACACCCTCCGCCCGGCTATCTGAAATCCTTCAGCGTGCCGTCGCCCTCGGGGCGGTTCCCGCTGTCACTGATGCAGCAATTCGCCAAAGAATCGAATTCGTGTGTCGGTGTTTGAGCAACCGGGCCGGCGTTCGCCTTCTCATGGCTTGCATGCTCGCCAAGCTCGACCGACCAGAAGTCGATCCACGAAAACCATACACTGAAATCGGTGGACCGGATTGTTTTTCCGGTCGCACTTACGACGAACAATATTTGACGCACTTCATTAACGAAAACCGCTTGCCTTGCAATCCGACGACCGCGTTCTTAACTCCAACGCTGAGAAATCACGATTCTCCATTGACCACGACAACCGACCTCGTCGGTCGCCCCCGTCAGATGTACAAGGACACACTTCAGACTCTTGACGACGTTGCGAACAACCGCGTCACGGCCGAGTCCGTTCTTATTGAAACCGTCCGCTACTTACTTGCTATCCGCGACGAGCGGCGTGCTCGAATGGATGGGCTTATCGCCTCTCTTCACCGCGACACTGACGCACTCCCATTGTCGAGTGAGGCCATTGTCACACTCATGGAGCAGCACCTTGCATGCAAGAATTCGAGCCGCCTTCCGGTCCTGATGGTGGCGGCAGCTTATACGGCCGCAACACAATCCATCGGAGAGCGAGCACTTCCCCTCCAGGCCCACAACGCGGCCGACGAACAAACTGGGGCAATCGGCGATGTTGAGGTCTGCCTTCTGAATGATGAGAAGCTCTGCACGATTTACGAAATGAAATCGAAGCGAGTGACCATCGACGACATCGACCGTGCTCTTCAGAAAATTGCCGTCCGAACGGCTCGAATCGACAATTACATCTTCGTCACAACGGACAGGATTGATCCAGACGTTCGCGACTATGCTGCCAGCCTTTACGAATCAACGAACGGGACCGAATTCGCCATACTCGACTGCATCGGATTCGTTCGCCATTTTGTGCATTTCTTTCACCGGCGCCGGATTGCGTTTCTCGATGCCTACCAGGCTCTTGTACTCGCCGAACCCGGCAGTGCGGTTAATCAGCCGTTGAAAGAGGCGTTCTTAACTTTGCGGCAGTCGGCGGAGGCGGACGAGTAGGGTCCAGCTTTATTGGGGTTTCACTTGCCTCTCGACCCTCCGCTCCCCCAAACGGTTTAACAATCCGCCGCTTCCACGGCACCGACTCGATCGGCACGCGGTCGAAGCCCGCGGCCGAGCGTGCTCGGTTCACCGCCCGCCAGATGTTGAGCAGTTGAACCCGCACCGGCCGAAAGGGCTGAAGCCGAACGCCGGCGAAGTCGGCCGCGAGCGACTCCGCCGAGCGGTGACACGCCCGCTCCAGGAACCACGCCTTGAGCCGCCGATATTCGGCCGGCTCAATTCGCACGCTCACGCGACCGTTTCGCACCGAAAGCGAGTAGCCGGCAAATCGAATCGGCAGCCGGCGGGCATCCCTGACCTGGCCGGCCTCCTCATCGAAGAACAAGTGCTTTCCGTGCGTCGCGAGCACGAGAAAGAAACGGCCGTGCCGAATGTATTGGAGGTTCGCCGTGCCCGCCCGCTTCCGCCGGCAGCGTTCCTTTTGCCCCACGTCGATGCGGTATTTAGAGATGAGTTTTGCATCGACGGCCGCGGGATCTTTGCCCGCTGGAACGTAGCCGGTGACGTAGAAAAAATAGNNCCCTCGATCGATTCGGCAACGCAGCGATACGCCATGCTCCCCCACCGTCGCAATTTGATGGGGCTTGTTTTATTCGGCACAAGCCCCCGAGGCCGTTTTGCGATTTCGCAGAAGAACCGTGTGGCTTCAAGCAATCGCACACGGCAGCGACGGCACGCGGGACAAGCCCGCTTGCGGGAGCGTTGCAGGCCGACGAGGACTCGGGGGGTGTCACCCCCCTATCGCCCTTTCACGTCGGCCGCCGCTCGACCGCACCGCCCCACCGTTTGTTGGGCCTCAGCCGTCGAGGCGACTCCATCCGCCCCGACCGCGATCGGCTCGCAATTACACTTGGCGGGGTCGGCCGGCCGCGGACAAACTCGATTCCCGAGTTGTCCGCCACCAGTAATAGACCGACCCCTTCCACAAACCTCGACGAAAACCGTTCGTGTGCCAGGCACACGTCCAGTGTTCGCCGTCATTCCGTCGCCACATGCAGCCCGCCCGCCAGGGAGGGACGCGAGTGAACACGCTCCGCTTAACCACAAGACCGGCACCTACCGAGTGCCGGCACAGCCTTCAGAGAGAAACGCTCGTCGCGTCTTTCGTCGTCGCCATCGTCGCGGTTACCAGCCGCGACGCGAACGAGGGTCGCACTGCCCTGCACGACCCTCGCCGGCTCCCGCCGCTTCTACTTGACGCACACTCCCACTCTGCGGGTTTTGAATCACGTCGGCGACCAGGCCGACGCACCGGGTTACCACCCCGGCCCCCGCAGAGCTTCCCGGATTAGTGACCACCTTCACCCTTCCGCTCACGTCGCTAGTCCCTGTCACGGGACGGTCAATCGTCGTATGTCCGCGGCTCCCGCCACGGCATAGTTTCCACGAGCAAAATGCTCGTGATTTCGGCGGGGAGAATCGAGAAGCTCCCGCTTATCCGCCGACGATTGATGTTCGCTGTTTGGCACGTCTTCGGAAGGATTCACCGGCAAGCCCTTGCGGGCCTTTCATGGTTGAGCTTTTCACGGCCCGGCTTACTTCACCGGGTCCCCGAGCCTGGTCCAGGGACAAAGCGTCCCCTTTGGCCCGGTCGCACGTGTCGCCACGTTGCGAGCTCCCCACGCCGGCGATGTTGAACGAACCTAACGGGACTTGCACCCGAATTGCCCGCATGAACGCGGGCTGCGGTCCGAACCCCATCGGTCGGATTACGACGCCGTGCGGCGTCCTCACCGACTTTGGTTGGCCACGGCCCCACCGATCGCCGCAAAAACTTCTGCGGCACCGGCGAGGAATTTCTCCGTCGCCCCGCTTCAGAAATTTGAAGAGCTATTGGATAGAACGTGCAGATTGACTCAGAGGAGCTTTACTTGCACGAGCCTCCATCGAGCCGGACAAGCCACTCTCATGGCATCCGGCTCTACGAGCGAGCGTCGAAATGCGGCTGGTAAGGCCGCGGCCCTTCGTTCGGTTGGTAAGGCCGAACTTGACGGGCGACGCTCCCTCTCTGAATGCCGTCTGAAGTAACGTGTTTGCCGTTACTGACGACCGCGGACCGAAGTCCGCAAGCCGAGGTTACCGTACCGTTCGCACGAAATCACGCGGCCGCCGTAAGCCCCTGACATTCTTGAGACCCCCGCTCGCTCATTTGCTACAGATAACCTTCAGGCTCCCATCCGCGGTCTTTTTGAGCAGAAGCTCTGTCGTGCCAAGGAGCCGAAGGATGTCGTCTCTTGCTTGTGATTTTGCAAGTCCTGGCTGCACGATCGTCACCTCAAACATCAGCCGCGAATGACGAGCCACTTTTTCAAGAATTCGCAGTCCCTGAAAGTCGCCCTTAATGAAACGTGTGTGCCCAGATGCTTGCCACTTCCGCTCGCGTCGCTTCATGTGCTGCACAAGCAGCCCAAGCCCCTTGTGCTTCCACTTCACGCTCTTCTGTGCTTGCCCGCAAACCTCATACAGATCTTTGATCCGTGCCCCAGGCGATGGCTTCGAGGAATATTTGCAGTGAACCAGGCGAAGCAGGACCTTCCCCCCCCCTTCTTTGCGGAGAGCGACGATATCCGCCGCTTCGCCAGCGTCATCGTCGTTAAAAACGACATCGAAGTCGTCACGCAGCCCTTCGATGATTTTGAATTGCACACTGTCCGCCCGTCGTCCGCTTCCTTCTGACTCGATCTTGATGTTTGTGCCTTGCCAATTCTCGACTACCAGCAATCGATCATCGAACGCAGCTTCACACGGTGCCTTCACAAAAAACTGGTTATAGGAAAACGACCCATCGGCGTAGCTTATGATCACTGGGTCCGCCTCGCACCACTGTTCAAACGGCATGCGGTTGCCGCCCCCGATTTTGACATCAACCGTATTCGCTCCCAGCCGGCGGTAGGAAAACGGCGGTTGACCACCACCGCCGATTCGTAACTCGAATCGGGTCTCTTGGTCTTCGGTCACGATATCAAAAATGATCGGGCCGGCATCCTCAGGCTCAACCAGGCGGATATCCACCTCGTGAAGGCGATAATCCCTACCCGCGATGTATAGCACAACTCGCTCTTCGTCTTCTCGGAGAATCCGCTCGCCCCACTCCACCGCCACAGGCACGGCCGCCGGTCGGTCTTTCACTTCAATCGGTCGAAGGAATCCTTTTGTGACTTCGGCGTCCTGGATACTCTCATCACCGAGCTTTCGGCCCACGCCCTCACACCATGTCCGCCAGTCCGCGACAGGCCCACCGTGAGCCGACCACAGCTTCCCCCGGCGTGCCGAGCACCCCTGCGTAATCCGTTCTCCATCCTCATAGCCCCACCCAAAGAGGTTGTTCAGATCGGACTCCGCTTTTTCAACTTGTGAGAGGCCCGCTGAGACTTCGGCTCCGAAATACATTGTGAAAGAAATCGTGCCCGCTTTGGACGCTCCCAGATTCTTGACCATCGGCCTCTCAATGCCGGAGAACACTCGAAAGACACGGGGGCCGTTGACCAGGCTTGCGGACGACCCACAGAGTGCCTTCGCGATTTCCGTCGTGTTCACGACCTTGTAGTCGCTCGCATAAATGAACAGGAGGTGTTGATCCTTCGACCAATGAGCAACGACGAGGTTCCAATAGTGGTCCTTGATATTCTGATACCGCCCCCATCGCACATCCTCTTGTTTTGCAAGCACTGCTATGACAATCCGCTCCTTTTTGCTGGCAGCGGTCCAGGCTTGGCCTTTTTGGGGAAGAGCTTCTGCAAAAGCTTCCGGTCGCCAAAGCAATCCCGTCGAATAGACGACCGTCGAGTAGCCCGGCCTCAGATTCCAAAGAGGTATTTGCTGCGGCAGGTCTCCGGAAAAACTCTCTACGAACTCCTGGAGCGACATTTCACGGGCGATGCGTTGTTCGCTTGACCGACGGAGCAATGCGTTCCAGTCGGGATCTTCAGCGTAAAGTGCCTGCAACTCGTTGTCCACTTGGGGATCAGCCAGGTTTACGACGACTGACGCGTTTCCAACATTGTTCGCAGTTCTCACGAAACGGCCCACGAATTGCAGCGTGATCGGGAGGCTCTTATGCACATCGTGCATCGCCGCTATTTTCAGTTGCGGCAGGTCGAATCCTTCACCGAACATGTTCACGCAGACAAGGATGCGAGACTTCCGCTGCTCCACCTGCCGGCTGTACGCGGCACTCTCGGAAAGTGGCAGCCCCGAATGGATCATCACGGGCTTGTGTTTCTTCCCGATCTTCTCGTACACGGCGAGGACCTCTTTCGCGCGTGGGATGCCATCGACTCTTGCCATCACCAGGTGGTCAAGCCCCTGTTGAAGGTCAGCTTCCAATCGCTCAATCGCACGCTCCGCGATTGCCTTGTCCGCTCGGCCCTCGTCCAGTTCTTCCACGGCTAACAGGTCAATCGGCTTGAAGTATCCCGCTTGTTGGGCACGGCCCAGCGGGTAGTTGTAGATTATCTTGCCCTCAATCTGTTTCTCGTCTTTGCGGTACGGCGTTGCAGTGAATTGCAAGACCGGCTTGCCTTCAAAAAGTGCTTTGACTTTGTTCCAGGTCCGGGCAGCCAGATGATGGGCTTCATCGACAAACAAGTGAGAGCACTCAGCGGCGAGTGCCGAGAGTGCGGTGGCGTCGCTGGACGCCAAGACTGAGACCGTCGCCACGAGCACATTGCACGCATGTGCAAAGGCCCGTGCATCAGCTTCGGATCGCAGACCCGTCCTAACGAATCCGACGCGGGGTAGTGGGATCGTCGCCGGAACGGCTCCGATTTCACGCAGGCATCCAAGTGTCGAGAACTTGCGAAAGGTCTGAGTTCTAAGAGCATCCGTTGGAACAACGACTAGCACCCGCGGACAGCGACAGTAAACCAACGTCGCCAACATTGTCTCTGTCTTGCCCGTACCGGTCGGCATGACGATCGTTGCTGCTTCATCCGAAACGGTCCAATGGGAGGCTATCGCATGGAGAGCTCCCATCTGTGGAGTCCGGAGCCCTACCTTGCCGGCCGCCAGGTCCTCGCTCACAAAACGAAAAACGTCTCTCCACGCCTCTTGAATCTCTTGGATTGTCGTTGGCCCCGTTGCTCCCACATGGGAGAGCCACTTCAGTTTTGCCGACGCATCGAGATGGTCGATTGAACGAAGTGCCGTCAAACACCGAAGCGAATATTCAGGAAGTACCTTCGGGGCTCGCTCCCCTTTCGGGAAAACGACAAGCCGACGCTCAAAGGTCCCTCGGACCGCAAGCGTTTTCCCGTCGCTTGGCGTTGGGGAAACTTCCATGATGCTGGCCGGTTCGATAAGTTGAACGACCGCGTTTCCGCCGAAACGCTCTCGACTTCGCTCGAATGCAGGCACACTTATTTTCATCGTCGCCCTGCCTCCTACAGCAGTCCTGCCACCATTATGCCTCAGTCTGCCTAGATGTGATCAATTGTTTCATTCTCGCTGCTTCAACCTCCCCCACCGCTGTGTCCCACCGTTCCCGCGTCCAGTCTTGCCGATGTTGCCGCAACACGTAAAACGGGTCGCCCGCGAGCCGGTGCTTTTGTACGACGTTTCGCACGGCAATCACGGTGCGGGCGTCTTCGGATAGCACAATGGGCGGGAGCTTCGGACGCTCAAAAGCCGGCTCCGGCTCCCGCTTTGTCGTGTCCCCGTAGAAATGCCGCTTCAATCGCTGGTTCGCTGCGTCCTCGTCGTCGTTCGTGCAAAAGTGCCAGAGCTTCTTGCGAACGATGTGGACGAACAACCCACAGGCGTTCCGCGTGCCCTTCACGAGGGCGTGTTCCGCCGCCGTGACGAATCGCAGGCGGTCGTAATCGCTCGACGTGACCATGCCGGCGTCTCTCGCCTGGTCGAATAAGGTCAGGAGCCGGCCGGTGCTGCGAAGGTCGCCAGGCTTCACATCACGCAGGTTTGGTTTCTTCAAATCCCTTTCGCCAGAAAAACCAGAACGGTCCGGGCCGACCGGGTTCCTGGTTTTTTTATCTCGAAGAGAGTTCTTCGTTTCTGTTAGAGGAGGTGTCGAAACGCTGCAATTTTCGGCGGTTCGGGGTGTCGATTCGTACCCCCCTACCGCTTCGGGTTCGTCCGCCGGCCGCGACCAGGCGAGATTCACGAGCGTTCGAGCACCGTGTCGTTGTTGCACCCAATGCGGCGTTTCGAGACGCTCCAACCAACCGAGTATTTGCAGATGTCGAAATGCGTGCTTGACCGTTGCTTCTCCGACGCCGAACGCTTCGGCGATCCAACTCGCGGATACAAGGCCCCCACTTAGGCACGTCCAGGCACCATTCAGCTTCCGTCGCCGCACGCATCGAAGCAGCACGCCGAGCATCGTCGCCGCAACCCCCCTACCGACACCGCCGGCGAGTAACCGCACAACCGTACGCGGCACTGGAACGGGCTGGCCCCGCCGTGCAGCCCGCCCCACTCGCTCGACGAGCGACCAATAGCCCGTCAGATCCTCGCAGCGAAGTTGGTCAGGCGATTCGATGAAGCGGATTCGATTTGAAGTGCAGGTGAGCAGCCCGAGCCGGTGCAGTTTCTTGAACGCCCGGCGGGTTTTCTCGACCCCCCCTCCCCCACCGACGAGTCTTGCCCACTCTGCAAACTGATTGAAGCGATTCGGGACCGTTTCCTTTCGGCCGTCGCGATCGTTCTTCGCCGCAACTCGGCGGGCGTTAACTTCCACGGCCGCCCACCAGAGCCTAAACTCGAACGGCCCGATGAGGCCCGACGTTCGTGCCCACCAGACGAGTAGAAGTTGATGAACCGAAACGCGAGCAAACCCCCCTACCGGCTTCTCTGCGGACTCGTACCATTCGTGAACCCATGCCGGTTCACGCCGTTGCGGCTCCGCCGCGGCTGTCATACACATCCTGTAGCCTCGCTAGCTCATTGCGAACAAACCACGGGCGTTCGCACTCCCCGCGAGGGGCAGAGAGAGGTTGAACGGGGACAAAAAATCCCCGCAGAGCTCGCGAGTTTCAGATTGACCGGACGGGAAGAACCAAGTACACTTGGCTTGCTGAAAGAAATCTGCCCGAGGCTCGATCAACGTGTCTCGCGGCCCGAAAAAGCCGACCTGCCAGGGTCGGTTTTTTTGTGCCTGCGTTCTGCCCTACTCGATAAACGCTCTCCTTTGGCCCCGAACACCGCGGCACCCATGCCGCCATATGTTGGGGGTTTAAGCTCGTTAAAACACAAGCATGATACCTGTCATAAGTCCCCTCGCAACAGGAATTTGGCACCTGTCGCCCAAATTGAAATCGCGAGAACGCGAGAACGCGACATCGCGAGCAAGCGTTGACGCGAGCTAGCGACAACGCGAGGACGCGAGAACGCGATAACGAAAATAGATTTATTGCTCTTGCGTCAGAGGGTTAGCCGATGAATAATGGCGACAACGCGATAACGCGAACTCGCGTCCTCGCCATCACGCGAGAACGCGATGACGCGAGAACGCGATGAGAAAAAAATTTCTTCTGCACGGAGGCAGCACGATGGGTCAAGGCAGGCCCGCATGTCGAACACGACCAACTCGCTGTACCAATCGAAGTTCGAGCACTGAGACCAGCCACGTTCAAGCGATAACGCGATGTCGCGTTATCGCGATAACGGAGTCGGTCTGGAATCGCATGGAGGCTTAGGCAATGGACCAGGGCACACAGCAACGCGAAACGAAAATCATCGCTCTCGGAAATCAGAAGGGGGGGGTCGGCAAGACGACGAACACCGTCCACCTTGCCGCCGCACTCGCGGAGCGGGGGTACAAGTGCCTCATCTTTGACCTCGACATGAACCACGGGGCCACGCGGCACTTCGGGGTTCCCGCGGATTCGTTTCTCGGCACGTTCGAGGTGCTGACGGGCGACGAGAAGCCCACCGACGTGATTCTCACGAAGGGCGACGCCGACGTGAATCTTCCCGACAACATCGACCTGATTCCGTCGCGGCGTATGCTTGAGAAAATCGACCAGGCCCTTGCCGCCAAGAACAAGTTTCTCGTGACTCAGAACGTGCTCGTCGAGCCACTGCGAACGCTGGAAGGGCAGTACGACTTCATTTTTCTCGACACCGCGCCCAACGCGACGACGCCGACCATCGCGGCCTACAAGGCCGCCGAGTATTTCATCCTGTCGGCGTTCCCCGACCCGTTCGCCATTTCCGGCTTGAACGACGCGTTGAGCGATATTCAAGCGGCACAGCAAAACGGAAACGGACGGCTCAGGCTTCTCGGCGTCATCCTGTCGGGCGTCGATAAACGCACGACGCTCGCCAACTCGCTCACCGAGTACGTTGAGAAGATCTTCTCCGCCGATGGAAAAAAGTCGGCCAAGTTCGAGACCGCCATCAGCCGATCAACGGTGATTCCCCAATGTCAGGACGTTGGCAGGACGCTCTTTCAAACACATCCGACCCACAAGGTGACGCAGCAGTATCGCGACCTCGCGGCCGAGGTTGAAAGCCGCATCGCAGCCATGAGCAGGGGAGGGGAGATTCACCGAGCGTCGGCACCGGCCGAATCCGTCACACACGAAACTGTAACGGAGGCGGTGGCAGCAAATGGCTAAACGCGTTCCACAAGGGCAGACGCCGTATCGTCCGCTCGACAAAGTGCTAGTTCAGTCCGTTCTCGCCGGTGCGCCGGATTCACAAGACGCATTGGCGGTAGGGGGGGGCAATGCTGCAACGGCTGTCGCCGAGGTGCCGCGAGCCGAGCCCCCGAGGAGGCCCGTAGCACCACCCCCGACCAATGTCGTCGCCATGCCGCCGCCCGAATCGGCACCGCGTCGCGAGCAGCCGGCACCTTCGCCCGACCTTGGCATCGAGCGACGCAATCGTGAAAAGCGTGTGCTTCTCACTCGCGGCGAAGAGCGGGACGTAGAGCGGCTTGTGGGCCGCATCGCCGGCGAGCTCAACACGCCTGTGAAGTTGAGCCACGTCTTGCGGGCTGCCATCACGACGCTGCTACATGCCGAGGACGAGCTCGTTGATCGAGCCAGAAAATCGACGCTCGTCCGTCCCGGCAACGGCAACGCCCCGGAGCTCGCGGAGTTTGAACACGGGCTCGCCCAGATTCTCGCCTCTGCGTTTCGTGAGGTGCGACCGCTTCGGTGAACTTGTAAACGATAGGGGGGTCATATGAGAGGAATTACTCTTTCAATTCTCTTGCTCAGCTTTCTTCTTGCGTGTGGTGGTGGGGGCGGTGGTGATGGTTCACAATCGCAAGCACGGCACTGCACGGTCGAAGGATATTCGCTTTATTGTTCGGCAATCGACTACTGCTGCCCCGACGCCTATCCGTATGCTTGCGGCATTCCCATCGTGGGGCCAGGTGACGACCCGAGGTTGTGTAGCCAAAGTCCCTGTGCCTTCGGGCAGGAAGTCCTCGACTACTGCGGCGAAGAATAGGGCGATCCAACTTCGCGACGAAAGCAGACGAGCACGAAAATGAGTGTGCTCGCGGACGCATCGTCCGAGTGACTGCTTGCGGCGATTCTCAACCACCAACGTCGAGCCGGCCTTCGGCCGGCCCGTCATGTTCGCTCGCCGCGTCAGATTCCCGCCTTCTCGGCGGGACATCCGCCGCCGCTCGCATGGCAACCCGCCCGCCAACGCCGGAGCGTTGTCACGCGGCTTGCAGGACCCCACCCCTCACCGCAACACCCGCACCGCACCGCCCATCCCGGCGGCAAGAGCCGCCGCCCGCGTACAAGGTGCTCGCGTTGCTCGCCGGTGATACCGGGTCCAGGCCCACGATTCCCCAGCCTTCGGCTCGGGAGATCCCGGTCCCGGCCCCGACGCCGATCGCGAGAGAACGAGATTCCTCACCGCTTTGCGGGCTTGAAGGACATCTCGTCCTCTCGCCCGCCCCGANNCGCCCGACACCCACTTCGCACAGGGCCGCTATCGCAGCCCTGTAGCTCTTCTGGAGGTTCCAGCCAGGTAGCAGGGGACGGCCGTCCAGGGAAAGCCCCGTCACTCTCCGGCAGCCTTGGCCGGCTGCCCGCCGCTGGACGCGGCACCGCCGCCAAGAGGCGGCTTGTCCGTCGCCGTGGGCGGCGACGGACGGACCGAGCCGGCCGGGGCCGGCTGCGGTCCCAAGACCCGCTCGCAGTACGCTCGCTCCTCCGCGGCCCCTGGACGGGGCCGCGGCCGTGGGGGACCGTTTGACGGTCAAATTCTGCCACCGCGGTCGGCACCATGACCGGCACCTTGCTATGCACCGTGCCGGCCGGTCCCCGAAACTTCATCCGTGCCTAACCCATTTCATTCAAAGTGCTTGGAGTGATTGGCGAGCCCGGCTCCAACCCCGAGTTGCCATAAACGGGTTGGCACATGGCGATATCAAATCTGCCCGAAGTTATGATTCGCCCTCATGGAGGTTCGAGACCGTGAAATTCTCGCAACACTCACCCACAGCGTCCGCGTTCTGACGCTCCATCAGGCGGCACGAACGTGGTGGGGGGGTACTGCCGCACCGCTCGCCAACGCTCGCCGCGGGTTGACGAAACTTGTTCGCGGCGGCCTTCTCGCCGGGTCCACTGCGTTGGCTCGCCCCGAGCTTTCCTTGACCGAACCGGCGGCGACATGGACCCCTGGAGGCGAGCCGCCTTCGTTCGATGCCGTTGCCTATCAGCTTCACTCGCGTTGGAGCCTGGCACTACGTCCAACTCGGTTTTTCGTCGCCACACGCACCGCGGCAAACGCACTCGGCGGCTATGGCGGTTCGCTCGCCCATCCGCTCCACCTCAGTCACGACCTTCACGTTTCAACCGTCTTCTTGAGGCTCCGCGAGACCCAACCGGACGTGGCCTCGACTTGGATCTCCGAGCGACATCTTGCACAATTCCGACGCCATCAGAAACTACCCGATGCGGGCCTTGGATGCTCCCCCGAGTCCCTTCTCGCTGCGATCGAATTCGGCAACGGCTACGACGCCGGCAGGCTCAGGGCGTTTCACGCCGACTGTGCCGAGCGGTCGCTTGCGTATCAGATTTGGTGAACGATGCCCACGCGAAAAACGGATACCACCGATCGCGACCGCGACATCTTGGAGCACGTCGCCCGCTATCGAATCACAACGAATGAGGTGCTCACGCACCTATTTTGTCGCAACCCCAACATCACCAAGAAGGTGATGAAGCGACTCGCCGCCCCCGTTCCGGCGGCCGGCGTGTCGCCAAGTGAGGAACAGAAACTCGCCCGGCCCTTCTTCCTCCAGGCCCGCGAACTCCTGGGAAAACGCATCTACTACCACTTGACCCCGCGAGGGGCACAACGCCTTCGGCTCCATCCAGCACGGCGACACGCTCAACCGCCCGGCCCGCAGGCACTCATCGGCCACTATGCGATTCTGGTTCATTGCTGCCTTCACGACGATCAGCGAATACTCTTCACCCGTAAAGAGCTTGCTCAGCAATTGCCGGCGGTCGAGCAGTACGCTCCGTACTGCCTTGAGCGTCACAACGGAAGCACGCGGCTCATTCGCATGGTCGTGGACCACAACCGAGACCCCGAGGGCTTAGTTGAAAAGTGCCGCCAGATCCTGCGTGATGCACGGGGCGTCCCGTTTCTCGCCGAACGGCTGCGTTCGGCACAATACGCCATTGCATTGCTCACGACCGACGATTTGAAGGTTGCCGCGATCACGACGGCCGTCGAAAAAGTTGCCCTCTCCGTTCCGGTCGTGCCCGCGACGATTCCTGATTTGCTTGGGCTCATTCTTGGCAGGAAGCTCCATGCGTGATGTTGCCCAAGACATTTTCAATCACGACGAGCTACGACGCATCAAGAGCGAGACCCAAGACGCTCCCCTTGCTCTCGAATACCGCACTCAGCCTACGAAACCCGACGAAGACAGCACGGCGACGACCACAGCCCTTGCAGCGGTTTCGTGTTCCGCCGTCGCCATCGTCCTCCTCATCAACATCCTTGGTCCGTTCCTCCTGTCGCCGTGGTTCCTTGCCGCCTTCGCAAGCCTTGGCGTCTTATTCGGCTTGTTTGCCGCCATTGGTGGGGCGGGGCTTCGCCTGGCCGTGCTGTCGCTCGCTTTTGTAACGCTCGCCCCGATTGCCTTATGGCCGTTCTATCAGGCGACACAATCGTCTGTCGTCATGACGCTATTTGGCGTGTTCGCGACTGTCGCAACGAGCTTTCTGCTCGACCGCTTCGCGTCGCATTACGTCGCCTGGCTCACCGCAAACCCGAGGCTCCGGCCAACGGCCCGCGACGACCTCCGCGCCGCTTGGGCCAAACGATTCAAGTTCGCCATCACTGGTTCGGCCTCCGCTTCACGATTGCTTCCAGCCTATCCACTATTTCTCGTGGCGCCCGCCGTCCTCGTCGTCTTCGCTTATGCGGCAACGCTTCCACGTGCGGTATTGCTGTCTGATTCACGGTTTCCGGCAATTAGACCGTTCGCCGTCTTTACGCTCGCTTTTCTCTTGCTGCTTGTCGTTGCAGCCGTCGCACTCGTCCTTGTCCGCGGCCGGGCGACGCTTTCGGTCTTTCTTGAGGGACTGCGATCATGGATGAACTACGGTAGTCGCCATCTTCCCGCTCCCGGACTGTTTCAAAGCCCGGCCGGATCCCAACTTCGTCGCCTCATTCTCACGGGGACCGTGCTAAGCTCGCTGGCCTTCGTCATTCTGCCGGCTTCCGGCTTTTTCAGTGTTCTGCTCGAAGCATCCCCGCAGCCGTGGGCCGATTGGCTCTACGGCCAGGACCATCACGAGCACATTCAACCCGCGGGCCGCTTCACCATCAGCCGCCTCTATCTCGCTCGCGTGAACCCGCAATTTCTCGCCGACAGCAACCCGACGGAGGTTGCCAAGTCAATGGTTGCCTACTTCACGACATCATCCACGGCGTGGGTTCCCCTTGCTTGCGACGGGGCGGTGGCAGGCTATCCGTTCTTTGCTTGGAGTTTGATCGTCGGCTTTGTTCTCTCTTTCGTAGCTCCCATCGCCGTGCTTCTCGCGATGCTCATGATCACCACGGCGGCCTTCGTCGTTCCGATTCAACGCTCTTGCTCGAAAGGCTCGCCAGCGTTGGAACCCGACACCGTGACCGACTGGAATTGCTTCGCCACCCGGCTTCAACACTCGCCCAATGAATTGGAATCCGATCATCTATGGCTTGGCGTCCACGTCGAGGACGATTACCCGGTGTTTCTCCACCGCGAGATTCTCCGTGAACACGCCTACATCGTTGGCGACACCGGCAGCGGGAAAACGGCCCTTGGCGTAACGCCGCTCCTTGTGCAATTGATTCGTCGCCGCGACGCCGGCATCGTCATCCTCGACCTGAAGGGCGACCCCGCACTTTTTCATGCCGCCCGAGAAGAAGCTCGCGATGCCGGCATCGAATTCAAGTTCTTTACCAACGAGCTCGGACGCCCGACCTATACATTCAATCCGTTTCTTCAGTCCGGCTTTGAGACGCTCACGTTCAACCAGATTTGCGAGGGTCTGTTGGAGGCCCTGAATCTGAATCACGGCGAAGGCTACGGCCGCAGCTATTACTCTCGCGTCGCCCGAAGCTGGCTGCATCGCACGCTATCTAACCACCCGCACATCCGCTCGTTCACGGAGCTCCACGAAATTGCCATGCACGCCGACAATTTCAGGGACCGCAAGAAGGAACGACAGGATGTCTTCGAACTGCTTTCGGTCCTGGAGACGCTCGCCAGCATCGATCAGCTAAACATCACCGCCCGTCGCCGCAAGAAGGGGGCCGACTACCCCGCAAGCGTTCGCGAGAACGCCATCTACATGCCCGACGTTGTAACCAAGAACCAGGTCGTTTACTTCTGGCTCCCGGCGATCGTCGAGACCGCTTCCGTTCGAGAGATTTCCAAGCTCGCCCTGTACGCGTTGATTCAGGCGGCACGCCAGCACACGCTCTCCGCTGGACGGCCCAGGCAGTGCTATCTCTTCATTGACGAATTCCAGCGAATCGCGTCAAACAACTTTCGCATCGTCCTGGAGCAGGCCCGGAGCTTCGGTGTCGGCGTCATCCTATCGAATCAGACAGTCGCCGACCTCAAGACCGAGGACGTGGACCTGCGGCCTGCCGTGAAGACGAATACTCGCCTCAAGCAATGTTTTTCGGCCGTTGATGCGGAGCAGCAGGAAGCACTCATGGTCGCTTCGGGCGAAAAGCTCGACACGCTCATGTCGATGTCCCAAGAGACACACCCGAAGCAGACAGAAATCAGGACCCTATCCAACCCCGGCATTGCCAGAACGACAATCACCCACGGCATTCGCACCACCGTATCGTTGAGCGAGTTCATTTCGCCAAGAATCCAGCGAAACGACGTGATTCGAGGGAGCGATGGCCGTCTTCAGAGCATCGTGCAGATCCACCGTGGCAGCGGGTACACGCAATTGAGCGGCTTCTCCGTCCCGCTCACCACCGACTACGTTGTAACGAAAGCCACCCACAACCGGCGAACATATAAAGAGCCGTGGCCCGCACATGTAGAGGGCGTCACGATCCCCAATCAGCGTCCGCCGCTTGAAGAATTTGAAACGCTCGAATCCCGCGTCGAAGCCGGCAAACAGGCGGCGTCCACCGTCGCCGCCGTAGCCGTCGATGAGCAATGCGACGAAGACCTTGAAGCACTTCGACAGTATCGGATGAAATCACTTGAACAGCATCGTTGGCGGGCTGCACCGGGCAAGCAGCCGGCGACCGAGCAGGAGTAGCTCAGTGTCAGATTCAACGCCGTCTAAATCGTCATGGCCGTTCCTTATTGGCTGCGGCCTCATGTTTGGCACAGTTGTCGTGATCGCAATCGTCGTGATGCGGTTCCTCCAGCCCACCGCAGTCGTCCCACAAAGCGAACCGCCGAAGACCGTCACGGCCACGACTCAGCAGGGGGGAGCAACGGGGCAGGTGCCTGACCCCGTAAAGCCCCCCGACGATTTGGCCACCGCGGCGATTCGCCTTGAGCTCCGGCGACTAAGCGACGACGGCGACAAGCTCCTTCGCTCGACCGACGAACTTAAGATCGAATCTGAACTCTGGCAGACGGACGTGCTCGCCTTGCTCACGAACGATGCGGGAAAGACCCTTGCATCGCAGCCGACTTACGTTGCGGCGTTTGACGAGTTGATTTCACGGCCGCGGCCGACCCCGGCCGACATTCAGGCGACGCGATTACGCGTCGGCGAGTTTCTCGTCCCGATCAAGGCCGCACTCGAAGCCCCGAAACCACAACCAGTGCCCGCCGGCGTCGCCGAGCAACTTGCAAAGGAGCACTCGCAAATTCAGGAGCACGTCGTCGCCTTCCGAAGCGACCGCAAGCAAGTGCAGGCATGGCTTCTTGCCGGCGGAACGCCGGCATCGCAAACGCTCCAAAAGGCGATTGCGGCCACTCACGCGAAGACGGCCCAAGAAACCGCCGCCACGGTCGCCGCAAAGATGCAGGCGTTACACGCCGAAGAGGCGGAACTCGCTCCTTTTCAGGGCGAATGGTACGAGCCAACGCGTCGCGTTGGCTTTCGAATCACTGGTCGCGAAGGTAACGCGACCACCTTGGCCGGTTCCTTCGCTCCTNNCACGGCGAACTCGTCACCGCAGACGAAATGAAACTCCTAACCGGCAACACCGAATGGACTGTCACTCGCACCGACCGCCCGGCCGCCGAGCGTCGCAAGGAAGATTTGGAAAAGCTCGCCAACGACAAGCAGGTGCAAGACCGCTATACGGCCTTCCTTCGGCCGGGCCGTTACAGCTTTGCCCGAGACAAGGTTCTTACGCAGCCGCCGTCGCCGGCGAGCTACGCAGCCCTCGTGAAACGGAGCATTCTCTCTGATGTCCAGTATTTTGCGTTCTCGATTTGCGGCAGGGGGGATATCAACCACGATTTTGAAGACAACGACCGGCCCTGCCGCTCAGACTTCCCGAAGAGCGATGCTGATTGGAAAAAGTACCGCACGCTCTTCAACGACTTTCAAGACCTGGCTCCAATTTGGCGGGACATGGGGCTGCTTGCCCCATGATGCCTTGAATTCGAGGCTCTGGCTGTGATAGGTTTCGATGATAGGGAGGGGAGCACATGATCACGATCGAAACCGACCCCGAGAAGATGTCGCCTCGCGGCCGCAAGTTGCACGACTGGTTCATGCGATGGGCAAAGCCCTTCTTCGGCCCAGAGGAAGAAGGAGAAGAGTACGTCAGCGTTTGGCTACGAAGATCCGCCTTCCGCTATTACCTCATCTCCGCACTCGTCGGAGCCAACATCGGAGTCTTGTACGCCGTCTTCCTGAAATGACAAGGCCCACCATGATGGTGGACCTTGAAAGGCCGTTAGTTAACTAGACGTGCCAATATCGCCATCAAGAACGTAGCGATCACGGCACCGGCAACCCCCGCCGCAAGATAGCCCGGCCAAGGCTTCTGTGCGTCGGTTTGAACTACCCGCGATAGNNTTCGATTCGATTAGTGTTTCCTTTTTCATATTCCTCCAAACACATTGTCCTAAACAGGTTGGCCCCCAAAACGGGCCATAAGCTGTTCAGGATCACGTCCTTGGCGGAAACACCGAATCGTTCGCCCGAGATTCATGTCCGGGGCAAGGGACAATGGCGTTGCTGTTTTCCCGCAACGCAAGGGGGGTGAACTCATTCGACCGACGGATTATACCGCCCAGCCAGGCCGAAAGCCGCTGCCCCTCAAGAATTTTGCGGCACGTCTTCTCGGCTTCCGCCGCTGCCCAAGCTGCCCATCTTGACGCCACATCGTCCCGGCCGGTCAGACGTTCCTTCCAGTCGCTCCGTCCTTTTTCAAGTTCCGCCGTAAGTCCGCGTGCCTTGGGCGCTTGCATCATCGGGCCGTCTTCCGCTCCACCCCTGGTGCGGGCAATTTCGCCGATTTTCGCAACGTCGGTTCCCGGCTCTGGTTGGCTGGCTGCAAGTGTCGCGACCACGGCGGCGAAGCCGCTTCCCGTAGGCGTGGCACTCCACTTGCCGTCGCCAGCCCGCCCGACGCTGCCGGGTCCGGTTGCTCCCGTTCCTCCGGTGAGGAGCCCATGCCCTCCAGCACCTTGTGAGAGGGCAATGGAGCCCTCACCAACTAGGAGGAACTGAAAATGGCGAAGAACAAACCCGCACACGAAGTTCGGCTCGGAAAGATCAAGGCCACGATTTGGGCCAACGCGACTGAATCGAACGGCACGCGGTACAACGTCACCGTGCGTCGCATTTACAAAGACGTGGACAAGCCGAGCGACTGGAAGGAGTCCGACTCGTTCGGCCGCGACGACTTGCTCGTTGCCGCCAAGGTGCTCGACATGGCTCACACCTGGATTCACGAGCAGGCGAAATCCGAGTAGCCCCATCCGCGTTCAGCCCGTCGGCTTCGGTCGGCGGGCTTTTTCATGCTCACGCCGCCACCACACTGAGGCACCTCGATCGCTACGGCCGCAGCCGAGCGGCAACGTCTCTACTCCCTGCTTCACCCCGGCACGACCACGACTCGATTGCGTCTCGAAACGCCGGCTTGTTCGCTTTTCACCACGCTTCGCGTTCGCCGCCCTCCGCTCTTTAGCGACGGTCGTCACGAGCAGCGGCCGCGGCCAGGCCGAAGCCTGTCACGTCCACTGCATGAACGCGACGACCTGAGAGCGTCAACCGCTTCGCTTGCTCCTTTTGGCTCGGCGGGACCGCCCCGCATTCGCCTGCGAAGGGACGGTCCCTTCTCACAAACCAAAAGGAGCCAGAATCATGAAAGCAGAACAAGCCAAGAAACTCGCAGACGACGCACTCCAATCGCTCGAAGATGCGTTGAAGCAGGGCAAGAGCGATGCACTCACCGCGTATCTTGCGGCGATGGGCCGGTTTCATCAGTACAGCTACGGCAACGTCATGTTGATCGCCACGCAGATGCCCGACGCCACTCGCGTCGCCGGTTTCCACACATGGCGAAAACTTGGACGCTTCGTCAAGAAGGGCGAGCACGGCATCGCCATCATCGCCCCG
>JRYF01002424.1_pt1 | contig 20655 bp, 14 predicted proteins | sample 235331 | NCBI WGS metagenome assembly JRYF01 (sample SAMN03074217, study PRJNA261475) | activated sludge metagenome | biome: Wastewater Treatment Plant; feature: Wastewater; material: Activated sludge; isolation source: activated biomass of a wastewater treatment plant treating hydrocarbon... ...
GCCGACGTGCTGGGCAAGCTGCCCAACCTGCAGTACTTCGCCTCGGTGTCGGGCGGGCGGATCATCAAGGGGCGGTTTCCGATCCTCGACCCGGATGCGGATGAGCCCACAGCAACACGTGCGGCGCCACCGAAGTCGATCCGGACTCCAGCTGCGATGACGGGGCAGACGTCTTGATCCGCATCGTCAGCATCGCCGCGCTGCTGTGCCTGTTGATGCTGGTGCTCTACCTGCCCTCGGCGCATCCGCCGGAACGGTTCCTGGCGCAGATTCGAAGCGAGCACCAGGCCATGGAAGCGCTCTGGGGCGAGGCCCCCGCGCTGCGCATCCTCGATCGAGCGCTGGTCCTCCAGGGCACCGCACGGGAGGCCACGCCCGTGCCCCCGACCGCCATTACGTCGGCGGCCAGCGGCGTCGACGGCGCCGTGGCGCGGGAGATGGCTTCCGTCAATCAGCGGCTGTTCGGGAACAGCTACTTTCGTGCGATCGATGCACTCGTGCTGCTGGCCGCCTTCAGGCTGTCGGCGATGCTGGAGTGGCTGCCTTGGATGGCAGCGTTCCTTGCCGCGGCGGTCGCGGACGGCGCGATCAGCAGAGTGATCAAGTCCAAGGAGTTCCTTCACCACGATCCGGAGCGCTTCGCGCTGTACGCATCCGTGTCGATCCTGCTGGCCTGCGCCGCCGTCGTTGCGCTGGTGCTGCCGGTCGGGGTGCATCCGCTGGTCAACCCCGGCGTCGTGGCAACCCTCGCTGTCCTCTGGGGACGCAGCGTTGCGCATTTCCATAAGCGCTGATGCGACTGCTGTCAGGAGTAGCAATGGCTCTTTCAAGGGGCAAATCATCGAGAGTGATCAGGTCCCGTGTCGGCGCCGACCATGGCTTCAACCGAGCCGCCACTACCCGCGAGTTGCTCGAAGGCAGAAACATCAGCCTGTGTGCGATGCGCTCCTCCAATGTTGCACCAATTTAATGCCTAGGCCGCAACCGCCTGATCAGGTATCCAGACCTGAGGCTCGTAGTCGATGACTGTCTTGCCATCTGCAGCCCGACCAACATTGATTGTGATGAGTCGATCGTTCTGAAACGCAGGGCTGAGTTCCAGCGCCAAGTAGTCGAACAGTGGCTTCTCGTGGACCGCAACGACGATCTGGCGCCCGTGCTGTTTGGAAAGTGTTCGCAGCAAAGCCGCGAACTGAGCGATATGGACCTCGTCCATGCTTTGAACCGGGTCATCTATCAGCAGCCAAGGAAGTGCCGGCTTCACCGACAGATGAAGGGCGAGGAAGAGCGTCAGCGCGGCCGTGTTCAGGTTACCCGCGCTCAACATGGCGCGCGGATTTCCGCCCTTGCCACCGCTGCGATAGAGAGTCTCCAGGACGGCCTCTACAGCACCCCCATCGGACTCGGGCAGCGCGAAGGCAGGCACGAACGGCTCATCCGGCGCCAACCGAACAAACAGATCGCGCCAGATCGCATTCAAGGACTCGTTGAATACCCGGCGAACAATCGCTGTGCGTTGATCGCGTGCCCGCCGGCTGAGTTCCTTGGCCTGGGAGATACGCCGATCCGCAATCGTCTTTAGCTGCGTCAGTCGCGAGAGTCGCTGCTTGTTGTCGTCAATTGCCGTAGCCATCGACTTCTTCCGACCCTCAAGTACCTTGAGCTGCTTCAAGCTTTCATTCGCTTCCTTGCGCGCCACCTCCTTGGCAGTCAGCGCCTCTTCGGCTTTCGACACATGGCTCTGGAAGCGACCAAGGGCTTCAATCAGTGGCTCACTATCGCCGATCGACGCGAGGTTCAGATCGGCCGCGAACTTCTGCGCAGCGGATCGAATCGTCGTCGCCTTCTGATCTCTCAGGCGCAATGCGTTCAAGTTCGACGAAGCCTCGCTGGCCTCGGTGATGAGCTTCTCGCCTTCTGTGACCGCAGACTCGAGCTGCTGCAGAGCGAGTTGGAACTCCGAGAGCCTGGCCACTCTTGTCTTGAGCTCGTCGCGAGACTCACTCGTCAGTAGTCGACCAGCAACAACGCCGCGGCTACGTTCGGCGTTCGCAAGCGACGTGGCACCATCCACACGCTCCTTGGAAAGAGCCTGAAGTCGCCCTGCGCTTTCGGTGAGCATCGAAATCTGGCTCGACAAATGCTCACTCAAGCGACGGTCGGAGACTTCGCCGAAGTCTCGGTTGCAGACTGGACAGGTTTCTGAATGGACATGCGGGAGGATGCCGTTGAGAGCCTCAGCCAGGCTGCCTGCTGCCGCCGCATGCTTCGCGATCTGTTCGTCGAGAACGGCGATCCGCGAACGCGACTTCGCGATTCCCTCATCGAGCGTTGCAAGCTGCTTGGCATCGTCTGCGTCACGCGCAAGTACGGAGGCGCACCGCTTCAACTCAGTAAGGACGGTTTCCAGCGCAACGGAACGAGCATGAGTCGGTCGCGTGGACGACGGAGAAGGCAGATCGGAGAAGTAAGACGCCATCGCCGTGAAGGCCGCATCAAGTTGCTTCCCGCTGCCATCGCGCCATCTCTGCAGCAACTCGCCCGAAGCCTTAGCTCGTGCCTCTGCTGCCTCGCGCTCCTGCGCCGTCACGCCAGACTGCACGGCTGTCCACTGTGCAATCACTGCTCCAATGTCGCGCCGGATCTTCGCCAGCCTTTGAAGCTCGGGCTCGGCAGCTTCGCTCTCGAGCTGAGCCAACGCCTGCTGTGATCGAATGTCGGATCCGTCGGGCAGGCCCATCACAGCCAACCTAGGGAAGGTCTGCAAAACTCAGGGCCGATCCGCGTGGCGTGAAGCGCGGCGCTGAGCGACGATGGAGGCCATGAAGCAGCTTGGACTTGGCCTGAACCTGTCGACCAAGAAGACGCGCAAGCGCGAGTTCTTGGAGGAGATGGAACGCGTGGTGCCGTGGGGCGTGCTGGTGCAGATCGTCGAGCCTCACTACCCCAAGGCGAAGACGGGGCGCCCGCCCTTCGGCATCGAGACGATGCTGCGCATTCACTACCTCCAACAGTGGTTCGCGCTGAGCGACCCGGCGATGGAAGAAGCGCTGCACGACATGCCGGTGTTCCGCGAGTTCGCCAAGCTGCCTGAAGGCACGGCGCGCCTGCCCGACGAGACGACGATCCTGCGGTTCCGTCATCTTCTGGAGCGCCACGACCTGGCGGTGGACATGCTGCGTGTGGTCAACGACATCCTGCAGGCCAAGGGCCTGATGATGAAGAAGGGCACCGTCGTCGACGCGACGCTGATCGCGGCACCGAGCTCGACGAAGAACGCCGACGGCGAGCGTGACCCCGAGATGCATCAGACGAAGAAGGGCAACCAGTGGTACTTCGGGATGAAGGCGCACATCGGGGTAGATGCCGACTCGGGCATGGTCCACAGCGTGGTCGGCACCGCGGCCAACGTGGGCGACGTGACGCAGGCTGGCGCGCTTCTGCACGGCGAGGAACATGTGGCCTTCGGTGACGCGGGCTACCGAGGCGTGGCCAAGCGAGCGGAAGCACAAGGTCCTGAATGGCATGTGGCGATGCGCCCTGGCGAGCGCAAGAAGCTGAACCCGTTCATCGGCGGGGAGTTCGAAGCGCTGGTGCTGGAGAAGTGGAAGGCCAGCGTGCGAGCCAAGGTCGAGCACCCGTTCCGCGTGCTCAAGCGGCAGTTCGGCTACACGAAGGTCCGATACCGCGGCCTCGTGAAGAACACCGCGCAGATCGTCACGCTGTTCGCGCTGAGCAACCTGTGGATGGCGCGACGGCAGTTGATGGGAGTGCGGGGATGAGTGCGTCCGCAGAGCGCGAAAACGGCGCTGCGCGGGTCGCCAAACGCGTGCGCGGCGGCTCATCGGCATCGACAAGTGCGGGTTGCGTGCGTTCATGCGGCATCAAGTCGAATCCGCGGCGCTTCGCGTCACGTTGTGCAGACCTTCCCTAGCCCTCACGCGCTCGGTCAGCTGAAGGATCTCGGAGTTCAATGCCGACTGTTCCTTCGAGATGCGCGAGATCTCACTCTCAAGCTTTGGTATCGCGTCACGCACGTTCCAGTAGCCTGGCGCGCCTGCCCTCAGGCGTCGGACATCTCCGGCGTCATGCAAGCCCTCCACAAGAGCATCCAGCTGGTCCAAGCCCAGCAGGTCCTTCACGAACTTGGTCAACGGCGACTCAGTGAGCCTCGCGTCCTTGTGCTGATAAATCTCGAGCAACCGAGCCAAAGTTGACTGGGCCAAGTAGCAACGTTCGACATAGACGCGCGAGAGCAACGGCGACAGTACGCCCTTGCCGCTGAACTTCTTGTTGATGGACTTGATCTCTGCGGATTGACTCAAGTCCGTCAGGCCGTCGACCGTGATCGATACGCGACCCTCCGCTGCGGCCTTGTGCACAAGATGAGATTCGAATGTCGGATCGACTCTGGCCAGCGACGCAACTTGCCCCGTCAGGCCAAGTTCTATGGCTGACAGCATGCTCGTCTTGCCGGATCCGTTTTGCCCATGGATCAAGACCACCGGGCTGTCAAGCGGGACGGTCACCGTACCGCGAATGCTGCGAAAGTCTGTGATCGTGACGGACTTCAAACGCGGACTCATGACGTGCCGTCCTCATTGGCATCGGCAACCGCGGCGTCGATGATTCTGTGCAATTGAACCTGAACAGCCCGTGTTCCCTGCTTCGCCGGAACTACCAGGTCCGCAACCTCGTTGTCCAATCCAGCACCCAGCTTCGAGATCTGCTCCAGGGCGTCGGCTATCGGTGCATGAGCCTCCGGAAGGCGCAGAGGCAAGAGCACAGCGAGCCAGTTTCGCAGGGAGCCATCTGGGTCTTTGTCGAGCACAGTTCCGGTTGGGAGCACGCGACAAACGCGCGACATAACCTCGAGGTTCGACGAGGAGGGCCGCGGTCCCGCGATCACAACGGTCAGTGGGCGCTTCGACCTCGCAACATCAAGCGCTCTTGCAGCACCCTCAAGCTTTGCCACCAGGCGTTCTTCCTGCTCGAAGGCTGTGTCGGCGACAAGTATCAGGTCCGGCGACGGCTCAGCACCTACCAGCGCCGCTGGAAAATCGAACTTCAGTCCACCTATCGCAAGAGGCGTTGAGACAGGTCGGTAGCCTGCCTCCAGCAGCATGCTTGTGATCCGTCCGACCGGAGTGATGTCGTTCATATCGCCAGTTCCATACGGAATCGTTGGAACAGCTCATCCAATGTGGCTGAGGATTCAAGGAGGCTGGCAAGGCTCACTTCCCGAACACCACGTCGTCCGGTCCGACCTGGCGCAGCACGCGGCGAGCGCGGCATCGCCGGGACGAGCTTCTGTCCGTGAATCAGGATGGGCTCGTCGGCATCGACCACGTGCCCATCTTGCTTGAGCTGTAGGGCGGAGATCGGTCCGGACGTGAGAAAGACCTTAACCTCTCCAGAAGGGGCGTGCAGGCGGAACATCCCATCTCGTACCGCGTTCGAAGCTGGCGCGTCGACCTGCCAGTCGCCGCGCGACGCTCCGTATCCGATGAGACCAGCCGCGACGGCCGTTTCGCGCAGACCTGATGCAGGTAGACCAGGGTCGGCTCCGATGTTGGCGATCGACTCGACGGTCAGCGGCTGGTAGCGCCCCACTGCATGGTTCAGGCTTCCGTTCCGAATCAGATGAAGGGATCGACCCCACAAATCGATGAAAGCGTTGATGAAGGCCAGTGGGTCCGGTGCCGCGCTCGCCGCAACCTTATCCCGCAGCGCAATGACGCCATCTCGCAGCGACTGCCGGTCGGCCACAGGTACTGCACCCGGTGCAAGGTCGACAAGCGCGCGTATCTTGCTGCACAGCAGGTGGAGCACTAGAGCCAGCAACAACGGTTTGGCGTAAGCCTGGATGCGAGCCTCGTCGACGATCTGCTGCCGATTGCCTGGGCTCATGTCCTGCCGATAGACGTTCTGCAGCAGGCCTTGTTGGTCTCCGCCCAGCTCGTTTGCAGAGAACACGAAGCTTGGTGGGTTGCTTGGCCACCGCCATGCCATCTGTGCCGTCGCCTGCGCGAAGAGCGCTTGGATGTTGGCATCCTGGGCCGACAAGCCGATCATCAAGGTCGGCTTCGTCGCGACCAGGTCGATCAGTCGCCCCCGCAGCGCTGCGTTCTCTGGCCACGCAGCCCACGCATTGATCTGCGACTGCCGCGCAACGAGGAAGTGTCGGTAGTCGGCTTCATTCTGCGTCGCGAGTACCGCGCACCCGTGGAACTTGATCAGCCGGCCTCGGGGCGCTGGATTTCGCAGGTCCTCTGGGCGGGCACATACCGATAGCGCAGCTTGCCCGCCAGTCATCACAGAGACGGCACCCTCTATCAGGCCATCCCAGTTGGCCGATGCAATGTCAGAGCAGGCACCTTCGAGAACGAGGATCGCGAGGCACAGGTGCTCTACGTCCGGCGGCTTGGCTGGGTCCGCGAAGGTCGCTCGAAGCTCAACGGCATCCCAAAGTAAGAAGTCATCGGGCTCTCCCTGAACGTTGACATCGAGCAGCCGGGCGTAGTTGTTGCAAAGGCGCACCACGATGTTGTTGGCATCCGGCCAGGCGGCAACCGGCCGTGTGAAGTCAATTCGAGCGTCTTCTTCCGGCGTAGTCGGCGCAGTGGCGAGCGCAGCTCGAAGTGCCCTGGCGAACCGGCAGGCAGGGTCGCCCGGGACAATTCGCACGCGCAGGAACTCCAGAACCTTTGCAACGACTTGGCGAAGGCCGTCGACGCGACCGAACGAGATGCCGGATCCGAGCCAGAGGACGTATCGGTCCTCCGCGACGCCTCTGGCCACCGAGGCGAACTGCCCATCCAGCAGCGCCAACGTCTCGGAAACCGTGATTGTTGCGGCGTTCGGCATACCAGGCAGCGTCCGGGTCCTACGTGTTCAATGTTGAAGCGACGAATGCCAAGGCCACGCGTCAGCGATGTCGGCATCGCGTGCATGGCGCCTCATAGGCAAACGGTCTCCAGCATGCTCCGCACATACGTGTCCTTGTCCTCTTCCTGAAAGAGGATGTGCCGCTTCTGCATGTCGGCCTTTTCCATGTGCCAGAGCATGCGCATTATGTGCGACGGCGTGTTCGACACGATGAAGGACTGCAGGCGAATCGCGGGGTCGCCGAGTCGTTGCTCGATCTCCTTGATCGTCTCGTGAAACTGGATCTTCGGATCCGTGGGCCCGAGGTTTCGAATGCCCTTTGGGTCGACGAAGATCACGTGCTGTTGCCCACCAACCAGCAGCCACACGATGAAGTCGGGGTGGAAGTTCCCAGCTTCGAAGAAGCCCACGCCGCGGCCCTTGCTCAGGTTACGCAGCAGGTAGAGCTCCTTGTCCTGGAAGAACGCGGGATGTCCGTCGTGAAAAGCCTTCAGGTCTTCGACAAAGAGGCGCTCGCCCTTGTTCAGCGGCGCCGGGCTGATCTCGACGACCTTCGAGTCGAGGTACAGCAGCGGCTGGTAGAGGTGCCGGCCGAACAGGATCGTCTTCAGGCCCTGAAACTCCCACGCCTTCAGCTCGCCCTTGACGATGGTGGCCTTGAGTTCCTCCAGCTTGGTGGCGATCTCTTCCTGTGACCTGTCGAGGAGGATGCGGTAGTAGCTGTCATTGGATGCTTCGGCCACGCCCAGGAAGTTGGGGTCATCGGCCTCCAGGTCGCGGTACTCCAGGTGGGGCAGTTCCCACTCGCGCTTGCGGAAGGTGTAGTACCGCTCGACGTACTTCTTCAGCAGCGCGAGCGCGATCTCCTGCCAGAGGCGGACGCGCTCGAACGAGTCGAAGGCCAGCTCCTCGGGCGGAATCAGCAGCTTGTACCAGCTTTGGTCGGCAAGTAGGCCCTCGACACCCTGACGGGTGATGTTCAGGTTGTACCAACCGCGCTCGGCCTTGAAACGTTCGAGCTCGAAGTACAGCTCATCGACATCCAAGAACGCCACGTGCCGAGGCCCCAGGTGCGCCTGGTTGGGCGTAGCGTTGGCGTCGCCGCCGACGAGGCCGCCTGACTTCATGGCCTGGATCTTGGGATACCAGTTCAGGATGACCTGGTTCTTCTGCAGGTACTCGGTGCTGCGGTCTGTGGCAGGGTCCGGCCGGCTCACCGTGGGCACCGGCCCTAGCTTGCGGTAGGCGTCGCCAAACTCAGTGTTGATGCCGTTGATCTTCTTCTTCAGCCGGATGGTCTTGAGCTTCTGCGTACCCAGGTTCTTGATGACGGGCAGCAAGAACTCGACTCGGTCATCGTTGGGTGGCAGGCCTTCCTCTTCCAGGAAGTCGCGGAACTGGGCCATGTAGTCGGCGTGAATGCCGAAGATGCCCAGCGTCTCCAGCGCGGCGATGTGCTTCGGCCGATCCATGCCTTCCGGCAACTGCGTCTTCCCGCTGCGCTTGAGGCTCATCTCGTAGCCCTTCAGTCGCACACCGCGGCCGAAGAGCTGGATGATCTGGGCGCCTTCGCCCTTGCCCACGTTCATCAGCCCCATGGTGGAGACGCGCCAGCTGCTCCAGCCTTCGGTGAACTTCTTCGAGCCGATCAGCAGGTTCACCTGGGAGTGCGGCTTATTGATGTCGTGGAAGAGAGACCCTGAAAACTCACGCTCGCCTGTCGCCAGCTTGTTGTCTTCGCAAAGCTTGACGAGCTTGGCGTCGTCGCCGACGTTGATGACGCCGAACGGCTCATTCTCGGCACCCAGTCTCAGCGCGACTTCGCCAGTCGCACCCTTCAGGTTTTCGACATAGAGCTGGCCGCCACCGGGCGCGTTGAACAACACGGCCAGCGTCTCATCGAACACTTGATCTGCGGTGAGGCCGCAGGTGTTGAGGTACGCAAATCGGCCCGCGAACAGGTTCATGCCGGTCGCAGTAACCAGGCCCTGGTTCAACACTCGTTCGATGCGTTGCACGCTGCTGGTTCGGTTGGCGACGTAGCCGGCCAGGAACTTGAGGATCTCCACGATGTCGGAAGCATCCTGTTTGGCCAGGGTGGCGGTGACGCTGCCCCCAACAAAGATCCAGAGGGGCTTCTCGATGAGAAACGGCTTGAACGCCGACTCCTTGTCGCGGTACAGGCGTTGCTGCTGGAAGAAGGACAGCAGGCACGCCACCAAGTACAGGTCCTGATGATCCCGTTGGGTGACCTCGTCCAGGTTCAGGATCTGGTAGTCCTTGCCGAAGCCATCACCGTAGAAGTAGCGGTACGAGTAGTCGAACAGCGTGTTCTTCGCATACAGGTCCGTCAGTACCGCGTTGCCCTTCACCGCCTGCCCGAACGTGGCCGAGTACTCGAAGGAGAAACCCTTCTCGCACAACGCGTTCCGAAAGCGCATCCACGCCCCGTCCCCGCCGCCGGACGCTCCACGGTGCCCTTCGTCCACGAGAACGAGGTTGTTGCTCTCGAAGGCGTCCACCGCCACGGTCTTGTCACCCATCTCGTCGCGCAGCCGGGTGACTTCAATGATCTCCACTGCCTGCCCAGCAAACAAGCCGCGCCCGTCCTTGTTGAACAGCTCGGCCTCGATGCCCGCCGCCTGGAACTCATGCAGGTGCTGTTGGGACAAACCTTCGTTCGGTGTGAGCAGGATGATGCGGTTGAGTTCTCGCCGCCGACCATGCTTGGCCAGGTAGTGCTGGAACTGCAAGATGTTGGCGTGCATGACCAAGGTCTTGCCGCTGCCAGTCGCCATCCAGAAGGCCAACTTGTTCAACTGTGGCCAGGCCTCGCCTGCTGCATCAAGCGGCGCAATCTGGTCGGCCTCCGGCTTGTCCGCGTTCCAGGCTGCCACCTGCTGGTTCAGGCTTGCAAGCAGCGCCTGTGGATCACGGAAGTACCGGTCGAGATAGATCTCGGTGAACAGCAGGGCCAGGTACTGGAAGTACTTCCACACCACCGGCTCTTCGCCGCGGGTGAGGCGCCGCTCGTTGAGCCGCTGCGTGTGCCTGACGATGTTCTGGTCGTACTCCAACAGCAGTTCTGTCGGCAACTGCGTCAGGTTGAAGAGCTGCGCCGTCAAAGCATGGTGAAAGCGGTGGACGTTGTTCTCGTCCAGGCCTTCCAGTGCCTCGTTGCGCAGCGGCTCGGCCAGGTCTTCGAAGCGCTTCGCGTTGAACAACGACAACAGCCACTGGTTGAGCACCAGCTTGTACGCAAACGGTGTCAACGGCTTCTTCTTCGGCGCGGCTTTCGACGCGGCCTTCTTCGTTGCCACCTTACGAGCCCTCCGTGGCGAACATCAGCCGATGGAAGTCTTCCTCGATCAATCGCACCTTCCAGGTGTCGTCCGGGGCCTTCAGGTTCTCCAGATTGTTGCCGCCGTTGACGTAGATGAGGTCGAACTCACTGTCTTTGCTGGAGTAGCCCTGCCGAGTGAACCACTCGTCCAACACGAGGTTGTCCTCCTCCGGCTTGCCCGTGAGCTTGCGCCAGACCACAAGGGTCCTGCGGCCATCTGGCACCTTGCCAGTCACCGTGCGAAACCACCAAGGTCCACCGGCGACCCGTTTCAGGCGCGAATCGAGGGTCAAGCGATGCTCACTGTCGCGTGTGAACGATGCGTCAAAGGCGTCAGTCGTAGAAACAGCTTGCACCTGCAAGCCAATCAGCCAACTGAACGTCTCGACCAAGTCAACATGGGTGCACTTGCTCTCATCCGAACCGGGCAACTTCACCTTCAACTGATAGGCCACTGGATCCCGTAGCGCGCCGACGTTGAGCAATGACTGACTTTCACGCGACTCGACGTTTAGCATGTAGTTCAGCAGGTAGTCCTCTCGCAATCCTCCAGGGCCGCCCGCTTCTGGCTGCTCCAAAAGTGTTTGCTGGACGGCCGTGCGAACTACCTCAAGATTGGCGAGGGCGTCCTCGTATGACTCTAGTCTAAGTACCTTGATGAGACGTGGCGCGCGATCCGCCTCTTCCGTGGTTGCCAAACGCTTTGGCCGACCGTTCTCCCACTCTGGCGTAAAGACAATCTTCTTTAGTCGCGGAAGCAGAACAGTGTCAAAGTAGTTTCCAACCTCAATGAGTAGAAACTTTCTCTGCCCTCCATCTTGTCGATTCCTATTTACTACGGCGTGCGCGGTCGTACCGGATCCAGCGAAGAAGTCTGCTACGCGCTCTCCCTCGAAGGTAGTCTGTCGCAGTATTCCTTCAATCAATCCAGGCGGTTTTGGATTGTCGATCAATCCCTTTGCCCCAAACAACGCTTCCAACTGAGGCTCACCATCGGCGTACTGGCGGACGACTGAAGTGGCAACAACCGTCTCGACCTCATGCAGAAAGTACTTCATCTGAGGGATGGAGTCGCCGCCATTCTTGAAGACCAGTCGATCATCTTTGCAGTAGCCCTCAAAGGACGGTCTCTTTGCAATGGCCTTCTCCGGAAAGGCCCATCCCCTCTTTGGTGGTTTGTATGTAATGCCGGTTCTTGGATCTTTTGGGGCGTAGAAGCGATAGTTCTCTGAGTTGGGATCTTTGATGGAGGGTGACTGCTTACCGGCGGGCATCGAAGGCTCGACCTCTCGGAAAACCCACAGTGCCGCCTTCTTCTCTTGTGCCACCGACTCATCTACAAGCCGGCCCTCCGCATCTCGATATTCGAGCCACTTGTACGGATACAGCCCCTTCCACGGATCGCTCCGCTTGGCGTCCTCGGTTGACTCACCTTGATTCCTGGCCAACTCTATGTGGTCCAGTTTGTGTCGCTGATAGAGCACAGCAAGAGCCGCCCTGCCTTCGTCGATGGAAGCAAACCGCTCATTTAGTTCCCTTATGAGCGCAGAAACCTCAAAGAATCCATCTCTGGTCTCTCGGAAGATTCGCTTGTTGCGCTCAACAGCGCTTCGGTTCTTCGCAAAAACCTCGATGTACTCATGATTCGTTGAGTACGCCGGAGAGTTATTGCTCACGGTATCTCGTACCCAAATTAGCTCCTCGATCCTATTCGAATGACCAAAGGCTTCACGAAGCTGCCACTCCAAAGTGCTTCGCTCGATCTCGTTGATACTCGCGAAGAGAAGGCCCTCATCGCACAAGAGATTGCGCGCCAAAGCAAGGCGAGAGCCCATCATGGATGCCCAGCTTGAGCTTTTGAAGCTATCCTTGTATACGAAACCGTCCTGCCCAGTGTTGTAAGGCGGATCAATATAGAAGCACTTGATTCCTTCCCGGTATCGAGCCTGCATCAATGACAGAGCTTGAAAGTTGTCCGAGTTAATCAGAACGCCGTCTGTCTTTTCATCCAGATGGTCAAAGCTCGACAGCAATCGCTCGACGAATGTGGATCGAAAGTGCTTTGTGTCAATCATCAGGCTCGGATGAGCCCGGAGAAAGTCTCTCGTCAGGGGGTTGGAGTAGCCCGGCGCCGCAAGGTCACCCGAAATAGATTCGATTCCGAGCGCTGAAACCCATTCCAAGCGCTGTGCCTCGTTTGCAGTTACCTCATCCAAGAACTCATCGGGAACGCAATCGAGACGAATGCACCATGATGTCTCAACGATGAACTTCTTTTTTAGCCACAGCGTCTTTTGGAAATCTTCGAGCTGAGCCAAGAAGGCAATGAGCTTCCCGGCGATTCGACGAATCACCTTAATCTTCGAGAGATACTGATCGACCCGGGCCGCCGTTTCACTCTCGACGTCATCAAGGTGCATGACCTCGTTCTTTATGTAGAAGTCGAGTTCGCGACGAAGAAATGCACCCAGGTCCTTGTGAATGAAGTAGTCAAAGGTGTTGCGGGCCGTGTATCGTAGAAGGTGCGCTGCAAGCTTTGAGTAGCCAGCCTGCTCGCCCGAAGCAAGAACATGAGGCTTTTGTAGTTCTGATAGCCATACGGCCAAAGACGGATCTCTAACGGCGAGAATCTGCCTGACCGCATGAGCTGTCAGATCCTTCTGACTTGGGGGCTTGGTCCTGCCCTCCGCTGCTCCATCGGGCCAATCTGCGATGGTTGCAGGCCTGTACTCGAATCGAATGACGAGTTCACGTCCGGCTTCAAGATGCTCCTCTGAGATGAAGCCCTGACCTGCGGAATCCCCGCTTGCCAAGACAAAGACACGGTCCTTCCCTTCCGCGGCTTTGACGTTGCCGTGCTCGCCCTCCGCTGCATCGAACAGTCGGAAGTGCACTCGCAGAGGGTCTTTGTCGTTCTCCGGACGAAGGCGGAACACGTAGTCCCGCAGGTACTCACTGGTCTTGATGTAGTACTGGTCTGCGTTTGCCGAGTGAAGCTTTATCTCTTCGCCCTCGTACGGGATCGCGTAGACGCCAGGCTTGTAGACGCGACGCGACAAGAAGTCGCCCTCGGAGTAGTAGCGACGGAAGAAGCTGAGCAGGTGGTCATAGACCTCGCCTTCCAGCCCGCCCACATCCACAGCTTCGCTCTGCAGCTTGGCCTGCAGTTCCTTGACCTTGGGCGACTGGCTCGGGTCCATCCCCGCGGCCTGTATGCCGGCAATGACCTTGGCCAGTTCCTTCTCGATCTCGGCCTTGTCCGCGGTCTTGTACAGCGCGAATGCGGCTTGTACCTGCGGCAGCAGGTCCTTCTCGAGGAACTGGGTGATCTCGGCGCTCTTGGCATGCATGATCCGATAGAGACCGAAGTCGAGGTCCGGCTGATCGAGCTGGAACAGCTCTTTCAGCTTGCTGATCAGCTGCTGGCGCTTGTTGTCGTTGGGGGTGCTCATCGGCGGCGCATTCAGGCGTATGGCTGGAACTGGTTGTTGTCTCGGCTGAGCAGTTGCATCAGCTTGGGATGAATGAATAGCTTCTCTTTGCCGAACGGCATTTCACGCAGTACACCCAGGCCAGCGAGGTCATGCAGATAGCGTGATGCGGCCTGGCGTTGGGCGATGCCCTTGTCCACCAGGTTGCCGATGCGGCAATACGGCTGCTCGAAGATCACGTCCACCAGCTCGCGCGTGTAGATCTTGGGCAGGCGCGCGCGAACGTGCTCGGTGGTGTGTTCGGCCAGTTTGCGGATGGCGGCGATCTTGCCGGTGGTCCACCTGGAGGTTTCGGCCACGGCCTGCAGCATGAACTGCAGCCACGGTTCCCACGCCTGGTCTCGCGTCACGCCCAGCAGCAGGCCGTAGTAGTCGGCCTTGTGCGCAATGACGTGGCGGCTGAGGTACAGGATGGGAAGGTTCAGCAGCTCTTCCTGAATCAGGTAGAGGATGTTGATGACGCGGCCGGTGCGCCCGTTGCCATCGGTGAAGGGGTGGATGGCCTCGAACTGGTAGTGGCCCACGGCCATGCGGATCAGTGGGTCCAGCTCGGTCTGGTTGTGCAGAAAGCGCTCCCAGTTGGCCAACATGTCTCGCAGGCGCGCTTCGCCCTCGGGCGGGGTGTAGATCACCTCACCCGTGCGGTCGTTGATGAGCTGCGTGCCCGGCGTGCGCCGGATATCCATGTCGACGCCCTTCAGGGTGCGGCAGACATCCACGGCGGTGGCGGTGCACAGGGGCCGGTCTTTCAACGACTGGTACCCGCGGTGCAAGGCGGTGCGATAGCGCAGCGCTTCCTTGGTGGCAGGGTCAGCGTTGTCTTGGCCCTGTGCGGGACTCTGGGCATATTGGAAGAGCCGGTCGGTGGTGGTGACGATGTTCTCGATCTCCGAGCTGTCCTTGGCTTCCAGCAGCGGGATGGTGTTGATCAGCATCGCCTGGTTGGGGATGAGTTCGGCCGCCTGCTTCAGCTCGGCCAGTGCTGCACGGGCCTCGATGCAGGCCTTGAGCACGGCACGGCTTTCCAGCTCGTGCGCCGGCGGCAGCGCTGGCAGCTGGTTGTGCGGCAGCTCAGGGCGCCACGGGGTATCGAGGTCAGTCATGATGTAAAAAATCTACTTCTGCGACATGTTGTCAGCTTATGTCGCTGGGGGCGACACGTCAACCTGACATGTCGACATTTTTTTAGTTCATCGACACGACACCGGCCACATGTTCGCTGAGAGAACACGTGACGGCCGTCATGTCGCCAAACTCGCACTTCTAGAACACTAGACGACGCTCCAGCTAAGCACGAACAGGCTCTGGTTGCGGCTGGCCCGGTGGAGCCGCTTCTGAAGTGCAGCGATGAGCGCGTCACGCCGGGCTTCGATCTCGTCTTCCACGGCGAAGATGTCCTGCCGCTGGCGACGCTGCTCCGCCTCGGTCTTGCGGATGTCCTGCTGCAGGCGTTGGGCGTCTTCCATGCTCAGCGCCATGCGCGCCTGGCGCTTCAGGCCCTTGAGCTTGAGCTTGGTGTCCTTCAGGGCCTGCTCGGCCGATGCGATGCGGTCCTCGGCCCAGGCTTCGAGCTTGTCGCGCTCTTGCTGGAAGAACCGGTCATTCAGCTCCAGCGCACGGCTGAGCGTGGCCTCTAACTGACGCTGCACGTTGCCCTGTAGCGCCATCGGCGGGCTCGCTTGCAAATCCGTCGTGGTGGCCGAGAGGTAGAACAGTTTTTCGCAGCTCTCCTGGTCGATCACTTCGCCCGCGTCGGTGATGCAGGTGAAGACAAGATGCTCTTCTTGCTGAAAGCTATCCAGCTCCAGCAGACTGAGCTGCATCCACCCGGCCTGCCCAACCAGGCGCTCCACCATGCTGATGCGGGGCTTGTGGCTGCCGTAGTGGAAGGTCAGGCTCTGCGCAGGCGCTTGCAGGTTCCGGCCCGTCTCCAACACGTACTGGCCCAGTGGGTGCGTCAATCGGTAAATGCGGGCATACTCTGGAGGGGCTTCGCCCTTGCGGATGAGCTGGTAAGCCCCCGTGGGCGCCTGCAGCACGGGCGGCGCCTGCAGATCAAACGCCAGCTTGGTGGAATCGAAGCGGGCCTGGCCGGCCAGCACATAACGCGTCAGCCACCAGAAGAACCGGGTGATGCGGTCCAGCTGGCTTTCTGCTCGTTCCTTCTGGCTGCGAAGCAGGTCGTGGATGTCGGCGTCGAAGTGCTCGAGGAGCAGCTTCTCGGTCTCTTGCATGCGCGCTTGAATGTCGGCGTCCAGCTCGGTACGCAGTTGGGCAAAGGCAGCGTCGATCTCGCTTGGCGTTCGGCAGCGGTCGTAGATCTCGGCGATGCGCTTCTCAAAGTCGATGCCGCTTTCGATCTGGCCCAAGACCTGGTCAGAGGCGCCGAACACGCCGTCGAACAGGTGGAACTTGTCTTGCAGCAGTTCCAGCACACGCTGGTCGGCCGCGTTGCGCTGGTTCAGAAAGTTGATGACCACCACGTCGAAGCGCTGGCCATAGCGGTGGCAGCGGCCGATGCGTTGCTCTACGCGCTGCGGGTTCCAGGGCAGGTCGTAGTTGACGACGAGCGAGCAGAACTGCAGGTTGACGCCCTCAGCCGCAGCCTCGGTGGCGATGAGGATCTCGGACTCCAGGCGGAAGTGGTCGATCAGCGCGGTGCGCCGGTCGATGGCTGGCGAGCCCGTGACGCGATCGGTGCCGGCGTTCTTGGCCAGCCAACGCTGATAGATGCCGGTCGAGGCCGGGCCCTGATTGCCACCGCTGAACATGGTGACCTTGCCTGCGTAGCCGTGGGCTTCAAGGTAACGCGCCAGGTAGTCTTGTGTACGCCGTGACTCGGTGAAGATGACGGCCTTGCGGGCTGCGCCCATGGCGCCCATGCGCTCGAAGCCTTGGTGCAAAGCCGACAGCAGCGCATGCGATTTCTGGTCTTCGCGGATGTTGCGGGCAAGGCGCAGGTACTCGTCCAGCTCAGCCAGTTCCTCGCGCACCAGGGCGTAGTCCACTGGTGGTGTGCCGTCGGTAGCCGGGGCGGCGGGCTCAGCTTCCTCCAGCAGGTCTTCGTCGAGGTCTTCGTCTTCGATGAGCTGCTGGATCCACTCTTCGTCGATGGTCTGCTTGTCGAGCAGGCGCTGCAGGCGGGTGCGGATGGCTTGCAGCGTGGCAACCACGGCCTCGGTGGAAGACGCCAGCAGCTTGCGCAGTATGAGCCCGACGAGGTGCTTCTGCCGGCTGGGAAAGCCGTAGCTGAAGTCGCGCTGCAGGTAGGCCGAGATCAATTCATAGAACTGAACTTCTTCTTCGGCCGGCGAGAACGGCGTGGTGAGCGCGTGGCGCTGGGTGTACGGCACGTACTCCAGCACGTCGCGCCGCAAGGTGCGCTTGATGAAGGGCTGCAGCCGGCGACGCAACGAATGGATGTCGCCATCGATGCTGCTGTACTGTGAACGGAAGCTGCGCTCGTCGCCGAAGATCTCTTCGTCAATGAGCGACGTCAGGCCATACAGCTCCATCAGGGAGTTCTGCAAAGGCGTGGCCGTCAACAGTAGCTTCTTCCGCCCAGCCAGGGCGCGCTTCAGGGCCTGCCCGGTCTCATGGCTCTTGCGGTGGGCGTTGCGCAGCTTGTGGGCTTCATCGATGACCACCAGGTCCCAAGGTACGGCGCCGAGTTGGGCCTCCATGCGGGCTGCGAAGTGGATGGACATGATGCTGATGACATCGCGGTCCAGCGGGTCGTAGGTACCGCCTTCGCGCAGCAGGTGCCAGGTGCGCGCGTCCAGTACCTCGGCCGGCAGGTTGAATTTGTCGGCCAGTTCTTGCGCCCACTGCTTGCGCAGCGAAGCGGGGCAGATCACCAATAAGCGGCGACGGCGCTCAGCCCAGAGCTGGCACAGCACCAGGGCGGCCTCAATGGTCTTGCCCAGGCCGACCTCGTCGGCCAGCACCACGCCCTTGCTGAGCGGGTTGTTGAGGGCGAAGAGCGCGGCATCGATCTGATGCGGGTTCAGGTCGACACTGGCATCGAACAATGATTGGGCGAGGCGGTCTTCCTCTGAAGCGGCGCGACGGCGCGTGAGTTCCCACGCAAAGTACTTGGCATGATGTGCCGTGGTGCCGGCTGCTTGGGCACCGCCTTCGACTTCGCCTGACATGTCTCCTCCCTGCCTTCCAGTGACTTCGAGCCCGTGGCCGTCCTGACGGCCCGGTGCAATCCCGGCCAATTTCGCACCGCTGTTGGTTTGCCCTATGGGCGCCACGACGGGATCGCGGGTTCCATTGTGATTCCAGCAGGGAACGCTCACGCTGACCTGCGCCAGAATCGCCCGATGACAAGCGCACCCCGCCAGGACCTCCGCCCAGGCGTCAGCGAGCCCGTTGTGCTGCTGATCTCCCGGCGCGAGGTCGAGCAGGCCGACCTTTCTTCTGTCCTATCCCGGTTGAAGGTCTTCCTGGCGACCCGCGAGGACGCCTGGCGCTACCGTGGCCAGATGACGCTGGTGGTGGACGGGTACAACGACGATCCGCGCGAACTGGTCGACATCCCTGAAGTACGGTCGCTGCTGCGCCGCCTCGAAGCCGAGTGGCCCTACTGGGCGTTCTTCTTCAACCAAGTGGACGACAGCATCAAACTGCTGCTGTCCTGCGTTGCCGGCAGCCGTTACCTCGGCCGCGGCGCCGTCGAGATGGACGCCGATCTCGTGGCTGGCGCCATGGCACGTGCGTTCGGCGGCATGAACGCCGTCTTCGAGCGCTTCAACTTCCCGGAGGACGAACTCGAGCTGATGAGCCGAGGCTTCGTCGAGGTGCTGCAGCAGGCCGGGATGGGTTGAGGGCCCCTCCCCCCAAATCAGCGAGGGCGAAGGATCACGGTGTTCGAACCGATCAGCCGGTAGCGGTGCGACCCTTCCACCAGCACGCGCCCGAGTCGACGCGCCTTGCGCAGCCCGCTGGCGGCCTCCGCGCGCGTCACCGTCGTTGGCATCGCCGGCCATGCGTTGAAGGCATCCCAGTCGTCGGGATGCGCCTGCTCGAACTGCAGCTTGCGGGCGTGGGTGCGCTCCATGGCGACCTCCAGCGCGGAACGATGGATGCTCTTCATTCTGCGCGGGCTCATGTGCAGTGCAAGACTGCGCCGATGCGGCACGGATAATCCGCCCATGAAGAACCTGCGCCCGGAGACCCTGGGCCTCCTCCAGCGCATCGAGACACTCAGCGGCCGGCCCGTCGAGTTCAAGCCCGACGCCACGTTGACCCTGCGCGCGACGCTGCAGCTCTCTCGCAGCGGCGCGCCGGCCCATGTGCTGCGCTATCGCCCGGTGAACGAGCCGCTCGACTACTGGGTGGCCTACCAGGCGGGCTACCTGTTGCGCCTGCTGGACCTGCCGCCCTCCGAGCGTTTCGACTTCGCAGGAACCGGCTCCGCCCCGGCGCGGGTGGAGGAACTGCTGACCGCTGGCCTGAAGCTGACCGATGCTGAACAGTCGGCGGCGCCGCGATTCGCGGAGGCCGCGGCGCACTGGGCGATGATGAACCTGCGCTCGTTCGCCATCGGCATGCGCATCGACCAGTGGCTGGCTGACGAGCACCCCGACCTTCACCTGCTGCAGCGCCAGGGCATGGACGCCTTGCAGCAGGAGAACCTGCAGCTGCTCTCCCAGCGCGTCGGCAAGCTCGCCATCCCGGTACCTCTGCTGGGCGCCGTCGCTGCCTACGCGCTGTTTGCCGACCGGCTGCTGGGCAAGACCACCTACGCGATACCCTATCGGGCTGCCGGCGCGCTGGACCTGGGCGTCGAGCTGCTCGCCATCCTCGACAAGCTGCCGGCCGACGCGGCGCACGACCGTGAGCTCGTCGATGCCTGGGCCGCCGCGATCGGCATGACCGGGTGGTACACCTGGATCCCCTACAAGCCCTGACACGCATGGCCGAGTTCAAGATTCCCATCAACCGCTTCGACACCAACCTGCTGCCGCCCGAGGCGCGGCAGGTCGGCACCGAGGCGTTCAAGGCCGCCGTGGTGATGCACTTCGCGGCCGAGTACGCGGCGCAGGGCCAGACCGCCATGGTGACGGTGGATGACGAAGAGATCACCGTGATGGCGTTCCCGGCGACCGCCTCGGCGCTCGACTTCGTGATGCCGATGCTGCGTTCCGGCCGCATCGCCGAGGCCGTCCCCTACCTGGAAAGCCTGACGAAGTCGGCGCCCGCCGATGCCGCGGTGCTCTACAACCTGGGCATCGCCTACAGCGAACTGCGCCAGTACGACGAGGCCATCATCCGCTTGAAGCGCGCGGTACAGCTTGACCCGGGCCACGCTCACGCCTGGGTCGGCATCGGCAATGCCTACCACCGCATGCGCAAGCCCGAGCAGGCGCTCGAAGCCTTCGAGAAGGCGGTGCAGGCGGATCCGAACGACGGCTACACGCGTCGCAACCTGGGTGGGATCCTGATCGGGTTCAAGCGCATCGACGAGGCCGTTCAGCACCTGCGACGCGCGCTCGACCTGATGCCTGACGATCCACAGGCCATCTTTGGCCTGGCCACGGCCCTCGAGCAACTTGGCACTCGGGAGGCCGACGAGGAAGCCGACCAGCTCTACCGCCGATTCATCCACGAGCACCCGAACTCGCCGATGGTGGAGCAGGCCGAGAAGGCACGTACGGCGTTCGCCCACCGGCAGGTGAAGTCCAACTCGGTCGGCGGCTTCCGGCCCGACGTGATGATGTACATCGCGGGGGCGCTGGACACCTTCAAGATGCAAGGCGCGCAGAAGCGCCAAGCCATCGCGCTGGAAATCGCCATCCTCGGACGGGGTGGCCTGGACATCAACGACCCGGACGAGAAGTACAGCCTGAAGGCGCTGCCCGGCAAGTTCTCGGGCCTACACCTGCTGGCCATCATGTACACGGCGTTCCGGCAGATCGACCCGAC
>JRYF01012398.1_pt1 | contig 20643 bp, 17 predicted proteins | sample 235331 | NCBI WGS metagenome assembly JRYF01 (sample SAMN03074217, study PRJNA261475) | activated sludge metagenome | biome: Wastewater Treatment Plant; feature: Wastewater; material: Activated sludge; isolation source: activated biomass of a wastewater treatment plant treating hydrocarbon... ...
ACCGGCAAGACCGCGGCGTTCGCCCTGCCTCTGCTGGAACGGCTGGATTTGCGTGAAAGACAGCCGCAGGTTCTGGTGTTGACGCCGACCCGCGAACTGGCCATCCAGGTCGCCGAGGCTTTCCAGAGTTACGCCCGCCATCTGCCGGGCTTTCACGTATTGCCCATTTACGGCGGCCAGAGCATGAGCCTCCAACTTCGCCACCTCAAGCGCGGCGTGCATGTGGTGGTCGGCACTCCGGGCCGGATCATGGATCATCTGCGCCGGGAAAGCTTGGTGCTGGACCGGCTGCGCTGCGTGGTGCTGGACGAAGCCGACGAAATGCTGCGGATGGGCTTCATCGAAGATGTGGACTGGATTCTCGAACACACTCCGCCGGGCCGGCAGGTGGCGCTGTTTTCCGCCACCATGCCCGAACCGATTCGCCAGGTGGCGCATCGCCACCTGCGCGATCCCCAGGAAGTCAAAATCCAGACGCGCACCGCCACCGTCGCCGCCGTCCAGCAACGGTACTGTCAGGCCAGCGGCCTGCACAAGCTCGACGTGCTGACCAGAATCCTGGAAGTGGAGGACATCGACGCGGTACTGGTATTCGTGCGCACCAAGGTCGCCACCACCGAGCTGGCCGAGCGGCTGGAAGCGCGCGGCCATGCCTGTGCGGCTCTGCACGGCGACATGACCCAGGCGTTGCGCGAGCGGACCATCGAACAGTTCCGGGGCGGTGGTCTGGATATCGTGGTCGCCACGGACGTGGCGGCGCGGGGCTTGGACGTGCCACGCATCAGCCACGTCATTAATTACGATATTCCTCACGACACCGAGGCCTACATTCATCGCATCGGCCGCACCGGGCGCGCCGGGCGCGGCGGTCACGCGATTCTGTTCGTCGCGCCCCGCGAGATGCGCATGTTGCGCGCCATCGAGAGGGCGACCCGCCAGCCGATCGCGCCGATGCAACCACCGTCGCAGGCCGCGATCGCCGGTCATCGCCTGAACCGGTTCAAGCAGAAAATCCGCGAGACGCTCGCTTCACAGGATTTGGATTTTTTCCATGAGATCGTCGACCGGTTCGAGCAGGAAGAGGAAATCAGCGTCCAGGATATCGCCGCCGCGTTGACCTATCTGATGCAACGCGACCGGCCGCTCCAGGTGCGGGAAACGGCAACTCCGAAAGCGGCGGATGCACCGCGTACCCATCCGGATCGGGAGGCGGGGGTGGAGCCCCGGCCGGCCAGACCGCGACGGGAGCGACCCCGGGAAGCGGCCGATCTCGACAAGATCCGCTACCGGCTCGAAGTGGGTCACCAGCATGGCGCAACCCCGCAAAACATCGTGGGCGCCATCGCCAACGAGGCTGGCATCGAGAGTCGTTACATCGGTCGGATCGAGATTCACGACGACTACAGCACCGTGGACCTGCCCGATGGGATGCCCGAGGAAATTTTCCAGCATCTCAAGAGAGTTCGGGTCCGGCAATACCCGTTGAACATCACCCGCCTCGGTCCATCCGATCTGGGCCGGGAAAGAAAGCGCGCGGTTCCCGGTCAGGCGGTGGCCAGGGTTAAATCGGCGGGTGGTTTCAAGCGCCGCCCGGCCGACCGGGACGTTGGGCCAGGCCGTCGGCGCCAGCAGGAAGCGGAGTCCTGAGCACGCTATCAGGGATGCTGGCCTGGACCAGAACGCTTCCCCGCTCCCGCCGCTTCCAGCTACGGGCCATCCCCGGCGGCCGTTTCTCGAGCGCGACGACTGGTCAGCCACTCCCAAACCCAGCCGCCGGGAATCTCTCGCCCCGAAAGTACGTAGTCGAGCGTGTTCTCGTTGTTCAGGGTCAGTTCGAGGTCCTGGCGCGCGCTGTCGCGGCCGACCAACAGCAGAGAATCGCCAGCCTGGACCGCGGCATGTGCGTGGGGTAGTAGCACGGTGGATTCATCCATCCGGGTCAAATACAGTGGCCGGCATTCCAGAGGTTGATCGCGATCGTGCGGGTTGCGCAACAAATCGCCCAGCGCGACCGCGGGATCGACGAATCGCAGCCGGTTCGACAGGGCTGGAGCCTCGGCGGCGGTGACGTGTACGCTCCAGACGGTCGGCGTTTCCCAGCCGAAGCGCTCCGTCAGTTGTTCCAGCAGGGTATAGGACCAGGATTCGCCCCGCTCCTTGATCTGGGTCAGGAAGGGGACCAGCAGGGGAGTGGTTAGCACCGCCAGGCACTCCCGACCGATGATCTGGCTCGGCACCACCGTCACGTCCGACTCGAAAGCCGCGAATAGCGCCTGATTGGCTTGCAAGTTTTGCCGCAGAACCACGAACAGTTGCGGGTTTAGTTCCCGCGCCGTGACCACGATGGACAGATTGTTCACGTCGCTATTCGTGCAGGCGATAATGCCGACCGCCTGCTGGACGCTCGCTTCCAGCAAGGCGGGAATGCCGGTGCCGTCGCCGCGCACCCAGCGCCGGCCGCTGTCGCTGGGTGGGGCATGGTCGATGACCGTCACGGGAATATCCTCCCGCTCCAGCGCCGAGACCAGCACCTTGCCAAATCGCCCGTAGCCGCACAGCACCCAGTGGCCGCGCGGCGGGTCGCGGTGGCGCTTGATCACGGTTCCCGGCAGACCGGTGAGCCAGGCCAACAGGTGATAGGCCGCCGGAGCGTGCAAGGCCAGGGCCAGATAGCGGCCGAATTTCTCGAAGGGATTGATAATGTGCCGGGTGCCGAAGGACGCCATGTTGGTGGCGGTTTCGGCGGTTTCGGCGCGGCACAGGGCCGGTAGGCCGGGAGCGAGCAAGCGGGTGGCGATGGCGATAGCCAGATTGGCGCTGTCGTCGTTGGTCAGGGCCAGGACTCCTCGACAGCGGGGATGAGTGAGTCCGGCCAGTTTCAGGATCTCCGGCTGCCCGGCGTCGGCCGCCAGGGCCGGAATGTCGATCTGATAACCATCGAGCTCCAGTCGGCCGACTTTGATTTCGTTCAGTTCGATGACCACCGCACGCAGACCGGTTTGATCGAGCGCCCCGCAAATGAGCCGGCCGGTTTCGCCATAACCGCAGACCAGGTAAAACGGTTCCCGCAAGCGTTGGATGGCGCGCGCGAAGCGCTGCAGGCGCACCGCGCTCCGGAAATTCTGATCTTGCAAGAGAGCGAGCAGGGTGCCGATGGAATAGGCCCAGCCGATGACCGACAGGTAGATGCACAGGGTCACCCACAGCCGTTGCGGCTCGGTAAATACGTGTGGGGTTTCCCCGAAACCGATGGTGGTCGCGGTGTAGCTCATGAAGTAGAAAGCATGGAAAAAGCTCATCCGGACCGGCTGGCCCTGGTCGTTCACACCCGGAATCAAGGTCAGACCTAGCACCGAGATGGCGTAAACCAGGATCAGCGTGATCAGCGGCGCGCGCATGCGCCGCAGGATCAGGAAAAAGGTACTGTCGTGAGTGTCCGGGTTCATCGCTTCTGCATGATCGTTTCGGCGATCAAGATCACGATCGATACCACGTTGGCGAACAGCGCGCCGCCGGAGAGCGAGACTACCTTGGCGGTGATCTCGGGCGACATCCCTTCGCCGGTCAGGTGTACGCCGTAGCTCCACACCAGCGCCGCCGCGATCAGTTGCAGGTCGGCCACCAGGCTGGTGGACAGGTGAATCGCGCCGATGTGGGTTCGGTCGCCGAACTTGAGCACCGTCGCGATCAGATTCACCACGATGGCGGCGAATAGTTCGTACACATCGTGATGCGCTGGATTGTCCAGATCGCCGACGAAGAAACCGAAGTTGAGCGTAGCAGCCAGGACGATGAAGAAGCCGAAGATGACTTTTTCGAGGTTCATGGAGGGATGAGTGGCGAGTGGCGAGTGGTTTGGTGGCGAGTGGCTGGTGATTAGCCACTCGCCACTAGAATTGTCCTTGGGAACAATAGCGTAATGATAGAGGAGTCGGAATGAAACTGCTGGCGTTGGAGACCGCGACCGAGGCTTGTTCCGCCGCCGTGTGGGTGGATGGGGCGGTGTTGGAGCGCTACGAACTGGCGCCGCGCCGCCATGCCGCCCTCATCCTGCCGATGGTCGATTCGGTGTTGGCCGAGGCCGGTCTGGAGGTCGCTCAATTGGATGCCATCGCCTTCGGACGCGGGCCGGGAGCGTTTACCGGGGTGCGCATCGCGGTCGGCATCGCTCAGGGGATCGCCTTCGCCGCCGATCTGCCGGTTGTGCCCGTCTCCACGCTGGCGGTGCTGGCGCTGGGCGCGGCGCGGGAAACGGGCCACGCGCGCATCGCCGCGGCGCTGGACGCGCGCATGGGTGAGGTGTATTGGGGATGCTACGCAGCGAGCGGCGCGGATGCCGAGCCACTGGGCGAGGAGCGGGTCGGTGGGCCGGCGGCGGTCGCCGCGCCGCCGGGCGAATGGTTCGGCGCCGGCAGCGGCTGGCTGGCTTATGGCGCGACGCTGTCCGGGCAACTCGCGATCAGCGGCTGGCTGGGCGAGTGCTATCCACGCGCTGGCGATGTAGCCCGGTTGGCGGCCGATCCGCGTCGGCGCGGCGACTGGGTGGACGCCGAGCGGGCATTACCGGTCTACCTTCGCAACCAGGTGGTGGCCAAACCGGGCTGAACGGGCCGTGCCCGGCGCTTGGAAACCGGGGGCGGGTGGCTTAGGATAAGCCTATTCTGGCAAAAAGCCTTGCCATAACAGCCAGATCAAGAATCGCCACCCGGAGGATGCCGCATGAATTCCACGATCATTGCCGACCCGGTCCACGCCAAGGCGTTGTCCGATCTGGTGACCAAGCTACTGGCGGCGCGTCAGACCAGCTTGATTCTGTATAACAAACTCGCCGCCCTGAAGCCGTTCCGGCTTGCCGAACCGGTCCAGCAACATCTGCTGCGGCGATTTCGACAAGCGCTGGTGGATTATTTGGCGCTCGGGCCGTTCCAGGTCTATCGGGTGCTGGAAGACCTGCCGGCCGACTCGCCTTATCGCCAGGCTCGCGAACTGGCCCGGCAGTGCTATGCCGACATTGCCCGTACCACCCAGGCGGCGCTGGAGTTCCACGACCGCTACGATGGGGATCATCTTTCCGAACCAGGCATGGCCAATCTGGACGCGGAACTGTCGCGACTGGGCGAGCAATTGGCGGATCGCATCGAACTTGAAGACCGAATCGTCGCCGCTGTTCTGGAACGCGAAGAATCCTGGGGACCAGGCGAAAGCTAGACCTTCGCCGGCGGTGTTTCATGAAAAGCGCGGGCAAATTCCGCCGCCCGTGTATAATGCCGAGCTTTAATAACAACTCCCAACCTGTCCCGCGTACTCTTCGACGCCCGGCGCCGGCACCGTCAACCCAAATCCCCGCCAACGCGGCCGTGGGGCAAGGCGACCCATTCACGAGGAACCCCAATGGAAAGCATGTTGAACTTCCTGATCTCCGACGCCATGGCGCAACAGGCTGGCGGCGGTGGCGAGCTGGGTCTGATGAACCTGATGTTTCCCATCATCCTGATCGTGGCGTTCTATTTCCTGTTGATCCGCCCGCAGACCAAGCGCGCCAAGGAACACAAACGCATGGTGGACGCCCTCAAGAAGGGCGATGAGGTCGTCACCGGTGGCGGGTTGTTGGGCCGCATCACCGAAGTCGGCGAGAACTTCGTGCAACTGGAAATCGCCGAGGGCGTACAGGTCAAGGTGCAAAAGCCGGCCGTCGGCTCGCTGATGCCCAAGGGCACTTATAAGAGCACGTTGTAATCGCAGGGCATTCTGTCATCGCGCCGCCCGGCGCCACGCGGGAACCTCCGTGTCATGGCCAATCCGTACTCCCTCAATCAATACCCCTGGTGGAAGCACCTGCTGATCGGCATGGTGGTGCTGTGGGGCCTGATTTTCGCGCTGCCCAACCTGTTCGGTGAAGATCCCGCCGTGCAAATCTCCGGCGCCAGGGCTAGCACCGTCATCGACGCCGCGTTCCAGAACCGTATCGCCGCTCTGCTCGACGCCGAGCACCTGTCACCCAAGGCGCTGGAGTTGGAAGACGAGCGGTTGCTGGTCCGCTTCACCGATCCCGAAGAACAGCTCAAGGCCGCCGATATCCTCCGCGACCGACTGGGCCGCGACTATGTCGTCGCGCTCAACCTCGCCTCGTCCGAGCCGGCCCTGTTGCGGGCGCTGGGTTTGAGTCCGATGTATCTCGGCCTCGACCTGCGCGGCGGCGTCCACTTTCTGATGCAGGTGGATATGGAGGCCACGGTCCGGCAGGTCGAGGAAAGCTACGTCGAGGAAATTCGTTCCTTGTTGCGCGGTGCGCGAATTCCGTACACCTCGGTGGGCCGCGCCGCCGCCGGCGGGGTGCAGGTGGAATTCCGCGAAGTGGCGGACCGCGACCGGGCCGCCCAGCAGTTGCGCGACGACTTGCGGAACCTGGAACAGAGCGAGCCGGGTCCCCTGAGCCTGAAACTGAACCTCGGGGAAGCGGAGATCCGGGAAAAACGCGATTTCGCGCTCCAGCAGAACATCACCATCCTGCGTAACCGGGTCAACGAACTGGGAGTGGCCGAGCCGATCATCCAACAACAGGGCGGCGAACGCATCGTGGTGCAACTGCCCGGGGTGCAGGACACCGCCCGAGCCAAGGAAATCCTCGGCGCCACCGCTACCCTGGAATTCCGGCTGGTGGACGAGGAACACGACTGGGACCAGGCCGCCACCACCGGTCGTACCCCCGTGAACTCCCGCCTGTACCGGGATCGCGATGGACGGCCGGTGCTATTGCAGCGGCGGGTGATGCTGACCGGCGACTCCATCGTGGATGCGGCTTCCGGCCTCGATCAGCAGACCGGCGGCCCGGCGGTGTTCGTGACCCTCGACGGTCGAGGAGCCAGGCGTTTCGAGGACGCCACCAAGGACAACATCGGCAAGCGCATGGCGGTGGTGTTCATCGAGAATAAGACCGAGACCCGCCAAGTGGATGGCGAAACCCGTCGGACCTCCTATACCGTCGAGGAAGTCATCAACATCGCCGTCATTCGCGACCGCTTGAGTCGACGCTTCCAGATCACCGGCCTGGAAAGCACCCGGGAAGCCCGCGATCTGGCCTTGCTGCTGCGGGCCGGCGCGCTGATCAGCCCGATCGAGATCATTGAGGAACGGACGGTCGGCCCCAGCGCCGGCCAGGAAAATATCGCGCAGGGGTTCCGCGCCGCCCTGCTCGCCCTCGTGTTGATCGCCGCGTTCATGATCGCGCGCTACAAGATGTTCGGAGTCATTGCCACCGCCGCCCTGGTCATCAACATCGTGCTGATCGTTGCCGCCTTGTCCATGCTCCAAGCCACGCTCACCCTGCCCGGCATCGCCGGCATCGTGTTGACCATGGGTATGGCGGTGGACGCCAACGTGCTGATCTACGAACGCATCCGGGAGGAACTGCGCAACGGCAACAGCCCGCAGGCGGCGATTCACACCGGCTACGAGCGGGCGTTCGACACCATTTTCGATTCCAACCTGACCACCCTGATCGCGGCGATCATGCTGTTCTTTATCGGCACCGGTCCCGTCAAGGGCTTCGCGGTCACGCTCAGCATCGGCATCCTGACCTCGATGTTCACGGCGGTCCTGGCGTCCCGCGCGGTGGTCAATCTCCTCTACGGTGGCCGGCGGCTGCAAAAATTGACGGTCTGAACCGTCGGCGCGGAAAACGATCCATGTGGCGACTGAACTTTTACGATACGCACATTGACTTCCTGAGCAAGGGCAAGCTGGCTATCGGCCTATCCCTCGCGGTGCTGCTGATCTGCCTTGGCGCCCTGCTGATCCGGGGTCTGAACCTGGGGCTGGATTTCACCGGCGGTACGGCCATCGAGGTACGCTATCCCGAACCGGTGGATATTCCCCAGGTTCGGGAAACGCTGGCCGAAGCCGGCTTCGACAACGCTCAGGCCCAACATTTCGGCACCTCCCGTGACGTACTAATCCGCATTCCGCCCCGCGAGCAGGCCGACGCCGCCGCGCTTAGCAATCAGGTGCTGGCGGTCCTGCAAGCGGCCGATGGCGGCGCGGGAGTCACGCTGGCGCGGGCGGAATTCGTCGGACCCCAGGTGGGCCAGGAACTGGCCGAACAGGGAGGGCTGGCGGCGTTGGGCGCGATGGTCGGGATTCTGATCTACATCATATTCCGCTTCGAGTGGCGGCTGGCGCTGGGCACCATCGCCGCGACCATCCACGATGTCGTGTTCACCGTCGGCTGGTTCGCGCTGTTCCAAATCGAGTTCGATCTCACGGTCTTGGCGGCGGTCTTGGCGGTGATCGGTTACTCGGTCAACGACACGGTGGTGGTGCTGGATCGTATCCGCGAGAATTTTCGCAAGCGGCGCAAGGGTTCCACGTTGGAGATCATGAACCTCTCCATCAACGAGACGCTCACGCGCACGATCATAACCAGTCTTTCCACCTTGATAGCGGTCTTGGTCCTGTTTTTTCTCGGTGGCGCCGTGATGCATGGTTTTTCGATCGCCCTGCTCATCGGCGTGGTGGTGGGCACCTATTCGACCATTTATATCGCCAGCGCCACCGCTTTATATCTGGGGGTCGGTCGCGAGGATTTGCTGCCGCGAGCCAAGGAAACGGCGGACGAGCGTCCGTGAATCGATTCCCACGAACGCGGAAGACCGATTCTTCCGCGTGCGAGGTGCGTCAGCGACGGGTCATGAGTGGCTCCGAATTTGGCTGAACGGGTCTGGGTCGTCGGGCTTCGGAGGGACTTGACTCGCGCGAGTGCTGCCCTCTTGTTGCCGCAGGTCGCTTTCCACGCCCCGGATCACCAGTCGCGCCCAGGCAGTGGCGATCAACCACAACAGAACGCCGACGACGATCAGGCCGCCGGCACTCAACAGGGCGTTCGGGGCACCGCCGGCGACCCCATAACCAATGCTGACCAGGCCGGCCAGCCAGAATACACCGATGGGCGCGGCGGTACAGGTGGCGCAACCAAAACGGGCCACCGCCGCGGGGGGAGCGACCAAGGCAAGCAGGGTTCTGTTCATGACAGGATTCCTCAGGTGGATTTGGCTATGGATTCGAGCGCGAACCGTTATCGACGTATCATTCGCGCGAAAATTTTCAGTACATTTCTTCACGATCCATCTATAACATAGTCTCGATTGTCGATCTTCGCGACAACCGCAACTGATCGAAACCGCCCGAATTGACCAGACAGTGCGGAGATGGCGCGATTCTCATGCCGTAGGAGGCTTGCATGAATATTAAAAAGGCGCTGGTGGTGGATGATTCCAAGGTCGCCCACCTGACCTTACGCAAATTATTGCTCGAACGTGGTATCGAAGTGGACTGGGTGGGGTCGGGCGAGGACTGCGTCAAGTATCTGGACACCAAAAGACCTGACATCGTTTTCATGGATGTGATGATGCCCGGCATGGACGGTTTTGAAACCACCCGCGCCATCACCGGGCTCCACCCCGAGGATGCAGCGCCCATCATCATGTGTTCGGCTAATGCTACCGAGGAAGACAAACGAGACGCCCGAGAAAGCGGCGCGGTCGGTTTTCTTTCCAAACCCTATACCCCCGCGCAACTCGATGAGATCCTACGGATGGTCAGCGAGGGTACGGCCGCCATCACCCTCGAAGAACCGATCTCCCTGGCGCCGGTCATTCCCACGCCCGTCGTGGTCGAAAAAGCGCCCGCGCCTGCCCCTGAAGCGCCCCTCCCGGCTCCGGCGGCGGGATCTCCGGCGATTGGCGAAATCGAACCGCTGGTGGAGCGGGTGGCTTGGGCCGCCGCCGAAAAAGTCGCCCGCGATATCATTCAGGAATTGGTGCCCAATCTGGCCCGAGAGGTCGCCGTTCAGGCCGCGCGCGGCGTCGCCGAGGATCTGGGCCGGCGAGCGGCGCATGCGGCGGTGCGGGCCGCTCAGGAAGCCGCCAAGCAGGTGGCTACGGAAATCTCGCGCGGCACTGCCGAGAAAACCGCGCGCACCACCGCCCAGGAAAGCGCCCGGGCCGTGGCCGAGCAGGCGGCTCGCGAGGTCAGCGAAGGGGTCTCGCAGCGCAACATCGCTCGCGGACTGGAAGTCAACCGTGACGAGTTGCTCCAGCAGATCGAGGTACAAATCGATCAGAAGAGCCGGGAATCCATTGTGTTCGCCACCAGCACCCCGGAATTCAGGCAGCAAATCCTCCAGATGGTCCGCTCCGGGATTCAGCCGGTCATCGAAACGATATCCCGGGAGACCGCCGAGCGTTCCATCCAGCAGGCGGCGGCCAATTCCTCCGCGCAGGGCGGTCCAGCCGAATCGCGCGCCAACCTGGCGCTGGTGGTAGGCATCGTCGCCTTGCTGGGGGCTGCCGCCGCTTTGCTGGGATATGTCTTCAAGCTGTTTTGATGCGCGATCCAGTAGGTGAAACTCCCGCGTGCCAACCGCGCGCGGTTGCGCGTGGGTTTGGCTGGTTGCTGGGGGTAGTCTGCGGTCTGTTGCTATTCGACGCCGCGCTCGCCGAACCACCGGGCTTCAATCCCCGCGACCGCATCCACCCGGTCCTGGCTGGAAATGGCTTGGTGGTCAGTCAGGACGCGCTGGCTGGTCAGGTCGGATTGGAAATCCTGCGACAGGGAGGCCATGCGGTGGACGCGGCGGTGGCGGTCGGCTTCGCTCTGGCGGTCGCGTTGCCGCAGGCCGGCAACTTGGGCGGCGGTGGGTTCCTGCTGGTTCACGACGCCGCGAAAAGGCGGACCGAGGCCATCGATTTCCGGGAAACCGCTCCCGCCGCCGCCCACCGTGATTTTTATCTGAACGAGCAGGGGGACGTGGATGAGACTCGCATTCGCTTCCACCACCAGGCGGCGGGCGTACCGGGCACCGTGGCCGGCCTGGCGCTGGCCCATCAACGTCATGGCCGGTTGCCGTGGCGGCGACTGATCGAGCCGGCGATTCAGTTGGCTGAATTCGGGATTCCGGTCAGCACGGGACTGGCCCAGTCGCTGCGGGGGGCTCGCGCCCGGATGGCGCCTTGGCCCGCCAGCATGAAGGCGTTCTTCAAAGCCGATGGTTCGCCCTATCAACCCGGCGAGACGCTGGTCCAGCCGGAACTGGCCGCCTCGCTTCGGCTGATCGCCGAGCAGGGTCCCCAGGCCTTCTACGAAGGGGAGATCGCGCGAAAGTTGGTGGCCGACATGGAGGCTCACGAGGGTCTGATCACCCTGGATGATCTTAAAAACTACCGGGCGGTGGTCCGGGTTCCGGTGCGGGGTACCTACCGGGGTCGCGAGATTGTGTCCATGCCGCCGCCCAGTTCCGGCGGCGTGCATCTCATCCAGTTGCTCAATATGCTCGAAACCTGGCCGTTGGGCGAACTCGGCCACAACAGCGCCGCCACGATTCACCGGATGGCCGAGGCGATGAAACTGGCCTACGCCGACCGCAGCGAATATCTGGGCGATCCGGATTTTGCGACTGTGCCGGTCGCGGGGCTGACTTCGAAGTTTTACGCCCGGGCGCTGGTGGGCCGCATCGACCTGGCGCGGGCGCGACCGGCGACGGAGATCAAGCCCGGCCAGCCGCATCGCCATGAGAGCGAACAGACTACTCATTACTCAGTGATGGATCGGGACGGCAACGCGGTTGCGGTCACCTACACCTTGAACTTTTCCTACGGCTCCGGGGTCGTCGCCGCCGGTACGGGCATCCTGCTCAATAACGAGATGGACGACTTCGCCGCCAAACCCGGAACGCCCAACGCCTATGGGTTGATCGGCGGTGACGCCAACGCGGTCGGTCCCCGCAAGCGACCACTCAGTTCGATGACGCCGACCCTGGTGCTCAAGAACGGGCGGGTGGTGCTGGTCACCGGCAGCCCCGGCGGCAGCCGCATCATTACCACGGTGCTGCAAATCCTGTTGAACGTCATCGATCACCGGATGAATCTCGCCGAAGCCACGGTCGCGCCGCGCGTGCATCATCAATGGCTACCGGACGAACTGCGAGTGGAGGAAGGGCTCAGCCCGGACACAGTGCGGCTGTTGGAGAATCTGGGCCATCGGGTCGTCATCCAGGATGCGATGGGCTCGACTCAAAGTATCGTCCGCGCGCCGGAGGGGTTGTACGGGTTTCCTGATACCCGCCAGCCCGGCGGGCAGGCCGCGGGGTATTGAGGGACGACGACCGAAATTCAACCGACGAATCCACCTCCCCCCGAATGGCTCGGTCTGCCGGTTGAACCGCTTCACCCCCACGAGTAGACTGCCCCATTCGTCTGGCAGTTCTTAGTTTTTCCGCCGATCTTGCCCGCTCCGAGTCTATCAGATGCGGACCCCACAACCATGAATGCCGTGACGCAGCCCCTGGGAATTGCCACCTTGAACGCCGACTTTCAACGTATCAAACGTCTGCCGCCTTACGTCTTTAATATCGTCAATGAGTTGAAGGCCCAGGCACGCGCGCGCGGCGAGGACATCATCGATTTCGGCATGGGTAACCCCGACCAGCCGACGCCGAAGCACATCGTTGAGAAACTGGTTGAGGCCGCCCGGCGCGACGATACCCATCGGTATTCCGTGTCGCGCGGCATCCCGCGTCTGCGCCGGGCCATCTGCCACTGGTACCAGACCCGCTATGACGTCGCTCTCGATTTCGAGAGCGAAGCCATCGTCACCATCGGTTCCAAGGAGGGTCTGGCGCACTTGGCGCTGGCCACCATGGGTCCGGGCGATGCCGTGTTGGTGCCCAATCCCGCCTATCCGATCCATCCCTACGGCTTCGTCATTGCCGGCGCCGATATCCGTCATGTGCCGCTGGCGCCGGGGGTGGACTTCTTTGCCGAACTGGAAAAGGCGATCCGGGATTCCTGGCCGCGACCCAAGATGCTGGTGCTGAACTTCCCGGCCAATCCCACCACGCAATGCGTCGAACGGGAATTCTTTGAAAAGGTGGTGGCCATCGCCCGCGAGCATGAGATCTGGGTGATTCACGATCTGGCCTACGCCGATCTGGTGTTCGATGGCTACGTCGCCCCCTCGATCCTGCAAGTGCCCGGCGCCAAGGACATCGCGGTCGAATCCTTCACCTTGTCCAAGAGCTACAACATGCCCGGTTGGCGGGTCGGTTTCATGTGCGGCAATTCCACGCTGATCGCGGCGCTGGCCCGGATGAAGTCCTATCTCGACTACGGGATGTTTACCCCGATCCAAGTCGCCGCCATCACCGCGCTGGAAGGCCCCCAGGACTGCGTCACCGAGATTCGCGACCTGTACCGCAAGCGCCGCGACGTGCTGTGCGATGGCCTGAACGCGCTGGGCTGGAAACTGGAGAAACCCAAGGCCACCATGTTTGTCTGGGCGCCGATCCCCGAACCGTACCGCGCTCTCGGCTCGCTGGAGTTCTGCAAGAAACTGCTGGCCGAAGCCAAGGTCGCGGTGTCGCCCGGTATCGGTTTCGGCGAATACGGCGACGACCACGTCCGCTTCGGCCTGATCGAAAACGAGCATCGTACCCGGCAGGCGTTGCGCGGCATCCGCGAGATGTTCCGCAAGGATCGTCAGGATCTCCCAGTGCCGCCATTGGCGCGGGCGTTGGGGTAATCAGTGGATCGTAAATTCAGTGGATAAAAAAACCATGAGCCCACTCCCTCCGGTCAACATCGGTTTGCTCGGCCTGGGCACGGTCGGCGGCGGCGTCACTCACGTTCTGGCGCGGAACGCCAAGGAAATCAGCCGCCGCGCCGGGCGCGAGATCGTCATCACCCATGCCGCCGCTCGCAACCTGGATACCACCACCGCCAATACCACCGGCATGAAGTTGACCGGTGAAGCGCTCGAGGTGGTCGACGATCCCGAAGTCGCGGTCATCGTCGAGCTGATGGGCGGCTACGAGCCGGCGCGCGGCCTGGTGCTGCGTGCCCTGGCCAACGGCAAGCACGTGGTCACCGCCAACAAGGCGCTGATCGCCAAACACGGCAATGAAATCTTTGCCGCCGCCCGCGCCAGCGGAATGATGGTCGGCTTCGAGGCGGCGGTGGCCGGGGGCATTCCAATCATCAAGGCCATCCGGGAAGGGTTGGCTGGCAATCAGTTGGAATGGGTGGCCGGCATCATCAACGGCACCGCCAATTTCATCTTGACCGAGATGCGCGACAAAGGGCGCGATTTCCCGGAAGTGCTGGCCGAGGCGCAGGCGCTGGGCTATGCCGAGGCTGATCCGAGCTTCGATGTCGATGGCATCGATGCCGCCCACAAGCTCGCTATCCTGGCTTCGATCGCGTTTGGCATTCCGCTGCAATTCGACAGGGTCTACATCGAAGGCATCCGTCGCATCACTCGCGAGGACGTGGCTTATGCCGAAAAATTCGGCTATCGCATCAAGCATCTGGGCATCGCCCGCCGCGACGCCCGCGGCGTGCAACTGCGGGTTCATCCGACCCTGATCCCACACCGGCAATTGCTGGCCAGCGTCAATGGCGTGATGAACGCGGTGCTGGTCAAGGGTGATGCGGTCGGCCAGAGTCTGTACTACGGCGCCGGCGCCGGTGCCGAGCCGACCGCTTCGGCGGTGGTGGCCGATCTCGTCGATGTGGTGCGCACGCTCACCACCGATCCGGAGAACCGGGTGCCGCATCTGGCTTTCCAGCCGGACGCGCTGTCCGATCTGCCCGTGCTGCCGGTGGCGGAGGTGGAAACCGCTTATTACCTGCGGTTGCAGGCCTTGGATCGTCCTGGGGTGCTGGCCGACGTGACCCGCATCCTCGCCGACCGCGACATCAGCATTGAGGCTATCCTGCAAATGGAGCCGGCCGTCGGTGCCAGCGATGTGCCAATCATCCTGCTGACCCACCGGGTCCGGGAGCAGCGGATGAACGAGGCCATCGCCGCCATCCAGCCTGACGCCTTGTTCGTGGACATCAACGCCTGGGGCGCGAGCGCCGCCGCCGAGGCTTCGGGCCAGCCCTGGGCGGCTTTCGCGCCCTATTTTCTGCCGATCCCCGGTCCGGGCATCCCGCCGTGGGGGCTGGGACTGGCGCCCGCGACCGGACCCGAGGTCGAACCGCGCGACCAGTTCCTGTGGGCGTTCGTCGCTGGATTGCTCGATCAGGTGCGCGCGTCGCTCAACGCGATCCGCCAGGAGGCGGGCGCGCGGCCGTTCGCCCAAGTGATCGAGTACGCGACCGCCGCGCCCCGTTTGCTCTACTACACCGCCGAACCGTTCGAGTATCCCCGTCCCTGGCCGGCCAACGTGCGGCTGGTGGGACCGGGGATTTGGGAGCCCGATTCGGAAACGATCCCGGACCTGACTCCCGGCGGCCGTCCCCTGGTGCTGGCGACCTGCTCGACCGAATTCCAGAACGACCGGGCGCTGGCGGAATGCACGCTCGCCGGCCTGGCGGACGAGCCGGTGTCGGTGGTGGTCACGACGGCGGCCAGCGATCCCGCGGGATTGACGGTTCCCGCCAACGCCCGCGTGGCCCGCTTCCTGCCGCATGGCGCCCTGTTGCCATCGGCCACCTGCGTGGTCTGCCACGGCGGGATGGGCATCACCCAGAAGGCGCTGGCCGCCGGGGTGCCGTTGTGCGTGGTACCGTTCGGGCGCGATCAATACGAAGTGGCGCGTCATGTCGCGGTCGCCGGGGCGGGCGTCTGCCTGCCGGCGCCGGAACTGACCCCGGAACGGCTGCGCCAGGCGGTGCGGGAGGCGCTGGAATTACGCCCCGGCGCGCGGCGGATCGCCGCGGCGTTCCAGGCCACAGGAGGCGCCGAGGCCGCCGCCGACGCCTTCGAGGAAGGCATGAGGAGGCCGCGACCGTGAAAGTGGTCATAAACCCCTTGGGCAGCGGCGGGGACGTGTTTCCCTTCATCGCCCTCGGCCAGGTCTTGCGGGAACGCGGTCACACCGTCGCGCTGTTGGCCAATCCGCATTTCGCGGATGCAGTGGCCGCCGCCGGCTTGCGGCTGATACCGCTCGGCACCGAGGACGAGTATTTGGCGGTGCTGCAAGAATCCGACTTTTGGCACCCTCGCCACGGGTTTCCGGTCCTGTGGCGTCTGCTCGTGACGCAGACCCCGCGCATTCTGACGGCCATCGAGGAAGAGATCGTTCCCGGCCAGACCGTGCTGGTCGGTTCGACCCTGAGCCTGGCCACCCGCCTGGCCCAGGAGCGCGGGGGAATACCGGCGGCGATGGTGCATCTCTCGCCGAATTGTTTCCTGTCCGCCCATGCGTTTCCGGTGACCGCGCTGGGCGCCCTGCCCGATTGGACACCGTTGTGGGCGCGGCGGGTGTTGCTGGCGGCCATGGACCGGATCGCGCTCGATGCTACCACGGTGGCATCGGCACCACGGCGGCGGCGCTGGCGGCCGGCATCCCACAACTGGTGATCCCGTTCGCCTTCGATCAGTTCGACAACGCGGCGCGGGTGGCGCGGCTGGGGGTGGGGCGATCTTGTCCCGCGCTCGATGCCGCCGCCTGGACGGCGGCGCTGCGCGCGCTGCTCGCCCCGGACGACGCCCGCCGCGATGCCCTGCGGCGCTGCCGGACGCTCCTGGCTGAGGCTCCCGACGCGAGCATCCAGATCGCCGAACATCTGGAGCATCTGCTGCCCGTATCCCCCCTGGGGGAAAAAACCGTCCCCCACCAGCGCCGGGTGCCCGAAAACCCGTGAATTAATTAACGATGCCGAGAACTCTCGCCGACCGCCGGGGTCGCCGCGGAGCCGGCGAGAATGCCGCCATCGACGTGCAGCTCCGCCCCGGTCATGTAGGAAGACTCGTCCGAAGCCAGCAGCACCGCGACCGCGGCGACCTCTTCCGGTGTACCAAAGCGGCGCAGCGGGCAATCGCTCGCAAACTCCCGCAGGCGCGCTTCCCGATCGGCTCCCGTGCCGAGCACGGGGTCCCACATCGGCGTCAGAATGGCGGCGGGATGGATGGAGTTACAACGAATGTTCAGGCCCTGTTCCGCGCAGTAGAGAGCCACTGTTTTGGTGTGGTTGCGGACTGCGGCCTTGGATGCGGCGTAAGCGGCCGCGCCGGGGATGCCCACCACTCCCGAGCGCGAGGACAGGTTGATGATCGAGCCGCGACCGTCGCTCCTCCGCATGGCCTGGATGGCGTATTTGCAACCCAGAAACACGCCGTCCAGGTTGGTGCGGTGGACCTGATGCCAATCAGCGAGGGATGCGTGTTCGGGATCTTGCGGAACGATGCTTTCTTCAAACCCGGTGATGCCGGCGTTGTTGACGACCACGTGCAACGCGCCGCGCTCGGCGAGGATCCGCGTCGTGACCGCCTGCCAGTGGGATTCCTCACGGACGTCCAGGTGTACATAGGCGGTGTGCTCGCCTAATGATGCCGCCACCGCCGCGCCCAACACATCGTTGAGGTCCGTCACGCAGACCGTGGCGCCCTCGACCACGAAGGCCCGCGCGATGGCCGCGCCGATGCCGCGCGCCGCGCCCGTTATCAAAGCGATCTTTCCCGCAAGGCGTGGCATGTTCTTCATCCGTTTTGGCAACGTTCGGTGTGGCGCCTTGATGGGCGGCAACATCCATGAATCCTGGCCTACGCGGCGGGAACACAATCAACATTCCTTCCTGATGTCGCCGGCCAGCGTGGAATGTCTCATCGCGCCTCGACCCGTCACGGACGCCAGAACGGCTTGCAGCCTTCCTGGAGCGCATCGGCGCGGCTGATCCCGATATCCTTCAACATCCGCTCATCGAGAGCGAGCAGGACGCGGCGCTGACGGTGGACCGCGTAACCATGGCGCAGCCAGGCGAATGCGCCACCCAGTTGGGCGCGAAAGGCAGTATAACGGTTGATGAGGCGATCCAGAAAGCGGCTCGCGCGCTGGAGCGGGCGATCGAGAGCGGCCAAAGTCTTCATGATGATTTCTCCGCATTCAACAGGGCTGATGAAAAATGGCGGCGACTCCCAAACAGTGGTGACGGTTGCTACACTAGAAGAAAACGCCAGTACAGTGCAGGTACAATTTTTAATATGATTCTGAATGCTGTTCTGGCGGTTTAATCACCACTGGCCTGGAGTAGCCACCATGACAATTCCCGCTGCTTCTTCCCCGACCGTCGTCAACCCGTTCGCCGGCGCGCCCCCGTTGGCGGGCGACGCTGGCGCCACCCTGGTCGAGCGGATCGTCGGCTGGCTGCAAAGTCGCATCGAGCAACGCCTATTACGGCCCGGCAGCCGTCTGCCGTCGATCCGCCAGTTCGCGGAGCGACACGGGGTCTCCCGGTTCACTGTGGTCGAAGCCTACGAGCGACTAGTCGCGCAGGGCTATCTGGAATCGCGGCGGGGTTCGGGATTCTACGTCCGCGAACGGCATGCCCCTCTCGCGTCGCCCGTCGCCGCCGCGGCCCCGCCGATCCTCGATGTAGTCTGGCTGGCGCGAGCCATGTTTCAGGATCTGCCCCCGGAGCGGATGCCCGGCTCGGGATTATTGCCGCCCGACTGGTTGGATGAGACGCTGCTCGGGCGCGGCGTGCGGGCGGTGGCGCGGCGCGACAGCACGCCGTTGCTGGGATATGGCGAACCCCAGGGCTACGCCCCGTTGCGAAGTCAGTTGCAGGTGAAGCTGGCCGAAATCGAGATCGCCGCCGCGCCCGACCAACTGGTGCTCACCGCCGGGGTCACGCAAGCCGTCGATTTGCTGGCCCGCCACTTTCTCCGACCCGGCGACGTGGTGCTGGTGGACGATCCTGGCTGGTTTCTGATGTTCGGCATGTTCGCCGCGCTGGGCGCCCGGCCGGTCGGTGTGCCGCGTCTGGTCGACGGTCCCGATCTGGCGGCGCTCGAAACCCTCCTGCGAGAGCACCGGCCGCCGCTGTACGTGACCACGTCGGTGCTGCACAACCCGACCGGCGCCTCGTTGACCGCCGCCAAGGCGTTTCAGGTATTGCAACTGGCCGCGCAATATGGCGTCACCCTGGTCGAGGACGACATTTACGCCGACTTTTGCGCGACGCCAACCACCCGTCTGGCGGCGCTCGACCAATTGCGACGAATGGTCTACGTCGGAGGTTTTTCCAAGACCGTGGCCGCCAACCTGCGGGTCGGATTCATCGCCGCCGAGCGGGAGCTGGCGCGGGCGCTGGCCGACCGCAAGCTGCTGACGGCGCTCACCACGCCGGAACTGGGTGAACGGGTCATGCATCAGGTGTTGGTGGAAGGTCATTACCGCAAGCACGTCGAACGCTTGCGCGGCCGGCTGGCGGCGCGGCGGGCGCCGGTGTTGGCGCAACTGGAACGCTTGGGGTTGCGGCTGTTCACCGATCCACGGGGAGGGATGTTCGCCTGGATGGACGCCGGCCGCGACAGCAACCTGCTGGCCGCCCGCGCCTATGAGCAACGCTGGTTGCTGGCGCCGGGCAGCCTGTTTTCGCCCGACCAACTGCCGTCCTCATGGCTGCGTTTCAATCTGGCTTCCTCCAGTCATCCGGACTTGCTCCGGTTTCTGGAACAGGCGCTGGCCGAGTGATTGCGCGTCTTTGCTCGATAAGTCGAAAAATGATGAAGTTGAAGAGCCCAAGAAGGGCTCGATTCGCCGTTCAGGGGCTTTTCTTCAACACCGCCGCTCCGCCCAGTTCGCCCAGCGTCGCCTTGTCCAGATCGGTCCACAAGGTCCCCGGACCGGCGTGCAGAATGGTGACCCGCAAGTCCGGATTCAGATGCTGGGCGAACTCCCACAGGGCGAACGCCGCCGGATCGCCGAACGCCGCCGCCTTCAGTTCGAACCCCCGGGCCTTTTCACCTTCCACCCAGGCGATGGTGCTGGCTTGCGCCTGGCCCAGGGTGCGGGTCTTGTCGGCGCGGACCAGGGCGGTTTGTCGGTCGATGTCCGCCACCTGGCGCAACGCTTCCGCCTGGAGTTGGGCCACCTGTTTTTCCTGGTCGGCCTGAATTTCCGCCTTGAGCTTCTCGGTTTCCTGGGCGACCTGCCGGCGGCGCTGCTCGACCAGCCCCAGTTCGGTATTGAGGTCCGCCTGCTTGCGGGCCGTGTTCTGCTTCTCCTTGTTGGTCAGGTCCTGCTCGACGGCGATGCTGGCCTGCTGGATCGGATCGAGAATCTGCATGGGCACGTTGACGTGCCGGATCAGGGCGTCGTGGACGATGATGCGCTTCTCCCTGATGGTCCGGGCGAGCGCCTCGGTCAGGTCGTTCTGAAACTTCTCGCGGCCCTCGCCGACGATGAAATCTCGCGCCCGATACGCTGACCCCTTCAGCCGCGAGACCGAGAGAATCTGCGGCATGATGATCTTGTCCACCACCGCCGGCAGGTCGCCGTAGCTTTGATAAATCCAGGCGATGTGTTCCGGCGGAAACTCGAACTCCACCGTCATGTCCAGGCTGATCTCGAAGCCGTCGCGGGAGGGAAATTCGACGAACTGGTTCAGACTCAGCAGGTGGCTGACATCCGGCGGCGGTGTCGGTTGCGCCGGAGCCGCCGGGGCCGCGGGCTTGGCGGGTTCGGCCGGGGCGGCTCGCCGCGCGACGCTCGCGGCCGCCGGCGCCTGCTGTTGCGCCCGATAATCCAGCCGCTTCTCCATCTGCTCGGCCAGCGCCCGCTGCTGCAAGGTCTCCATCGCCACGTTCTGGAGCGCCATCGGTGCCTTGGTGATCACTTCGCCGCCGGTCTTGCCGAGCAGC
>JRYF01000157.1_pt1 | contig 20601 bp, 16 predicted proteins | sample 235331 | NCBI WGS metagenome assembly JRYF01 (sample SAMN03074217, study PRJNA261475) | activated sludge metagenome | biome: Wastewater Treatment Plant; feature: Wastewater; material: Activated sludge; isolation source: activated biomass of a wastewater treatment plant treating hydrocarbon... ...
GCGCGCCGCGCAGGCGCGCGCGGAACTGATGCGCCAGCAGCCGGCCTTCTCGATCCGCTGGCACGCGTCGCTGCCCGGTCGCGGCGCATCGGCCGGTCCGACGCCGCTCGACGAGGTGCTCTACGCGGGCCTGCGCAAGGCCGGCGTCGCGGAGTGACGCCGCCGGCGCGCCGCCGGCCGGGCCCGACGATCAGCGCCGCAGCGCGTCCCAGACCTTCTGCAGCCGCCGGGCCGACACCGGCATCGGCGTGCGCAGCTCCTGGGCGAACAGCGACACGCGCAGTTCCTCGAGCAGCCAGCGGAACTCCTCCAGCCGCGGATCGGCCCGCCCCTTGCGGGCGGCGAGTTCGCGCAGGAACGGCGTGGCCAGCGCGGCGATCTCGGCCTGCCGCTGCGCGTCGCGCGACGGCTCGCTCTTGAGCTTGTCGAGCCGCAGCGCGATCGCCTTCAGGTAGCGCGGATAGTGCGCCAGCTGCGCCGGCGGCGTGGCGGTGACGAAGCCGCGCGGGAACAGCCGCTGCAACTGCTGCTCGACGTCGGCGCAGGCGGCGGGGAAAGCGCGCGCCGCGCCCAGCTTCTTCTGCACCGCAGCCGCCTCCTGCACGATCGTCGCCAGCAGCCGCGCGATCTCCTGCGCGATCAGCGCCAGCTTGCCGCGCGCCTCGTCGCGGCGGGCGTGGAACGAGGCGCGGTCGGCCGGCCACGGCTCGGCGAGCGCGGTGCGGTCGAGCGCCGCATCGACCACCTCGCCGCGCAGCGCCTCGAAGCTCTGCCAGACGGAAGCCAGCGCCGGCACGGTGCCGGCCTGCATGGCGGTGGTCTGCAAGCCGGCGAGCGACCTGTCGATGAACTTCACCTGTTCCTTCAGTTGCAGCCGGAACAGCCGCCGCAGGCCCTCGCGGTGCTTCTCGCGCGCCTGCTCCAGGTCGTCGAAGACTTCCAGCGCGCAGCACTCGCCGCGGTCGACCAGCGCCGGGAAGCCGACCATCGTCTGGCCGCCGCGACGGATCTCCAGCAGCTCCGGCAGCTCGCCGAAGTCCCAGTCGGTGATGCGTTCCTGAAGCTCCGGCGCGACCTTGACGTCGCGCTCGGCCACCGCCTGGAAGCTCTTGCGCGCCTCGGCGCCGAGTTCGGCGCGCAGCTGCGGCAGGCTGCGGCCCATCGCCAGCTGCCGGCCGTGCTCGTCGACGACCTTGAAGTTCATCGACAGGTGCGCCGGCAGCGTCTCGCGCTTGAAGTCCTCCGGCCGCACGGCGAGCGAGCGCTGCTGGCGCAGGTCGTCGATCAGCGCGTCGGTCAGCGGCTTCGTGTCCCAGGGCCGGTCGCCGCGGCGCTCGACGAAGCCGGCGGCGTACTCCGGCAGCGGCACGCAATGACGGCGCAGCTTCTGCGGCAGCGACTTCAGCAGCAGGTGCGCCTTCTCCTTCAGCATGCCGGGCACCAGCCAGTCGCAGCGCGCCTCGTCGACCTGGTTCAGCGCATACAGCGGCACCGTCAGCGTGGCGCCGTCGCGCGGGCTGCCGGGCTCGAAGTGGTAGGTCACGGCCATCGCCACGCCACGCATCTCCAGCGACTTCGGGAAGAGCTCGGTGGTCACGCCGGCGGCCTCGTGCCGCATCAGCTCGTCGCGGGAAAGGAACAGCAGCTTCGGCTGCTCGCGCTCGGCCTGCGCCCGCCACTTCTCGAAGCCGGCCGCGGTACACACGTCCGCCGGGATCAGCCGGTCGTAGAAGGCGTAGATCAGCTCCTCGTCGACCAGCACGTCCAGGCGCCGCGTCTTGTGCTCCAGCTCGCGGATCTCGCGCACGAGGCGCTGGTTGTGGGCGAAGAACGGCGCCCGCGTGTCGAGCTCGCCTTCGACCAGCGCCGCGCGGATGAAGATCTCGCGCGCCGCCTTCGGGTCGATCGGGCCGAAGTGCACGCGCCGCTGCTGATACACGGTGAGTCCATAGAGCGTCGCGCGCTCCAGCGCCACCACCTGCCCCGCTCTTTTCTCCCAGTGCGGGTCGGAGTGCGACCTCTTCAGCAGGTGCGCGCCGACCTTCTCGATCCACCCCGGCTCGATGCCGGCGACCGTGCGCGCGAACAGGCGCGAGGTCTCGACCAGTTCCGCCGCCATCAGCCAGCGGCCCGCCTTCTTCACCAGCGGCGAGCCCGGCCAGATGTGGAACTTGATGCCGCGCGCGCCGGAGTACGGCGGCTCGCGGAAGTCGGCGTCGAGCACCCGCGTGCCGACGTTGCCGAGCAGGCCGGCGAGCAGCGCCAGGTGCACGGCCTCGAAGGCCGGCGCCTGGGCGAGATCCAGCGGCGCGTTCGGCTTCCAGCCAAGCTCGGCGACCAGCGTGACGAGTTGCGAGTGCACGTCGCGCCACTCGCGCACGCGGCGGGCGGACAGGAACGCGGCGTGCAGCTCGTCGGTCAGCTTGCGGTTCGACTTCTTGTGCTCGATCTTCTCGTGCACGAAGTGCCACAGCTTCAGGAAGGTGAGGAAGTCCGAGCGCTCGTCGGCCAGGCGGCGGTGCGCCTGGTCGGCCGCCTCCTGCGCCGCCAGCGGCCGCTCGCGCGGGTCCTGCACCGAAAGCGCGGCGGCGATGATCAGCACCTCGTGCAGGCAGCCCCGTTCCTTCGCCGCCAGCAGCATGCGGCCGACGCGCGGGTCCACGGGCAGCTTCGCCAGCTCGCGGCCGACCGGCGTCAGGTCGTTGTCGTCATCGACCGCGTTCAGTTCGGCCAGCAGCTGGTAGCCGTCGGCGATCGCCCGGCCCGGCGGCGGCTCGACGAACGGGAACTCGCCGGGCTCGCCGAGCCGCAGCGACTTCATGCGCAGGATCACCGCCGCCAGCGACGAGCGCAGGATCTCCGGGTCGGTGAACTTCGGCCGCTGGTTGAACTCGGCCTCGTCGTACAGGCGGATGCAGATGCCGGCGGCCACCCGCCCGCAGCGGCCGGCGCGCTGGTTGGCGGCCGCCTGCGAGATCGGCTCGATGCGCAGCTGCTCGACCTTGTTGCGGTATGAGTAGCGCTTCACCCGGGCCAGGCCGGTGTCGACGACGAAACGGATCCCGGGCACCGTCAGCGAGGTCTCGGCGACGTTGGTCGCCAGCACGATGCGGCGGCCGGAGGTGCCGGGGCGGAACACCCGCTCCTGCTCCTCGACCGACAGCCGGGCAAAGAGCGGCAGGATCTCGGTCGCCGGCGGGTGATGCTTGCGCAGCGCTTCGGCCGCCTCGCGGATCTCGCGTTCGCCGGGCAGGAACACCAGCACGTCGCCGCGGCCGGCGCGCGCGCACTCGTCCACCGCGTCGACGACCGCGTCCATCAGGGTGCGGTCGTCGGCGTCGTCCTCGTCGCGCACCGGGCGGTAGCGCACCTCGACCGGATAGAGCCTTCCGGAAACGTTGATCACCGGCGCCGGCGCATCGGCGCTGCCGAAGTGGGCGGCGAAGCGCTCGGCGTCGATGGTCGCCGAGGTGATGACGAGCTTCAGGTCCGGCCTGCGCGGCAGCAGCTGCTTCAGGTAGCCGAGCAGGAAGTCGATGTTCAGGCTGCGCTCGTGCGCCTCGTCGATGACGATCGTGTCGTAGGCGGAAAGCTCGCGGTCGGCCTGCGTCTCGGCAAGCAGGATGCCGTCGGTCATCAGCTTGATCGACGCGCCGGGCTGGGTGCGGTCGGTGAAGCGGACCTTGTAGCCGACCACCTCGCCCGGCGGCGTGGCGAGTTCCTGCGCGATGCGGCGCGCGATCGTCGAGGCGGCGATGCGGCGCGGCTGCGTGTGGCCGATCAGCCCGAGCTGGCCGCGGCCGAGCTCGAGGCAGATCTTCGGCAACTGTGTGGTCTTGCCCGAGCCGGTCTCGCCGCAGACGATCACCACCTGATTCGCGGCGATCGCGCGCGCGATCTCGTCGCGCCTGCCGCTGACCGGCAGCTCCTCGGGATAGGTGATCGGCGGGATCGCGTTGCGCGGGCGCGCGCGGCGGGCGGGCAGGGACATCGAGCGTCGCGGCTGGCCGCGGGGGCGGCAGCGGAGCGCGATTATAGGAACCGGCCTGGCGCGCGAAGTCGCCGCCGAGGGCATCCGCGTCAATGCCGTGCGCCCCGGCGTGATCTACACCGACATCCACGCCAGCGGCGGCGAGCCGGAGCGGGTCGACCGGATCAAGGGTGGCGTGCCGATGCAGCGCGGCGGCACCGCCGAAGGAGTCGCGCGCGCGATCCGCTGGCTGCTGTCCGAAGAGGCTTCGTACTCGACCGGCGCCTTCATCGACGTCTCCGGCGGGCGCTGAGCGGCGCGTCCGCCTTCGACCGTCTGCCGCAGCGATTCCCACCGGCCGTTGCGCGCGGGCGTCGAACCGCAGCCGATAAACTGTCGCCCGTCCCCGCCACCCTTCTCCGTCCGCGCTTGAACGACAGCCTGCCGCCCGCCGCCGCGCTCGACACCCGCAGCCAGTTCGTCGCCTGGCTGCGCGACGTGGCCCCGTACGTGCACGCGCACCGCGGCCGCACCTTCGTCGTCTGCTTCGACGGCGAACTGATCGAGTCGGGCCGGCTGAACGCGCTGGTGCACGACCTGTCGCTGCTGCACGCGATGGGCATCCGCCTGGTGCTGGTGCACGGCTCGCGGCCGCAGGTGCAGGCGCAGCTGGCGCTGAAGGGGCTGGCGCCGCGTTTCCACGACGGCGTGCGCATCACCGACGCGGCGGCGCTCGAATGCGCCAAGGAAGCCGCCGGCGAGATCCGGCTCGACATCGAGGCCGCGTTCTCGCAGGGGCTGCCGAACACGCCGATGGCCAACTCGCGCATCCGCGTGGTCAGCGGCAACTTCGTCACCGCGCGGCCGATGGGCATCCTGGACGGCGTCGATTTTCAGCTCACCGGCGTGGTGCGCAAGGTCGACGTCGACGCGCTGAAGCACTCGCTGGCGAGCAACGCGCTGGTGCTGCTGTCGCCGCTCGGCTTCTCGCCCACCGGCGAGGCGTTCAACCTGACCGCCGAGGACGTCGCCGTCAGCGCGGCGATGGCGCTTAAGGCCGACAAGCTGATCCGCATCAGCGACTGCGACGGCGTGCGCGACCGCGACGGCGCGCTGATCGAGGAGCTGTCGGCCGAGCAGGCCGAGCGCCTGATCGCCGAGGGCGGGCTCGCCGCCGAGGCCGCCGCCGAGTTGCCCGACCTGCTGCGCGCCTGCCGCGGCGGCGTGGCGCGCTGCCACCTGATCTCGCACGCGCTCGACGGCGGCGTGCTGATCGAGCTGTTCACGCACGAGGGCGTGGGCACGATGATCTCGGCCGAGAACCTCGAATCGCTGCGCGAGGCCACGGCCGACGACGTCGGCGGCCTGCTCAAGCTGATCGCGCCGCTGGAGGACGACGGCACGCTGGTCAAGCGGCCGCGCGAGCTGATCGAGCGCGAGATCGACCACTTCACGGTGCTGGAGCACGACGGCTTCATCTTCGGCTGCGCGGCGCTGTATGCGTTTCCGTCCGCCGGGATGGGCGAGCTGGCCTGCCTGACGGTGCACCCGGAGTACCGCGAGTACGGCGACGGCGAGCGGCTGCTCCGGCGCATCGAGCAGCGGGCGCGCGCCGCCGGGCTNNGGCGCGCGCGGCGCGGTGCAGATCGACGGCCGGCGGATCGACGCGCTGCCGCCGCACGCGCGGGCGCGGCTCGGGCTGGGCTACGTGCCGGAAGACCGCCGCATCTTCGCCGACCTGACCGTGCGCGAGAACCTGCGCGTCGGCAGCCAGGGCCGCCCGATCGACCTCGACGCGCTGCTGGCGCTGTTTCCGAACCTCACCGATATGCTCGACCGGCCGGCGGCGCGGATGAGCGGCGGCGAGCAGCAGATGCTGGCGCTGGCGCGCACGCTGGCGGCGCGGCCGCGGCTGGTGCTGCTCGACGAGCCGTCCGAGGGCATCGCGCCGGTGATCGTCGTGCGGCTGGCCGAGGCGGTACGGGCCATGAAACTGCAGGGCGTGGCGGTGCTGCTGTCGGAGCAGAACCCGCGCTTCGTCGCCGCGGTGGCCGACCGCGCGCTGCTGATCGAGCGCGGCCGGATCGCCGGCAGCGCGGCGATCGCCGAACTGTCGCCGCCGTCGGAGGCGGTGCGGCGCGTGCTGGGCATCTGAGCGGCCGCGATTGGCCGACAATGCGGCCTGCGGGCCGGCAAGCGAGGAGCAGCCATGGATTTCGAGTTCAGCCCCGAAGTGCAGGCGATGCAGCGGACGCTGCGCCGCTTCGTCGACGACCACGTCGTGCCGGCCAACAACGAGTGGCACCGGCTCGCCGAGGCGGGCACCTATCCGCTGGCGGTGATCGAGCCGCTGAAGGCGCGGGCGCGCGCCGCCGGGCTGGGCAGGCTCTTCGTGCTCACCACGCGCACGGCGCACTGGTTCCTGAAACGCGGCTTCGCGCCGGTCGACGTCGACCGGCTGCCGGTGGAGCGCCAGCAGCTCTACAACTGGCAGCGCAAGTCGCAGATCCTGATGAAGTCCCTGTAGAGGCGAATTCCGATGGCACGCATGGTTCATTGCATCAAGCTCGGCCGCGAGGCCGAAGGGCTCGACTTCCCGCCGGTGCCCGGCGAGATGGGCAAGAAGCTTTGGGAGAACGTCAGCAAGGAAGCCTGGGCGGCGTGGCAGAAGCACCAGACGATGCTGGTCAACGAGAACCGGCTGAACCTCGCCGATGCACGCGCACGCAAGTACCTGATGACGCAGATGGAGAAGTACTTCTTCGGCGAAGGCGCGGATCAGGTTTCCGGATACGTGCCGCCGAAGACATGAGGCGCGTTCCCGCCGCCTGCGCCGATCGCTGCGGTTGCGCAGCGCGCCGCGCATGAGTGCATCGGACCGGCTCCGGAAGAAGGTTTCCGGTGCCCCCGGGAAGGCGGTCGAGCGCGCTCGCGGGGCCGCCCGTGGGGCAGGTTTCCCGACTCCTCGCGCGGAGGCAGTCCGGTGAACGCCAGGGCGATCGAGATCAAGGCCTACGTGCCGGCGCAGGACTTCGCGCTGTCGCGGGCGTTCTACCGCGACCTCGGCTTCGCCGAGCGCTGGGCGACCGACGACCTGGCGTACCTCGAGCGCGACGGCACGGCGTTCCTGCTGCAGAACTTCCACGTGCCCGAGCACACCGCGAACTTCCAGATGCACCTGCTCGTCGAAGACGTCGATGCGTGGTGGCAGTCGATCGAGGCATCGGGTCTCGCCGACCGCTACCTCGTCCGCGCCGAGCCGCCGGAGGACCGCCCGTGGGGCATGCGCGACTTCGTGCTGTTCGACCCCAGCGGCGTGCTCTGGCGCATCGGCCAGGCGCCGCCGCCGCGGACTGCCTGACCGGCGGCTGCAAGGGAATCGAAACCACATGACGACGATGAAATTCGGCATCGGCCAGGCCATCACCCGCCGCGAGGACGACCGCTTGCTGACCGGGCAGGGCCGCTTCGTCGACGACCTCGGCGAGCCCGGCGACCTGCACCTGGTCTTCGTCCGCTCGCCGCACGCGCACGCGCGCATCGCCGGCATCGACGCCGCCGAGGCGCGGGCTGCGGCCGGCGTGGTCGCCGTCTTCACGGCCTCCGACCTGGCCGCCGACAAGGTCGGCAGCTTCCTGCCCAGCCCGGCGCTGAAGAACGCCGCGGGACAGAAGATGAGCACGCCGCTGCTGCACCCGCTGGCCACCGACACGGTGCGCTTCGTCGGCCAGCCGGTGGCCGCGGTGGCGGCCGAGTCGCGCGCGGCGGCCGAAGCGGCGGCCGCGCTGCTCGTCGTCGACTACGAGCCGCATCCGGCCGTGGCGTCGCTGGAAGCCGCGCTGGCCGCCGGCGCGCCGCAACTGTGGCCCGATGCACCGGGCAACGTCGCGGCGGTGTCGCGCTTCGGCGATGCCGCCGCCTGCGACGCCGCGTTCGAACGCGCCGCGCACGTGACCCGGATCGCGGTGATGAACCAGCGGCTGGCGCCGGTGACGATCGAGCCGCGCGCCGGCCGCGCGCAAGTCGACGCGAACGGCCGGCTGACCTACCAGGCGAGTTCGCAGAACCCGTCGGGCCTGGCGCAGTCGCTGGCGAAGATCCTCGGCCTGCCGCCGGAACAGGTGCGCGTCGTGGTCGGCGACGTCGGCGGCGGCTTCGGCATGAAGACCGGCATCTACCCCGAGGACGTCGTGGTCGCGCATGCCGCGCGCATCACCGGGCGGCCGGTGAAGTGGGCGGCACAGCGGCTGGAGGACTTCCTGTCGGCGGTGCACGGGCGCGACCTGACGACCCGCGCCGAGCTGGCGCTGGACGCCGACGGCCGCATCCTGGCGCTGCGCCTGCGCTCGTTCGGCAACGTCGGCGCCTACCCGGGCGGCACCGGGCTGATGATCGCGCTGATGATCGGCCCGTTCGTGACGACCGGCGTCTACGACGTGCCGGTGATCGATTTCCACCTCAGCGCGGTGATGACGAGCACGGCGCCGGTCGGCGCCTACCGCGGCGCCGGGCGGCCGGAGGCGGTGTTCATCATGGAACGGCTGATGGACCTCGCGGCGCGCCGGCTCGGGCTGGACCCCGCCGAGCTGCGCCGGCGCAACATGATCCGCCCGCATCAGATGCCCTACCGCAACCCGATGGGGCAGACCTACGACGTCGGCGAGTTCGAGAAGATGCTCGACCAGGGTCTGGCGCTGGCGGACTGGGGCGGCTTCGACGCCCGGCGGCAGGCGTCGGCGGCACGCGGCCGGCTGCGCGGGCGTGGCATCGCGACCTTCCTGGAGTGGACCGGCGGCCCGCTGGTCGACGAGCCGGCGACGGTGCGCGTGGCCGGCGACGGCTTCATCGAGGTGGTCGCGGCGACGATGGCTATGGGCCAGGGCATCGCGACCAGCTACGCGCAGCTCGCGGTCGACGTCTTCGGGGTGCCGATCGACCGCGTGCGCATCGTGTTCGGCGACACCGACCGCGCCAACGGCTTCGGCAGCGCGGCCAGCCGGTCACTGTTCACCGGCGGCGCGGCGGTGCGCGTGGCCTCGCTGCAGACGGTCGAGCGCGCCAAGGCGCTCGCCGCCGACGAGCTGGAAGTGCCGCTGGGCGACCTGGAGTACGCCGAGGGCCGCTTCACGGTCGCCGGCACCGACCTCGGCATCGGGCTGTTCGAGGTGGCGGCGCGCCAGGAGGGCGCGGCGATCGTCGTCCAGGCCAGCGCCAAGGCCGACGCACCGAGCTGGCCCAACGCCTGCCATGTGTGCGAGGTCGAAGTCGACCCGGCCACCGGTGTGGTCGAGGTCGTCGCCTACGCGTCGGTGAACGACATCGGGCGGGTCATCAGCCCGGCCATCGTGCGCGGGCAGGTCGAAGGCGGCGCGGTGCAGGGCATCGGCCAGGCGCTCAGCGAGCGCGTGGTCTACGACCGCGACAGCGGCCAGCTGCTCAGCGCCAGCTTCATGGACTACGCGCTGCCGCACGCGGATGTCTTCCGCGGCTTCGAGACCGTGTTCGACCAGTCGGTGCCGTGCAAGACCAACAGCCTGGGCGCCAAGGGCGTCGGTGAGCTCGGCACCATCGGTGCGACGCCGGCCGTGTTCAACGCGGTGGTCGACGCGCTGGCGCGCGCCGGCCATGCCGACACCGCCGAGCGTCTGCAGATGCCGCTGACGCCGGAGACGGTCTGGCGCGCGCTGCAGGGGGAGGCGCCGCCGGCGCTGGCCTGGCCTGGCTGACGCTGCCGGAGGCGCCGGGATCAGGCCCCGGCGCCGGCGCGCCGCGCGTTGGCGGCGAGGGTGTCGGCAAAGCGCGGCAGCAGCGCATCCGGCAGGTCGTGGCCCATGCCGGGCACGAGGTCGATCGTCGCGCCGGCGATGCGGTGCGCCAGGTCCTCGCCGCAGGCCGGCGGCACCAGCGGGTCGGCGCGGCCGTGGATGATCGCGGTCGGTGCCGTGATGTGGCGCAGCATCGGCGTGCGGTCGCCGTCGGCCGCCACCGCGACGAGCTGGCGCGCGGTGCCGGCCGGGCGCCAGGCACGCCCGACGCTGGCCTCCAGGCGGCTGCGGAAGGCCTGCGGGTCGGGCCGGTAGCCGGGGCTGCCGATGAGGTGGAACAGCCGCTCCAGATGGGCGATCACGGCCGCGCGGTCGTGGCCGTCGGGGCGCGACAGCAGCATCCGCCGCACATGCGCGGCCGGCTGCGGCAGCCGGCGCGAGCCGCTGGTCGTCATCATCAGCGTCAGGCTGGCGACGCGGTCCGCGTGCCGCGCGGCCAGGTGCTGCCCTATCATGCCGCCCATCGACGCGCCGCAGACATGGGCGCGGCGGATGCCGAGCGCGTCCAGCACGCCGAGCGCATCGCCGGCCATGTCGGCGATCGTGTACGGCGCGCGCACCGGCAGCCGCAGCAGCCAGCGCAGCGCGGCCACCGGCAGGTTGGGCACGCCGAGCTCGTCGAAGCCCTGGCTCAGCCCGGCGTCGCGGTTGTCGAAGCGCACGACGCGGAAGCCACGCGCGACGAGCTGGTCCACCAGCGGCTGCGGCCAGGCGATCAGCTGCATGCCCAGGCCCATGATCAGCAGCAGCGGCATGCCGGCGGGCGGCCCCTGGTCGTCCACCTCGAGAGCCACCCCCGGGCCGTGCGGCGCACCGACGACGAGGCGCATCAGTAGCGATCCACCAGCGCCTCGGGCTGGTGCGCGACGCGGAAGAACCAGCGCCGCGCGCCCTCGACGCTGAAGCGGCGCCAATCGGCCGGGTCCTGGCGCAGCCGGTCGACGATCGCGTACAGCGCCATCGGATTCATGCCCAGGCCGAGGTGGCTGGCCTGGACCTCGATGTTCTCGGTGTGCGGGTGCGACGGCGGGTTGATGCAGCACTCCCAGGCGACGATGCCGTCGGTGCGGCTGTAGATCGAGGTCGTCGGCACCGGCGGCGGGCGGCGCACCTCGGCCAGCAGCTGCTCGTCGTGCGTGTGCTGGCCGCTGACCCACTCGTAGAAGCGCCAGGCGTTGGTCGCCCGCGGGTGGCCGGTGAACGGCGTGCCGAGCGTGATCACGCAGCGCACCTGGGCGCTCGCCTCCTTGGCCAGCTCGCGCGCGTAGATGCCGCCCAGGCTCCAGCCGACCAGGCTGACCGGCTGGCGGTGGCGGCGCTGCAGTGCGTCCAGCCGGGCGCGGCAGCCTTCCAGCACGCCCGGCCGCGGGCCGAGGTTGCTGCCCTGCCCCCAGCCGTAGGCGGTATAGCCCTGGCGCTGCAGGAAGGTCCGCACCGCGGTCGTGCTGAAGTCGGACGCACCCAGGCCCGGGAGCACGAGCACCGGGTGGCCGTCGCCGGCCGGCAGCCGGTGCAGCCAGGGCGAGACGGCGACCAGCGCCGCGAGCTCCCACGGTGCGCGCGCCTCCAGCATCAGCAGCCAGGGGCCCGGCGCCTGCAGGGTGTCGGACGTGGGCGGCACCTTCAATGGCCGGCTCCGCGCTTGCCGCTGCGGCGGGCCAGCGCGACGGGCGCCGGCGCGGCCTGCGCGTCGGCCTGCGCATCGGCGTGAACCAGACCGCGAAGCTCGTCGAGCGCGCCCTGCAGGTCGTCGGCCAGCGGCTGCACGTCGGGCATCGCCTGGCCGTCGGCCATCAGCCCGAAGTCCAGCGACGCGGCCTGGCTCTGCACGGTGATGTTCAGGCCGAGGCCGTGCACGACGATCGACGCCGGGTAGTTGGCCAGCAACCGCGCACCGGCGAGGTAGAGCGGCACCGGGGGCCCGGGCACGTTGGAGATCACGAGGTTGGCCAGCAGCGGGACGCGGTCGGCCAGCCGCGTGCGGCCGACCAGCGCCGCCGCCGCCTCCATCAGCCACGGCACGCCGAGCGACGGGAAATCGGTCGGCAGCACGCCGTGCAGCGCGCCCATGGTCGACTTCATCGCCCCGGTCGCCGCCCGCACGTGGCCGAGCCGGCGGCGCGGGTCCGCCAGGTGGGTGCCGAGGCTGACCAGGCTCATCGACGCCTGGTTGTCGGCGCGCACGTCACCGGCCGCGCGCAGCGAGATCGGCACGGCGGCGATCAGGCTCTTGCGCGGCAGCGCGCGGTGGCGGGCGAGGAAGCGGCGCAGCGCCGTGCTGCACAGCCACAGCACCATGTCGTTGACGGTGGCGTCCAGCGCCTTGCCGATCGCCCGCACCTCGGCCAGCGGCAGCGTCACGGTGCCGAAGGCGCGCGCGCGGCCGACCGTGGTGTTGAACACCAGGCGCGGCGCCAGCGCGACGTTGGATGGCCGCGCGCGCGCGCCGCCGAACAGCGCGCTGCGCGACGTCGCCTGCAGTGCCGCATCGGTCAGCGTGCCCAGCGTCGAAGGCAGCTCGCGCACGATCTGCAGCACCTTGCTCGCCTGGTGGCCGAGCGCGCCGCGCAGCATCTCGCTGACGCCGAGCGGCAGGACCTGGCCGCGGCGTCGCAGACGCGGCGCCGGCGGCCGCGGCTCGGGCGTCAGATCCAGCAGCACCGCCGCCAGCGCGACCGCCGCCTGGCCGTCGACCGCGGCATGGTGGAGCTGGGTGTACAGGCCGACACGGCGGCTGCCGTCGGCCGCCGGCGCCAGCCCGTCGAGCACGTGCATGCGCCACAACGGGCGCTCGCGGTCGAGCCGCTCGGCGTGCAGCGCGGCAACCTTGGCGCGCATCTCCGGCAGGCCGGCGCCGGAGGGCAGCCGGTGTTCGACGATGTGCCAGTGCAGGTCGGGCTCGGCGTCGACCCAGGCCGGGTTGGCCAGGTTCAGCGGCAGGGTCTGGACACGCCGCGCCAGCACCGGCGCCGCCGCGAGCCGGGCCGCGACATGCGCGCGCAGGCGGGTCGCGAACCGGGCACGCTGGCTGAGTGGGCCGGCTGGCAGCTCGAACACCTGCAGCGCGCCGACGTGCATCGGCATCTCGGGGGTCTCGAGGTGCAGGAAGATGGCGTCCAGGCCGGACAGCTGGTGCATGGCGCTTTGGCGTCACGAGTGGCGTCTGGCAGTCCTTGGCTGCCAGCGGCGATCTTGTCACGAGTCGGCCCGGGGATCCGGGCACGCGGCGCGCCGACAACGCATCGGCGTGGCAGGATGGGTGGCATGGCCGCGCGACCGCGGTCCGTCACCCATCCCGTCGGTCACTGGCAGACCTGCAGCACCGGCGCGATCAAGCCCTGGGTGTTGGCACTGCACGAACCGTTGGTCCCCGCGCGGATGCGGATGCGCTCGCTCGCGCTGATCGTGCCGGGCGCGGTCTTGACGGTCGTGCTGCCCTGCGGCCCGCTCTCGATCACCACCTCCGGCGAGCCCTGGAGCAAGGGGTTCTCGACCTTGACCTCGCCCTTGCTCCCCAGCGCCGTCAGGCTGATGCGGCGGCTCAGGGTCTGCGATCGCACGGACAGCAGGCCGAGCTTGGACTCCGGGCCGTCCAGGGTGACCGTCACGGCGCGCGAAGCCTCCATCAGGTTGACGTCGATGAGTTCGAAGGCCACCTTGGAGGCCGCGGAGCTGACCTGGAAGGCCCCGCTGCGGTAGGTGCCGGGATTGCTCGCCCCCGAGGACAGCAGCAGATCGCTCTTCTCGATCTTGAAGCTGCTGTCGGCGCCGCCGAACGCGAAGGCCATGCCCGACGCGCCCTGCAGCCCCGATTGCACGACCGTACCGCCGAACTGGGCGCCCGTGTTCAGGTTGAGGCGGCCACGGGCGCTCAGGCGCGGTTGATACCAGCCGCCCGAGTTCTTCACCTCCAGCTTGCCCTTGATGCCGAAGCGCAGCCACAGGTCGCCGCTCGTCGCCGCGAGCCGGGCTTCGTTCATCTCGAAGCGCCCTTCGACGCCGGTCAGCGAGAGATCGACCGTCGGTGCGGTAAGCGTCGCCTTGTCCAGCACGAAGGCGGACTTCTCGCCGCCGAGCAGCACGAACGGCCCGCCGAAGCTGAAGGTGATGGTGTCGAGCTCGAGGCTCGCGTCCTTGGCGAGCACGACGGTGCAGCCGGCGGGCACCGCGAAGGTCGTGCCGCTCGAGCCGGACTGCAGCTTGAGCGATTCGGCCAGCGTGACCACGTTCGACGGGTTGGCGGCGCAGGCCTCGGCGAACTGCGCCGGCGTCATCGCCTGGGCCTTCGCCGCGCCGACGGCCAGCGCAAGGCTCAGCGGCGCCAGCAGCGGCAGCGCGCGACCGGCGGACGGACACCAGCGCCCGCGCTGGCCAAGGGTTTCGAGGTACGGCATGCGAGATCTCCTGACGAGGGTGGGCGCCCGCCCGCCGGCCCCACGGCCGGCATCGACGTCTGCGCCACCGACAGAGGCGGTGGCCATGCGCCTGATACATGCCGGTGCCCAGCCCGTCCGGACCGCGGTCGATCGGTCGGCGCCTCCGCATCGGCCCGGCGGCGGGCGCGGGCCTTCAACGATTCCGCGCGCCCGGCGGCGGGGTGCGCATGGCGATCAGTTCGTGCGTCACCAGCGCGCCCAGCACCAGACCGCCGCCGCCCAACTCCGCCGGCCGCGGCGCTTCGCCGGCACCCAGCCAGGCCCAGCTGACGCCGAACACGACCTCGAGCAGGCCGAGCAGCGCGATCTCGGGCGCGCTGAGGACGCGCGCGGCCGCGACCGCCATCAGGCAGGGCACGGCGAGCTGCGCGACGCCGAGCAGCGCGAGCCAGCCGACATCGGCCGCCGTCGCAGTCAGCGGCCAGGCCAGCGGCAGCGTCAGCAGTGCCGACAGCAAGGCGCCGATCAGCACCGCCGGCATCAGGTCGCCGGCCGGCCCCTGCACGTTGCGAAGATGCTGCAGCAGCGTCCAGTTGACGGCTGCCGCCAGCGGCACCGCGAGCGCCACCGCGGTACCCAGCCACTGCCGGGCATCGCCGCTGCCGAGTTGGCTGCCGTACATCCAGGCGATGCCGGCGCCGGCCAGGCCGATCGCCATCCAGGTGCGGCGCGGCAGACGGTGGCCGAGCGCGGCGCGCGCGACGAGCGCGGTCAGCAGCGGCGCCAGCGCCATCGTCACCAGCACGCCGGCGACGCTGGTCAGCGTCAGCGCGACCATGAAGGCGGTGAACATCACGGTCCAGCACAGGCCGGACAGCCACAGGCGGGCGTCGGCGCCGCGCAGCTGGGCCGCCAGCCGCACCGGCCCACGCAGCACCGACAGCAGCACGACCAGCGCGATCGCGTTGAAGCCGCTGCGCCAAAAGGTCAGCTCGAAGGCCTGAGCCTGCTCGACCTGGCGCGTGACGACACCGGCGATGCTCCACAGCATCGCCGCCGCCACCATCGTCCAGACCGCCTGCCGATGCGTCATCCGCCACCGCGTGGACAAGAGGCTCGCGCGGCGAGCCCGTTAGCCGCTACGCGGCTTCGCGGCTCGCCCTCTTGCGCTCGTGCTCCTTCAGCATGCGCTTGCGCAGCCGGATGCTCTTGGGCGTGATCTCGACCAGCTCGTCGTCGTCGATGAACTCGACCGCCAGCTCCAGCGTGAGCTCGATCGGCGGCGTGATCTTGATCGCGTCCTCCTTGCCGCTGACGCGGAAGTTGGTCAGCTGCTTGGTGCGCGTGGCGTTGACGACGAGGTCGTTGTCGCGGTTGTGCATGCCGACGATCATGCCTTCGTAGACCGGGTCGCCCGGGCGCACGAACATGCGCCCGCGGTCGTCCAGCTTGCCCAGCGCGTAGGTGATGATCTCGCCGTCGTCCATGCTGATCAGCACGCCGTTCTTGCGCCCGGCGATCTCGCCGCGCCAGGGCTCGTAGCCGTCGAAGATGTTGCTGATCAGCCCGGTGCCGCGGGTCAGGTTCATGAACTCGTTGGAGAAGCCGATCAGCCCGCGCGCCGGGATGCGGTACTCCAGCCGCACCCGGCCGCGGCCGTCGGCCTCCATGTTGACCAGCTCGGCGCGGCGCTCGCCGAGCGCCTGCATCACCGCGCCCTGGTGCTGGTCCTCGACATCCACCGTGACCAGCTCGATCGGCTCGCAGCGCTGGCCGTCGATGTCGCGCAGCACGACGCGCGGCTTGCTGACCGCCATCTCGTAGCCCTCGCGCCGCATGTTCTCGAGCAGGATGGTCAGGTGCAGCTCGCCGCGGCCCGAGACCTCGAACACGCCGTCCTCGGCGGTGTCCTTGACGCGCAGCGCGACGTTGCTCTGCAGCTCGCGCTGCAGCCGGTCCCAGATCTGGCGGCTGGTGACGAACTTGCCTTCGCGCCCGGCCAGCGGGCTGGTGTTGACGCAGAAGTTCATCGTCAGCGTCGGCTCGTCGATGCGCAGCATCGGCAGCGGCTGCGGCGCCAGCGGGTCGGTCACGGTGACGCCGATGCCGATGTCGTCGATGCCGTTGATCAGCGCGATGTCGCCCGGGCCGGCCTCGTCCGCCTGCACCCGCGCCAGACCCTCGAAGGTCAGCACCTGGTTGATGCGGCCCTTGGTCGCCCTGCCGTCCGGGCCCTCCATGACCAGCACGTCCATGCCGGGCCTGATCGTGCCGGCGTTGATGCGGCCGATGCCGATGCGGCCGACGTAGGTCGAGTAGTCGAGCGACGAGATCTGCAGCTGCAGCGGCGCCGCCGGGTCGCCCTGGTGCGCCGGGACGTGCTTCAGGATGGTCTCGAACAGCGGCGTCATGTCGCTGCCCCAGGCGTCGCCCGGCAGGCCCTCGGCGAGCGAGGCCCAGCCGTTGAGGCCGGACGCGTAGACGACCGGGAAGTCGAGCTGCTCCTCGGTCGCGCCGAGCTTGTCGAACAGGTCGAAGGCGGCGTTGATGACGTAGTCGCAGCGCGCGCCCGGCTTGTCGACCTTGTTGACGACGACGATCGGCTTGAGGCCGAGCGCGAGCGCCTTCCGGGTCACGAAACGCGTCTGCGGCATCGGGCCCTCCTGGGCGTCGATCAGCAGCAGCACGCCGTCGACCATCGACAAGGCGCGCTCGACCTCGCCGCCGAAGTCGGCGTGGCCCGGCGTGTCGACGATGTTGATGTGCGTGCCCTCCCAGGCCACGGCGCAGTTCTTGGCCAGGATGGTGATGCCGCGCTCGCGCTCGAGGTCGTTGCTGTCCATCACGCGCTCGGCGACCTTCTCGTTGGCGCGGAAGGTGCCGCTCTGGCGCAGCAGCTGGTCCACCAGCGTCGTCTTGCCGTGGTCGACGTGGGCGATGATGGCGATGTTGCGGATCGGTCGGGTCATGGGCTCAGGCCACCGGCGCGCTGCGCAGGGCGTCCACTTCGGGGGGAGAAAGCAGGCGGTCGGCGATCAGCTCGCCGGCCGTGATGTGGGCGCTGCCGAGGAACACTGCAGTGTCGTGGGCGGTGTCCGGCGCCAGCGGCGGCGGGCCGTAGACGCGTACCTGCGGCGCGTCGGCCAGCGCCACCCGCCGGCGCAGGCCGGTCAGGAAGCGGCCGGCCTCGTCGGCCGGCAGGCGCACCGCCGGCTGGCCGGCGAGCAGCGCGTCCGGCGGCAGCAGCAGCGCCTCGCGCGCCGGCTCGTCCAGCGCCTCGAGCGCGTCCAGCGTGACCGCCTGCGCGACCTCGAACGGCCCGCTGGCGGTGCGCCGCAGCGCCTGCAGCCAGGCCCCGCAGCCCAGCCGCTCGCCGAGGTCGGCGGCCAGCGTGCGGATGTAGGTGCCCTTGCTGCAGCGCACGTCGATCACCAGCGTGCGATCGTGCCAGTCGACGATGTCGAGCCGGTGAACGCTGACCCGCCGCGGGGCACGCTCGACGGTCTGGCCGGCACGCGCGTACGCGTACAGGGCGCGGCCGCCGACCTTGAGCGCCGAGTGCATCGGCGGCAACTGCTCGATCGTGCCGGTCAGCGACGCGATCGCCGCGTCGAGCGCGGCACGGCCGAAGGCCGGCGAGGCGCCGGGCGTGATCGTGCCCTCGGCATCGAAGCTCGTGCTGCGTTCACCCAGCCGCAGCGTGGCGCGGTAGGCCTTGTCGGCGTCCAGGTTGACCTGCGCGAACTTGGTCGCGGCGCCGAAGGCGAGCGGCAACAGGCCGCTGGCCATCGGGTCCAGCGTGCCGGTGTGGCCGGCCTTGTCGGCGCGCAGCAGGCGGCGCGCGTGCTGCAGCGCCGCGTTGCTCGTCAGGCCGACCGGCTTGTCGAGCAGCAGCACGCCGTGCAGCGCGCGGCGGACGACGCGGGGGCGGGGCGGCCGCGCGTTCACCCGTCGGCGTCCTTGGCGCGGGTCGCGTTGGCGCGCGCGATCAGCGCCGACAGGTCGGCCGCGCGCTCGGTCGTGCGGTCGTAGACGAAGTGCAGCGTCGGCACGGTGTGGATCGTCAGCCGCTTGAACAGGCCGTTGCGCAGGAAGCCGGCCGCCTCGTTGAGCGCCGTCGTGCAGGCCTCGTCGTCGCCCATCAGCTGGGAGAAGTAGACCTTGGCATGGGCGTAGTCGGGCGAGACCTCGACCGCGTTCAGCGTGACCAGGCCGATGCGCGGGTCCTTGAGCTCGCGGATCAGCTCCGCCAGGTCGCGCTGGATCTGGTCGGCGACGCGGAAGCTGCGGTTGGCGGGTGCTTTCTTGTGGCGCATAGCGGGCTCCTAAACACAAACCCCGCCCGGGTCCTCCAGGCGGGGTCTGCTCGCGAGGGCATGGCCGCCGGGTTACAAGGTGCGGGCGACTTCCTTGACCTCGAAGAACTCGAGCTGGTCGCCTTCCTTGATGTCGTTGTAGTTCTTCAGCTTGATGCCGCACTCGAAGCCTTCCTTGACCTCGCGCACGTCGTCCTTGTGGCGCTTGAGCGACTCCAGCTCGCCGGTGTAGATCACCACGTTCTCGCGCAGCAGGCGGAAGCGCGCGTTGCGGTGCACCTGGCCGGCGGTCACCATGCAGCCGGCCACGGTGCCGATCTTGCTGGCGACGAACACGGTGCGGATCTCGGCGGTGCCGATCAGCTCCTCGCGCTGCTCGGGCGCCAGCATGCCGCTCATCGCCGCCTTCACGTCGTCCACGGCGTCGTAGATGATGTTGTAGTAGCGGATGTCGACGCCGTTGTGGTCGGCCAGCTTGCGCGCGCCGGCGTCGGCGCGCGTGTTGAAGCCGATGATCACGGCCTTGGACGCGATCGCCAGGTTGACGTCGCTCTCGCTGATGCCGCCCACCGCGGCGTGCACGACCTGCACCTTGACCTCGGCCGTCGACAGCTTGAGCAGCGACTGCGCCAGCGCCTCCTGCGAGCCCTGGACGTCGGCCTTGATGATCAGCGGCAGCACCTGCGCCGCGCCCTCGCCCATGCCTTCGAACATGGTCTCGAGCTTGGCCGCCTGCTGGCGCGCCAGCTTGACGTCGCGGTACTTGCCCTGGCGGAAGGTGGCGATCTCGCGCGCGCGCCGCTCGTCGGCCAGCACCATGAAGTCGTCACCCGCCTGCGGCACCTCGGTCAGGCCCTGGATCTCGACCGGGATCGACGGCCCGGCCTCGTCGGTCGGCCGCCCGTCCTCGTCGAGCATCGCGCGCACCCGGCCGTAGCTGCTGCCGGCCAGCACGATGTCGCCCTTCTTCAGGGTGCCGCTCTGCACCAGCACGCTGGCCACCGGGCCACGGCCCTTGTCCAGCCGGGCCTCGATGACGATGCCCTTGGCGGCGGCCTCGGTCGGCGCCTTGAGTTCCAGCACCTCGGCCTGCAGCAGCACCTGTTCCAGCAGATCGTCGATGCCGGCGCCGGTCTTGGCCGACACCGGCACGAAGGGCGCGTCGCCGCCGAAGTCCTCGGGCACCACGCCCTCGGCCACCAGCTCGCCCTTGACGCGCTCGATGTTGGCCTCGGGCTTGTCGATCTTGTTCATCGCCACCACGATCGGCACCTCGGCCGCCTTGGCGTGGTGGATCGCCTCCTTGGTCTGCGGCATCACGCCGTCGTCGGCGGCCACCACCAGGATCACGATGTCGGTCGCCTTGGCGCCGCGCGCACGCATCGCGGTGAACGCCTCGTGGCCCGGCGTGTCGAGGAAGGTCACCATGCCGCGCGGCGTCTGCACGTGGTAGGCGCCGATGTGCTGCGTGATGCCGCCGGCCTCGCCCTCGGCGACGCGGGAGGTGCGGATGCGGTCCAGCAGTGACGTCTTGCCGTGGTCGACGTGACCCATCACGGTGACCACCGGCGCGCGCGGCAGTGCCTCGGCGGCGTCGGCCGCCGCGGTCTCCTCCTCGGTGAAGGCCTCCGGGTCGTCGAGCTTGGCCGCCAGCGCCTTGTGGCCCATCTCCTCGACGACGATCATCGCCGTCTCCTGGTCGAGCTGCTGGTTGATGGTGACCATCTGGCCGAGCTTCATCATCTGCTTGATGACCTCGCTGGCCTTGACGCTCATCTTGTGCGCCAGGTCGGCCACGCTGATCGTCTCGGGCACGTGGATCTCCTGGACGACGAACTCGGCCGGCGCGGCGTAACCGCCGTTGCCACCCTCGCGCCCGTCGCCCCGCCGGCCACCTCGCGGCGCCCGCCAGCCGGCGCCGCGGCCACCGGTGTCGCCGCGCGTCTTCAGCGCGCGCTTCTTGGCCGCGTCGTCGGCCCAGCTCGACGACAGCTTCTCGGACTTGACCTGCTTGCGGTCGCCTGCCTTGGCGGTGGTCGCCCCCGCACCCGCGGCGCCGGGCGCCGTCTTGGGCTTGTGGATGGTGCCCTTGATCGCCTCCTTGGCCGGTTCGG
>JRYF01003616.1_pt1 | contig 20599 bp, 25 predicted proteins | sample 235331 | NCBI WGS metagenome assembly JRYF01 (sample SAMN03074217, study PRJNA261475) | activated sludge metagenome | biome: Wastewater Treatment Plant; feature: Wastewater; material: Activated sludge; isolation source: activated biomass of a wastewater treatment plant treating hydrocarbon... ...
CCGAAAAGTATTCGCACGAGCTCTCGGGCGGCATGCAGCAGCGCGTCGGCCTGGCCCGCGCCTTCGCCACCGACGCCCCGATCCTGCTGATGGACGAGCCCTTCTCGGCCCTCGACCCGCTGATCCGCGCCCACCTGCAGGACGAACTCCTCGACCTGCAGAAGCGGCTGAAACGTACCATCATCTTCGTCAGCCACGACCTCGACGAGGCGATCAAGATCGGCAACCGCATCGCCATCATGGAGGGCGGGCGCATCATCCAGTGCGGTACCGCCAAGGAAATCCTCAACAACCCGGCCAGCGACTATGTGCGCGATTTCGTCGCCCACATGAACCCGCTCGCCGTGTGCACCGCCTCCGACGCCATGCGGCCGGCCTCGCGCCGGGCCAGGGGCGAAAGCAGGGCGCCGGTGGTCGATCCCGACACGCCGCTCAGGAAGGTGATGGAAATCCAGCTTCAGACCGGCCTGCCGGTCTATGTCAGCCATGACGGCGCCATCTGCGGCGTGATCGAGCCGCAGGACGTTCAGCGCACGCTGTTGCGCTGAGCCGGGTCGCGCGGCGTCTCGTTCTCGTCATCCTCCAACACGCGCCAGGCGGCGCCGTCGAGATCGTCGTACTGGCCGCTTTTCAGCGACCAGATGAAGGCGGCCAGCCCCAGAGCGCCGAGAAAGAGCGCGATCGGAATCAGGAACAACAGAAGGTTCATGGACGCCTCCCACCAGTGGCGGCGGCCAGGGGGGTGTCGGCGCGTCGGCGCGTCGCATCGCCGGGACGGTCGGCCGTGCCAAGATTGAGCCGCAGCGCGTTCAGCGTCACCAGCACCGTCGCACCGGTATCGGCCAGGATCGCGATCCAGAGGCCGGTCAGCCCGAGCACCGAGGTGACGAGGAACACCGCCTTCAGCCCCAGGGCGATGGTGACGTTCTGACGGATGTTGGCCATGGCCGCGCGCGAGAGGCGGATGGTTGCGGGAATGTCGGTCACGCGGTCGCGCAGGATCGCCGCATCGGCGGTTTCCAGCGCCACATCCGTGCCTGCGGCGCCCATCGCAATGCCCACTGTAGCCTTTGCCAGCGCAGGCGCATCGTTCACGCCGTCGCCAATCATGGCAACCTGACCATATTCCTTCACCAAATCTCGAATGACCGTCAGTTTATCTTCCGGCATGAGGTCGGCGCGATATTCGGTCAAGCCGATTTCTTTCGCAATGGCGGAGGCAGAACGCGTGTTATCGCCTGTCAGCATGATGGTATGAGCAACACCTGTTTGCTTGAGGGCTTTCATCGTCGGCGCGGCTTCGCGGCGCAATGTATCGGCGAGAGCAATCAAACCAATCACGGTTTTATCCTCTGCGATCCACATCAGGGTCTTGCCTGATTGTTGCAAGGTATCCGCTTTTTGAAGCGCCTCGGCGGGTATCGTCACCATCGCCTCATCCATCAATTTGCGATTGCCGATCCAGATCGTTTTGCCGTTCGAGACGGCGCGCAGACCGCGTCCCGTCAGCGACTCGACTTCGTCCATAATGGAAGCAGGCACACCCTGAGTCCGAGCCGAACGGACAATCGCTTGAGCAAGCGGATGGGCGGATCGAGATTCCGCGCCAGCCGCGATGGACAGAACATCCGCCTCTTTCCGTCCCGATTCCTGAATCGCCACCACATCTGTTACCTCAGGCTGACCATGAGTCACCGTGCCGGTTTTATCGAAGGCGATGGCTTTGAGGCGACCAAGATTTTCGAGATGCGCTCCGCCCTTGACCAGCACACCGTTGCGCGCCGCTTGTGCCACACCCGCAAGGATGGTGGCAGGCGTGCCCAACGCGAGGGCGCAGGGAGAAGCCGCGACAAGGAGGGTCATCGCGCGCAGAAATGATTCGCGGAACGGAAAGCCGAACAGCGGCGGGAGAACGATAATCAGCGCGGTGAGAACGAGAACAGCGGGAACAAAGACGCGCTCGAACTTTTCAACCGTTTGCTGGGTGGGTGATTTTTGCGCCTGCGCCTCTTCCACCATTTTCATGACACGGGCGAGCGTGGAGTCTTTGGCAAGCCGTGTCACTTTTACTTCCAGCGCGCCTTCGCCGTTGACCGTGCCCGCAAAAACCTGATCGCCCGGAACTTTATCCACCGGGAGAGATTCGCCTGTGACTGATGCTTGATCCACGCCGGAGTTTCCGGTGAGGATGACGCCGTCCACAGGAATACGCACGCCAGGGCGGACAATCACAACATCTTCCAATTGCAAGGATTCGACGGGAAGTTCCTGNNCGGTGCGAGGTCTGCCAACGCACGCACGGCGGCACGGGCGCGATCCAATGCCCGTTCCTCCAGTGCATGACTGAGACTAAAAAGAAAGAGAAGCAGCGCGCCTTCGGCAAACTCGCCGAGGAACGCCGCGCCGATTGCCGCCATAACCATCAGCAAGTCGGTGTCGAAATGTTTCTCTTTGATCGCGTGCCAGGCGTGTTGCGAAATATCCCAGCCGCCAAAGACATACCCGCCAATGTAGAGCGTAGTTGCGATCCATGCAGGCAGACCGAAAAAGGTTGCCCCGAGCCAGCCGATGAGCACGAGCAAACCCGCCATCAGGCTGAACACGATTTCACGATTCTCTTTGTACCAACTGCGAAATCCTTCTGCGGGAATTTCATAGCCCAGGGATTGAACGCGTTTTTCAATGGCAGGACGATCTACCTTATGCTTGTCATATTCCACACGTAAACTTGCGGCGGCATAGTTGACATTTACTGCCAGTACGCCGTCCATGCGACCAAGACCGTGTTCGATGACCGTCACGCAGTCCGAACAATCCATGCCGTCGATGGGCGTGAAAAGGTGATGGTAACGGTTGGCAATTCCCGCTCCTGCGCGTTCCGCCATGCGGCGAACCTGTTCGAGTGTCAGCAGGTTGGGGTCATAGTGCAAGCATAAATCAACGGGCGTTTTCTCGCGCTCGAGATGGGCGCGCAAAATGCCTTTGCTGTTTTGAAGCGACGCCTCCAAACGGTTGAGGCATTCATCCTTTTCATCCTCCACGCCAGGGAGTAGGAGGGGAATTTCCAGTTCAATTGTTTTTTCAGACATGAGTTACTCCATAAATATAAATGACAAACAAACCCTACGCAGGGCAATGACGGGCAGATATTCAATTGGACTAAAGAGTAGGGGGATGAAAAGGTGGGCGAACCATTGCAGGACGAGCACTGGATTTAGGGTCTGGTATTTGTCCACGGGATGGCGAGACAACCACAATGCTAATCACAGATAAAAGAACAGCGGCGTGCAATATGCATATATCCCACTTTATCTGCAAACCATTGTCTGCCTGTTGGATATCCGCCAATACATGCGCGGCGAGACTGACCAGCACGAGCAGAAAGAGCACCACAATAATGCGTTTGGGCAAGTGATTCATTTTCGCCGCCAAAACGGGATGAACGCTGGAACACGTTGACAATATTCCTGCCAAGCTTGTCCAAACTCAGCGGATAGCGCCTGCTCTTCGCGCCCCGCGCGCATCAGAAGGGCTGGCGAAAAAATTACGAAAAAGACCGTTGTCCAGGTTCGATAGATCAGCAACGCACCCAGGGCAGCAAGGATCAATCCCGAATACATGGGATGGCGGACAATCGCAAACGGACCTGTCGTCACCAGTTTGTGATCGGCAAACAACTGCGCGCCGCCACTTGTTGAAACAAAATACATCGTTCCTAACGCCACGCGTCCCCACAAAACAAAAGCCATGCCAAAGAGATAAAGGATTGCCCCGAACGTCAAGGTAATTGCTCGCACAAGTGGGGAAAGCAATAGAGGCAAGGGTTGCCAGAAGAATATAGAAAAAGCCAGGAACAAGGCTGTAGTCAAAAAGTAGAAACCAACGGAACGCAACCAGCCTGTGGTTTGACCAACCGCTCTCCCCATCGAATGCCGTGTACCCCGCCAGATACCAACAAGGACGACGACCAGGGTCACAAAGGCAATCAATCCGCCGAGCCTGCGAATAGCAATTTCAACAGAAGTCATTTCCATGATTCAACCATGCAGGACGTGATCTAGACCGCGCTTGAACAATTCGATCACATGATCGTCATCGAGGCAAACGAATACATTGCGTCCCTGTTTGCGGGTGCGAATAAGCCGCTTGTCGCGCAGTCCGCGCAGTTGGTGTGAGATGGCAGACTTAGTTAATCCTAGACGCTTTACCAGTTCTCCGACACCCACTTCACCCTGGAGCAGGGCACTGATGATGAGAATTCGGGTTGGGTCACTCAGCGAGTCAAATAGGCTGGCGAGATTGGAGGCGACTTCAGCAGTTACAGTATTTTTTGCCATCGATTACATCCAGCGGCGAACGCGCATTTGATAACTGCGATAGTCCTGGCCATATTTTTCAAGCAGGAAAGCCTCCTCAAGCCGTACCTGGATGTGGATCAGGACGAAACCAAGAACGGTCACAGTCAGGGTTGCGGCAGTGGGCAGGGTGAGCAGAATTCCGATCAGCATGACCAACATACCCAGGAAAATCGGGTTGCGCGAAACGCCAAATAATCCTTTCTGAACAAGCGGAGATGTGCTTTTGTCGTCAATGCCGATGCGCCATGAGTCGCCCATTTGTAATTGAGCAACCAGCACCCAAATCAATGCCAGCACAAGCAGCGCAAGCCCGCTGATTACAAGGATAGGCGAGTCCATCCAGGAGATGGGTACAAGCATTCCATAGAACCCTTCTGAAAAGGTGAACACGAATACGATTACGGCGGTGGCAATCAGGGTCAGACGAAACAGTTTGCCAACGAAGTCATGAACGGTGTCGCCATTTCCGAGCGCATACGGATTAATTCCCGTTCGTTTCCAGGCAAGGTAGGAACGCCAGAACATGGCAAGTCCAAAGAACAAGAGGAAGTAGATAGGGAGGAAAATTTTTAGCAAAGTGGTCATGTTAGTATCTTAGATAGTTGAATAGTTGCTCAACTATTTGTAAATATAACCCCTACATTGAAGATTCGTCAAGATGGCAGGGTAAATCCAAATCTTGGCCACTTCCCTGATTGGCTATCTACCCCATACTTTCCAACATGCGGGAGAACGTTCGCTGCCGTTTTAGGCCGAGCAATCTGATCTTGTTTCCAAGGCAGCAAGCTTTCGATCAGAATTCATTTAAATCCTGTAGAGCGTGATTTTGACCAAAGCGCGCCCATAAGCAGGTTAGAGGCCATAAAATAAAAAGCGACGCTAAAAGGCGCCGCTTGCCATGAATAAAAAAAGTTCTAGTCCGTAATATCAGCTTACAGGATTCCAACGACTATATCTACTCTTTTCGTATGGCCACGACAAATAAGCGTCCCCAGGTTGAAATTCCATTTGCTGCAATACATGTCTGGAAAACGACGCGACTGTCGCCGACATAGGCCCGATTGAACATTTCTCCAGCTGATAGAACTTCATTCCTACCTAGGTTTCTAAAAGAACTTGAGACGCTTCCAGGCTTCAATGCCTGAAAACGCAAAACCTGATCGATAACAAAATATTCAACTCTTCCGTCCCCATACACTAGACGAACTTCTTGATCAACGGCAAGGCCTGAAAAGAGTTTGCCAGAGAGGGTGTTGTGAGCAAGCAGACCTACGTTGCCATATTGAGCGGTTATGGAGAACTGTGTTATCTCACCATTGCGATTGGAAACGTAATAGGGCTTATCGGCAGGTTGTTGAATGACTGGCAGAGCGAGCACATTCGGCACATATACACGCGTAATATGTCGGCTTCGCCATTTTGTACTGATCTATTAAAGTCCGCGAAATTGGGCAGAACGTTTTCAGCATACCCAATTGCTTGAGTCGGGTGTGGGTTGATTCATAAACTGGTGAGGAAAAGTAAAAAGAGGTTTAGGCAGAGAGCAGCTCGGGTCATTGTTATGTTGAGCATCGTTGAGCCTCATTGAAATTCCAGTGTTGCAAAAATCTTCAAATCAGCCCGAAAACTGAAAAGTGCTATGGTTGGCCGCCGTCAAGCCTGATCTATCCAGCTTGCGTCTTGTTATCTTGTATTCATGCGTTTCAACGGCTTGCCTTTATTGAATTAAATCCGCGGGATTTTATCAAAGCATTACAGATTTTCAATCATATTTTCCATACGATTACCTACAAACGGACGACGGTCTCTCACCAGGCTTGGCCCAATCACAATGCAACGCGACAGTCTAGTCTTTCATGCCTGGCTGTTTTACGCGCCTATTGCCTGCGCCAATTCGGTTGGCAGTGCTGGTAATGGGGCGGCACGAGAATGGATGTCACTTCAATTGTGAGGAAGAAGCATCAGCATCTGACGCAGTTTGAAGTGAAGATTAACGCCGCGCTCGCGCGAGCATCCCAAGGTGTTCACAAGCGCGCTGATGATTTATCTTGTCACAGGAAAAGCTGTAGATGAAGCAGCAATATTGCGCTTAATTGAGCTTTCACCTGCCAAAAAACGCCCAGTGCAATTTATGCTTGCACAGGCGTTCCCATGGAATTGTATTACGATCTTTACGAAGATGATGGCAACCGCCATCGACGATTGAGTTCTCAGACCATTTGGCAGGAACTGACCATTCGACTGCTATTCGGAGGAATGACCCAATCTGCCTGACATGATCTGGCTTTGAAAATCTGAGCATTCACAGGCAGTGATTACGGCTCCACCGCGTGTGAGGGTGCCTTTGTAAACTTGAGAGCCGTTATGTGCCATCCAGCCTTCGAGGTTGAACGCCAGCGGTCCATCGGCGAGGATCCACTCGCCGTTATATTTGCGGGCAACGTGGACATGTGTCCCTGTCACGTGTCCGCCCTCACAGGAGGGATAACCGACCGGGTCGCCCGCTTTTACTTCACTGCCCAATGGAATGCGGGCACGGGTCGCCAAATGCAAGTAGAATAAGACCCAACCTGTGCGCTCATCACCATCTTTATCCAGATCAATGATTACGCCATCGATGTCAGAACGAAGGACAAGCCCATCTGTCATGGCGGTGGCATATTTATCTGTCTCAACCGTATAACACCCGGTTGTGTCTGAAGCCGGGGCAAAATCAATTGCTGCAAGCGGTTCACCCGTTCCCCAGCCAGTATGAGGTCCGCCCGTGTACGCCCAAAGTTGACCGGGGACAAATGGAAACTGTAATGCGGGCTGTTGTAGACTGCCTGGGAGAACGGTCACAAGATTTGCCCAGGGATCGCCAAAAAAAATCTGGTAGACGCGCGCTAAGCCTTCCGGTCCAATCGAGGCAAAGTATCGTTCCCCGGAGTAAAGTCTCGAGAAGTAATATTGCAATGCCACCGAACCAGCGTTTTGCCAGGGGTCAGGCCGGAAGAGGGTCTCATCCAATAATTCAAGCTCTGTCAATCGGCCGGCCCGCCAGTTATAGTATCCATTGTTGAGAGTATTCGCGGCCATGATGAGTTGAAGGTAGGGCGTTTCGTAATTCACACGTCGAAAGCCTAACACATATTTTCCGGCAGGGGGCTCGGATTGGGTCAGTGCACCCGCTTGATATTCAAGAAGTGCGAGTAGTAACTGAGGGCTAACGCTGTAGTTCTGAGCAATATAGTCCACGGCTTCTGCGCCGGTGCGCATTCGTTCCCCGGCATAAACGTGGTAGTCTTTCAGCCATCCGGATGTCGTCGCTACAAAAGCAGATGTACTGAATCCGACCTGCGCGGGTCCATTGACGAACGCGTGATCTGGGATACTTTGATAGGCAGTGCCCACAACGGAAGATAATAAATGGGAATTTTCATTGGGAAGCCGGGCGGCATGGTCGTCGCATCCTGCGGGATGATTGGATTCGCCTCCTTGATCTTGTCAATAGTTATGTTGAAGCGCGCAGCCAGTGCCGGTAGTGTATCGCCGTTTTGCGCGACGTAGTCCACCAGCTCGCCGGGTGCATACTGCGGTCGTTCGGAGGTTGGTGCGGGCACAGGGGTGGGCGCGAGCGGCGTGATCATATTCTCGATAATGCTTGGCGACCGGCTCGGCGCGCAGGCGACCATCAAAATAGCAATGAATGCAAAGTTCAGAAAGCGCAGAGGTTGGATTTTCCTTCTACGTTTTCGCCAAAGTGTAAAGGTTGTCTTAAACAATTTCCGTGCTCCAAGCATTTTATGGGAACTATTCATCATCTTCGCGCAGGATCACAGCCAGTGATTGCCCATACAAATCGGCCGTGATCACTTTATCACCTTTGACCATTTTCCCCTGATAAGGTCTTTCGCCAGCGTAGACTGTCCACCCACTCAATACGAGCGGAAGGGGTCCATCCGCGATGACCCACTCACCGTTATATTTTCGAGCAATGTGAACGTGTGTGCCTGTGGAAACCCCGCCTTCACAGGAAGGGTGCCCGATGCGGCCATCCTGTTCCACCCATTCACCTTTTGCCACGCGGTCATTCGTTGCCACATGCAAGTATAAGATATTCCAACCTGTTTGCTCGGCACCATCGCCATCCATGTCTACAACGACTACGCCGTTCCCTGAACGAACAACAAGGCCAGGCGCAGAAGAGACGACCCACTTATCATTCGATAAGCAGCCGGTCTTCGCACTTGGAGGCGCGAAGTCCAGTGCAGCGATGGGACCGGGATTATCAACATCATGTCCCCAGGCACTGTGCGGGCCGCCAGTAAGGGCCCAGGCGGAGCGGATCTCGAACGGCAATGCCATCTCAGGCTGGCTGATTCCCGGCGGGAAAATCGGGCCATTCATATCGGCGCGGGACCATGGGTCACCAAACATAGTTTGATAAAAAGGCAAAAAGCCGCTGGACTGATCCATAATGCGCAGCCACTCATTCAACGTGTATTTACGAGAGAAATAATACATCAGTCCAACGGTGCCTGCATTAAGCGTCGGGTCAATGCGGAGCTTGTTGCCGTCCCGGAAGGAAAGCTCGGTTATTTTTCCAGCACGCCAGTCATAGTATCCTTTTGAAAGCTGGTTAGTTCCCCAAGTCAGCTGCATGAACATTCCTTTATAGCGGTAGTTTTCCTGGGCCAAAGGATAATCAATTCGGAATTCGTTTTCAGGCTTGCCGCGTACCCAACCAGCTTCGAAATCAAGCATGGCAAGCAGCAAGCGAGGATTGACTGAATTCTCGTATGCGAGCCGTTCGATGGCGCGCGCTCCCGAGGTCCAGCCGGTCGTACCCAGATATTCACGATACGTGGAGAGATAGCCGCCCGCTTGTTTCACATAGTCCGCAATGTCAAAGTCAATTGCTGATGAGGAGAAGATCAGTTCATTGTCCGGGATGAGCTGGACGCCCGGTGTAAAGGGAAGAGAGCGATCAAGAGTATCCGGGATGAGGAGCAGTGTACCCGGATCCAGCAACTCTCTTTCGGGGAGTTCTTTCGGAGAGGCAATATCCTTCACATCAACGCCAAAGCGGACCGCCACTGCCGAAAGCCAATCGCCACTTTGAGCATAGTACAAAACGGTCGGCGCATTTGCCGTAGGAACAGATGTGTTCTCGGCGAGTGGCGTGCTCTCTTGCGTGACAAATGCTTCGCGAAACGAAGCTGTGGGCGTGGCTGTCTTTGCCACAGCTTCAAATACAGATACCCCCGGGGTCTGTGTAGGGATGATGGGAATAGGCGTGGACGAGGGAGGAATGCCGCCAAGAGGAGTGGGCGTTGAATACTGCCCCCATAATGAGTCGTTCCCAGCGCAGGATGCCAACAAAAAAGATGTTGCGATAATAATACCGATAAGCCGTTTCACGAATAAGTCCGCTGGTGCGAATTATACCTGTAGATTAGCGCCGCAATCCAAGGGAGGTTGAATGCAAGTAGCAGCCATTTGAAGTCAGAATTGATCATGAAATTGACGACTGCCATCCAGCCAATGGAGGTCAGGCTTGCCAACGAAACTACGGATCGCGCGCCGACCGCCAGTTATTGAAATGTTGTGACTGCTATGTAGATAGTCAGTACACCGGTGGTAAGCATAGAGCCATCCACACCTGCACTCCCCGGCACCTGCGTCCGGGGCAGGTGTGCGCCAGGTGCAAGTGTCATCCACCAGCCTTGTCCCCATTGCCTCTGCTGTGGAACTTGAGACGGTTGAAATTGTTGTGGAATCAATTATCTTTCATTATTGTAACCATTGTGATCAAAACGACTGAACCGACAAACTCCAGCCCGGATAAAAAGTGGAGAAAAATTATTACCACCCTGATATTAAGCTGGCAGTGTGAACCCGAACGTTGTTCCCTGACCTGATTGGCTTTCTACCGATACTTTGCCGCCATGCGCCTCCACCAATTGCTTGACAATCGCCAGTCCAATCCCCGATCCGCCGCTGGCGCGTGAACGGGATTTGTCGGCGCGATAGAAGCGGTCAAATACAAAAGGCAGGTCATCAGGCGGAATGCCCTCGCCTGTATCAGATACCGTGATGAGAAGGCTATGGGATTGATCTTTTCTGCATATCACTGAAACCTGTGCCCCTGAGGGTGTATGGCGCAAAGCATTACTGAGTAGATTACGAATTACCTGAGCGATGCGGTCCGGGTCCACATGGATAAGAGGAAGATTCGACTCAACGTTTGTTAAAAGTTCAACCTGACTGGATTGCGCTTGCATACGAAATGGTTCCACGGCACGTGAAATCAATTCAGCAGGGTCGGTTTTGACGCGCTCCAGCTTCAGTTGACCTGCTTCCGCCAGCGAAAGTAATCTCAGGTCCGAAACGAGGCGCGCCAGCATTGCGGTCTCATCCCGAAGAGTTGCAATTTCTTGCGGGCTTGTCGGCAGGACGCCATCCAGCATAGCTTCGAGATTTCCCTGGATGACCGTGAGAGGCGTCCGCAATTCGTGCGCAACATCGGCAATCAGGTTGCGGCGCAGTTCTTCGTGTTGTGCAAGCGAGTCTACCATCTGATTGAAAGAAGTTGCCAGCGCGCCGATTTCATCCCGCGATTGTGTTGAAATGCGCTGACTTAGATTCCCAGCCGCGATTTTCTGAGCGGCGGACGTCAACCGCTGTACAGGTGAAACGATTTGAAAGAAAAGCAATGAGCCAAGCAACAACGCGACAACGGCGGCGATCACGCCTGCCAGCCAGGTGGAATGATTGACTGAGGAGACAAAGTCCCCTGCTGCATTGGATGCGTTCGTTCCTGCATAAAGGGGCAGGAGCGTTCCCACCCGTTGATTTCCCACAAGAACTGGCTCGCCAGCTGCAAGGTCAGCTGATGCTAGAGTCTTTCCTACATCTTGGCCGGCGCTATCCGCGACGATGGTTCCCTGTGCATCGGCAAGCAGGAGACGCAGTCCCATCATATTCCAGGGATTTGATGCGCCACCCATGTTCATATCGTCCATGCCCATGCCGCCCCATTCCTGCCACATGCCCCAGTTTTCCTCCCCCATCATCCCCATGCCATCATTCATCATCACACTTCCCCAGGGATTATTGAGCAAGTTTTCCACCCCCTGCCAGCTTCCCTGGCGGGCGTAATACTGAGCCAGGGTTGGGGCAAGTTGCTGCGCAAAAATCCTGCCATTCTGGTTGACATACTGGCTGAATTGAGTCCGGGTTGAACGGCTGACCAGATACGTATCGATGCCGCCGCCGATCAACACGACCAGCAGAAAGGCACCCATTAGTTTGAGCCACAGGCTACGCATCATGGCGAAACTCCGCAGAAAACCGATATCCCACGCCGAATACTGTTTCAATGAAGCGCGGCGCGCGGGCATCGTCACTCAGTTTGGCGCGCAAGTTCTTGATGTGCTGATCCATCACTCGCTCGTAACCTTCATAAGCCACACCTTGCGCGGCTTCCACCAATTGCAATCGTGTGAACGCCTGCCCAGGATGGCGCATCAAAGCTATAAGAATGTCGAACTCAGTTGGCGTCAGGTCGAGGGGCTGATCGTCTTTGGTCGCGGTGTGTGCTTCCAGGTCCAGGATGAGCGTGTCGGCGCGCAGGATGGGCGGTGGCTGCACCTGTCCGCGGCTTCGGCGTAACACGACGCGCACGCGCGCAGTCACTTCGCGCGGGCTGAACGGTTTGGTGACGTAATCATCCGCGCCCAACTCCAGCCCGATCAGTTTATCGCTCTCCTCACTGCGGGCGGTAAGCATGATGATGGGCGTATCCGTCTCGCGGCGGATCTGACGGCAGACCTCCCAGCCGTCCACGTGCGGAAGGTGCAAATCCAGAATGACCAGGTCGGGCTTTTCATGCCGAAAGGCTGGCATGGCCAGCGCGCCATCGGCAACGATAACGACCTGGTAGCCAGCCTGTTCGAGATACAGGCGCAGGGTACGGGTGATTTGCGCTTCGTCTTCAACGACTAAGATTTTATCTGCCAAAACCGATCTCCTGCTTTTCGCGCACAGCTAAGAAGGTGAAGCCTGCTTTTGTGTCAGGGCGCGTACGAGCCAGAAAATACCGCCGACGATAAGAGCGAGCACGCCCAGCGGAATCAGCCACATGAACAACATGCCGAGAAATCCAAAAGGTGTCATACCCCAGCCGCCCATCATTGGCATATAACCACGGAAACCCATCATGCCATATCCATTCCAGCCGTTTGCACAGCCGTAACCATAAGCAGTGTTGTTCCATCCGAAGGGCACGAACATGCCGCCAATCAAGCCAAGTGCAAATAGGGCAACTGCGCCGATAACAATCCAAAGTGCAATATTTTTCATTGTATCATCTCCTTTTGAGTTATTGATTCTTGAAAGGATTAGTTGTTTGGAGCGCCCGCTGCGATCCAGTCCAATATGGTCTGGATTTCCGTCGCGGCGAGCGGCGTGTTGCGGAAAGGCATGTAGCCGCTATATACGTAATAAGCAAGACGGCTGTTGTATACATCGCCAGGGATGACGACCGCGCCGTTTCTGCTGCCTTTTAGAACATTCTCATATGTATCGAGGTACAAACTGTTTGTTCCGCCATGACATGCAACACAACGCGCGGTAAAGATGGGCTGAACATCATCTTTGAATGAACTGGGTGTGGAAGGTGTGGCATAAGCTGGTGAATCTTGGGGTGCAATCTGCGTAAGATTCCAGTTAGGGTTGGTCTGCCAGCCATAACCACCCATCATGCCGCGGTGCATCCCGCCCCAATTGTTATTGTTCCAGCCGCGCATTCCATTCCAGTTATCTTCATCCCATTCGTACATTCCCCAACCTCTTTGACCCTGTGCGACAAAATTTGGGTCCATCATCCACATGCCTTGTCTCCATTGTCCCTGCGGTGGTATGGGTGTGGCCTGGGGTTGTTGGGGAACTACCGTAGGTTGAATTTGTTGTTGTGGAATGAATGTCGGTTGGGCAGACTGTTGTACAGGGGCGCTTGCGGCGCGCGTTTGCGAAATGAATGTCCCCGCCGTAAAACCGCCTACCAGCAGGGTTCCAGCCGCGACCAGTCCAAGAATGATCTTTACAACTTTCATGTGCCATCTCCTGTTTGTGAAGTTACGCACAGGATAATGTCCAGATATATAGAAGTTGTGTAGAACAAGTGAAAAAGCCATATAAATCCTTGACAAGCGCCGGGATAAGGATAAAATATCAGCACATACTGATATAATGATATGAGGAACTATGATTATGATCTCTGCCCCTTCCAAAACAGACCTGCAAGCCAAACTATTCCGCGGCTTTGGCGATCCGTCTCGCCTGGGAATTCTCGATGCGCTTCGCGACGGGCCACTCACAGTAAGCGAAATCGTCGAGGCGACCGGCCTCTCCCAACCCAATGTTTCGAACCATTTGGGCTGTTTGCGTGACTGCGGCCTCGTGGCCTCTGAGCAGAAAGGCCGTTATGTCACCTATCACCTGAGCGATGATCGCGTGGGTGAATTGTTGGCTTTGGCCGAATCGCTTCTGGCCGATGTCGCGCGCGGGGTCTATGAATGCACCCGGTACAACATCCCTCGGACAGAAAGTCGCAAGTAGATATGAAACTGCAACCTCGTTTTCTCATTGCATTACTTATTGCTCTTGCAGTTGATGGGCTGACCAAAACCTGGGCCGAAAAGACTCTATCGCTTTATACCCCCGTCCCTCTCATCGGACAATTTTTCCGTTTGACATTGGGCTACAACACGGGCGTGGCATTTGGATTGTTCGCGAATGGCGGGGTTGGACCGCTGATACTCACGGGACTCATCATTATCGTCCTAGCAGTTTGGATGGTGCGCGCGCTGCGTGCGGGTGAGATTCCGCCTGTTGCAGCCTTTCCCATTGGGATGATTCTCGGTGGCGCAGTAGCCAACTTTGTAGATCGCCTACCCGATGGCCGCGTCACAGACTTTCTGGATATGGGCTGGAGCGCGGCTCGCTGGCCGACTTTCAACCTGGCAGATGGTTTTATCGTGCTCGGCGTCTCTCTCTTGATGCTGACAATTTCCAAACAAAGCCGCGATGATGCTCTTGTGGGTGAAGAATCTTTCACATGACGGGGTCGAGAATGAAAGTGGGCCAAGTCCCGCCGATTGTTTGTTGGTTATCAAAACAATTTCACGATTTTATCTGATAAGGAGAATAGAACATGAACGATGATCGCACCAACTATATTCCTGCCCTGCGATATGAATGGCTGACTGGTCTCTATGACACTGTGATGGACAAGTTAATGCATGAAACTGAGTTCAAGCAAGCTCTTGTTCGTCAGGCTCGGCTTGCTAAAAATCATCGCGTTCTGGATTTGGGTTGCGGAACAGCAACACTTACGCTCATCATCAAGCAATCTTTCCCCAATACGGAAGTGACTGGCTTGGATGGTGATCCCAAGGCCCTTGGAATCGCGAAAGAGAAGATTTCCAGATCTGGTCTAAACATTACTCTCGACGAAGGTATGGCATTTGATCTGCCATATCCCGACAACTCGTTTGATCGTGTGTTTTCTGGTTTGCTCTTCCATCACCTGACGCGTGAGGATAAGGAGCGCACTTTAAAAGAAGTATATCGAGTCCTGCGACCTGGCGGTGAATTACATGTAGCAGACTGGGGAAAGGCAAATAGTGTGAAAATGCGGCTGGCTTTCTTTCTGGTGCAATTTTTGGACGGTTTCAGTACAACTTCTGACAACGTGAATGGGCTGCTGCCGGTGTTTTTTAACAAAGCTGATTTTCAGGATGTCACGGAGACGGCTCGATATGCAACGATTTTCGGCACTATGTCGCTGTACAAATCCAGAAAGCCCGCTCATTCGTTCATGACTGCTACATGAAACGGACAGGACGTTTCTTGCCACGGAGATCAGCCCAATGACATTCTACATTGTCATCAGTCTACTTCTAGTGGTTTTAGTGTTGGCGAACCTGTGGTGGCGGTGGGCAAGCCGTCGCCACTCCATGCCCTGTCCGACTTTCTTTGCCGGGGCATTGGAAAGCCCATTAATGGACTGGCTGATAAGCACACAGACAACCCTGGATCGCATTGGGCTGCGACCGGGACAGCGCGTATTGGAGGTGGGCCCTGGCCCGGGCCGGCTGCTCATCCCTGCCGCCCGGCGAGTGCTGCCCGGCGGCGAAGTTATCGGCTTGGACATCCAGCCTGGAATGATTGAACGGCTCAAAGCGCGTGCGACGCGGATGGGTGTGTCGAATTTGGCCGCCATCCTGGGCGACGCGACACAGCCAAGTGTCCCACCAGAGAGTTTCGATGTGGTTTATCTCTGCACCGTGCTGGGTGAAATTCCCGATCGGGAGGCCGCGCTACGGGAGTGCTACAAAGCGCTCAAGCCCGGCGGCATTCTTTCGATTACAGAAATATTCCCCGACCCACATTACCAGCCCCGCGCCACAGTGCGGCGATTGGTTGAGGAAGCCGGTTTCTATCTGAAAGAAATGTTCGGTCCGTGGTACTTCTTCACTGCCAACTTTGTCAAACCTGAGAGAGTCCAATAATTGCCTTGATAGTTGAACGTGCTTTGAGCGGATTTGAGCGACGATATTTTTGCCGGCTGACATACGATACAAATATAGTCTCCTATCATATTGCATGAGTCGCGCACCCATTCTTCTCAGGAGTGACCATGATCGAACTTGCTGACCGTATTCTAACGACTATTAATCTGCTTGTGGCAATCTTGATTCTGTACCTGGGATTTCGGAACGCGCATACTCTAAGCCTGATCCTACAGAAATGGGCTATGCAACTGGCTATTTTTGTGGCGGCCTTTTTCGCACTGGGTGAAATTCTGGCGATCGTCAACTTCCTTTTTGCCTTGCCCGGCTTAGAATTGCTACGAGAAATCGTAGAGACAACATTCATCGTTTCTATAGCCTTATTAATGGCGTCCGAACAGCGTGAAGTATCTCTGCTTCGCAGGGAAGCCAATATAGATTCCCTGACAAAGCTGCACAACCAGGCTTACTTTCGCCGGGCGGCTACGCGGCGTATCGAGGAAGCGAAACGATATGGCTTTCCACTGGCGATGATCGTACTGGATATTGACAACTTCAAAAGCTATAACGATCAATTTGGTCATGAGGCAGGGAACAAGGCGCCTTGCTATGTGGCACTGGTCTTGCAGGAATCGGTACGAGCGGATGACTTTGTGGCCAGATATGGAGGCGAGGAATTCGTTGTACTCATGACTGGCGACCTTGCGGCGGCCCGTGTAGTAGCTGAACGTATCCGTTTGGCCATCGAGTCCCAATGCATACCTCAAAGCATCGCGGCCCTGCGCCGACAGATTACCGTCTCTCTTGGCATCGCGATCCTGAATGATCAGAACGAGACCACGGAACAGATCTTAGAGGCTGCGGACGCGGCGATGTATCAGGCAAAGCAAATGGGGAAGAACCGCGTATACGTGTCCAATATCAGTCCGCCGCGCATTCCAGAGGAGAGGCTTAAAGAATGAAAAGCAAACAACTCTACCAGGTCCATGCCAATATCTGCCAGTCACTTACCCACCCCACAAGGCTGGAAATTGTTGATTGTTTGCGAGATGGCGAAAAGAACGTCACACGGTTAGTCAAGGAATTGGGCGTTCCACAAGAGAGCGTTTCCAGGCATCTTAGAATGATGCGCTCAACAGGCATCGTTTTATCGCGCCGGGAAGGGACGAGCATTTATTATCGACTGGGAAGTCCCAAGATCATTGCAGCATATGACCTGATGCACCGATACGCACAGGAGTATCTCTCGTCCAATGCCACACTGGCCTCAGACGAAAACAACCTGAATTCCGAGCTCGAGCGGCTTCGTTCGGCAAACCCCGGCGACTAAGCACCAGCAGTGACCGATTTTTCATATGGGCGCCAATGGTGACCAATCACTATTTCAAGGAGATAACAGATGGATAAATTCGATTACACGGTGGAGACCACCAAAAGTGTGGATGAAGCAGTAACTGCGATTGAGTCCAAGGCACAGGAGAAGGGCTTTCGTGTGCTGCACATCCACGATGTAAAAGCGACGCTTGCCGCAAAAGGGTTTGAGATCGAACCGATGAAAATCGTCGAGATATGCAACGCCGGGTTCGCCAGCCGGGTGTTGGCAAAAGACAAGAAAATCTCGCTGATGTTGCCCTGCCCGATCAGCGTTTTCGTAGAGGCAGGCAAGACCTACATCAGCGCCCTTAAGCCACGAGTCATTGCAGATTACTACCCCAACGCGAATGTCGAGAGCATCGCAACAGAAGTGGAACGCATTGTATTAGAACTCGTAGATGAAACCAAATAGAACAGTTATGGAGATTATTAGCATGAACACCAAACAACTCGAACTTCGCGTCGCGAATCTGGACTGCGAGCACGACGCGGCTAACATCGAGCGCGGGCTGGCAGGCTTTACAGGCTTGACCGACCTGAAGATCTATCCCAAATCCGCAAAGGTTGCCATCACGTACAACCCGGCGCTGACAAAACCAGAAACGATCAAGGAAAAATTGGAATCGCTCGGCTTTCCGCCGCAGAAAGGCTTGGAGATGGCTGAGCAACCCAAACCCTGGCGTAACCCAAAGGTGCTGACATCTGCCGGGTCGGGCATTCTATTGCTGATCGGCTGGTTGATCGGTCTGGCAGGCGTACCTGAAATCGTTTCAACAGTGATCTACATCGCCGCCACAATCACTGGCGGTTACTACTTTGGGCGTGAGGCGATAGAGGAATTGATTTTCGAACGTGAGATCGGCATCGAACTGCTGATGAGCATTGCAGCGGTCGTCGCCACGGTGATGGGACTGGCCGCGGAAGGCGCGATGTTAGCTTTCCTTTACTCGATTAGTGAAGCCGCCGAGGGCTACACAGAAGAGAAAACCCGCGCCGCGATCAAGGCTCTGATGGACCTTGCGCCGAAAATGGCGCTTGTGCGGCGCGAGGGCATTGAGCGCGAGATTCCTGTGGAAGAACTTGAGGTCGGTGATGTGTTCATCGTCAAGCCAGGGGAAGCAATGGCAACGGATGGCGAGATTCTCGTTGGTGCTTCCAGCGTTAATCAGGCGCCAGTCACCGGTGAGAGTGTGCCCGTGGAAAAACAGCCCGGTGATCCTGTGTTCGCAGGCAGCATCAACGGCGAGGGCGCATTGGAAGTGCGCGCAACCAAGACCTTCGCCGATAACACGATCAGCCGCATCATCCACATGGTCGAAGAAGCACAGGAGAAGAAAGGCAAGAGCCAACGCTTCATTGAACGCTTCGGCGCGCGCTACAGCCCCGCTGTGCTTGCAATTGGAGCTCTGATTGCGATTGTGCCGCCGCTGTTTTTAAGCGCGGATTGGGTCACGTGGATTACGCGCGCAACTGTATTCATTGTGGCAGCCGCTCCATGCGCGCTCGTCATTTCCATTCCCATCACTTTGGTGGCTTCCTTGGGTACTGGGGCGCGGCAGGGTGTACTCATCAAGGGCGGCGTGTATGTCGAGGAACTGGCGAAAGTCAAGGTGNNGACAAGACCGGCACGCTGACGCGCGGCGAACCGGAAGTGACCGATGTGGTCCTGCTGCGCCAGGACCCGGATCGCTTAGCCGCTTCGCAGCAGGAACTGTTGGCTGTGGCGGTCGGAATCGAGCGGCGCAGCGGCCACCCGCTGGCGCAAGCCATCGTCCGGTATGCCGAGGCGCAGAGAATTCAGCCGTCTGAATTGGCCGACTTCCGCTCGCTGACCGGCGCTGGGGCTTCTGCCAGGCTCGACGGACACATGGTTTATATCGGCAGCCCAGACATGTTCCACTCAAAGTTGGGCGTTTCACTGGATGGGGTGTGGGGAGACATCAACCAACTCCAGGGCGAGGGAAAGACGGTGGCGGTGCTTGGGGATGAAGAAGCTATCTGGGGTCTGATCGCCATCCGAGATAACATCCGCCTCAATGCAGCAAAGGCGATTGACGCCATCCACGCGGCGGGCGTGGACAAAGTCGTCATGCTCACCGGTGACAACGAGCGCACAGCACAGGCCATCGCCAAAGAACTCGGCATTGACGAAATCTATGCTGATCTCAAGCCGGAAGATAAAGTGACGAAAGTGCGCGAACTCGCGGCACGCTACGGGCACGTCGCGATGGTCGGTGATGGTGTGAATGACGCGCCCGCGTTGGCGGAAGCAACCGTCGGGGTCGCGATGGGCGCGGCAGGGACGGACGTGGCGTTGGAGACCGCAGATGTTGCGTTGATGGCCGACGATCTCGAAAAACTGGCCTATGCGCTCAAGCTGGCGAAGCGCAACCAATCTGTAGTGAATCAGAATCTAGCCCTGTCTGCCATCGTCATCGGTGCATTAGTCATTGGTGCGATTGCGGGTGTGTTCTCGTTGCCCATCGCCGTGCTGGGACATGAAATCAGCGAGTTCGTCGTCATTGGCAGCGGCTTGCGGATGCTGCGCGCATGAAGTAACATCAACAGAAACACTCGGGACAACGAACGACCCGTCCCAAACCTTTTCAACCAAAAGGATCCTTTTATGACCGACAAACTGGCACGCTGGATTTCCGTGTTCTTCGATAGTTCCATTCTCTCCCTGCCCATCTTTTTCGCCTTCGGTTGGATCGAGTCGGGAATCCCCGGCCTGCTCTGGGCCGCGCTGACTCTCCTCATCGTGACGGGCATCCCGCTGGCTTATCTGTTGGTCGGACGCAAGCGCGGCTGGGTCAGCGACCTGGAGATGACGCGGCGCGAGGAACGTCCGCGCTTTATTCTCGTCAGCCTCGGCAGTGACCTGTTCAGTCTCGCGGTTTTATTTTTGGGGAATGGGCCGCAACTTCTGCGCGCCATCGTGCTGACCTATTTCTTCCTGGCCGTAATCGTCTTCTCCATCTCCAGTTTCTGGAAAATCAGTATGCACATGGTGGGAGTGGGCGGCTTCTCCACCGCGCTGGTCTTTGTATTTGGACTGCCCGCCGTCTTCGCGTTTTTCAGCCTGCCGCTGGTTGCGTGGGCGCGCCTGCGTCGGCGCAAGCACGATCTCGCCCAACTCGCGGCGGGAGCCCTCGTCGGCGCGCTGATAACAGCCCTGATCTTCGGCTGGTTGGGGAAAGCGGCTTGAGGAAGAAAAAAAATGACCACTCAAACTTTAGAAGTCCCCATCAAAGGTATGGACTGCGCCGAATGTACCATGCATGTCCAACACGCCATCGAAAAACTGCC
>JRYF01000694.1_pt1 | contig 20563 bp, 23 predicted proteins | sample 235331 | NCBI WGS metagenome assembly JRYF01 (sample SAMN03074217, study PRJNA261475) | activated sludge metagenome | biome: Wastewater Treatment Plant; feature: Wastewater; material: Activated sludge; isolation source: activated biomass of a wastewater treatment plant treating hydrocarbon... ...
GGCGCTTCTACAAAGATGTAGTCCCCCCGGGACTTTTTACACAACCCCTAACTACTAAGCCGCTGACCTTTTCTGGAAGCGAGTCACCCGGCAACTAAGCCGCACAAAATCAACACTTTGGAAATTCTATTTTGATAAAAGTCAATCGGCTGCATTGACGAATGTCATTTTGAAAGGCGTTTAAGTGCTTTTAATTTGCATACGTGAAAGAAGTTCAATGAAATCCAATATCCATTAACCGGATACCGAAAGGGGGGGCCATTCGAGAAATGGCCGTCAACAGTGGTGTTTCGTCCCTGCAAATTTGGAAAGTAGCTATTTCCCCGCGTCCGCTCGGAACTGCCCGCTGACGGCGCAACTTTCAGCACAGCGGTCCAGCCTTTCTCTGTCCATCAAAAACAGTTAGCCATGTCACTCATTAAATGGAGAAATCCCAGCGAAATGATGCCTGCTTTCCCCAACTTGTTAGAGAATTTCTTCAGGGATGACGACTTCTTTGCTAACAGATGGACCCGTGAAATGACCGTTCCTGCCGTCAACGTTCAGGAAACGGACAAGGAGTTCCGTCTGGAAGTGGCCGCTCCCGGCATGAAGAAAGAAGACTTCAAGGTGGAAATGAAAGAAGGTATGCTGTACATCAGCGCAGAAACCCGGAACGAAAAAGAAGAGAAAGAAGAGCACTTCACCCGGAAAGAATTTAACTACAATGCTTTCTCTCGTTCGTTCTGGATGCCTGAAAACGTGAAGCCGGAGGAAATCAAAGCCACCTATAAGGAAGGTATCCTCCACATTGTACTGCCAAAAGTGAAAGTCGAGAAAAAAGCTCCGGCCAAGTTGATCGAAATCAAGTAGTGTGGATGTTGAGTTTAGGCTTTTGAAAAATTGAGTGCCCGTTCTATGGGCAGTGCAGAAAGTATTTGGTTGTTAGATTTTCCACACTGCAAGAACAAGGGATGGATGGGGGGGGATAAGCACCTAAAAACCGGCAAAAGACCACCCCATTCATTCATCCCTTGGAAAACCAAAAAGCTCATTCTTCAATGTGAGAGGTGTATCACGGAAGTCACCTGCAAAGGTGGCTTCCTTTTTTTTGCGCTAAATTTTCTCTCAATTAAAATCCCCAATCTTTCAGTTTTTTCCCTGTTCCGCTTTTTCGCAGCAGGCCCGCTGTTCAATCCTCCAAAATTTCGGAAATCACTTTTTTAAGGTCATCGGCCAGGATGGGCTTGACGAGATAGGCCGTAGCGCCCGACATTCTCCCCTTTTCGATGTCTTCCCTTTGGGCACTGGCAGATAAAAAGACGAAGGGTATTTCAGCAGTGGCGGGATTGCTTTTCACCAGTTTCAGCAGATCGTATCCGTTGAGGCGGGGAACCATGATGTCGGAAAGGATGAGATCCGGCTTGTGCTCAAAAATCATTTCAGCGCCTTTTTCTCCATTTTTTGCGCCGAGTACCCTGTAACCATCCAACTCAAGGATTTCAAGGGTATTCTCCAGGATTTCCGGGTTATCTTCGATGAAAAGGATAGTCCGGTTTTTATTGCACATAATCGGTTGGCTGTTTTGAACCCAATCAAAAGGGGTTGGGAGCAGTTTAAAGGCAACTTTACACTCACAAACCAATTCTCAGTGGGTACTTCTGAATGGCTCAAAGTTAGAAAATCGGAGGAATTTCTGTAAGTCGTGCAGGAAATTTTATCCAGCACATTCAGCATTGCGCCTCTGTGACAGGGATAATGCACAATGACAGCAACCATAGGTTTCAACAAAAAACCTCCAAGCCATCATGGGCCAGTGCCACATTTTTGGGCAGGGTTTCGGAGACTTTCCCGTGAAGGCCCATCAGGTGGCCAATGTGGGTGAGAAAGGCCCTTTCAGGTTTTATTTTTTCAATGAAATCCAGTGCCTCGCTCAAGTTGAGGTGAGTGGGGTGAGGTTCAATGTGAAGGGCATTCAGCACGAGGGTTTCCGTGCCGACGATTTTGGGCAATTCTGCCTCGCTGACCCATTTCATGTCGGTGATGTAAGTGAATCCGCCGATGCGGAAACCCAACACGGGCCAATTGCCGTGCATGACTTCAATGGGTATGATCTCGAAGCCTTCTACCGAGAACTTTTTTTCTTTTGATATGTGCCTAAGTTCGATCCTCGGCGCGCCCGGGTAAGGGTTTTTATCAAAAATATAGGCGAAACGCTTTTGTACTTCGGCCAATACGGCAGGAGTTCCGTACAGGGGCATGTTGCGCCTTTGGCTAAAATTGAAAGGCCGCACGTCGTCCAACCCAATGATGTGATCGTTGTGCTCGTGGGTCAGCAAGATGGCGGCGAGGCTTGTCGTACCGGCCCGGAGCATCTGCTGGCGAAAATCCGGCCCGGCATCCACGGCGATGTTAACGCCGCCTTCGGAGAGCAGGATGGAAGTTCGCAGCCGGTTGTCACGAGGGTCGGGAGATGTGCAAACCTCGCAATTGCAACCAATGACGGGTATGCCTTGGGAAGTACCGGTGCCGAGAAATGTGACTTTCAAGAATTGAACATTGTTGGTTTCAGGGGGCAAATATCGGGATGTTTCCGTGATGGCGGCCAAGAATTGTGAAGTCTGGGAGAATGATAAGTCAAAAGGCTGCCATACAGTTCAGGGGCGAGGAAATTATGGAGCCGTCAACTTTAATAGTGGATGAGCGAAAAAATCCATCCATTTCGGTAACGGCGCACAGCTAATTTCCTTAGCTTTCCCTCTCATTTTTACTCATCTAAAAATTCCTTTCGCCATGTCAAATCCTGCCAAGAAAACAAAGGTTCATGCACTCATTATCGGCATCAATGATTACCGGGAAAAAATCCTGTTGACGGGCAATCTCGTCTTCCCCCGCTTGGGGGGCTGCATCAACGACGCTAAAAACGTACTGCAATACCTCCAGTCCGACCCTTCTTTGGAACTGGATGTGCTGGAACTTTACGACCAAATGGCGACCAAACCCGCCATCATGCACGCTTTCCGGAACCACTTGGCCAAAGCAGGAAAGGACGATGTGGTTTTTCTCTTTTACTCCGGTCACGGAGCCGTGGAAATGGCCGATGAAACCATCTGGGACGATCCCCGCCTGGAATGTCTCGTTTGTTACTACGAACACCCTCACTCGCCCGATTTCCTGCTGGCGGACAAGGAGTTGCGCATCCTGCTCAAAGAACTCTACGATAAAACCCAGGCACACATCGTCACCATTTTCGACTGTTGCCACTCCGGCGACAACACGCGGGAGGTGGCTGCTGCCGTTGAAGGCATCACAGCCGTGAAAAAGCAGATTGACCATATCTTCCCGGCGCGCCGGTGGGAGGAGTTTGCATTTGCCGGGCAGTTTGCTGCCAGCCAGTTTGCCGGGAAAAACATGAACGAAGTCATTGCGCAAGCACCCCATATCCAAATGGCCGCCGCCGAGCGGGACGAAGCCGCACTCGAAGTGAACGGCAGCGGCGTGCTGACTTCGCATGTCCTCAACATACTGCGGGCCTGCGGCGGCAACCTGACCTACCGTGACCTGCACAGCCGTGTCCGCAACATGCTGAAATACCGTTTCGTGCAAAAGCCCAAGGTCTATGCCCCCGACACGAACCTCGACCTGCTGGAGCGGGGGTTTTTGCTGAAAGACGTGGACCCGACCGTGAGCAGCGCCAACATGGTCTATAACAAATCAAAAGGCTGGCGCATTGACAGGGGCATCCTGCACGGTGTGGCGCAGGGCCTCACCAACGTGCTCGTTACCGCCGATGGGGAAACGAATACCTTCCCCATCGGGACGACCGAACTGGACGCAGCACAGGTGAAGGATGTGTTCGGGTTGGACAAGAACAAAGCCTATTTGGTAAAACTGAGCGGCCTGGCCACGCAACTCATCCGCCTCGAACTGGTGAACAAGGACTTCTTCATGGACGAATTTATGCAGGTGGTCGAGGCTGTCAATGCACCTGAGAATGCAGCCTACACGGCATTGGAAGACGACCCCACTCGTGCGGATTTTTCCCTCCTGCTGTGGCGGGGCATGGTCTATCTGACCCTTCCGGGCGACCACTTCCGCCCGCTCTTCCGGCCCATCCGTTTCACCAAAACGGATGATGAGGGCAACGAGGAAAGGAACCCCGATGCCGTCAAGGAACTCGTGCAGGCGCTGCGTCACATTTCCGAGTGGGCCTTGTTGCAGCGCATGGAAAACACGAGCGGAGAAGTGCTGGATGCAGGAGCGCTCGAAGTCAACTGCTACCGGGCAGATGCCGAGGAAAATGAAGTGCCACTTGTTTTTGATAAAAAAAACACGGCGAAAGTGGAATACGAGGCCGTTACGGGCGGCAGCAAAAAGTGGGGCGGCAGGGTGCGCATCGAAATGAAAAACACGACTGCCCATACTAAATTGTATGTGGCTGCCCTTTACCTGTCGTCCGATTTCGGGGCCACGCCGCGCCTGCTCGAACCGCTGGTGGCAGAACTGGAAGCCGGCAAGACGAAAACCCTGCGCGATCACCGGGGCGGGTTCATCCGCATTTCACCCAGCGACCGCACTTACTGGTACAACGTGCCCTCGAACACCGACACGCTCAAGTTCATTTTCAGCACCGAACCGTTCGAGGTGACGGGGCTTGAGAAAAACGGCCTCCCGGAACCCTGGAACCCGGACTCGCTGGAACGCTTCCGCTCCCTGGAGGGCCAGGCCAAAGGTTTTCAAGTGGACGACGAACTGGAGGCATCCCCCAAGCTATCCGGCTGGAATGCCCTGACCTACCACTTTGATTTTCAGAACCCTACCTACAATGCCGTCCATTCCAGGCACATCGCCGATATGCTGTCAGCCGATGAAGAACTGGCACATTTTGCCACCGGACTTTATTTTGAACATGGCAAAAAAGGGGGGTTGGATGCCGGCTTGTCCGTCATCGAAAGTGAAATGGAAGTTGCCGAAAAAGGCTTTGTCTGGAACACGACACTGACTGCCGCCAACAAATGGGCAGGGCTTTGGCGGCATCGGCACTACAAAAAAATGGTGAAACGCCACCCTGAATTGCCCCGCTTCGTTTCCGAGGGCGATTCGTGGTTCCAGCACCCCTTGCTAAAAGACATCATCAATTATGTGGGCGAAAAGTTCCCGGTGTACTGCCTGGCCGAGGCAGGCGACACGATTGAAAATTACCTCAAGAAGGGTGACATGTTCCGGGCAATCGAGGAAGTGGAACCAGCAGGATTCCTGCTCAGCGGCGGCGGCAACGACATTTTGGGAGAATCCATGCGGGACTTCCTCCGACCTGTTAACGACCCTGCTCCAGAAGGCGAGAACCCGGCCCACTTTTTCAATGATGATTTTGAAAAGGCTATTCAAAATGTGCTTAAGCACTACCGGAGCATTTTTGAATACCTCCAGAATACGCGTCCCGACATGAAAATCTTCGTTCACGGCTACGACTACCCGCAACCATTGGTACCTGGCTCCAAGAAAAGAGGTTGGATCGGGCGCTACTTTGACGAACGCAGTATCCTGCGCCCACTCGACCGGACGAATGCCGTCCATTATATGATGGATGAATTCAACACCCGTCTCGGCGCACTTGCCAGCGAGTTCGCCGGTCAAGTGGAATACATTGACCTGCGCCGCTGCGTGAAAGACAACCAATGGGACGACGAAATCCACCCGACGGACGAAGGCTACGGAGAGGTGGCGTTGCGGTTTATCGAACGGATTTCAGGTGCGGTGAACGGTGGCATTTCAAAATAAAAAGTATTACCTTTGGAAAAAAAAAAATCGAAGATGATATCCATCAATAAGCAATCCCTGCATCCTGATTATTACAAATACCCTTCAAGCGACGGAGAACCGATGGCCGAGAGTACACTACACTTCAAATGGTTGGTTACCATCAAAGAAAACCTGGAAACGCTCACCGAAGGCCAGGACGTTTTCGTGGCGGGCGACCTGCTCTGGTACCCGGTACAGGGGAAAGTCAACATCTGCAAGGCCCCCGATGTGATGGTTGCCATCGGCAGGCCCAAAGGAGATCGCCTTTCCTACCTTCAATGGCATGAGGAGAACGTGGCCCCGCAGGTGGTTTTTGAAATCCACTCGAAGAGCGACCGCTCCAGAAAGCATAAGGAAGGTGTGGTGGAATTTTATGAGCAATATGGGGTGGAGGAGTTTTATTCTTACGATCCGGAGACCAATGCATTTGCCATATTCATCCGGCAGGGCAACAAGTTCGCCCGGCTGGAAGGTTTGGCGAAGTGGATCAGCCCCTTGCTGAAAATCCAGTTTGAATGGAGCGAGGAGTGGTTCAGCATTTACCATCCCGATGGAGAGCGTTTTGAACGCTTCGAGGTGTTGGCCAAGCGCAACAAATACCTGATCGGCAAGTACGAGGAGGAAAAAAGGCTGCGGAAACAGGACCGTGAACGTTTGTTGGAAGCCGAAAGGGAGGCCGAAACAGCAAAGGCCAAAGCCAATGAGGCTGCCCAGAAAGCCGAAGCCGCCGAAAGAAAGGCCCTTGCCGAAGCCCGCAAAAATGAAGCAGCCGCCCTCAACGCTGCCGAAATGAAAAAAAAGGCAGAAGCAGAAGCGCAACGGGCAGAAGCAGAAGCGCAGCGAGCAGAAGCGGAGGCGCAACGGGCAGAAGCAGAAGCACTACGGGCCAAGGCAGCCGAACAGCACGCAGCCCAATCAGAACAACAGGTAAAACTCCTGAAAGCCAAACTCCGGGAACTGGGCATCAATCCCGATCTCTAAAGCGGGTCATTCGCAAAATATTTCAAAACACGGCAAAGGCACCGGAGAGGAATCCCGGTGCCTTTGTTGTTTGGCCTCTATTTATATCCAATCGAAATTACACCCTCCGAAAAACCCCGTGTACTTCAAGTTGTTATCATGGCGATGGAATTTATTCACTTGTATCCCAAATTGAAAATTAGACTTTGGACACTTTGTTATGGCTTCCGGCACCGAAGAAACTTGCTTGTAGCCGCCAAATTTATTTGGCGGACGCAACTAATGCGGCCAAATAAATTTGGCCGTTACAAGGCTTTTGGCTAAATAAATTAGATTGGCATATAAAAGCGATGGCTTTTTCGGGCAACTCCGATAAAGTGTCCAAAGTCCAAATTGAAAAGAGACCCTCAAATTATTTCAAAAAATGAAAAAGACATTGCATTTCCTGTTCCTTTTTATCGTGACGGGCTTCCTGTCGGCACAGGCCCAAACCGCCACCGAAATCGTAAAAAAGGCAGATGAAAAGGCGCGGGGCGAACAAGCCTACGGTGAGATGAAAATGACCATCGTCCGGCCCAACTGGACACGGGAAATCACTATGAAAACCTGGTCGAAGGGCGACGATTACAGTCTCGTCCTCATCACGGCCCCGGCAAGGGATCAGGGCACGGCTTTTTTAAAAAGAAAGAGAGAAATATGGAACTGGCAGCCCACGATTGACCGGGCGATAAAGATGCCGCCTTCCATGATGATGCAATCCTGGATGGGCAGTGATTTCACCAACGACGACCTGGTGAAACAATCCTCCATCGTCAACGATTTCACCCACAAGCTCCTCGGCAAGGAAACTGTCGAAGGGCGCTCCTGCCACAAAATCGAACTCCTGCCCAAGCCTGATGCCGCTGTCGTTTGGGGCAAAATCATCATGTGGGTGGACGAAAAGGACTACCTCGAACTCAAGGTCGAGTTCTACGACGAGGACGGCTATCTGGTGAACACCATGTACGGCAAAAACATCCGCACCATCGGCGGACGCACGCTGCCCACCCGCCTCGAACTCGTGCCCGCCGACAAAACCGGCCACAAAACCATCGTTGAACAGCTTGCCCTCGACTTCTCCGTGAAACTCGACGAAAGCTTCTTCAGTATGCAGAATCTGAAAAGGGTGAAATAATATGTTCCTGAAACTCGCCTGGCGAAACCTCTGGCGCAACAAACGGCGGACGATCATTTCCATCTCTTCCGTTTTGTTCGCCGTTTTGTTTGCTTCCGTCATATCCGCTTTTCAAAAAGGCACCTGGGACCACATGGTGGACAACATCGTGCGCTACTACCTGGGCTATGCGCAAATCCACAGCAAAGGATTCTGGGACGACCAGAACCTGGACAACACTTTCGAGCCACAGGCCATACCCGCCGCGCTCAAAACTGAAATGACATTGACTCCCCGGCTGGAAAGTTTTGCCCTCGCATCCTCCGGCGAGGTGACGAGGGGCGTACTCGTGGTTGGCATTGACCCCGTAAAAGAGGACGAGATGACCCGCCTGAAAGGCCGCCTGACGGAAGGCCAATATCTCGACATGTCCGATACCGCTGTGCTCGTTTCGGAGGGTTTGGCACAGTTGCTCAGCCTCTTGCCGGGCGACACGCTCATACTCGTCAGCCAGGGTTATCAGGGCCGCAATGCAGTGGGGGCCTATCCCATTAAGGGATTGGCGAGGTTCGGCTCGCCGGAACTGAACAAACAGATGGTATTCCTGCCCCTGCCCCTCGCCAACGATTTCTATGGAACGGGCGAACGGCTCACTTCGATGGCCGTCAACCTGCCAGGCCGGGATGCCCTTCCGCAAGCCCTCAAGACCATCAACCAACAACTGCCCCCGGATGAATTTGAAGTGCTCGACTTCAAGCAACTAATGCCCGAACTGATCGAGGCACAGGAACTTGACACCGCCGGCTCCATGCTCATTCTCTGGGTGCTTTATATATTGATCGCATTCGGGCTGTTCGGAACGGTGATGATGATGACCCGTGAACGCACGTATGAATTTGGCGTACTGACTGCCATTGGCACCAAACACAAAACACTTATCGGCATGTTGTGGGCCGAAACCTTGATGATAGGCATTGTGGGCGCCCTGCTGGGCATATTGCTCAGCCTGCCCATCGTATGGTACCTCCACGCTTACCCCATCGAACTGACCGGCAACATGGCAAAGGCTTATGAAAATTATGGCATGGAACCGCTCGTAAAAGCCGCTTTCGAGCTGGGCATATTTCTAAAACAGGCCTTGGTCATATTTTTCATCAGCTGCGGACTGGCCATTTATCCGACGTGGTATATCATGCGGCTGAAACCCGTGACGGCCATGAGGGAATAATATTGAAACTATGTTGATAAAAATTGCATGGCGCAATATATGGCGGAGCAGGACCCGCAGCGCCGTCGTCATATTGGCGGTGGCGGTCGGGGTATGGGCGTTATCGTTCGTTTTGAGCTTTTCAAACGGCATTACCCAGACCTATATCAACAGTGCCATACGCGACCAATTGTCGCACATACAGTTGCATCACCCTTCGTTTCCGGAGGACAAAAACAGCAAGTTTTACCTCGAAAATGCCGAAGACATGCTGGCGCAAATCCGCCTGCTGCCGGAAGTGCAAGCAGCGACGGGCAGGGTGATTACGATGGGAATGGTCAGTTCGGCCCGCACGGCAAGGGGCGTGCAGGTCATTGGCGTGGAACCTGCCACCGAGACACTCGTCACCCATTTTGAAAAAAACATCGTGGAAGGGGAATATTTCGAGGAAGGCCGCAACAATCAAATCCTCATCAGCCAGCGGGTGGCAGAGAAACTGAAGGTCAACCTCCGCAGCCGCATCGTGCTCACTTTCCAAAACCTCGACGGCGACATCACGGCAGCAGCCTTCCGTGTGGCGGGCCTTTTCAACACAGGCAACATGCTCACGGACGATGTGCAGGTTTATGTTCAGGCCGCCGACCTGCGGCAGAACCTGCTCCCTTCCACTGCGCTCTCCGAGGATGAGGCAGAAGGCACGGCCCTTCACAACGAAGACTTTGCCCAAGAAATCGCCGTGTTTTTAAAGGACGCAAAGAGCGTGGGCACCGTAAAGGAAAAACTGATGGAAATGTTCCCCCAAACCCTCGTACAGGATTATTGGGAACTATCGCCCGACATAGAACTTTACGAAACCCAGATAAACACGTCCAATACCATCATCATCGTGATTTTCATGCTGGCGCTCATATTTGGCATCATCAACACGATGCTCATGGCCGTCCTGGAGCGCTACAAGGAACTGGGCATGTTGATGGCAATCGGCATGGACAAGGGCAAAATATTTTACATGATAGTCCTCGAAACGCTGATGTTGGGTGCCGTGGCGGCCCCGCTCGGCCTCGGCCTCGGCTTGCTGACGGTCAATCTTTTGAAGGATAAAGGCATTGATCTTTCCGCCTTTGCCGCAGGCATGGAGCGGTTCGGGATTGACACCACCATTTACCCCGTACACGACCTCAAGCTCTACATCCAAATCGCCGTTGCCGTGTTCATCACAACGATGCTTGCTGCCCTTTACCCGGCGAGAAAAGCCGTGAAGCTCCGCCCCGTTGATGCGCTCCATAAAGTTTGAGGGGGGGCATGGAAGCAGTTCCAAGTGCAGCGCTAGGGCCGCCCCAGTTCATGTATGTTGTGTAGGTTTTTCAAAAAAAACGCTGGATGTCGATCCTGTGCAAGGCGATGAACTGGTCGGCAAGGTGGTCGAAATCATTGTCGGTAGTGACGAGGGTGGCGACGGCGGCATGGGCGACGGCGGCTATCCACAAATCGTTCTTGCCCATGTTGCGGGCGGAGAGGCCGGGCGGGAGGGGCCTGCCGTCGAGTTTGTGCCCTGTGAGTAGGCATCAATGCGGGCGTAGGCGGTGAGAATGTCTCTGGCTTTAATGGGGTGAATGATGAAGCGGCCCAACATCTCGTTCATGCGTCGTAGTTTGTGTTTTCCCCATTGCCATTGAAGCGCCAAAGACTCCAGTTCACCTTGTACCACCACTGAAATGAGCAGGCGGTTATCCGGTTTGAAATATCTTGACTCGAACATTTTTGCAACGCCATCTTCCCTCACCAGACTGACCAGGATGTTTGTATCAACGATGTAGTTTTTCATTTTGTAAGGGAGTTGAGGAGTTCTTCCAGTGTCTGGTCTTTAAAGAGTTCGTGATCGAAATTCCGGAGTGATTCAAAAAGCTTTTCTGTACTGTAGCCCTGTTCCTTCGCCAATGCATCCAAATCCAGATGTTCCGGCATTGGCTCCCTAGCCAGCCTGATCCATTCGGGTTCATCGTCTTGTGGTGCCGGTGCTGTGCCATTGGTGGCAATCTTTGTTTCCCGTTGCAGGAACGCCTTCAGTATCTCTACGAGCCGTTCGCTCTCGATGTCGGCGATGATTTTGATAAGTTCGAGTTTGGTGGCCTGTATATCTATGATGGGCTTTTTTTTGAAATTCAAAGTTAGGGAAAATGGGACGAAGGGCTTTACTATAATAACGCAATAGCACTATTTGGTAACGCAAGAGGTGCTAAAGTTATATAGTGCCATTTCAGAACTCCTGACCTGTGCAACAAAAACAAGGGTTTGCAAGGCTCGATTCGCAAAATGAAAATGCAATGTTTCCGAGCCTGGGGAGCCAATTTAGCGGCTAACTTCAAGTTAGCCGCTAAATTTACCGCCACCTTTAATTTGCGAACAGGTCAGGAGTTCTGAACTTCCGGCGAGCGAGAAGTTACGGGGTCACTCCAAGCGCCCCCGTAACTTGTGCCGGTGTGAAAAAAGTTACGGGGGCGAGCTTGAAGCGACCCCGTAACTTCAGAACACCTGACCTGGACAACAGAAACAAGGGATTGCAAGCCCCGATTCGCACAAATTCCCGCAGGGAACACTAAAGGGGGCATCGGTCAATTTTCCATTTTCAATTTACGAACAGGTAAGGAGTTCTAAAGCTACCATCCCCAACCATCTCAACCATCCTCAACCATCCTCAACCATCTAAACCATCTAAACCACCCTCAAACAAACCCCTCCCTGATCAAATCGTGGAGGTGGATGATGCCTGCGTAACAATCCCCCTCGGTAACGATCAACTGTGTGATACTGTGGTCCCGCATGAGGGAAAGCGCATGAACTGCAAGTTCTTCCCTGTCAATGGTTTTGGGGCCGTGCGTCATTACATCGGCAGCCGCAAGGTGCGAGATGTTGCCGTTGCGCAGCCGTTCGAGCATCCGGCGCAGGTCGCCGTCGGTNNTCGGCGGCGCGCTGCAGCAGCACCTCGCCCTGCATCAGGACCCGTTCGCCGGCGTTCGTGACCCGGGCGCGCTCCGAAGTGGCCTGCATCGGCGGCTGATCCGGCAGCAGGCTGACCAGCCGCGGCCGGGCCAGTTCGAGGTCGTCGTTTTCGTTGAAGTAGGACAGCCGGTCGGCGAACAGCCGGTAACGCGCCTGCCCATGCTCGTCGAACTGGGTCAGCACCACGCGATCGACGATGAAGTCGGGCGCGCCGGGGGTGGGCGGGAAGCGTTCCGTCGGCCGGCGCATCTCGCGTGAATACCAGTAGCTGGCAACGGTGACCACCGCCAGCAGCAGCGCGGCGACCAGGACCGACAGGCGGTCACGCATGGCCGTCGGCGGCGCGGCCGCCGTGGCGGGCCAGCAGCCCGTCGTGCCGGCCCTGCGCGCGCAGGATGAACTCGGCCAGTTCGCGCACCGCGCCGCGGCCGCCGGGGGCGGTGCTCGTCCAGTGCGCGCAGCGGCGGACCTCGGGCGCCGCGTCGGCGACCGCCGCGGCGAAGCCGGCCTGCGACAGCGCGGCGATGTCCGGCCAGTCGTCGCCGAGGAAGGCACAGGTGTCCAGCGGCAGGGCCAGCGAGCCGGCCAGCGTCGCGAAGGCCGCCCCCTTGTCGCTGGCGCCCTGGATCACCTGGCCGATGCCCAGTTCGCGCGCCCGCCGCTCGACGATCGGCGAACTGCGCGAGGAGAGGATGGCCACCTCGACGCCGGCCTCGCGCAGCAGCTTGACGCCCAGCCCGTCGCGGACGTCGAAGACCTTGAGCGACTCGCCGTCGGCGCCGAAGTAAAGGCGGCCGTCGGTCAGCACGCCGTCGACGTCGAGCACCAGCAAGCGGACGGCGGCGGCGCGACGCTGCGCCTCGGCCGACGGATCCCCAGCCGCCGGCGCGGGTCGCTCGAGCCGGCTCACAGGACCCTCGCCGCGGTCAGGTCGTGCGCGTGCAGGGCGCCGACGACCCGGCCGTCGTCGACCACCAGCAGCTGGTTCCGGCGCGTCGACTCGATCAGTTGCGCCGCCTCGGCGGCCAGCGCCCGCGGACCGATGGTCAGGGGATTGCGCGTCATCACCTCGGCCATCGTCAGGTCGCGCACCGGCGCGCCGCGCTCCAGCAGGCGGCGCAGGTCGCCGTCGGTGATGATGCCCTGCACCTTATTATTATGGTCGAGTACGGCGGTACAGCCCAAGCGTTTCGAGGTCATTTCGATGATGACATCGTGGATGCCCGTGTCCGGCCTCACGGCGGGGCGTTCGTTTTGGGTGTAAATGTCGCGCACACGGAGGTACAGTTGTTTGCCGAGCGTACCGCCGGGATGAAACTGGGCAAAGTCGGCAGGGGAAAATCCCCGCACAGCGAGCAGGCTGACAGCCAGTGCGTCGCCCAAGGCCATTTGGGCCGTTGTGCTGGCGGTCGGGGCGAGGTTGTTGGGGTCGGCTTCCTCTGAGACCGGGGTGAGCAGGGTGAAATCAGCATGACGGGCGAGCCAGGAATCCGGGTTGGCGACCATGCCGACCACCAGGTTGCCCATGCTTTTCACCAAAGGCACGAGGACTTTTATTTCGGCAGTGCCGCCACTTTTGCTCAGGCACAGCAGCACATCGCCGGGCTGTATCGTGCCCATGTCGCCATGCACGGCATCGGCGGCATGCATGAAAAGGGCCGGCGAACCGGTGGAGTTGAGCGTGGCGGCTATCTTTTGTGCCACGATGGCGCTTTTGCCGATGCCCGTCACCACCACCCTGCCGGCTGCTGAATGGATCGCTTCGACCGCCCGGCAAAAACTGTCGCCAAGCGCTGCCCGCAAGGATTGCAGCGCCCCGATCTCGATGTCGAGCGTCCGCTGTGCGGCAGCAAGCAGGGTAGCTTGGTCTGGTGATGTCATATTATTTTCTTGGCGATGTCTGGCAAAAAAATGTTCCCGAAAACCAGTAGGATTTCGGGAATCAGGTCGTCCTTTTCCGGCAAAGTTCCGAAAACAAGGGTCATTCTGCCAAACGCACGAGAGGGGCCTGCCGTGTCGGAAAAAAAGATTTTTTGTTGCCAAATTAAATTTTGTAGTGTCAATCCCGTTTTCTATCTTTGGCTGCTTTTTGAAAAAACGGGTTCTCGCCCCCCCACGAAAACCCGTAATCAAGAAGTCCTTTGGGGCCATTGGACGGCCCTCTCTCGAAAAAATGAATAACTTTTTTTGAGAAACATATTTGGGGAATGGATTTTTTTCTACATTTAAGCATTGAATGGCCGCTCCTTCCAGGCCGGTAGTTTACCCTGATCAACGGTGAAAAGACAACGCTTCATTTATCTGGAATAGATAATAGGTAATGGATAATGACCACAATGACCAATGACCCAATGACCAATGACTTTAGTAACGATAAAAAAACAACTTCCTAAAGTTTGCCGCCGGNNAAAAAGGGCAACTGGGCCATGACAAATCCTTTGTTCTGCTTCCCCGCTCGCTGCGCCAAAAGGGGCATCGGACAATTCTCCATTTTCAATTTACGAACAAGTCAGGAGTTCTGCATTTGCGTCTTTAGTGTCTGTTGCGTTGAGAAAAAAGTAAGACAAATTATCCGGCTGTTTACTCTTTCTTGACATGCTTTGAAAAATGCAAATGCCTTAGAAGCTATACTCGACGGGTACGCTGCAAAATTTTGTCACTGGAAGGTGTTTCTGAATGTATGTGCTGTTTGTCCTTTTTGGGGGTTTGAACAAATACTTGTTCAACAAGTATTCTCTGCCAACACACAGGAAAACCAACCAACAACTTTTTGCATGGTACCTTTGCCAAAGCATTTTCCGGCAGGACTGTTCCATATTTGTTCCATTTTGATCAACTTTTCTGCCTTTCTTTTGTCAATGTACTATTTGAAACGCACTGAAAAACCATCCAACCATCCAACCATCCAACCATCAATCATGTCCGTCATCGAATCCAAAAGCCTGACGAAAGTCTATAACCCCGACACCGTGCCCGTCCATGCGCTGCAAGGCGTTGACCTGGTCATTGAAAAGGGAGAATTTACGGCCATCGTGGGGCCGTCCGGTTCGGGCAAAACGACCCTGTTGAACATCATCGGCGGCCTCGACCGGCCCTCAGCGGGCAGTATCCGGGTGGACGGGGAAGACATTGCCGGCCTCAGCGACAGCCAACTCATCTCGTTCCGGCAGAAAAAGATCGGCTTCGTGTTCCAGAGCTACAACCTCATCCCCGTCCTCACGGTGGCCGAGAACACCGAGTTCGTCATGCTTTTACAAAAAAGACCCCAGGAAGAAAGGGAAAAACGGGTGACCGAACTGCTCGAATCGGTCGGCCTCACCGACAAAAAAAACGTGCGCCCATCGAAACTCTCCGGGGGCCAGCAGCAGCGCGTGGCAGTGGCCAGGGCGCTCGCTCCAAAACCCGCCTTTATCCTCGCCGATGAACCTACGGCCAACCTCGACAGCGCCTCCGCCTCCAACCTCCTCGACATCATGGAAAAACTCAACCGGGAAGAAGGCATTACCTTCGTCTTTTCCACCCACGACCAGCGGGTGATTGACAGGGCCAGGCGCGTGGTCAAACTCGTGGACGGTAAAATTGCGTCGGACATCAGCGCCTGATTCATGGCTGCTCAAATATTGGATCATCCTTTCTATTTTGCGCGCAAAAAAAGCGCTGCCATGAAGGTACTCCCGTTTTTCATCCTCCTCTCAACCCTCTGTTTATCAGTTTTTTGTCAAAACACCCTGCCCGGCATCCTGCCCGAACGGGAGCAGTCCCGCATCGTGGACGAGTTGCTCGAAGACCGCCTCGACAACCTCCTTCCCAGTCTCATGCGCCGGGAAGGCGTGGATATGTGGGTGCTCATTTCACGGGAATACAACGAAGACCCGGTGATGAAAACCATCCTGCCCAGCACCTGGCTCTCGGCCCGCCGGCGCACGATGATGGTATTTTACGACCCCGGCCCGGACAAGCCGCTTGAAAAAATAGCCATTGCCCGCTACGATGTAGGCAAGCTGCTCAAAGGCACTTGGGACCTCGACGTTTACCCCGACCAATGGGAAGCGCTGATGCAGATCATCGAGCTGCGCAATCCCAGGAAAATCGGCCTGAACACTTCCGAAAACTTCGGCCTCGCCGATGGCCTTGCCCACACGGAACACGAGGATTTTATGAAAAACCTGCCGAAAAAATTCCACTCCCGTGTCGTGTCCGCCGAAAACCTTGCCGTCGCCTGGCTCGAAACCCGCACCGAGCGGGAACTTGAACTTTATCCCATGATCTGCCGACTGGGGCATACCATCCTGCAAGAGGGCCTTTCCGAAATGGCCATCCACCCCGGCATCACCACCACCGACGACGTGGTGTGGTGGCTGCGCCAACGGGTGACCGACCTCGGCCTCACCACGTGGTTTCAGCCCTCGGTTTCCATACAACGGGAAGACCGGGGCAACGAGGAGTTCCTGCGATCCTTCTCCCGGCGGCCACAGGACGACATCATCCGGCCCGGCGACCTGCTCCACGTGGACTTCGGCATCACCTACCTCCGCCTCAACACCGACCAGCAGCAACATTTTTACGTACTGAAACCCGGTGAAACGGAAGTGCCCGCCGGCCTCCAGAAGGCGTTCAAAAATGCCAACCGCCTCCAGGACATCCTCATCGAAAACTTCCGGGAGGGCCTCACCGGCAACCAAATACTCGCCGCTGCCCTGAAACAAGCTGCCGAAGAGGGAATACAAGCCTCCATTTACACCCACCCCATCGGGCTGCACGGCCACGCCGCCGGCCCTACCATCGGTCTCTGGGACCAACAGCAAGGGGTGAAGGGCCGGGGCGGCGATTACCCCCTCTTCCCCTACACGGCCTATTCCATCGAACTTTTTGCCGCATCAGAAGTACCCGAATGGGGCGGCAAAACCGTCCGCATCATGCTCGAAGAAGATGGCGTTTTCCAAAACGGCAAGTTCTGGTTCCTCGACGGCAGGCAGGAGGCGATTTTGACGATACCGCGTTAGTGCAATCTCCCGCTGTGCAGCCTTGACTATCTCTAATTGCTGATAAAAATCATCCCAACGGGCAAGTGCGTATGCTATTTTTGCCGGAATGAAAAACGCGACCGTCATATTGATTGCATTGTTCGTGCTATCCGCATCCTTGCGGAACGGGGTCGTGTATTTGAGTTTCAAAATCAATCAGGGAGAAATAGTCTCGTTGTTTTGCGTGAACAAGGAGCGGCCCGCCATGCACTGCGATGGCAAGTGTTACCTGAACGAGCGTTTGGCAAAGACAAACGACCGGGAAAACAAGTCCGCTCCATTCACCCAATTCGATGAATCGCTCCGCATCAACTTTTACTGTCACACGCAGGAAGCGCTGCCTGCACCCGACCTGTGTGCAGGTTCCCGGCCCGGCTTTCACTATGAGGGCCTGATCTCCCTGCCCGGCCCGGCCCCCTTCCTCCCGCCTCCCCGAAACTGCGCCCGTCCTTTTTCCTTTTCGTGAAACATGAACCACCGCTTCGACCATTACAATCGGCAAACGGCTGAGGTTCAATGCGTTGCCCCTGTTCGTAGTGCGTTGTTCGTCATTCATCTTTTTTAACAAAGAGTCCACTCCGAAAAGTCAATGATGAAACCGCGCCTCCGGCACGGGAGAAGAANNCTTTTTTCCTATAATTGACTTTTCGGAGTGGACTCAACAAAACATCATGGCAAAGCGGACACTCCTGCTTTTGCTCGTCGTGTTGCCGTTCATGTCTCTGCAAGGGCAATCCTGCTGCAATGCGGGCGGCTTGGCTTCCTGCGGTAGCACGGGCCTGCTCACCGGCCTGCGGACAAACTCCGCCAGCTTCCGGTTGATGCAGGTTCCCTTTGCAACCACGGCAGCGGCAACGGGCGACGAGGAAAACTATCGAGACGATTTTTATGCTGCCGAATGGGCATTTCGCTACCAGATCACGCCCCGCTGGAAGGTGATGCTCCAACAGCCTTACCGAGTGAACGTGCGGAAATTCCCCGCCCGCTCCGAAACCCTGCACGGTTTGGCAGATACCAGGCTGACGGGCAGCTACGCCGTTTTCGACAACGCCAGCCTCGGCTCCAACTCGTTGATTTATTGGGAGTTGGGAGCCAGCGTGAAATTGCCGACAGGCAAATACGACGAAACCATTTACTACCGTGACCTGCCCGGCAACCTTAACCTGGGCATGGGCAATATGGGCTATTTGTTCAGCACCAACCTGGTTTTTTTCAAAAGCAAATACGGCTTGGGGCTGAACGCCGGCTACCAGTTGAACGCAAAGAGCCGGGATGGCTACCACTTTGGCGATCAGTTCACGGGCGGGCTTTCCCTCTTCAGGGAATTTGCCTGGGGCGAAAACTGGAAGTTCGTGCCTTTAGTCGGCTCAATGACCGAACAGTTCGGCAAAAACCATTTGCCCAGCGGCAGGTTCGCCGAGGGTTCGGGCGGTTATGGCTGGCTCGCCAACGTCGGCCTGAATGTCCGATACGGAGCATTTCAAGCAGGTTTGTCTGCAGCACGGCCTTTCGGCCAAAATTACTCGGCGGGCACCATCGTTGCAAAACAGCGATACGCCTTCGATTGTACTTACTTTTTTTAAACTTGAATTGCAGTCATGTACCATCGTGCATGGGGTTGGCTGCACATCATTTCAAAATCAATCATTTCATCATGAAAAAAATATTGTTGTTAAGCCTTATCGCCGGTATTTTCCTTTTCAACGCCTGCAAAGACGACGATCATGGCGATCACGGTGCAGAGTATCACATCCACTTCAAGGAGCCGGCCAACAATGCCAGCCTGAAAGTCGGTGAAATGCTGCACGTCCATATTGAATTTGAAGACCACAAGGGCGGCACGATCCACCACGTGAAAGTGCGGGCCTACCATAAAGCCACCAACGCCGAACTGTTCAATCTTCCTGCCGAGGCACACGTTCATAAGGCAACACCTTACGAGTTCAAGCATGACTACATGCTGAGCGGTACGCCCGTTGGCACGTATGTGCTGGAAGCCAAAGTCTGGGGCCACGACGACGGCAAAGAAGAAGTGACGGAATCACGCGAGTTCAGCGTCACGGAATGAAGCAAGTCCCATAAATGAAAAGGCCAGGCTGCGCAAATGCGGCCCGGCCATTTTTTTTTTTTGCCGAATACGGGATTCCTATTGTTCCGGCACCATCACAAACCCGTTCAGGGCAATTTTTCCGAAGTCGTTGAAATCAATCCAGATGTAGCCGTCGCTGCCCCATTCTTGTCCCCAGGCGCTCAGCACTTCGAAGGATTCCAGTTCCAGGTTGTAGCTCACCACGAGGAAGGGCAGGACTTTGGCATCGCCGGAGGCCCTGCCGGTGGAAGTCCAGAATCGGGTTTTGGTCACTTTGTCGAAGCCGGGCGGGGCCAGCATTTCGACGATGACGGGATTGCCGCGCATCAGTGCTTTTTGGGTCTCAAACACCTTTTGGCTCTCGCGTTGCGATTCCCTGAATACCTGGAGGTAGTTGGAAATGCGGTACTTTTCGCTGGCCCCTGCGCTGCGCGGGATGCTCGGTGAATCGTATGGAACGATGTCGGCGCTTACCGTGCCGTCGGTGACCAGGAACCGGAGCGCATTTTTGAGGTCGGTGCTTCCCTCACGGGCCAGGCTGAGGGCCACAAAATCGGGGCTTAGGTTTACTTTGTAGTTTTTCCTGTAATTGCTGTAAAATTCCATACAGGCCGACAGGAGATAGCTCATCACCGTGCCGCGCTGCCCGACTTCGCGTGGCGGCATGAGGTAGGGTTTGACGCTCTGCTGGTTCATCATCGCCTTGGCGTTGCTGCCCAGACCGGGCATGACGACCATCATCTGGTCAACCAATTCCGGTGCGCTGATGCCGATGGCAACGCCTTTCACTCTGAAATCGGCGGGGAGGGTGTCCGTTTGGGCATTGATGTTTGACAGAAAAAAAGAAAAAAGAAGGCCAGGAACAAGAAGCCGGATGGGCATGATGCAAGGGTTTTTGTTTTTGGAATAAACGTGCGGACAATCAACGTACCGGTGGGGCGGTTTCGTTTTATTTGATTGAAAAAAAACGATCGTATTCTCTTTTCGCTGTCAGCAGTAACAATGTCCCAGAGATGCACTGACAAACACGGACCCTCTTGCCATAGCTACTTTACCTAGTAAGAAGGAAAAATGAACGTTCGCAACATCAACTCCATTACCGGCAATGGCCTGTTGTGCGCCGGGATTCCTTCATTCATGGTATTTCGGTTCTAATTCCCCAATCTCAATATGTTTGTTTGCTTGCCTATCGTTGACATACTCGTTGATACATTTTGCTACATATTCTCCAAGTTTGACAGGGACTGCATTTCCAAATGAATTTTACCATATTTACTCACCAGCGGGGGGCCATGGGACAGCCCTGCACCTGCGGGGCACTTAGGGACGAGACACCAATAAAATGTACA
>JRYF01000270.1_pt1 | contig 20510 bp, 17 predicted proteins | sample 235331 | NCBI WGS metagenome assembly JRYF01 (sample SAMN03074217, study PRJNA261475) | activated sludge metagenome | biome: Wastewater Treatment Plant; feature: Wastewater; material: Activated sludge; isolation source: activated biomass of a wastewater treatment plant treating hydrocarbon... ...
CCACTGCCAGGACAATTATTTGGACATATATAATGATGTACAATTTCCCCAGAACTCAATCCTGGTGTAACCGGGTCAACATTCGCAGGCACATTCAGTGATTGCCGTGCTGCATCTCTTACACCAGAGTCTTTGTCTTTGCATGATGATGAAATCAATACAAATGAAAATAATAAACTTATAAAAAGAAGGTTTGAAAAATTCATGAAAAAGAATTTAAGTTGTTGTTCATATAGTAAAGAACGCAAAGGTATTAAAATCTATTAATTTTAAAAAAGTATAAATACTTGAATGTAATTACATTTTAATTTAGTGTGTTAAGTGGGGAAAAATTCAAATTAATTAAAATTTAAAATACTTTTTCCACATAAACCATCCCATTAGGGTTTTGGTTTAATATTGTGAATATTAAAAGTTAAATATTACAGATATCTTATATATTTTTGTTGTAAAGATTTAGATTGAATCTCAAATAAAAAATCGAGGATATGCTACCCCATAGAAGACCTTTTGTGATCAATAGTTTACTTCTCTGTTTATTGATTTTTTCAAATGTAATGAGTGGGCAGAGAGTTGCCACCTTCATTAGTGAAGGAGACCTGGCTATGAAGCTCGGTAATTGGAATGCTGCCATTAACATGTACTCTTCTGCGATTGATATCGACAATACAGATGCAAAAGCGTACATTAAACGAGCAAGAGTCTATGAAATAACAGGAAATGGTGATCTGGCAAAACTCGATTATGAAAGAGCCATTTTTCACAATCCCTTTGCAAGAGTATATTATTTGAATAAAGCACGTCTTGAACTTTTGGCTAAAAATTTTTATGGTGCCGGCGAAAATCCTTTATATAATCCCATCAATGAAGGTATTTTAACCTTTACCTCTTCTTTTCAGATGACAGAGCGTATGTTGCGCAATCGATACATAGATGCTTTCGATAATTTGGAATCCCGGCTTCGGGTGGGGTAGGGAGACACAGATGTGTTTTTGAGAGATGTTCTTCTTCTGTTTAACAGAGGTGACTATCAGGAAGCTAGTCTGTTGATAGGAGAAATGAAAGCAAATTCAGATGTAACAACCTTAATGTATGATCTCGAAGGTTTGATTTTAATGCATGATGGTGGTATGGAAGATGCGATTGATGCATTTACACATGCCATTTTGCTACAGCCTCATTACAGCCAGGCATACCAGAACAGAGCCTATGCCTACGTGAGAATGGGTAATATGGATCATGCATTGAAGGATTATGAAATGGCGATTTCATTAGACAGGGATCAAGCCGATTTGCACTTTCAAAGGGGACTTGTGTTTTCTCATTTGGGCAGATATGAAGCCGCTTTACAGGACTTTTCAAAAGCCCGTCAATTGGATTCAGATTTTAGTCAGGCTACTTTCAATTGGATATTTACGCTTATGTTAACCGGCAGCTATACGGAAGCATACTTTCAAATCAATAACAGATTGAACGAAAATCCCCGTGATCCTTCTTCTTATTTCCTCAGGGCATCATTGTACTTTATTTATGGCGACTATACGAAGGCCATTAATGATTTTACTCTTTATCTGGATCATTTTCCCAATGATCCATATGCCATATTCAATCGGGGGATGGCCTATATACTTAAGAATCAGGTAATCACCGGTTGCAATGAGTTGATCAGAAGTGTTCAGGGTGGATTTCTACTTGCCGAAGAGGTAAACCGTGCATTCTGTAGGGTGTAGTCGAATAATAAATTAAACGCAATAATTTAATTTTTCATCAGGACGGAAGCAATTCCATTTGATTTTTATTCAGTTCCATATTTCATAGAGTATCTTTTCAACCTTGTCATCAGGTTAGGATCAGTTATGTTAAAAACAAAATTTCTTATCAGGGCAAAAAAAACCTAAGGGTTAAATCCAACAGGAATCAATTGAAGAGTCATTTAAGAATAGTTACACAAGAATTAACAAAGACTTAATTTGAGTTCCAGGGAATTTCCCAATGGAATGATGAAACTTGCCCGCTTCTTGAGTACGTATTTTCAAGTTTGGAAGTGCTTTGTGCGTTTATGGCAAAGAATTATCGATTCGACCTCAATAGACCGTATTTAAATTTGCTGGAATTTCTGGTAAAGGAAAGAACATTTCTTTTTATTGTTCTCACCGGATTTTTATTATCAGCAGTTGCAACGGGATATGGCCAGATAGCAATGTGGCTTGGGTTTTTATTTGCAGCTTATTCGGCAGTAGCCAACGACAGTATCCAATCTTTAGGAACATTTATTGAAAGTAATAAACAAAGACCCTGGTGGATTTTATGGTTGTTTGTAGGATTCATTTTTTTGGGCACAGTAACATTTAGTTTTATCTATTTTGATGGCGATGTTACTTATCAAAGATTGATCAATTCAGAGGGTCAAACCAATTATCCCCACCCTGAAAATTTTAGTTTTTTTCAAATCATAGCCCCATTGGTTTTATTGATATTGACAAGACTTAAAATGCCTGTGTCCACTACCTTTTTACTGCTTAGTGTGTTTAGTTTTGATTCTGAGGGAATTACATCCATAGTTTTTAAGAGTCTTTCAGGATATGTGTTGTCATTTATTTTATCTTTTGTCGTTTGGCTTTCTTTGTATAGAGTGATAAAAAAATACTTCAAAAGTCGTAAGCATCATGGTGGGTGGTGGGTAATTCAATGGTTAGTCAGTGGATCATTATGGGCTGTTTGGTTAATGCAGGATGGCGCGAATATCGCAGTATTTTTACCCAGACAGCAAAGTTTGATTCAGTTTATTATATTTGCCTGCACCATATTCTTTGGTCTTGGTCTCCTTTTTTATTTAAGAGGCGATAAAATACAGGAAGTGGTAAGTGAAAAGATTCGGATATCCGATGTCAGAGCTGCAACATTGGTGGATTTTACTTATGTAATGTTGTTGATTTATAAGTTGTTCATTAGCACGGTTCCTCTGAGTACAACATGGGTCTTTTTGGGAGTCATTGGAGGAAGAGAAATTGCTGTTGCTCTTGCAAGGAAAAAAAATGGAAGTAAACATAAATACAAGTCTGTGAGAATGATTGGGAAGGATGTAGGCAATGCTGGCATTGGACTGTTAGTTTCTGTGGCTCTTGCTGCTGGAGCTAACCCGGGTATCAGGGAAGAATTAGTTTCCTTCTTTTCTAATTTATTAATTTAATTTTTCAAAATTCTATTAAATACCGAATTGCATGAGAATTCTTTTTTTACCATTAATCATAATATTATTTCATTGTAAAATGAATGGACAATATGAGGATAAACCCTCATTGATTGTTCAAGTTGTTGTAGATCAGTTGCGATACGATTATATATCAAAATACTGGAGTCATTATAGTGATGACGGATTTAAAAAGTTAATTAAAGAGGGATACTTTAATGCCAATGCACATTATTCACAGGTGCCCACATATACTGGGGTTGGTCATGCAATCATTGCCTCCGGCACTACACCGTCCATTCATGGAATTGCAGGAAATAATTGGTATGACAGAGAGCAAAAAAAATTAGTTTATTGTGTGGAGGATGAAACCGCTGAAACGGTGGGTTCATCTTCAAATGAAGGAAAATTTTCACCACGTAATTTAATTTCCAATACGCTTGCAGATCAGTTGAAGATATTGCATTCTCAAAGCAAAACAATTGGTATTTCATTGAAAGACAGAGGTGCAATACTTATGGCGGGCCATCTGGCAGATGCTGCGTATTGGTTTGATGGAAGTGAAGGGAAATTTATCACAAGTAATTACTATATGGATGAACTGCCGGAATGGGTAGTTCAATTTAATGAGGAAAATCCACCCAAAAAATATCTGAATACAACTTGGGAACTATCCAGAAATGCGGAGGAATACATATTTTCAACAGAAGATAATATGCCATTTGAGGGAAAGATAAATGGGGAGATAGATCCGGTATTTCCTTATGATCTGGCGTCGTTGTATGAGTCATTCGGGCCCGGTCTGATCAGGACGACCCCTTTTGGGAATACCTATACATTTGATTTTTCAAAGGAAACTATAATCCGGGAAGATTTGGGAAAGGGTGCATTTACTGATTTGATCAGTATCAGTTTGTCTTCTCCTGATTATCTGGGGCATGTGTTTGGGCCCCATTCAATGGAGATTGAAGATCATTACATCCGATTGGACGAGGATTTTGCAAATTTTATACATTTCCTTGAATCATGGGTGGGCAAGGAAAATTTATTATTGCTCATCAGTTCTGATCACGGAGTAGCGGACATACCTGCATATGTCAAAGGAAATACTTCATATTTTCCTGACAGATTTCTAAGAGACACATTAAAACGCTTTTCCATCGAATATTTTGGTGATGATTTGATTGAATTTGTATTCAATGATCAGATTTATCTTGATAGGAAGAAGGTCAAAGCGTTGAATATTAATTTCGGTGAACTGAAACAAACTATAGTCGAATGGTTGATTGAGCAGGAGGGAATTTCCGGTGCAGCCGATCCTTCCTCAGGATATTGTATTACAGATCAAAGTATTTGTATTCGTATTCAAAATGGTTACCATCCCAAACGTAGCGGGGATGTTTTTTATGTAAAATCACCGGGATGGATTGATCAATATAATCTCCGCGGTGGAACCACCCATGGAAGTCCTTATCCTTATGACACCCATGTGCCTGTTATCTGGTATGGGTTTAAGACAAAACCAGGCATCTCTCACGAGAGAGTAGCTATCAAGGATATAGCGCCTACAATTTCAAGTTTGCTGGGCATCAATTATCCCAATGGAGCTACAGGCTTGCCTATGAAAGAATATCTTGATACGATTTTTAAAAAATAACTGTTTTGGTAGTTTTGGGTATAAGAAAAGTTTGAAATTTTCGAAGATTCGATTGTTGTGCTATGGTGTATAAAGCATTTCCTGGTGTGGGATTCCGTCTTCAAAAAAGTATTTTCCGGAATTTACAAATCCAAGTTGGCTATAAAATGAATCTAAATAAGATTGAGCTTTAATTAAAATATTTTTTCCAGGGTACCATTGCAGAATTCTTTGAATTGCTAATTGGATCAGTTTATTACCTTCGCCAGATTTTCGGCTATTGGATTTTATAACTACCCGCCCAATGGAGACATCGAATGAAGAATTGATCTCGGGCGGTAAAATTCTTGCATAGGCTACCAGGACTTCTTTTTTAAATCCCATTATGTGGAAGCAAAAGGGATCCAATTCGTCAAGATCCTTGTATAGGCAATGTTGTTCGATGCCAAAAATATCATGCCTCAATTGAGCCAGTTGATACAACTCCTGTAATTGTAGATCAGAATATTTCTTTATTCGGTAACGCGTTACTTGCAAATTGATTATGTTTCTGAGATAAGGAATGAAACTTTATACCCATAAAAATATTTTAGGGTTCTTCAGCATGGATTCCTGAAAAAGTAGGCTCATATGTTTTACGGAAAGCATTATTAATTTGATACTTGCCTACCATACCGATTTTAGTGCCGCTATCATCAATCAGCTCTTTGAAAAAAGTACATTCCAGATCATTGGTGAAAAAAATATGATCAAAAGGCACTGACAAAGATGAAGGCATAATATCCCTACGGCTATTATGCAAATTATTTATCGATCTGAACGTCCTTATCCTGTTAGACCAGTATACTTCATTAAATTCGCCAACTATAATGGTGGGTTTATGATGATTTTGAATCCTTTCTGCCAGACCAATCAACTGCTGATCAGCCATCCTGCTATTAATTCTGTCCAAAGGAGGGGTTATATAGGTAGAGTAAATCACTACAGGTATGGTACTGATGAGAAATTCCGAAATAATACATGGTTTTTCACCAAAATACTCCATTCGAAAAGAATTCATGGGGAGTTTACTAAACAATGCAATTCCATGGGGATCAATTCTGGATTCTTTTAGCTGGTGAGGATAAGTTTCATAAAGCGTATTCTCTAAAACTTTATCCCAATTGGGGCTATATTCCTGTAATGATATGATATCAGCATCCAGGCGCATTAAATACTCAGAAAATGCGTTCAGATCCATTTGGTGGCTGTTTAAATTGATATGCGCAATACTGACTGCATCGTCCTGGTTTTCCTGAGGCAGCAAGAGGAGTAAATTGCCTTGATTCTTTAAAAATAAACACAATAAAGTGGTACAGGCCATGCTGACAAACATCAGTCTTTTCTTGTTGAGTATAAAAAGGAACATAGAAAAAGCAAAAAGTCCTAATGTGATATGTACACCATAATTAGAAAATTGCTTAAATAGGTTTACATCACCGGGGAAGATGACTGTTAAAGTAACAAACACCAGCATCAACCCAAGTACATGGTTGATTAGGTTAATATTTTTCATAAAGGGCGGCGTATCTTGCTTCAAATATATTAAAAAATTATTTAAAATTCAAATTTCTCTTGCTAATACAGCAGGAAGTTTTCTGATGGCTGTATTTCCTTCAGGGTGAAAAATTTCTATAACTACAATATATATTCCCATTCTGGCGAGATGACCCTGATCATTGGTGCCATCCCATTGAAGGAAACCTGATGTGGATAAAGTAAAGTTATTGGTCAGTCTTTTGACCGGAGTACCCATATCGCTAAATATGGTCACTTTTGCTACATAATTGCTTTTGTCAAGATTGTAATCGATGATTAATACATCCCTTTCACCGTCTCCATTAGGCATGAAAGTTTTGTAACGCAAAGAAAAATCCTGATCATCCTCAGAAAAATCAACCGAAGCACTATTCCGGTAGCCCGGACTTGCAAAATTCACTGANNAGTTGGCAGCACAGTGTTAATCCTTTCAAGACTAACCCCTTTTGGGTTATTGATGATAGGGCTATGAAAATCTTCCTTATAGTCAAACTCATCAATAATATTTTCTCCCATTAATAAAGTCACATTACCATCACTGTTATTAAATGCAGGTAACGGATTTTGTATAATGTTAGCCTGCTGGGGCGCCTGATAAGAGTGGCGTACTTCTCCTGCCCTTATCGCTATGGCCACATACTCATTGGGGAAAAGGTCAAAACGTTGGTTTACTGTCGAGGATCTGTTGTTTTGACTATTGAATATCACCAACCCCTGAATATTAATAAATTTTTCAGATTTGTTGAATAACTCTATAAAATCTTCTTCACCTGTTTTGGGGTTAAATAGAATTTCATTAAGAATTATATCTCCTTTGGATGGAGGTACAGCAAGATATAGTTTTTCAATAATTTCATTACCCATTGTATTTCCGGCAAGATCTTTAATGTGCATGACAGCGAGCTTGTAAAAAGAACCACTCTCAAACAGAGTATTAAAGTGAAGTTTTACTACATTTCTTGTAGCAGAAGCTTCAATAGGTTTAAGAGAAGGCTGTTCCAACATGTAATTATTGAGATTAGTGGCTGTTGATTCTTCTAAAAGCTCATCAAAAATGATCGTTATTTCATTTGTTCCAGATATAAAGGCATCATGAATGATCGGAGGTGAAATGTCTTCACGGATAATATCAATGCCCACATCATCAATGAAAAATCCAGTAGTTCGGGTAGCAGTATACTCAGCTAAGAATCCAAAATGTCCTTGAGTTTGTATATTGATTTCATTTTCATAAAATTCAATTTCTGGTGCTAAAAGACGTTCACCTGTATAATCTGCTTTTACAACCCAAAAATTATCATTATTTTTCTCTAAAGATATTCGGACATTGGGGCTTTCAGCCACTGCACCCAAAGTGCCTCTCGCCAATTCTCGTTCCTGGCCAGGTCTAAATATATAAAATGAAATGGCGTCATTAGATCCATTTTCTCCAATTTGAATAAAATAACCTTCAGCCATTTGGATATCTTCATGACTTGAATAAAAATACCAGCGCAACCGGTTGTTGGCTGATGGAGGAAAATTTAAATGTATATAAGCGGAAGCAGTAAATTCTTCGGGATATGTAGTTTGCCTATAAATATATGAACGTCCAGCACCTGGAGCATTCAGTTGCAATTGCTGATTGTTATTGATAATAAAATGTTGAACATCGCCTTTCCACCCAGTCAAATTATTCGAAAAATCTTCAAAAAACTGACCAAAAAGAATAGAGAAAGAAAAAATCCAGATTAATAAAGAAATTACAAAGGAAACAGGCATAATGGATAAAAGCTGTTTAAACCATAAATATAAGCATTTGATATGGTATAGCCCAAATCAATTCAGTGATTTCATGTTATAAAAATGTTGTTAATTTAGGCATATTGAATAGAATTCTTAAGTACTGTAAAGCCTTGTTCATAAAGGAGGAGGATAAAATAGTTTCTTAAGTTGAATTCAATTACATTTGCACCTCCAAAAGACTCACTGAGTAAAAGAGTAAAAATGGTACAACAATTGTCTTTTGGAAAAAATGCGACCACGTTTGTTTAAATTTTAATATGTAATATATGAATATTGCGGTTGTTGGAGTTACAGGTTTAGTAGGAAGTGTTATTTTGGAAGTTTTAAAAGAAATGAATCTTCCGGTGACACGGTTGATTCCTGTAGCATCACCACGATCAGTTGGCAGGACAATTGAATTTGATTCCAGAACCTGGACTATTTTGGGAATGGAGGAAGCCATTTCTTTAGCTCCGGATATTGCTATTTTTTCAGCTGGAGCGCAGACATCTTTAACCTATGCACCCCGATTTGCCGGGAAAGGCGCCTTCGTCATTGACAATTCTTCTGCATGGAGAATGCATGAAGACGTCAAATTGGTTGTACCTGAAATCAATGCTCATCTGATTAACACCGATGACAGAATTATAGCAAATCCAAACTGTTCGACGATACAGATGGTTGTTGCTCTGGCACCATTGCACAAAAAGTATGGTATTAAAAGATTAGTGATTTCCACCTATCAATCTTTCACAGGAACCGGGGTAAAAGCAGTTCAACAATATGAATCTGAAAAAATGGGGTTAGAGGCAAGTGAGAAAGCGTATTTGCATCCCATATTTGAAAATTGTATTCCTCATTGCGATGTTTTTTTTGAAAATGGATATACAAAAGAGGAAATGAAACTCGTCCATGAAACGAGGAAAATCCTTCAGGCACCAGGTATACAGATCACGGCAACTGCTGTTCGCGTACCTGTTTATGGAGGACACTCTGAGTCAGTAAATGTGGAATTAGCAAGCGCTTTTGAAATGAAAGACGTTAAGTATATATTGGAACGTGCAGAAGGATTGAAATTATTAGATCGGCCAGGGGATGCTGTATATCCTATGCCATTGATGGCCAAAAACAAAAATGATGTTTTTGTGGGTCGGCTAAGAAGAGACGAATCATTGGAAAATGGTTTAAATATGTGGATCGTAGCGGATAACCTCCGTAAAGGAGCAGCTACCAATGCAGTACAAATTGCAGAATATTTGTACAAAAACGGATTAGTAAAGGCAGCGATGCCAGCATAATGAAATGAATATGAGAAAAAGAATTGTGATTTGGGGTAGTGATGAAAATGACGACAAAGCATTACTGGCTCTAGAATTGATGGAAAGGGAAAATAAAGTTCAGATTTTTCTATTTTCAGAAAAAGATGCAACGGAAGTTTTCTATACTCAAATGATGAATATGTGGCGTGACGGACAGGAGGTGATCTTTCCGGAATCTACCCGCGTGATTGAAAGAGATCTTTCTGTGAGCGATGATCTTTTGCCGGAAAATATCCGTGTGGATCGTCCTGACATCATCAGTCTTGCCAAAACCCAATGGCACTTTATCGTATTGTCCAATAAGCTTTATTCCATGTATAAGTCTGAATTGGAGGATATGAAGGAAAAGATTGACCGGCTTGTTGAGTTTGAAGATCCTTATTGGGAGGAGTTGAAGACTTTTTGGACTAAAATCAGTGACCAACTGAAAGAAAAAAATATTTTCAGAGAACATGCAGAGAGTCTGAAAAATAAAACCGATGAATGTTTTGCCAAACTGAAAGAGTTGAAAAAGGCTTCAGGGCAAAAATTCAGACATGAATCCGCGGATATAGCTCAGATATTTATGGATAGAATCAATACCATTAACGACAAGGTAGAAAATGGTATGGGTTTGAATCCATTATTTGATGAGTTAAAGGTGATTCAGTCAGAGTTTAAGACAGCTTCCCTGTTAAGAAAAGACCAGCAGAATGTTTGGTCAAATCTTGATCAATTGTTTAAAAAAATCAAAGAAAAAAGATCCGGCAAAAGAATAAAAGAAGCAGGAAATGCTCTGAATAGATTATCTAAGCGATATGAAGGTTTGATAGCAGCGATTTCCAAAATGGAAAAATCTATTTTGGGGGATCAAAAGGAAATGGATTTTCAACTTAAGCGAATAGCTGAGACTGATGGTCAATTGGAAGCTCAAATCCGGCAAGCAAAAATAAAAATGATAGAAGAGACTATCTCTTCAAAAAAGAACAAACTCGATGATATGTATAGGACTAAAGACATTCTTGAAGAAAGTTTGAAAAGGGAAAATCATCGCATTGAAGAAAGAAAAAAGGTTCAGGAAGTAGAGAAGGCCAAACAGGTTGTAGCAGAAAAGATAGCCAATGAAATTGCAGAGCAAGCGGAAAAAATGGAAGAGCAGGCCGATATTCTAATAAAAGCAGCGACCGATATCAGCGAAACGAAGAGAAAAATGGCCCCACCTTCTACAATATCCCATATAGAATCAGAGATGCCCATTAATCAGGAGGATAGTCAAAAAACAGAGGAAGAATAAAAGCTCCTTAATCTTTTCCCTGATTTTATTTGATTGCATGATTGTGTTTCTTTATTTTGGTGCAAAAAGGTGGTATGCCTTGGGAAAACACCATTGAAGTCAGGAAAGGTATTGAATTAAATACAATTGCTCTCAGTGATTTTATAAAAAGTCATCTTGGAAACCATTTTGAATTAAAAGAAGTCAGACAATTTTCAGGAGGATATAGCAACCTTACTTATCTGCTGATTACCAACGGTGCAGAATGGGTGCTCAGGAAACCACCCCCCGGCGTTTTTATAAAAACTGCACACGATATGGGAAGGGAGTATACCATTCTCAAGAAATTAAAGCCTCATTTTAATAAAATACCTGCTCCATTGGTTTATTGCAAAGATGAAAGCATATTAGGATCTCCATTTTATATTATGGAGAAAATCCAGGGAGGAGTGTTAAGAGTTGAAAATTTAAAAATAGTAAAGCCAACTTTTGATGATTTTTCAAAATTGTCTAAAGAATTTGTTTCACTTCTCGTACAATTACACCAATTGGATCCGGTAAGCACCGGCTTAATTGATCTGGGTAAACCTGAAGGATATATAGAGCGTCAGGTAACTGGCTGGATTGCCCGATACGAAAAATCAGCTACCGATCAAATTCCTGAAATGGAATTCTTGTCCCGTTGGCTATCTGATCATATGGAGCATGACAATAAGATGGCGCTGATTCACAATGATTTTAAGTATGACAACCTGATTTTGAATGAAGAGTGCATGTGGGACATTAAAGCAGTGGTAGATTGGGAAATGGCAACCGTCGGACATCCCTTCATGGACGTGGGTACTTGTCTGGCATACTGGACTGAAGATAATGATCCGGTAGCTTTCAGAAACTTTAACACAACATGGTTGCCTGGAAATTATACCCGCAAACAATGGGTGGAGGAATATGAAAATCTTGCCGGCGTAACCATTGACAATGTTGAGTTTTTCTGTGCATTCGGATTGTATAAAGTGGCTGTTATTGCACAACAGATTTATGCCAGATATAAACAGGGCATTGCCAACGATTCCCGCTTTGGAACCCTGATTCATATTATTCAAGGGGCTGCACACCGGGGGGTAAAAACAATTCAAAACCAAAGTATATAAGATTATGATCATAGAGTATTTTGCTACAGAACGTTTGAAAGATTATTATAGAAAAGTCAAGACCTTTCTTGAACAAGACATCTATCCCTATGAGTCAGAATGGATACATATGCCTGGCAAAGAAGTGGAGCAAATCATAAGAAAGCTTAAGAATAAGGTTCAAGATACCGGATGTTGGAATTTATACCATTCTACTGAACATCAAGGTCCGGGGTTAAGTCTTGTTGAAGTAGCACAAATGTGTGAATTATTGGGAACAACGCCTTTTGGACATCTGGCTTTCAATTGCCATGCTCCTGATGCTGGAAATATGGAATTATTACTCAAATATGGCAACCATCCTATCCACCGTCAATATGCTGACGAAATTCTTAATGGAAAAATTCGTTCATGTTTTTCTATGACTGAGCCACACATGGCAGGGTCCAATCCCGTGCGGTTAGGAACCACTGCTGTATTAAAAGATGGATATTACGAGATCAACGGTCATAAGTGGTTTACCTCATCAGCAGATGGCGCAACCTTTGCCATTGTTATGGCTATCACCAACCCTGATGCACCCAATGTTTATTCACGTGCTTCAATGATTGTAGTGCCCCTCCATCTGGAAGGTGTAGAATTGATCAGAAACATTTCAGTAATGGGTCATGCAGGGGAAGGCCTCTTTTCTCATGCAGAGATAAAATATAATCAGGTACGGGTTCCAGCAGATTATATATTGGGCAATGAAGGTCAGGGGTTCTTATTGGCACAGGAAAGACTGGGGCCTGGGCGTATCCATCATTGCATGCGGTGGATGGGTATTGCTTCCCGTTGTTTTGATATGATGTGTAAAAGGGCAGTACAAAGACAATGGTCTGAGGAGAAAAGTTTAGGCGATATGCAAATGGTACAATCTATGATTGCTGAATCCAAAGCGCAAATGGATGCTACTCGCCTTTATATTCTTCATACGGCATATAAAATGGATCGGTTTGGACAAAAGGAGGTCAGAAAAGATATTTCAGCCATCAAATTTACTGCCTCAGATATGCTTATGAAAGTGATAGATCGAGCGGTTCAGGTTCATGGAGCCCTCGGAATAACAGATGATACCTTATTGTCCTGGTATTATCGGGAGGAACGAGGTAGCCGGATATATGATGGTACGGATGAAACACATAAAGCCAGTCTTGCTAAGCAAATTTTAAAGGAGTATTTAGCCTGATACAAAAACGGAAAATTTGTATTGGTTTTTGGGATTTTTTTGATCTAACCGATTTGCAAACATTCTTCAATGTGTATGTTTCATGGTTTGATCGCCTTATCAAAATAGAATATTTCTTTTTCATTTCGATATTNNTACCATCAAGAAATCCAAGTTTTAATATATAAGTTGTAAACCATGCAAAGGCACCTCCGAGGTATCGCTTACCCCATCCCGGAGATTGACCTTTCTCAATCCATTGTTGCGCTTTCAGTCGTGAATAACGGTTGATCTTTCTTATATAATGAAACGTAGACCGGCTGCTATAATGCAGTAAATCGCCCCTTAGCCGCACTTTTTTCCATTGAGGCGGTATAATTACATTTTCATGTACCATTGCACCATCCCATGCACACATTTTTTTGTTAAAAATCCTGATTTTATATTTTGGATACCAACCCGAATGCTTTATCCATCTGTTTTCAAACCAAATTAAAGGAGTAATTAAATACACATTTCCATCCCTGGGTATAAGTTTTGAAATGGAATCCTGTAGTTGCGGCCCAATGACTTCATCGGCATCAATGGATAAAATCCAGTCATTGGCGGCTTTTTCGTTTCCATAATTTTTACTGTACCCATAGCCCTTCCATGGGATTCTATAGACTGTAGCTCCGGCCTCTTTTGCCAGATGAATGGTGCGGTCACAACTGCCAGTATCAATCACAATAACCTCTGAGGTTACTGACTGAAGGGATTGGATACAAGCTTGTATGTGACTTTCTTCATTGAGAGTGATGACTACCCCTGATAATAAATTCATTGCATTAATGTACCTGTAGCCAAAAAATAGGGATTTAACAAACTTTCTTTATTGTATTTTACCGGTTGTCCGGTTTCCAATTCCACAATTTTTCCACCGGCTTCTTCCAGGATGATTTGGGGGGCAGCAGTATCCCATTCCATAGTCGGGCCTAATCGTGGGTAAACATCAGCATTACCTTCTGAAATCAATAAAAATTTTAAAGCACTGCCCTTGGGTATAATTACAGGATCTTCAAATTGACCTATAAATTCTTTGGTTGGAGTATTTATATGTGACCTTGAACAAATCACTCTTAATCCTTTATCTTCCCATCGAAAAGGCCTTGATTGGATGGAAATATCATCATTCATGCCATTGGAAATAAATGCTCCTTTCTTTTTTATAGCCCAATACAAGCGTTTTTGAACGGGTGCATACACCATACCTAAAATAGGTTGGTCGTTTTTAATAAGCGCTAAATTGATAGTGAATTCCCCGGTTTTATTAATAAATTCCTTTGTTCCATCCAAAGGATCAAGAAGCCAGAAATATTCGTAATCTTTTCTAACATTATAGGGAATATCAACGTTTTCCTCTGAAATCACTGGAATGGTGGGAGATATTTCTTCCAGATAACTACAAATGAGATCATTGGATTGATGATCCGCAGAGGTAACTGGTGTATCATCATCCTTGATTAAGGTTTGATAACCGGATTGATTATATATCTCCATGATCTTTGACCCGGCCTCATTGAAGACCGGTTTTAATCTTTCGAAATATTTATATATTCGTTCATACTTCATAACGTACAGTTTGTAAGAATTGCAAAACTAAAAAAAATGAATAAAGGAAAAGTTCTTCTGACGGGCGGGTTAGGGTATATTGGCAGCCACACTATGATTGATTTGATTGAGCAAGGGTTTGAACCTGTTAGTCTGGACAATTACATGAATTCACTACCAGAAGTGAAGGAATATGTTGAACAAGTCACCGGACATAAGGTAAAAAATGAGGCCATAGATTTAGTGGATTTGGCATCCCTGCGAAAGTATTTTTCTAAAAATCAAACTTTCGTCGGAGTTATTCATTTTGCTGCACTGAAATCTGTAAGCGATTCGGTAGAAAAACCTTTAACTTATTTCCACAACAATGTGAGCGGGCTCATTCATTTGTTACTGTGTATGTCGGAATTTGGGGTTAAAAATTTGATATTTTCTTCTTCCTGTAGTGTTTATGGCATACCTGATCAATATCCTGTACATGAAGATACACCATTGAAGCCTGCTTTTTCTCCCTATGGCAGAACCAAGCAAATGTGTGAGCATATTATACAGGATTGTTATGAAAGGTTAAATCTAAATACAATAGTCCTTCGATATTTTAATCCGGCCGGTGCGCACCCGAGCGGAATGATTGGTGAACTCCCAATTAATCAAGCAACTAATTTAATTCCTGCGATTACAGAAACCGCCATGGGCAAAAGGGAAAAGCTGATTGTCTATGGTGATGATTACGATACAAGAGATGGGAGTTGTGTTCGGGATTTTATCCATATTATGGATTTGGCCAGAGCGCATACACTTGCCTTGAAGTCGTTGATCAGTTCAGATATAAAACAACAGGTTGAAATTTTTAATTTAGGCCATGGGGAAGGAATTACTGTTTTAGAAGCCATAAATAGTTTTGAGAAAACCAATGGGGTAAAACTTCAGTATGAAATAGGCCCTAGAAGACCAGGGGACGTTCCTGCCATATATGCTAACTATGAGAAAGCTAAAGATAAGTTAAATTGGTCACCCAGATATACTTTGGATGATATCATGACCTCAGCTTGGAAATGGGAAAAAAAGAGAAGCAGCCATATGTTGTAGTACCATTTTATTTTATTTTATTTCAGAAACTTTGAACTTTCTTGTTATGTGGAGTGATGTATCCTGATTTTGTTCTCATTCCATATAGAATAGAATTATATAAATCGATAATTGAATTTCAGTGGTAAAAATTATGCGTTAAAATACATATTTAGCCTTGAATTGTGTTCGTATTGAAAGTTTGTCAATTATTGATCTCGGGAAAGATAATTCATTCTTAACTATGCGTATATTGTATTTTGCACATTTGAAAAGTGGAAGAATTTATACCTGAACTATTAACCATACAATATTTACCTTTAATTTTGCATTATATTTCCTGATTTGTACTATATTGCATTACAATATGATTGTTAAAACAAATTTAATTGATATTTAAGAATTAATAACTTACAGTCTAGGGCGGTCTGTAATTGTGGCCTTGTCGATACTATTTATTAGAATTCGACAAGGTTTTTTTTATTTAATAGCCCAGATCCCTATTAACAAGGTACAGCAAACTTCCACCGGATACCAAACTTTTCATATTCATTGCTACCTGTTTTCCTAATGCCTTTTGATCTGTAATGCTGGCAATATGCGGCGTGATGGTGATTTCAGGGATACTCCATAATGGGCTGTCTTCTGGTAAAGGTTCTTCTGCGAAGACATCCAACCAGACAGAGGAAAGAGTTCCGTCTGCAATGGCTGCTAACAAGTCCTCTATATTGACATGTTCACCTCTTCCGACGTTGATAAGTGTGCTTCCTTTTTTCAGTTCCTGAAATAATGATTGGTTTAAAATTTCAAAGGTAGCACTTGTGAGGGGCAGTAGGCAAACAATGATATTCACTTTATGGAGGAAATCTTGTATTTGATTTTCGGTGTACACTTTAAAAGGAGTATTGACTTTTTCATGTTTACACCACCCATAAACTTGATAATCCAAATGATGAAGAGTTAATGCAGTATGCATGCCCAGAGCACCTAGTCCCATGATTCCAATACTTATATTCCTGTCATTTATTAGCTCTGGATTCCATTTTTTTAATCCTTGATTATATTTCAATCCTGACAACCGGAATTCTTCATGAGTAACACACATTAAAATATACCGTGTCATTGCACTTGCCAGCGTTATATCTACAAATCGTGTTAAAGGTACATGAGCTGGTAAATCAGGATCTGCAATTAAATGGTCAACTCCCGCTCCGTAAGAACAAATTAGTTTTAGATTTTTAAAATATTTAATAATTCCGGGTGGATATTTCCATGCAATTAAAACATCGATATCCTTTTCATCGATTAAATCCGGTAAAGTATAAAATGTGCAATCCGGAAATTCCCGGTTAATTGTATTTTGTAGAATTTCAGTGTTTTTGTGGGAAATTAACAGACCGATTTTCATGGCCATTGAAAAACTTTAATATTCACTCCACATGAATTATTTGGAATTATATAAATATAGTACAAAATAAAAAGGGTCATGTTATTGCTAACATGACCCCCTATGCTTTGCCAGCATCCTTTTTCCTCATTTGCCATAGGCAATTGTTACTGAATTCAGGACAGCTTTGCAAATGAAATGCATTTCCGGAGAAATCCATTTCTGCATAGACACTGTTTTTACACAGTGTTTAGTTCTCTAATATTGTCAGTTGCTTTAGGTTTCATTCTTCTTCTCTAAATCTGTATTCAGGGTTTTTACTCCTGTGTTTTTGTTTTCACAAAAACCTGAACTAGGAATTACTTTTACTTTTTCAAGTATGAGATTGATACTCTTTAGACGTCCTTTCGGACAATCTTAAGAATTTCACTCCATGTTCAATACAAATAGATAAAACAAAGCCAGGAATTACCCCTTCTTATTTCACTGATAAATCCTTTTCTTTCGATCGAATTTATCTAAGAGCTTTTATGCGGTTTTACTCCGAGTCCTATCTTGCAATACAACTCAATCTCTCACCGCATTTAGAATGGCCTTCAAGGCATTTCGCATATTAAAGAACTTTTTTCTCAGTTTCGGGATTATAAAAATAGGATGAATTTTCGAATATACAAAATATTTATATAAAAAAATTTATATATTTTTTTGTTTTATGTGTAATTTATAGATTAATAAATGTTAATAAAAAATAAAATATATTAAAAGCACAGGAGCAAGCCTTCGTATTAACCAATTTCCTTTTTCTTTAATATATTGAATCCGGTCATGAAGTCGTGAATTTCTTCCTTGCCAGAACTCTATTTGATGAGGAACGACTAAAAATCCGCCCCAAAATGGAGGTAATGGTAATGGATCCACCCCTTCAAACTTTATATTTGTTTCTTTCCATTTATCTTCGATGAAATCTCTACTTGAAATAATTTGGCTTTGTGGTGAGCACCATGCACTGATTTGACTTTCTCTGGGCCTGGATTGAAAATACTTTGCAGATTCCTCATTAGAAATCTTTTCTGCTATCCCTTTAACACGAACTTGCCTTTCCATTTCTTTCCAAAGAAAGACCAGGGCCACTGAAGAATTCTGTTCAATGGATTGTCCTTTATTGCTTTCGTAATTAGTAAAAAATAAAAATCCATTTTCATTTACTTCTTTTAAAAGCACAATTCGTGCATCCGGGGCGCCATTTAAATCAATGGTTGCTAAGGACATTGCGGTTGGCTCAGGAACCGACATTTCAATCGCCTGGTTTAGCCAATCACTAAAGAGTACTAAAGGATTCTCATTCAGCTGATCTTCTTTGAGAATATGCTGCCTGTAGTCATTTCTGATCGAGTTCATTTGTTGGTTGTTCATGTTCATCAATTAATACCGGATTGAAGTTAAATAATTTTTTAACCTTCTGTGTACTTCTATAGGCCAACCAATACATGACCGGAATAATGATCAGTGTCAGAAAGGTAGCAAAAATCAACCCGTAAATAATGGTCCAAGCCATCGGACCCCAAATGGCAGTATTATCCCCTCCAATGAAAATATTGGGATCTAAATCTGAAATGAGTGTAAAGAAGTTGAAATTAAACCCTATGGCTAATGGTACTAATCCCAAAATGGTCGTGATGGCTGTTAATAAAACCGGTCTCAATCGTGTAGCGCCACCTCTTTCAATGCAATCTATGACATCAGCCTGACTTAGAAAAGAAATATCATTCACTCCAAGTTCGTCGCATTTCTCCTTGATCAATAGATTGATATAATCAATGAGTACAATGGCATTGTTGACGACGACCCCCGCTAATGAAATTATACCTACCCCAGAAAAGATTACAGTAATATCCATTCCAGTAATGGCATATCCCAGAAAGACGCCTATTGTACTGAAAAGAACTGATAAGATGATAATGAAAGGTTTAACAATTGAATTGAACTGAGCTACTATAATAATAAAAATACTAAATAGAGCGATCATAAATGCATTTTGTAAAAATCCCATATCTTCAGCTTGCTGCAATTGTTCTCCGGTAAAAGCATAGCTGATTCCTTCAGGAAAAGGGTAAGATTCTAAAGCCAAAGCAATGTCTGAATTGATCACATTTGCATTGTACCCATCAAGAATATTGGAGTATATGGTGATTACGCGCTCACTGTTAATCCTTTTGATGGCGTTATATGTAGTGGAATATTCTGCTTTGGCTACAGACGAAATGGGCACCTGATTAATTTTTCCCGAACCAGGATCTCTGAAAGTGATTTTCTGATTCATTACTTCAGCGATATTTCCGCGAGACTTTTCATCTGCCCTCAACATAATGGGGTAATCATTTTCCCCTTCCTTAAATTTTGAAACCTCTAATCCAAATATGGAAGTTCTGATGGCATTAGCAATATTATAAGTTGAAATTTCATACCGGCGGGCTTCATCTCTGTTGATGTTGACGAGCAATTCTGGTTTGCCCAGCGAAACGTCTGTTTTTAGTTCTTCAATTCCCGGGATATTCTGACTTTCAATAAAAGTAAGAACCTGGGAAGATACTTTAAGTAATTGATCCAACTCTTCTCCTCGAATTTCAATATTAATAGGTTTACCAGTGGGGGGGCCGGTAGCATTTTGTCCTATGGTGATTTGAATACCTGGGTACTCTTTCATTTCTTTTCTGAGATCAGCCATAATATCGCTTGTAAGTAGGGTGCCGCGATCTTCCGCCTTTACAAAAGCAATGGTTATTCTTGCTTTGTGTGGAGTTACTCCAGGTTCGGGTGGACTCATAGGATCAGCAGTGTCCTCACCAATTTGAGTCAACACCGCTTCAACTATGTGTCTGCGACTCTCAATTACCTCATTCACTTTCTTCTCAATATCCTTTACTATTCTGTTTGTGGCTTCGATATCCCGCCCTAGTGGAAGATCAACAAAAACATTTATGTACAGGGGTTCTGAAGTGGGAAAATATATTACTTTCGGTGACTTAATAGCTAATAAAATCAAAGCAAAAGCCAGTAACAGGAAAGTCCCAAGAAAAAATACCATGGGTTTCCTTCCTCTGAGCGCAAAGGATATAAACCGGTCGTATGCGTTTTCCAGTTTAGGAATAATCCGGTTTTGGAAGTGGAAAGCACTCCTGCGCAATATAAAAAAGTTGATGCCGGTAATAAGAAAGGCAAACCCCATGATGTTTCTTATTAATGTTAGTCCTGCAATGTGACTAAGCAAACCTGCTGCAACCATAATTAACATTCCCAAAAGGATATTATTTCTCTTCCTTCTGTACTTGGCTTCGGTTTCTGCTCTTTTATCCACTTTCATAAACCTGGATGTAAGTACCGGATTGATC
>JRYF01001123.1_pt1 | contig 20493 bp, 20 predicted proteins | sample 235331 | NCBI WGS metagenome assembly JRYF01 (sample SAMN03074217, study PRJNA261475) | activated sludge metagenome | biome: Wastewater Treatment Plant; feature: Wastewater; material: Activated sludge; isolation source: activated biomass of a wastewater treatment plant treating hydrocarbon... ...
TAAAGGGCTTTATTAGTAAATATAACTTAGAAAGCCAAGTAGCATTCAATCCGGAGGATGAAAACGCAACCGATCTGGACGATTACTGGGTGATTGGCATACCAAAGAAGGGTGAAAGACATATCCAATTCATACGCAGGAAACTTGAGAAATTTCCAGGAGTTCTTTGGATTGAGTATAATGAAAATTATGAAATAGCACTGCCTGATGAATACCGCGTTACCCAACCCAGGAAAATGGTCATGGCCAATGATCCCATGACCGAAAAGCAATGGGGCATGACCGCTTTACAGGCTGACGACTATCTGGAATGGATCCAGAACCATCAAATTGCGCCAAAACAAAAGGCAAAAGTTTTTATTCTGGATTCGGGAGTGGAGTCCGGACATGAAGATCTGGAGGTGGTGAGCCCGGGAAATGAAAAAGATAATCTTACAGACAAAAGAGGTCATGGCACTCATGTAGCCGGTATTGCAGGTGCAATTACCAATAATGCGAAAGGAATTGCTTCTTTGATTCCAGGCCCGGATTGGATAGAACTCCACAGTATCAAGGTCATCAATGATTTCGGTTTTGGCACCCAAAAAGACATCATTAAGGGCATTATCGAGGCAGTTGATCAGGGAGCCGATGTGATCAATTTATCGTTGGGAGCCAGGTCCTACCAAAACAAAGAAAAAGCCTATAAGAAAGCCATCGATTATGCTGTAAGGAAAAAAGTAATTGTAGTAGCCGCAGCAGGAAACAGCAGTGGCAATGCCCGGGATTTTGTACCCGCTAATCTGGATCATGTGATCACCGTTGCCGCAGTAAACTATGACCTTAGACTGGCATCTTTTTCCAATCATGTAAGGGATGTGTCTTTTGGTTTGTCGGCGCCAGGAGAATCTATATTGTCCACCTTTACAGGCAATACCTATAAGACTTTGAGTGGAACCTCTATGGCCGCTCCTTTTATTTCTGGTTTTGCAGGTGTATTAAAAGCCCTTGATCCGGATTTGGATCACGAAGATGTTTATCGAATTATCCATGAAACGGGATCGATTCATGCGCAAGATGCTTCTGCAGGAACACTCCTGAATCCTGTGGATGCTCTTCGGAAACTTAAAAAAGAGTCTAGTAAATAGTTCTAGATATTTATATTCGGAGGATTTTATCATTTCAATTGAAACCTAATCGGCAACGTATATAAGACCCTTACAGGCTCTCCTTTTTGATACCCCGGCCTCCATATTGGCATATTTTCTATCAATTCAGAACACATTTGACTGATTTCCTTGCACAAGCCTCGTAAAACTTTAACATCCTCTACTGCTCCATCTTTGTTGATCACAAATTGTATTATAGCGTTCCCTTCCACCAGGTTTTTTCTTGCTGTTTTTGGGTATTTTAAATTAGAATAAATGTATTCTAAAAAAAGCCTTTGAGAACAAGAGTCCAACTTTGCAATAGTATCCCAATCCTCTTCACATCCAGGAAATCTTGGCATTGATTCTTCACCACTTTTCATTTCTGGCTTCACATTTGTTGATGTTAATTCTCCGTAATGATATATTTCATCTAATCTGACTGTTCCTAATGTATCGTAATGGACAACACTGCCATGAAGCATATCTTGTTGATACTCCGATTTAGATTTTATTTCTCCATTAGAATGAAACGTTAACCATAGACCTTCTTTCATATTATCTACAAAATTTCCCTTGCCTTCGTAAGGTAGTAACCATTCTCCTAATCTAGAATTATTGTGATAGTATCCATTAATAAATAAAGTCCCATCATCATATCGCTCCTCATATTTACCATGCATGATGGAAAAATCTTTGGATTTGTAGGTGGCCCATTTTATAATCTGCTTACTTTCAGGATAGTACAATTTGTATATATGCGTTGTATCATCTATTTTTTCAATGGTCCAGTTATATCCGTATTCGAGTAGTTTAGATGAATTCTCTAATTGCTCTTTAAATTTGGATTTGGATATATTTTGTCCAAAAGAATAAACAACTATCAAGGGAATGAATAAAAGTATCATGGATAAATTTCTCTTCATAGTATTTTGGATTACATTATGGCGAATACAATCTTAAAGATATAGGATTGACATGATTCAAGCTCTTGTCTTCTAACTTTATATTCAATTTTCTTACATTCTTCTTTTCAGAATAATTCCCCGAATTGTATACTTTAAATCGAAAAATTATATTCAAGATAATGAATTACTTATTTTGCATAGATAAAAAAGCCGCGATATGAAAGACTATTTCCTAGAAAATATGGTGGAGATATTGACCCCTTTGATCGTCATTGCAATTACTTTATTGATTGTGTTTTTATTCAATAAGTTGTATTTCGGCTATGTACGTAAGAATACACAACTATTAAAAAACAACCCAACTACTTATAGTTTTTTAGGGCATTTTATTAAAGCAATTCTTTACCTGGCCGGTATTGGCATGGCCATTTACACCATACCTCCCTTGCGAAGTGTAGCTGCATCTATGATGGCAGGGGCAGGTATATTGGCTGTAGCCATAGGATTTGCATCCCAACAGGCTTTGGCAAATATTGTTTCAGGATTTTTCATTGTCATTTTCAAGCCATTCAAAGTCAATGACAGAGTGATATTCAGAGACACCATGATGGGGGTTGTTGAAGATATTACATTACGCCACACTGTTATCAGGAATTTGGAAAACCGGAGAATCGTAGTTCCCAATTCGATATTGGGCAATGAGGTATTAATCAATGCTGACCTGGGTGATCAGAAAATCTGCCGTTTCCTGGATATTGGAATCAGTTATGACAGTGACATAGACAAAGCCAAGCGAATCATGTTTGAAGAAGTGCGCAACCATAAGGATTACTTCGACAACAGAAAGCCGGAGGATATTGAAAAAGGTATACCTGAAGTGATCGTCAGAGTAATCAGCCTTGGAGATTCATCGGTCAATTTACGTGCTTGGGTATGGGCAGAAAATACCCCCCTTAGTTTTGCCATGTTTTGTGACCTGGTAGAAAGTGTTAAAAAAAGATTCGACCGGGAAGGAATTGAGATCCCCTTTCCTCACCGAACATTGGTACATAAAAACCCTAAACCCTCTGAAAAGAGTTAATCTATTACTGCTTTTCTGCGCAATGTGGAATCCCAGTAAGTGCCTGCTATCAAACCGGCAATGGCCGCCAATAAAGCCGGCAAATGTGCTACTATAGGCAGTGGGAATATAAATTCAAGAATTAACCAGACAAATGTGCCGGATGCCATGGAAACCACCGCCCCCCTCACTGACTTATGGTTAAAAAACAAAGATGCAGTAAATGGGACGAAAATGGTAACCAAACCAATAATACTGGCTTGAGCAACCAGATGAAAAATATTCTGACTGCTCAATGCAACAATAAATGAGACAAAGCCTACAATCAGGACACATATTCGGGTAATCAACAACGCGCGTGAAGGAGCCAGTTGATGATAAAACCGTTGTTTGATAATATTTTCTGACAAAATACTGGCAGGGGCCAGTAATGCACCACTGCATGTACTCATGATGGCGCTGAACAATGAACCAAAAAATAATATCTGTAACCCGGTTGGAATATGATGCAAGACCATGGTGGGAAGTGCAAGCTGCAAATCGCCGGTCAAAAGTTCTGGTTGGATGACATTGATTCCTACAATGAGATATAGAGGCACCATAGAAAACATCAAATACAAAATGGCGCCTCCCAGAGTAGAGTAATAGGCTGACTTTTCACTCCTTGCAGAATTCACTCTCTGAAACACGTCCTGGGAAGCAATACTGCCGAAGCCCAAAGCCATCCATGCCCCAATCCAATTGGTCCATTCCACACCATTTCGGTCTGGGAAAAACTGTCTATGGTCTTCAGGAATACTCTCCAATATAATCTTCATACTACCGGCTTGTCCAGTGATGTAGACGGCAATACATAATAATCCGGTTACAATAAGAATCGATTGAACAAAATCAGTTAACGAAACGGCCCACATCCCTCCAACATAGGTATATATAACTACAGTGCCGGAACTGATCAGCATGCCTGCAACCAGGCTTATTCCCAGGACAGTCTGCAATATCAAACCTAATGCGACAATCTGGGCACCTGCATATCCAAAAAAGCTAAGGATCATCAATATGGAACTCACCAATTCAGTTCCACGTCCATAATGCTTTCTGAATAAATCCCCTATGGTTAGAATATTGAGACGATACAACTTTTTAGCATAGAACAAACCTACCAAAAGCAAGCACAATACACCCCCAAATGGATCTTCAATGACCCCCAAAAATCCTTTCGATGCAAATTCTGAACTGGCACCAAATACCGTCTCACTACCAAACCACAAAGCAAAAAATGCCGCAGTATTCACAAAAGGGTGAAGATTTCTACCGGTATTCAAAAAGTCTTTTGTATCGGAAATCCTTCTATTAGCAATAAAACCAATGGCAAGGGTCATTCCGAAATAAAGGATGATACTTATAATCAACATCCCTTAAAATATTTCAACAAGAGGTGTACTGGATCGTTCATTCCTTTGGAATTCAAAGTTTGATGAAATAAAATTACAGTGAAAATATTATGTTTATCCGGATATTGTTCACTCATTTCCTACCCTGATTAAAACGTTTCCCTTTTTCTGTCCCTGTTCTACATATTTGTAGGCATCTACAATCTGATTCAAAGGATAAACACGGTCAATGACAGGCATAAACAGACCTTGTTNNCCTTGGAAATGGTTGGAATGGGAAATTTTACTTTCCTTCCTTTGTAAAATATGCCCGCTAAAGCTAAAAATATATTCTCTCCATTTTTTCCTAATTCTGTGGAAATATAGATTCCATTTTCCTTAAGCACTTTTTTTGCTTTTCCAAAATTTGTTTTTCCAACAGCATCCAATATGGCATCATACCGTTGATGGGTGGAGCTATAATCCTCCTTTGTATAGTCAATCACTTCATCCACTCCTAATTCCTTCACCCAATGGACATTTTCAGTACCGCAAACCGCAGTCACCCGCATTCCCATAGATTTCAGGATTTGAACGGCAGATGACCCAATAGCCCCTGTTGCCCCATATATGAGCACGTGACTACCTTGTTGCAAGGACATGGCTTTGATGGCATTCAATGAATAATGTGCTCCTTCAGTGAGTGGAGCTGCCATATCGTAGCTTACACTTTCAGGAATGTGGGTGAATGAATCACTTTCTTTCTGCGTTAAAAATTCGGCATGCGCTCCAAATGATGCATCATTATACCCAANNCAATGCCTTTATCGACAACAATACCTGCATATTCGCAACCCAATATTTTTCTTTTTGGCTTCAAAAGTCCACTCCAAAAGCGGGAGATAAAATAATTAGCACTACGAAAGCCACAGTCCGTACGGTTTACAGTGGCTGTAATCACTTTAATTAAGACCTCATTATCCTTACAAACAGGTGGCTTAACATCCATCACCTTCACCACTTCCGGAGGACCATACCGATCATACACTGCTGCTTTCATCATTCCATAGTGTTAGAATAATATTCTAATTTAACCATCAATGACTAATCAATGGAATGTCAAAAATATCTTCCTGTTCGTAAGCGAGGTAAAATTTTCTACTAACAGCAAAGAAATGCCCCTTAATTTTCAATCGATTCCAGCGCCCTTTGTGCTGCCGACTGAAGGTCTTCTTCCGTTATGTTTTTCTCCCTCATGGCCCTGGTCTGACAACGACTGCACAAATCAGATATATTCTTTAATTCCCGGGCGCTGGCCACAGTACCTGAAAATATTTCATCCGTTCGCTCAGTATTTATATAAGAACATTCTGAGAATAAATGATACCTGTTGCCGGATTTCGTCCAATAGACATTGTTCATACCCTCATTGAGCATTTCTACTTTTGCAGTCTGCTCAGTATATTGTTCTATAGAAGCAGGATCAAAATCAATACCTGTAATGCCAGCAATCAACATGGCAATCACGGCAATAGAGCCTACGATTCCTTTTTGTTTGCCATCCATATCCTTATTGGCAAAAATCATAATCACCAAGGGTAAAAATGCCAACACACCCATAATGGCTCCCAATTGATTCTGGATGAAAAATCTGGTTTTATCTGCTTCAGAAGCAGGATCCAGCCTGTTCGCTTTCTTCCATAACGTTGAACCCGTAATAGCCAAAGCCAGGTTGACAGCAATAACACCTATCAGCCATACCATATTGATCGGTGGCTTCAATAAAACGAAAATTGCATACAACTGTAAACCTATTGCAACCAACCAGGCCAATGCTGCAAAAAGTCTGAGTTGATTTGCTTTCGCTTTGCTTTCTTTACTTGCCTCGAAAGGCACACTGCTACCCCCTGATCCCGAACCTCCATTGTCTACTCTGGTTATCTTTTTCTTTGAACTCATGTTAAAATGTTGTTTGATGGTGATAAAATGAATACAGATTCTAAACCAAATAGTATTTTAAATTCTCAAATTATATCAATGCATGTTGCAAGTAAAAGTAATAAAAATCAATTCATATCTATTTATTTGCATAAGAAAAAATATACATACTCTATTTCGTCATCAATAACTATGCTTTCCCGCATTCCATCCCCGTTGATGCAATAATGAATTACCTGATTCTATAGCCCCTTTTTCCAATTCTGTACCCATTGAATCATTCCATCGGTTCAAAAATCCGAACAACGCAACTACTCCCAGGATTTCTACAATTTCTCCCTCTGTCCAATGCTCACGCAACCTTTGGGCTATGGCATCATCAACTCCGTTGGGTATAGTTGAAGCATGCAACGCAAATGCAAGTGCAGCTTTTTCTTTTTCGGTGAATGCCGGACTCGTTTCGTATTCCCATATTTGCTCTAATTGATCCTTTCCGGCTCCATATCTTTCTGCAGCCCGGATAGTATGCGCCTGACAATATTGGCAACCGGCAGCATGGCTTGATATGTACCCGATTAAACGCTTTAAACTGCTGGTTACACTTCCATCGTTTTGCATGACTGCTTTATTCATTGCTATAAATGCATGTGCAATGTGGGGTCTATGGTACATGGTTTTGATACTATTGGGACAAAATCCCAATGTTTCATTGTAGAATTCAATTAATTTTTGCAATTCCTCATCGAATGTATCTCCGACGGGTNNGTTTCATTTCTTTTTGTTTGTCTGATTGCAAAATAGATGAAAAGGGCTAAAACCCGGGTAATCGAAACCTAAAAAATGAAAACCATGACCCTTTTATTCCCTATCTACTCTAACTATAGACCTTATTAGGTTTTGTTTTGTACTGCCCTTTACTTTTCCTGATATTGACCGCCACCACCTTATATTCAGGACATAGTGCTTCAGAGTCCGAAATACTGCTGGTGATTTCATTCATACCAATTTCTGCAAAGTGAAAGGTTGAACTTAAAATACCCGGTTTTACTTCATTGCTGATTTTAGCTTTTACATCGATTTTCCCTCGGGCACTTTCAACACATACCATATCCCCATCTTCTATTAAATGACGACGTGCATCATCCGGATGGATTAACAATACATCCTCAGTAAGGATTTTCACATTGGGTGTCCTTCGTGTCATTGTACCGGAATTGTAATGTTCCAGTCTTCGGTTGGTGGTAATGATGTAAGGAAACTCTTTTGCATGCTCTTTGATTTCTTCACTTTCCTTGAATTCGAAAAAGGCAAACTTTCCTTTCCCTCTTTTAAAGGTTTCGGCATGCAGTATTTCGGTATCACTGCCATCTTGTTGTACCGGCCATTGTTTTCCGTTAATACCCAATTCATCCCAGTTGACACCGGCAAAAAATGGTACAATCTGAGAAATTTCTTCCAAAACAGTAGCGGCGTCATATTCCGGTTGGGTATATCCCATCCTATTCATAATATCCACCATAATTTGACCGTCAGGCTTTGTTCCCTGCAAGGGTTCAATCACTTGTCGTACTTTTTGGATTCTTCGTTCCCCATTGGTAAATGTGCCGCTCTTTTCCAAAAAGGAAGAAGCAGGCAAGATGACATGCGCCATCTTCGCGGTTTCTGTCATAAATAATTCCTGCACGATCAGCAAATCCAGTCGACCTAAAGCCTCTTTCACAAAATGAGTATTCGGATCGGTTTGCACCACATCTTCACCCATTAACCATAAGGCTTTCAATTTACCTTCGATGGCAGCATCATACATTTGAGGAATCTTATAGCCAATATGAGTAGGTAAAGATGCCTGGTAAAAATTTTCATACTTCAGGTGATTCACCGGATCGGTAACATCAAGGTATCCGGCACCCTGATGGGGTTGACATCCCATATCAGCAGCTCCCTGTACATTGTTTTGACCCCTCAAAGGATTGACTCCTACCCCTCTTCTTCCAATATTACCGGTAATCATGGCCAGGTCTGCAATTAACATTACTGCAAAAGTTCCTTGTGAATGCTCAGTTACGCCCAATCCATGGAAAGACATAGCATTCGGAGATGTCGCATACAAAAAGGCAGCTTCTCTCACCAGATTCCTGTCAACGCCGGTGACTTTCTCCATTTCATCCAGATCCAGCCTGAGGATTTCTCTTTTGAATTCTTCATACCCTTCGGTTCTCTGAGCAATAAAATGTTTATCCTCTAGACCCTCAGTGATGATATAGTACAACATCATATTGAGAAGGGCAACATTGGTACCGGGCCTGAGTTGAAGATGAATTTTAGCGTAACGAGCCAATTCTGTTCTGCGTGGGTCGATAACAATACACGACTTTTTCATAGCAAATTGCTTCAACTTAGCCCCTGTGACAGGATGCCCATCGGTTGGATTGGCTCCGATCACCATGATGCAATCCGCGAACTTCAAATCTGCTATAGAGTTGGTGGCTGCACCTGTTCCAAATGTGCGTTGCATGCCTAATGCCGTAGGTGAATGGCATACCCTGGCACAACTATCGATGTTATTGGTACCAATGACAGCCCGGATAAATTTCTGCATCAGATAGTTTTCCTCATTGGTACATCTTGCTGAAGAAATGCCTGCAATATAGTCCGGCCCAAAATCCGTCTTTATCCTTTCTAACTCATCAGCGATATAATCATAAGCTTCATCCCAACTTACCGGCACCAACTCACCGTCTTTTCTGACTAGAGGTGTTCTTAATCGCTCCGGATGATTATAAAATGAAAAGGCATAACGCCCTTTTAAGCAGGTGTGCCCCTCATTGACTTGTGCATCATAAGGAGCCTGTATACTCTTCACTTTACCATTTACAGTGGCTACATCCAGGTTGCAACCTACACCACAATAGGTACAAATTGTCCGGGTAGTTTCCGCTTTGGAAATCGATTTGGATTCGAACACATCGGATATGGCTGAGGTGGGACAGGCCTGAGCACATGCCCCACAGCTAACACAATCGCTTTCGAAAAAACTGGTATTCGCTCCTTTTATGATATGACTATCAAATCCGCGTCCTGCCATGCTCAGTACAAATTCTCCCTGCACTTCATCACATGCTCTCACACAGCGGTAACAATTGATGCATTTCGATAGGTCAGATGTCATGTAAGGATGGCTCAGATCTTTTGGTCTGTCTAAGTGGTTTTTGCCTTCGGGGTAGCGCACATCCCTTATTCCTACACGGGCAGCTACCGTTTGCAATTCGCAATTCATATTCACCTCGCAGGTCAGGCAGTCTAAAGGATGATCTGTTAATACCAGTTCAATGATGTTTCTTCGAAGGGAATGGATCCTATCGGTGTCGGGGTATATATATGACCCTGAAATCACCGGAGTATGGCAAGACGCCTGCACCTTTGTTTTTCCTCCCTTTGTAAGGGCTACTTCCACGCTGCATACACGGCAGGAGCCAAAAGGTTTTAAGTTTGGGGCATCGCACAAAGTGGGAACAGCATTTTTCCCGTTGATTCCACGCAACACCTGTATAATGGTATCTCCCTCTCTTGCACTGTAGGGCATATCATTGACATATACTGTCACCGATGCTTTTTGACCATTTTCATAGGCCGAACCATTTGCGTGCTGATTTTTACTTTTCGTTTTTACAAAGGTAGATTCCATGGTCAGCGTGATTAATATTTTATTTAACCGGTAAAATAAGGATTTAATTCCTTTTGAAAGTATTGAAGTGCATTCTTTATGGGCAGAGGCAAGCCTCCCCCCAAGGCGCACAAAGAGCCTGTTTCTAAGGTTTCTAACAAATCATCCATCAGATTTCTGTCCATTTTATAGTCCGAATGAATGGATTTATTGATCATTTCATAACCCCTCACTGAACCCAGACGGCATGGGAAACATTTCCCGCAACTTTCATGGGCAGTAAATTCAAACAAATGCTCCAGATAACTGATAAGTGGAAAATCTTCCGGTATACACACTACCGATCCATGACCCAGGAGAAAGCCCTGTTGGGCAAATGATTCAAAATCTACAGTGAGATCTTTCGTCTTCGAGACAGGCACCAACCCTCCCAAAGGACCCCCAATATGCATGGCTTTGATGGGTTCTTTAAACCCCCCGGCCAGGTCATGAACCACAACATCCAAAGGCGTACCCAGATCTACTTCATAAATGCCTGGACGATGGAAAAACCCATCTAATGAAAGCAGTTTAGTACCCTTCGATAGTCCTTTGCCAATGGAGGAGAATTTTTCACCCCCTTCCTTTATGATCCACGGCAAACAAGCAAGGGTTTCAACATTATTGACAACAGTAGGCTTATTAAACAAACCTTTTTCAACAGGATATGGGGGTCGTATTCTCACTTCAGGTCGCTGACCCTCAATGGAAGAAAGCAAAGCCGTTTCCTCTCCACATATATAGGCACCTTGGGCACGGATTAATTTAAAATCAAAAGATATTCCACTTCCTCTGATATTACTTCCCAGACAACCCAGGTTTCTGAGATTTTCAATTTCTTTTTCAATAATATGAATGGAATCGGGATACTCCGCCCGTATGTAAATTACTCCCCATTCTGCACCGGCAACATACCCCGCGATCATCATACCTAATAATACCAGCATCGGCTGTTTTTCACATAAATACCTATCACTATAAGCGCCGGGATCGCCTTCATCGGCATTGCAAACAATAAATTTTAACTCTGAATCCATTTTCCGGCACGCTTCCAACTTGACCGCTATGGGAAACCAGGCTCCTCCCCTTCCTCTCAACCCGGACTCTTTGATTTGCAAAAGCCAATGTTCAGGTTTCTGCTTCAAAACTTCATCCCACAAATCACTGTAAAAATCTGCTTTCTGTGGTGGAGAAGTGAGGATGGCTGTGCCACGACTTTCTACGTGATATGCATCGTCTTGGGTATTGCCTTCCTTTGCCCATTTTTCGAATTGGTCAATCGCCTTTCCCGAATAATTGATTCCATTGGTATGAAAACTGGCATTCTCATGACATCGGCCCATGCAACACATCTCTCCAATTTCCTCAGCATTATAATGAGAGAGAAGTTGCTCTTTCAGCCTTTTCTGAGTACCGGCCGTTAAACATGCGCTTCCATTACATATATATACTTTTTTACCCTGGTTCTGAGGTTTCAAAAAGTCATAAAAACTGACAGAACCATACACATTGGCTTTTCCCACCAGAAACTCTTTGGCCAACCTGTCCATTTCCTCCTCGGATACCGTCCCTTCTGAGGCAGTGATCCCCAACTCCTCAAAAAGATTGATATTTACTCCTTTCCTCCCTAACAGTTCACTTAAGTTTTCTGACATGTTTAACTATTAATTGTTTTATTTGTCATCATTCTCTTTTCATCTTAGATTAGCACTCCAATAACCCATCATTTATAGTGCCAACCTGTATATTCCATGGTACACATTGTACCGGTCTTCCCGTAAAAAGCCTACAATAGTCATATTAAATTCCTTGGCAGTTTCTACCGCCAGGCTGGATGGCGCTCCCACAGCACAAATGACCCGGATACCAGCCATGGCCGCTTTTTGTACCAATTCAAAGCTGATTCTTCCACTCAATAATAAAATGTAAGGAGCTAAAGGCCAGGAATTTCTATTAAGACCATGTCCGGCTAAGGCCGCTCCAATCAATTTATCTAAGGCATTGTGTCTGCCCACATCTTCACGATGTAAAAGTATATTTCCCTCAAGATCATATAAAGCCGAAGCGTGTAACCCTCCGGTATGCATAAAAACTTTCTGGTGTTCTTTTAAAATTTCAGGTAAACGATTCAGTAAACGAGCAGATATTTTACTGTCGGGTTCTTCCTGATGAATTGGGCATGATACTTTAATGGACTCGATAGAAGCCTTCCCGCAAACCCCACAACTGCTGTTCATATAAAAATTCCTTTGAAGAAGACTCATATCCGGAATGACATGTTCTTTCAATTCCACCCTGACTACATTGAAGTGTTGTTCTCTGGTATTCGATTCTGTACAATATTGAATTTTGAGTATATCATCAACATTTTGAAGAATTCCTTCAGTGTACAGGAATCCCATAGCAAGTTCGAAATCATGGCCTGGGGTTCGCATAGTTACAGCTATGGATTGCTGAGAGCGATGGCCGGGCTCACCGTAGCCCAAACGAATCTCCAAAGGTTCTTCAACAGCAAGCAAATCATCTTTCTCTATCCATTCCGACCCAAATACCTTATCCACCTTTACCCGGGCCACTGCTGGTTTTTGTTCGGTAGGTATGTTGTAAGATTTCTGCATTGAACCGGATTCTTAAAGTCCAATAAAGCATAAATGAACTGCCACTTTATTGATACTTTCTGTTCAAAATTAACAATAATCTGGTGTATTTACAAAGATTAGCCCCAATCCAATATTTTATTCTTCGTTTATCAGTGTTTTGATCAATTCAAAGCACAATGCATCTATATTTTTGGAATCTTTATGGTAGGCCGACACATTGGATAATATAATCACTCCATTTCCTAACTCTAAATCCAACCCCATAGATGAGGTAAACCCACCCGTACCCCCATTGTGCCATATCACCTCTCTGTCATTGCTCAATGTAAGGATGTGCCATCCTAATCCTACTTTTGTTTGGTCGTTAAGAGTGAATGTAGGCTTTTGTGTTAATCGAATGACCTCATCATGTTCATCAAACTGAACCAAAGCAAAACGAGACAAATCCTCCACAGTGGATAGCATGGCGCCCAGACCCTTAAGCGCCTGGAAATCCCAAAAAGGCGTTTCTTTTCCTTGCACATCTAAACCAAAAACAAACCCGGATTCAAATTTGCTTCGATCGGTGGTGGAAGAATGCATACCATATTTTGAAAAAATATACTGGTGCAACAAATCTTCATACGTGGAATTAGAAAGCTCTGACAACAAATCACCCAGCAGTCCTGCACCCAGATTGGAATATTCATAGGTTTCGCCAGGAGCATTTTTAAGTTCCATCTTTTCGGTCAAATATTCCCGCAGTTTAGCGCTATCGTAACTTTTGTAAGGATTCTTTGGATCAGAAAATAAAAAATTCATATTGGAAGGAAGTCTCGGCAATCCGGAGGTATGATTGGCAAGTTGTTGGAAAGTAATCTCTGTATCTATAGCTAAAGAATAGTCCAAATACTCCTGAATGGGGGCGTTCACATCCACTTTACCTTCTGCCGCCATTTGAGCCAATAAAGTGGCATTGAATACTTTAGTGATGGACCCAATTTCAAATATACTTTTTTGATTATCAATTGGATAAATGGTATCGTTGACCCGTTGAACTCCAAAAAAGTCCACCTTACCCCCTCGAATGACTCCTAATGCCAACTGGGTATTTTCGGGAAATATTTTCGACTTTTCGTAAATCAGATCCAATTGACTTTCGTCGAGAGGAGATGTTATACTGTCAAGACCATTTACGGCATGCGGGATGGGTCGATCCGTACAACTCAATGTTGTAATCATTAGTAGATNNTCTAAAACCTCGGGCAGCATAGTAAGAATCGGCTCCATTGTGATAAATGAAGACACGTCCAAACCGGAAATCTCCAAAGATGGCTCCACCCAGTTTTCTGATGGCTTCCGGTGTTTTTAACCAACTGGATGTTTTGGTATCAAAATTCCCAAATTGTTGCAACACCCTGTATTGCTCTTCTGAAAGCAATTCAATCCCCATTTCACGTGCCATCTCAATCGCACTGCCGGCAGGTTTGTTGTGTTTTCTTGCTGCCAGTGCTTCCGGATCATAACACAGACTCCTGCGTCCAGAAGGGCTTTCTTTCGAAAAATCGTAAAACACATAGTGATTGCTATCTTCATCCATTCCAATCACATCGGGCTCTCCTCCCGTTTCTTCCATGTATTTCAGCGCATATAATGTATGTGGGTTATTTTCTATTCTACTTTGAACTGCATCCCAATCCATACCGGGATGACGGTGCATATGATCCTGAAAACGGGATTTTAGAATGGCAAGCAATCCTTTTACCTGCTCATTCGTCATAGAAAGATTTGAAGCCATCGTTTCAATTGGGTTGAGAATTAAGTTCCAAATATACATATTGTAGTAGAGCTTGAAAACTTAAAATGACTTTGCAAGTCAATAGATACTGACATTCAATAGTATAAACTTTTCAAAGCGATAATAAGTAAGACCAATCTAAAGCCCATTGCATACAATAAAAGAGAATTAGCCTAAACTAAACTATATGAGGAATGAAAATTCTGAACCCTTTGATTCAAAAAAATCTATCCATTTAAAACGTCTCTGATGTCATTATTTCTATCAAATACGCTTTTCGCAAAAGGGCATAGCGGGATTACTTTGATGTGATGTGTGCGTGCAAAATCAATAGCTTCCATCACCATGAGTTTGCCTGCGTTCTTTCCGGAAAAGCCCGGATACACTTCCGTATGATCAATAATCATTAAGCTTTTACCTGCCATGGTGTATGTCATTCTGCCGGCTTCTTTGCCATCTAATTCTGCTTTGAAATAGCCTTTTGAATCTTCCTGATGTTGTGTGATTTTCATATTGTATTGAATGGTTGAATAAAATTAAATTAATTATTAAATTATCGGTTTCGGAGCGGATAAGGAACAAATTCTGTCTCACCGGGAGGCAGTTGAAAGCGTTGTTGTATCCAAGCTTCACGTGCCTGTCGCAACCTGTCTTTACTGGATGAAACAAAGTTCCAGTCAATATATCGCTCTTCCGGAAAAGGCTCCCCACCAAAAATATACACTGTGGTATCGGCTGCCATATCAAAAGTGCAAAGTTTGGCATCTTTGGCAATCAAAATCTGTTTGGGTCCAAACCGGTTGCCTTCAGTGTGAACCTCTCCTTCCATAATGTATAAGGCGCTCTCGCCAAAGAGATCATCGAGCAAGTTGATGGTCTGCGGTGTGGAACATTTAAACTCAATAAAATACAGAGAACTATGAACGGGGACGGGAGATTTTCGTCCCAATACTTCTCCGGCAATCAGCTTGATGGATACTCCGTTCTGCTGCCAGGCAGGAATTTCATCGGCTGCAATGTGTGTAAATGAAGGATCAGTCTCTTCCAACGCTTTGGGCAGTGCCACCCATATTTGCAAACCATGGAGTGACTTCTCCGAATGGCGTAGGTATTCTGGAGTTCTCTCCGAGTGAACCACTCCGCTTCCGGCAGTCATCCAATTGACTGCTCCGGGTTGAATTTCTACTTCATTGCCTATAGTATCCCTGTGAAAAATAGCTCCTTCAAAAAGATATGTGAGTGTGGAAAGACCAATATGGGGATGGGGTAAGACATCCAGATTCTCCCTCTCCTTCAATTGTACCGGTCCCATGTGATCAATGAACACGAAAGGCCCGACAGATCTTTTTTGCCGGAAAGGCAACAATCGCCCTACCAGAAAATTTCCAATATTGGCTGCTCTTTCCTCAATGATTAATTCAATGTTTGACATACTCTTATTTTTTCTCGATGAAGTATTTTAATCTTCAAGATAACCAAATTTGCCCAGATTATAGTCTTCTATCGCCTGGATGATCTCCTGACGTGTGTTCATAACAAATGGACCATGGGCTGCAATAGGCTCTTTCAATGGTTCACCACTTAAAACCAAAACTATGGAATTTTCCAATGCTGTTATCTGGAAATCTGTTCCATCGTTTTCCATTAATGCAAAATGATCCGTGGGTACTTTTTCCGTTCCATTCACAGTGACACTGCCTTCTATAACTAACATTCCAGTGCTATAGTGTTTGGGAAAACTAAATAATGCATTACCCCCTGTATTGAGTTTTGCATTCAACAAGTGCACCGGTGAAAAGGTGGAGGCGCTCCCTTCCATACCCTGATAATCACCGGCAATGACTTCTATGATTCCGGCATCCTCCGGCAATGTATATTTATTAATTTGGTCATTGGACAAACTTTGGTATTTGGGGGGAGACATTTTGTCTTTAGCAGGAAGGTTGACCCACAATTGCACCATCTGAAATTCACCTCCCTGTTTGCTGAAGTTTTCCTCATGATACTCTTTATGCAAAATGCCTGATGCCGCCGTCATCCACTGCACATCTCCTTCTCCGATCACACCACCCCCTCCGGCACTGTCATGGTGAGCCACTTTGCCTTTGTAGGCTACAGTGACCGTTTCAAACCCCCGATGGGGATGAACACTTACCCCTTTGGGTTGATCCGAGGGGGGAAAGTAAAATTTAGAGTTATAATCCAGCATGATAAAAGGATCCATCCTTTTCATATCCAGCCTGAAGACGCCCGGAATAAAATTATGCACCCGAAATCCGTCTCCTACAAAGTGAGGTTCTCGTGGAGGTACAACTATTTCTATACTTCTCTTTGCCATATTAATCTTTTGATCGTTTAAAATAGTGCAAAAATAGGCTATTGTCCATTCCGGGGCATTGATGTATGATAAGAAATCCTCAAGACTTCTGGTTTCGAGAGGCGAGTTCTTTTCTCACCCTACTAAGGCTTTCCGGGGTGATTCCTAAAAATGTGGCAATCATCCATTGAGGAATTCGCAATGTGAGTTCAGGATACAATTGGATAAAGTTCAGGTATCTTTCTTCTGCGCCGGCGCCAATGAGTAAATGGATTCTGTGCTGTAAATGCCGGATATGGTTTTGCAAAAGGTAATCATTGTGGACTCTGAATTCGGGACTGATTTCTGAAGCGCGAAGACTAAAATTCTGATCAAAGACGATCAAAGAGGAATCTTCAATGGCGTCAATAAAAAATTCAGTGGGTCTCCCAAAATAGAGGCTGCCCCTGTCGCTGACAAACCAATTCTCCGGTGCAAATTGAATGATGTGCTCCTTGCCAGCATCATCGATAGAGTAAAACCTTAGGAGACCTTTCTCCACGAAAAAGATATTCTGACAAACCTGCCCTTTGCTGAGGAGGAATTCATTCTTTTTTATGCTCTTCCGGGACACCATTGCCATCAATTGAGGCAAGTGTTCCGGATGTACAAAAGCTACATCTCTCAGGTATCGGTAAAAAGCATCTTCCATAAGTATAGGCCCCCAGATTAGCGGACAAAATTTACAGATTGAAAACTGTAAATTTAATCACGGAATCATGAAAATGAAGTAAAGAAGAGGATGATTTAGGTGGGAAGTTGAGCAGTCAAGCAACCCATCCCGTTCCTTAACCGTCACGTCTCAATTGAAATTTTAGTAAAAATTCTTCATTTTCTTCAGTCCACCTGATCCGGCATAATCTTCGGTGACTCTTTGTTCCAGACAACCGAATTGTCTCCCGTCCAGGAATTTTCATGGGGACTTTGAAGAGGTTGGTTTTCTTGTGGCTTTCAGCTTTACCAAAGCTCTGTGATTTCGAGATAAAACAGTTAGTTAACTCCAGTTTTCCCTTTAAACTAAACGAGTGCAGTCCTTGCATGCGATTCTTACCCATGAGGGTTCACAAAAGAATTAGAAAAACATTTTGTCAAAAAACAGCAGGAACCCGAAGAATATATAAAGCGTATATATTGTAAAAAGATGCCCTTGAACTCCTTTTAAAAAAGTTTATCTTTATATCATGATTACTCCACAACAAGAAAATATTATTAAATCTGTTACCCAAAGGGTTAAACCAACACTTGTGGGTGTATTTGGCTCTTATGCTCGTGGAGAAGATAATGAAAAAAGTGATCTGGATATTTTAATTGACTTTGATATGAAAGTTGATCTTCTTGAGTTGATTGGAATAGAACAAGAACTTTCTGAATTGCTTGGAATTAAAGTAGACCTGATTACTTTGCGTTCAGTAAAAGCGTCTCTAAAACCATACATAGTATCGGATCTAATCAGGTTAGTATGAAAAAAGATCCCATCATTTATATTGAGCATATCAGCACATGTATTGCCAGAATCAAAGAATATACTAATGGAATTGATGAGGAAAGTTTTTTAAAGAATAATTTAATTCAAGATGCTGTGATCCGTAACTTTGTAATCATTGGAGAAGCCACAAAAAAGCTAAACAAAGATATCCGTGAAAAGTATTCAGAAATTGAATGGAAGAAGATTGCAGGAATGCGAGATAAATTGATTCACGATTATTTTGGTGTTGATCTGTGGGCAGTTTGGGGAGTTGTGGAGAACATTATACCCACACTCGATACTCAAATTGAAGACATTCTCAGAAAAGAGAAAGGCCCCTGACGTGCATAATGCATAAGCTTTTCTAAATCTAATTCCATTTCAAATTGAAAATATATCGTTTCATAAGATCCTAAAATTTCTCCAGGGATTCAAAATTTTTTAACGGATTCTATTTACATATTCTGTTGAAAAAGAAAGCTTTGAGAGGAATTATTTAGAATATCCTCAATTTTCTTATATATTATTGAGATTATAATAAGTGATACTGGTCTATAATCTGGTGAATGACAGATAAAACCTTCGAAAAACTTATTTTACGGGTTGCCAGCAACAAAAAATAAAGCAGTCAGAATATACATTATCAAATACCGGTTACCTTTTAGAGATTTCGACATTAATTTTTTAATCATCAGTAGAAGAGGGGCAGAGTCCTTTGAACTAAACAAATTTGAGTGTGTATAGCTTGCAAAAGATCAGGAGTCCTAATGATGATTTGTAGAGAAACATTTAAATTTGGATTAGGAAAAAAATATCCCGCTACTAAAAAGTGCTTATGCGCCAATTTATGGGTTGAAAAGTGGGAATAGAATGGTGCAAATTAACGTTATCTACATGAACATCAAAAAGAAAAATGACCTATATTGTAGGATGGAAAAATAAGACAAGCTCATTCATAGTAAGCGATAGTATACTTACCTATGAAAATAAAAAGCCAATTATTACCAATTCCATCAGTACTTTCAAAGAAAAACTACTTGATCAACCTGGTGACTATCAAATTGAAGGATGCAATAAAATATTCAACTTTAGAGACAAGCTGCTTATTGGTTTTGCCACTGATTATGTACTTGATGTTGTTCTTATGTTAGAACATATAGAAGATAACTTAGATTATGATAACATCAAAGAAAGTCTTTTAAACATATTGCCTGATAAATGCCCAGACAATACATGTTTAATAATAGCATTCATTGAAGATAATAAACCAATACTTGGTAGATATAATAAGGACTTTAATGAAATTGAAGACGATGATATGGCTATTCAAATTGGGTCTGGAACTGATGCAAAAGCATTTTCTGATTTAAGTGATAAAATATGTTCAGATTTAGAAATAAACAACAAAAAAAGCGATGATGAACTATTACTAATTTCAGTGAGCACTCATCAACACTTAATTGTCAAACATGAATTAATCCAAATTGGTGCGGGAGGAATAATAACAGGAGCAAGAATATCTAAAGAAGGTGTATCGTGGCAACCATCAACTTCTTATGTACAATATTCAATTGATAAAAAGGAGTCAGATAAAGGTAGGTTTAAAGAAATAGGTCTTATTCATTTATCATATTTTACAGATGTTATGACTTATTTTTCTTCATATATTGATGTTACCGCGTTAACAAGAAATTTCCTAGTAAGATGTGACCCCCAAAAAGGAGAATCGAAAACTATTAGCAAGAGAGCCCAATATAGACTGGATAACATTGACACAAAGAAAAGTGATGAGTTCTATAATTGCCCTAATACTGAATACATCATTTTTTTTAGCAATCAAAAGGACTTAAAATCAAAAATATTTATAATCAAGAATGATGGAGAACAAAACTTTGCGAACATAACATGCTTGGATAAAGAAGGTTATTATAATGTCGAAATTTCTAAAGAATTTCTCGAAGTAATTCAAGAAGAAAGCGAAATGGACAATATTGAATATGTATTTATGAATTAAATCCAACATAATATATTTAAAAGCATTTTACTGGGTGTTCGAAAAAACGCTAAAAAAAGCGCTCTGAAGTTGTGATAATCTCAGGGCTTGTATTGATCATGGCAGCCTGGGTTTTCATAAGTTTTTTTTTGATCTAGCCGGTGTTCAGCGACACCTCTTGGGAGAAAGTAGC